>VFQO010000094.1_pt1 | contig 116874 bp, 108 predicted proteins | sample 3512331 | NCBI WGS metagenome assembly VFQO01 (sample SAMN10412371, study PRJNA504923) | tailings metagenome | isolation source: Replicate 3 from Balatoc abandoned mine | place: Philippines: Itogon, Benguet | collected 2017-08-28 | reverse complement strand
CGATGCCTGATTATCGCTATGTGGCGATCGATCCGCAGGGCCGCGAGCGCAAGGGGCGGCTGACCGCCGCGAATGACGATGCCGCGCGCGCCGACCTTGTCGCCCGCAAATTCCATATCGTTGCGGTCGAGGCGGCGGGATCGAAAGCCGCTGCGGGGCGGTCGCTGTTCGCGTTTCGCCGCACCCGATTGTCGTCGAAGGAACTCGCGCTCTTCACGCGCCAGCTCGCGACGCTCGCCGAAGTGGCGCCGCTCGAGGAGGCGCTGCGCACGCTGACGCGGCAGAGCGAGGCCGAGAGCGCGCGCGCGGTGATCGGCGATGTCCACGCCGGGCTGCTCGAAGGCCGCCGCCTCGCCGATGCGATGGGGCGCCAGCCGGCCAGCTTCCCGCCGCTCTATCGCGCGATGGTCGCGGCGGGCGAAACGACGGGCAGCCTGACCACGATCCTCGCGCGGCTCGCCGACCTGCTCGAACGCCAGGCCGAGGTGCGCGGCAAGCTGATCGCCGCGCTCGCCTATCCGATCGTGCTCGCAGTCGTCGCGATCGGCGTGGTCGCGGCGCTGATGATCTTCGTCGTCCCGCGCGTCGTCGAGCAATTCACCGACACGGGCCAGCAATTGCCTTTCCTGACCCGCGCGGTGATCGCGATCTCCGGCTTTGCCGCCAATTGGTGGTGGCTGATCGCGCTGCTGCTGGCGGCGGGCGTCTTCGGTTGGGTGACCGCGATGCGCCGCCCGGCGTTCAAGGCCGCGGTCGATGCGCGGCTGCTGCGCTTGCCGCTGCTCGGACGGCTGCTTCGCGACCTTTATGCGGCGCGCTTTGCGCGCACGCTGGCGACGATGGTGTCGAGCCGGCTGCCTTTGGTCGAGGGCCTCAAGCTCACCGTGCCGACGATCCGCAACGCCGCGCTCGCCGGCGCAACCGCGACGATCGTCGACCAGGTACGCGCGGGCGGCGGGCTTTCGGCCGCGCTGCGCGACGCCGGGGTCTTCCCGCCGCTGCTCGTCTACATGACCGCAAGCGGTGAAAGCGCGGGGCGGCTCGAGGTGATGCTCGAGCGTGCAGCCGACTATCTCGAGCGCGAATTCGATCGCTTCACGGCCGCCTCGATGGCCTTACTCGAACCTGTCATAATTGTCGTTATGGGGTCGTGCGTCGCCCTCATCATCCTCGCCATCCTGCTGCCGATCCTCCAGCTGCAGAACCTTGCCGGACTATGAAAATGTCGTTGATGCAGTTATTCTTTCGCCTGATGCTCGATCCCGCCCGTCCGTTGCCCCGAAACGTCCGCAAGAAGGACGAGCGCGGCTTCACGCTCACCGAATTGATGGTGGTGATCTTCATCATCGGGCTGCTCGCGACGGTGGTGATGATCAACGTCCTGCCCAGCCAGGACCGGGCGATGGTGACCAAGGCCAAAGCCGATATCGCGACGCTCGAAACCGCGCTCGAACAATATCGCCTCGACAACCTGTCCTACCCCGCGTCGGGCGACGGGCTCAACGCGCTGAAGGTCGCACCGCCCGCGCTGGCGCAGCCCGAACGCTATCGCCGCGGGGGCTATATCAAGCAATTGCCGCAGGACCCGTGGGGCCGCCCCTATAATTACCAGGCCCCCGGCGCCAATGGCGCGGCGTTCGATATCTGGTCGTTCGGCGCCGACGGCACCCCCGGCGGCACCGACGACAATGCGGATATCCACGGTGGAGAAGGCTAGGGCGCGCGCGTCCCGGGCGAACGGCTTCACCCTCGTCGAGCTGATGGTCGTGCTCGCGATCATGGCGCTTGCCGCGACCGCGGTCGTGCTCACCATCCCCGGCGAGGAACGCACGGTGCGCAGCGAGGCCGATCGCCTCGCCGCCCGGCTTGCCGCCGCGCGCGATGTCGCGGTGATCGAGGGGCGCAGCGTGTCGGTGAATTTCGCACCCTCGGGCTATGGTTTCGAACGGCGGATCGCGGGCGAGTGGCAGCCGCTGCCCGGCCGCTCGTTCGAACAGCGCAACTGGCCGTCGGACGTGCGGTTCGCCGCGGGCAACGGGCAGGGCGCGGCGCGCCTCTTGTTCGACCGTGTCGGCACCAGCCCGAGCCCTCAGGCGATCGTGCTGAGCGGCGGCGACGCGCGCGAGGTCGTGCGCGTCTCGGCGACCGGGGAGGTCAGCCGTGGCGAATGAGCGCGGTTTCACTTTGCTCGAAATGCTGGTCGCGCTCAGCATCATCAGCATCGCGGCGCTGACCCTCGTCCGGCTCGACGCCTTTGCGGTTCGCACGGCGGGCGACCTTGATGAAAGCACGATGGCCGGCATCGTCGCGCAGAATCGCGCGGTCGAACTGTGGACCGATCCGGCGCCGCCGACGATCGGCAACAGCGCCGTCGGTGTGTCGAACGCCGGGCGCAACTGGCGCGTCGAACAGCGCGTCGCGAAAACCGCCGACGACAATTTGCTGCGCATCGACCTGCTCGTCCGTCCCGAAAGCGGGACTGGGCAGGCGGCGCTGACGATCATCCGGCCCAGCCGATGAGGGCGCGCGATCAATCCCATTCCCCGTTCGCCCTGAGCTTGTCGAAGGGCCGTTCCTTCTTTCGGATATCGAAAGAGAAGAACGGTGCTTCGACGAGCCCAGCACGAACGGAGGGGGGGGCAGGCCCGAACGGCTTCACCCTCGTCGAGATGCTCGTCGCCTTGTCGCTGTTCGCGGCAATTGCGGCGATCGGCGTCGGGCTGTTGCGCAGCAGCGTCGACACGCAGGACGCCGTGCAGGACCGATTGAAGGCGATGGGCGGGATCAACCGGCTGCGTGCCGTCATGGCCAATGACCTTGCGCAGGCGCTGCCGCGGTCGACGCGCGGACCTTCGGGTGAGGCGATCCCCGCCTTCGTCGGGTCCGAAACCGGCTTTGCGCTCGTCCATGGCGGCGCGGCGTCGCTCGATGGCGGCTCTCGCCCGAATATCGAACGTGTCGCCTATGCGCTGACTGGCGGCGAATGGCGCCGCGCGGCGCAGCCGATGCTCGACGGCACGCCGCTTGGTGACGGCGACCGGCTGGTCGGCGAGGTGAGCGGCGCGGCGGTGCGCTATCGCGACGATCAGGGGCAGTGGGGCGCGACCTGGACGTCCGAACCCGGCGACCGCCTGCCGCGCGCGGTCGAGGTGCGGCTGACGCGGCAGGGGCGTGCGCCGCTGGTGATGCTGTTCCTGACCGCGCCGGCGCCGGTTCCGCCGCCCGTGCCTGCGGTCCCGGCGCCATGAGCCGCCGGTATCGCGACGAACGCGGCGCAGCGCTGCTCAGCGTGCTGCTGCTCGTCGCCGTCATGGCGGTGATCGCCGCGACGGCGCTCGACCGGCTGACGCTCGCGACGCGCATCGCGGGCAGCGCCGCGACGGTCGACCAAGGGCGCGCGTACAGCTTCGCCGCCGAGCAGATCGTGCTGCGCCGCGTCGCCGACCTCGTCGGGCGCGACCCCGCGAAGCTGACGCTCGCCGGCGGCTGGCTCGGGCGCGATTTCACGCTGCCGCTGCCGAACGGGCAGGGCACCGCGCGGCTGACCGATGCGAGCAATTGTTTCAACCTCAACAGCCTCGTTGCCGAGACGATCCCCGGACGCTTCACGCAGCGCCCCGGCGGCACCGGCCAGTTCGCCGAGCTGATGACGCTACTCGGGGTCAACGTCGACGAGGCGCGCATGGTCGCGGGGGCGACCGCCGACTGGATCGACAGCGACAGCATCGACGGCCCGCTCGGCGCCGAGGATGGCGTCTATCGCTCGCTGCCCGGCAGCTATCTTCCCGGCAATCGCAAGATGGCCGACATCAGCGAACTGCGCGCGGTGCGCGGGGTGACGCCGAAGCTCTACGCGCGGCTGAAACCGTGGATATGCGCGCTGCCCGTGACCGACCCGGTGAAGCTCAACGTCAACACGCTGGCGCCCGAACAGGCGCCGCTCGTCGCGATGCTGCTGCCCGGGCAATTGACCGTGGCCGATGCACGCGCGGCGCTGGCGGCGCGGCCTGCCGGCGGCTATGGCAGCAGCGTGCGATTCTGGGAATCCGGGCCGCTCGCCAAGCTCGATCCGCCGACCGACGTCGCCGAGCAGGCGGGGGTGACGAGCCGCTGGCTGATGTTGAAGACCGACGTGACGATGGGGGATGGTTTCTTGACTTCGATATCGCTGATCGACGCAAATGGCGGCGCCCCGGCGGCGGGCACGATGCCGCCGGTGATCGTCCGGCGCGATTGGGGCGAAACCGACTGACATGGCGCGCACTCTGCTTCTCTGGCTGCCCCCGGCGGCGGCGCTTGGCGAACGGGCCGACGCCGCATGGCTGCGCGTCGACGACGGCGTGATCGTCGATTCGGGGCAGGACGACGGCTGGGTCGACGCGTGGGAAAAGCCGCAGGACGATGGCGCCGACGACCGCTTGATCGCGCTTGCCCCCGCCGCCGATGTGCCGCTGCGCTGGCGCCATTATCCCGACGCCCCGCCGGCGCAGGCCGCCGCGATCGCGCGCGTCGATACGCTGCGCGACAGCCTGGGCGATGCCTCGCTGCTGCATATCGTCGCCGGCCAGCCCGCCGATGCGGGGCAGGCGGTCCCGGTCGCGGTGACGACCCATGCCGCGATGACGGCGTGGACCGATTGGTTGAAAGCGCAGGGTCTGGTTCCGGCCGCGATCATTCCCGCCGCCGCGACGGTGCCGCCGCCCGATGCCGACAGCCTGTGGACGGTCGAACTCGGGCGCGAACAGATTTTGCGCAGCGACGACCGCAGTTTTGTGTCCGATCCCGAGCTCGATCCGCTGATCGCCGCCGGCCGTCCGATCGCGCCGCTCGATGCCGAGCGGATGCGCGAGGCGTTGCTGCTTTCGCTCGCGGCGCCGCCGCTCGACCTGCTCAGCGGCGCCTGGCAGCCGAAACGCAGCTGGGCGATCGACCCGGCGATGGTGAAATGGATGAAGCGGCTTGCGGCCGCGCTGCTCGTCGTCACCTTGCTGATCCCGATGCTCTACGCGATCCGCGTCAACGCCGACATCGCCCGCGCCGACGAGGCTGCGGTCGCCGCCGCCAAAAAGGCGGGCGTGACCGCGAGCGATGCGACGACCGCCGAGGCCGAGCTTGACCGGCGCCTTGCCGCCGCCGGCGGCGGGCCGCTCGCCTTCTCGGTTCCTGCGTCGGCGCTCTATGACGCGATGCGCGACACGCCCGGCGTGGCGCTCAAGACGCTGTCGCACCGCACCGACGGCACGCTGTCGACGACGCTGGCGGCACCGCGCACCGAGGATCTGAACGCGGTGCTGCTGGCGCTCCAGGCGCGCGGCTACAAGGTGACCGCGCAACCGATGGCCGGAACCGACGGCAACCAGACGGCGAATATCACCGTGAGGGCCGTGCCATGACCGATCGGATCGCCAGCTGGTGGCAGGGCCTGTCGCGCCGCGAGCGCTGGATGGTCGGCGTCGCGGGTGTGCTCGCGCTCGCGGTCCTCATCTGGCTGCTTGCACGTCCCGCCTATGCCGCCTTCACCAATCTCGAGGCCGATCATCGCGCCGCGATCGAGCGCGAAGGCCGCGTCGCCGCGAAGGTGAAGCTGCTCGCGCAGCGCCCCGCATCGCCCGCCGCCGCGACGGCGACCGATGGTGTCGCGATCGACCAGTATCTCACCCAGTCGGCGGGCGAGATCGGGCTGACCCTCGACCGCAACGAGGCGCGCGGGCAGGGGCAGGCGACGATCGCCATCGCGACCGCCAAGGCGCCGGTTCTCGCCGACTGGCTCGCCAATCTCGAAGGGCAGGGCTTTGTCGTCGACCAGTTGACGATCACCCCGGCGGCCGACGGCACCGTCGGCATGACCGCCGAACTGCGGCGCGGGGCCCGGTGATGCGGCGCCGGGTCATTTTCGCGGGCGTGCTGATCGCGCTCATCCTGATCGTCGCGACCTTCCCGATGCGTCTCGCGCTCGCGATGGCGGGGGCCGAACGGTCGGGGCTCACTGCGCGCGAAGTCAATGGCTCGGTCTGGGCCGGGGAATTGATCGAAGCGCGGCTCGGCGCGCTGCCGCTCGGCAATGTGAAGGCCAGCCTGTCGCCGCTCGCGCTGCTCGGCGGCGACGTCGAACTGGCGTTCAACCGTCCCGATCCGCGGCTCGGCGAACTTGCGGGGCGCCTGCACGGCAGCAACCCGCGCGGCGTGTCCGATCTCAGCGGGACGACCTCGCTGTCGGGCGGGCTCGGGCTCGTCCCGGTCGACAGCCTGCGTTTCGAGGGTGCGGCGGTGCGGTTCGACGAACGCGGGCGCTGCGTTTCGGCGAGCGGGCGGATCCAGCTCAGCGTCGGCACCTCGATCGCCGGGCTCGACCTGACGCGCGGACTCGCGGGCCCGCTGCGCTGCGTCGATGGCCGCGCGCAGGCCGCGCTGACCAGCCAGTCGGGCATGGAGCGGCTGACGCTCGGCTTCGATGGCAGCGGCGCCTATCGCGCCGAGTTCGCGATCACCGCCGATGATCCGGTGATGGCGTCGACCTTGTCGGCGATAGGCTTCCGCGCCGGCAACAATGGCTTCGTGCTGGTCAGCTCGGGCCGTTTCTGACCGATGACGGCGGTGCTTAACGCCTTGCCCATGGGCGCGGGCGTCGGCATCGCGGCGTTCGTCGGGCTGATCCTCGGCAGCTTCATTGCGACGCTGGTGCTGCGCTGGCCCGACGGTCGTTCGCTGCTCGGGCGGTCGCAATGCGACGGGTGCGGGCGGCGGCTCGGGGCGCTCGACCTGATCCCGCTGGTCTCGGCGCTGATCCAGCGCGGCCACTGCCGCCGCTGCGGTGCCGCGATCGACCCCTTTCATATGCAGGTCGAGCTGGCGTCAGGGCTGATCGGGGCGTTGGCGCTGTCGATCATTCCGGGGCTGACCGGCTGGTTGTGGGCGTTGTTCGGATGGTTGTTGCTGCCGCTCGCCCTGCTCGACGCGCGCCATATGTGGCTGCCCGACCGGCTTAGCGCGGTGCTGGCTATCGCCGGCCTGCTGCTCGCGGCGCCGCTGCTCGATACTCGCCTGATCGATCGCTGGATCGGGGCGGTGGCGGGGGGCGTGCTGCTCGCGCTCGTCGCGCTCGCCTATCGGCGCGGGCGAGGGCAGGACGGCATGGGCGGCGGCGATCCTAAGCTGGTTGCCGCGATGGGGTGCTGGCTTGGGTGGCAGGCGTTGCCGCTGATGCTGCTGCTCGCCAGCGCCGGCGGCATGGCGTGGGCGCTCGTCACCCAAGGAAAAGGGGACCGGCCGCTGTCGATGCGGGCGATCCCCTTCGGTACCTTTCTGACCATCGCCGCCTGGGCGACGGTGCCCTTATGGCCCCTGCTGGCCGGATAGCCAGCACCTCCGACGCGAGTCGGAGAAAAGACGCTTAGCGCTGGATGACCACGGTCACCGCACGGCGGTTCTTCGCATAGGCTTCCTCGGTTGAACCGAGTTCGGCCGGGCGTTCCTTGCCATAGCTGATCACCTCGATCCGCGACGGATCGACGCCGAGCGAGGCGAGATAGTTTTTCGCGGCATTGGCACGGCGCTCGCCGAGCGCGATATTGTAGTCGCGGGTGCCCCGTTCGTCGGCATGGCCTTCGAGCAGGACGCGTACCGCCGAATTGCGCTGCAGCCACTGCGCCTGGCTGGCGAGTGTCGCCTGATCCTCGGCATCGACATTATATTGGTCGAAACCAAAAAAGATGCGGTCGGACGAGACATTGTTCAGGAAGTCCTGCTGCGAACCCGGGATCACGGTGTTGCCGCCGGTGTTGCCGCCGCTGCCGTCGTCGACACCGTCGGGGTTGGGAGGCAGAACCTCGGGGGCCTTTTTAGAGCAAGCGCCCACGGCGAGCATTGCGATCGCGGCGATCATGGCGGTGGTTTTCCGTATCGTCATGTTGTCGTCCCTTTCGTGTTGGTCCGGATGGTCCTGTTCATGTTGAGATTAACTCATGTTGAACCCAAGGTTTGAACCCGAGGCGTCAACATAGGTTCCGCCGCGCAAAACGCGCGGTCTGGCGTGTTACGGCAGTACGGGCCCCCAGCTGGGGTCCGACCCGTCCTGCGGCGTCTGCAGCCGGCGCATGTTCACGCCGGTCAGGTCGACCTGCCACAGGCTCGACTTGCCGGTCGCGCCGCGCGTCGTGCGGAAGAATTGCAGCACACGGCCGTTCGGCGACCAGGTCGGGGCTTCGTCCTGCCAGTCGTTGGTCAGCAATCGCTCGCCGCCACCCGACGGCGTCATCACGCCGATGCGGAAATCGCCGCTCATCTTGGTGAAGGCGATCAGGTCGCCGCGCGGCGACCATTCGGGGGTGGCGTAGCGCCCGCCGCCGAAGCTGATCCGCTGCTGGTTCGACCCGTCGATGTTCATCGTATAGATTTGCTGGCCGCCCGAGCGGTCGCTTTCGAACACGATTTTCTTGCCGTCGGGCGAGAAGCTGCCACCGACATCGATGCCGGGATTGTTGGTCAGCCGCACCGGCGTGCCGCCGTTCGCCGAGATACGATAGATGTCGGTGTTGCCGCCGGTCGCCATCGAATAGAGGATCTGGGTGCCGTCGGGCGACCAGCGTGGCGCGAAGGTCGCGTTGCGGCTTTCGGTCACCAGCTTCTGCGTTCCCGCCGCGACGTCGTAGATGAAGACGCGGACGCGGTCGTTCAAATAGCTGACATAAACGATCTTCTTGTAATCGGGCGAGAAGCGCGGCGAGATGGCGAGCGCCTGGCCGTTGGTGATGAAGCGGTGGTTGCCGCCATCGCTGTCCATGATCGCGAGCCGCTTGATGCGGTTCCCCTTGGGGCCGCTCTCGGCGATGTAAGCAACGCGGCTGTCGAAGAAGGGCGCTTCGCCCGACAGGCGCGAATAGATGGCGTCGGCGCATTTATGCGCGGCGCGGCGCCAGTCGCTCGGCTGGATTTCGAACCCCTGCCGCACCAGCTCGCTGCCGAGCTGGGTGTCATAGAGATAACAGCCGACGATCAGGCCGCCGGTGCTGTTGGTGCGTACGAAGCCATGCACGACATTCTCCGCGTCGCGCGCCTGCCAGTCGGCAAAGCGCGGCGCGGTGACTTCGGCCATAGTGATCGCGCGGACGCTGCCCGGGCCGAGTGGCGCGTAGAGCCCGCTACGTTCGAGGTCGGCGGCGATGACTTCGGCGATCTGGCGGCCGAGCGTGTCGGTGCGCAGGCCCGCAACGGTGGTGACGGCGGGCGTGGCGAGCGCCGGGACCGCAATGACGGTGCGGTCCTGCGACAGCGTGCCCTCGATCGTTTCGCGCGGCTCGGTGGGCGCAGGCGCGGCGGGTGTCGTCGGCGCCGGCGTCGGCACGACCTGCGCCATCGCCGGAGAGGCGGCGACGGCCAGTATGAGGGCCAGAGCGGTGGAGCGGAGGATCATGTCACTTACCTCTTGATGAAATCGAGCGTGTAATTCTGCCAGAAGCTGTAATTCTCTTCTGGCAGGTCGAAGGGGGCGGCGAGTTCGACTGCGCGCTTGGCACATTCCTGATGCCGCTGGACCTGGAATTTGTTGCTGTCATTCTCACCCGTCGTGGTGACGCTGGTGAAGCCGGCGAGCGCGCCCGATGCGGTCAGGCGGAACTTCACCACGGTCTTGAGCTGGTCGACATCGACCCCCGACACGCGGCAGCCGTTCCAGCGCGGCGCGACCGCCGACTTGATGCTGACGTCGATCGATCGGCGGACTTCGGCGGCGGTCTTGGACGCGGGCGCGCCCTTGCTCTGCGACTTGGTCGCTTCTCGGCCGAGCCCGTCGGTGATGCCGTCGAGGCGACCGGTCGGGCGGGCGCCCTGCTTCGTTGCCGGGGTTTTGGGGGCCGCTTTGGGCGGGGCCTTTTTCACCGCCGGTGGCGTCTTTTTGGGCGGCGTGGGAACGGGCCGCGCGACCTGCTTCGGGGTCGGGGCGGGGGTCGGGCGCACGACGGGTTCGGGCAGCGGCGGCGCGGGCGTGGGCAGCGGCTCGGGGGCGGCGATATCGACCGCATCCTCCTCGCCCAGTCGCGCGGCCGGCGGGATGTCGCTGAGCACGGGCGCGCTCGATTCCACCGCCGTCTCGGCGATCAGGTCGACTTCCATCGGCGGATTGTCGAAGCGCCGCTCGCCCGCGGTCCATTGCACCGACAGCAAGCCGATGATCAGGACGTGCGCGACTACCGCGATGGCGATGCCGCGTGCTTCATTGCCGGTGACTGCCCGTGTTGCCGCCATGATGTCAGCCTAGGGAGCCGTGCCTGAACCACCGGTGACCGCGGCGGGTTCGCTGTCCGACCCCGTCGTCACCAGCGCGATGCGGGTCAGCCCGGCGCGGTTGAGTTCGCCCATCACGCGCATCACCCGGCCATAGTCGAGCCCCTTGTCGGCACGCAGCATGATCTGTTGCGGGCGTTCGCCTTCCTTCTGTGCCGCCGCGATCGCGTCGAGACGCGCGGGAAGCTCGTTCTCGGGCACGATCTCTTCGCCGATATAGATGGTGTCGTCGCCGTTGATCGACAGCTGCACCGGCTCCTGCTCCTCGGTCTCGACCGGCTTCGCGCGGCTCTCGGGCAGGTCGACCGGGACCGCCGAGGCGAGCAGGGGGGCGGTGATCATGAAGATGATCAGCAGCACCAGCATCACGTCGACGAGCGGCGTGACGTTGATTTCGGACATCGGCGCGCGGCGGCCGCCACGCCCGCGGCGGCCGCCTGCTCCGCCAGCGGAAGGACCCGACATGGCCATCAGGCTTCGACCTCGAGCTCGCGGCTGAAGGTCGCGTGCAGCCCGTCGGCGAAGCGGCCGAGACGCGATTCGAGGCGGTTCAGCCGCTGCGAGAAGCTGTTGTAGGCGATCACCGCCGGGATGGCGGCGAACAGGCCGATCGCGGTCGCGAACAGCGCCTCGGCGATGCCCGGCGCGACGACGGCGAGGCTGCTGTTGTTTTCGGCCGCGATCGCGGTGAAGCTGCGCATGATGCCCCAGACGGTACCGAACAGGCCGACGAAGGGCGCGACCGAACCGATGGTGGCGAGGATGCCGATCTTTTCGCTGAGCTTGTCGACTTCGCCGGCAAGCGCGGCGTTCATCGCGATGCCCAGCCGCTCGCGGGTGCCGTCGCGGTCGACCGCCTTGCCTGCGGTCGAGCGGCGCCATTCGGAGATGCCGGCGGCGAGCACCTTGGCGCTTGGCAATTCTTCGCGGCCATTCTCCTCGTAGAATTTGTCGATATTGCCCGCGCGCCAGAAATCGCGCTCGAACTGTTCGGACGCCTTCATCATCTTTGCGACGCCGCGGCCGTGGGTGACGATCACCGTCCAGACATAGATCGACGCCGCGAGCAGCCCGATCATCACGCCTTTTACAACCCAGTCGGCTTGGAGGAACAGCGCGATCGGCGACAGCGTCGCCGCGTCGGCGGCCAGCGAGATATTGTCTAACAAGGGGGAATCTCTCCATTCATGATGGCGGTGAATCTCTGGATCCAGCCCGGCGGCTGGCGGCGGGGGCGGCCTTCGGGGGACAGAAAGGCCGCCGTGACCCGGCCCTCGGTAAGCGTGTCGGAGCTGAACGCTTCCTGACCGCGAAGGATGCGCTGCGCGATGACGACGCTGGCGCCGCGCACCGCCTCGACCGTGCTGACGACGAGCAGGTCGTCGTCGAGCTTCGCCGGGCTGCGATATTTTATGCTCAGGTCGGTGACTGCCCAGGCGCCCTCACCGGCTTCCATCGCGCTGCGCTGGTCGATGCCTGCGAGGCGCAGCATGTCCGAACGCGCGCGCTCCATATAACGCAGGTAATTGGCGTGATAGACGATGCCCGACAGGTCGGTGTCCTCGAAGTAGACGCGCGCCCTGTAATGATGCGCTGCCCCGACAAAGGCGCCGGGGACGAAAGGGGGCGGGGCGTCGCTCATCTGGTTAACCGATAGCGATGCTTCGACTCGTCGCAAACCCCTGATCAACGGTTCGTCGCACGATAGCGCCATTTGGTGGAAGAAAGTGACGGATTTCCGCCTGTCTTGCGCGCCTATTTGCCCAAGTCGAAAAGCCCGTCCTGCGATCCGGCGGGCGGATTGAGCCCCAGATGCTTCCACGCGCTGGCATTGAGGCAGCGCCCGCGCGCGGTGCGCGCGATCAGCCCGATCTGGAGCAGATAGGGTTCGATCACATCCTCGATCGTGTCGCGCGGTTCGCTGAGGCCCGCCGCGAGCGTCTCGACCCCCACCGGTCCGCCGCGATAGATATCGGCGATCATCGTCAGGTAACGGCGGTCCATCGCGTCGAGGCCGAGCGCATCGACCTCGAGCCGGTTGAGTGCGGCGTCGGCTGCTTTGGCGTCGACGATGGCGTGTCCCGCCACCGTTGCGAAGTCGCGCACACGGCGGAGCAGGCGGCCGGCGATGCGCGGGGTGCCGCGTGCGCGGCGGGCGATTTCGAGCGCGCCGTCGGGGGCGATCGGCAGGCCGAGCAGCCGCGCGGCACGGCTGATCACCTGTTCGAGCTCGGCATGGGTGTAGAAATTGAGCCGCACCGGAATGCCGAAGCGATCGCGCAGCGGCGTCGTGAGCAGCCCCTGCCGCGTGGTCGCGCCGACGAGGGTGAATTTGGGCAGGTCGATCCGCACGCTGCGCGCCGACGGTCCCTCGCCGATCATAATATCGAGCGCGCGATCCTCCATCGCCGGATAGAGGATTTCCTCGACCGCGGGCGACAGGCGGTGGATCTCGTCGATGAAGAGGACGTCGCCGTCCTCGAGATTGGTGAGCAAAGCGGCGAGGTCGCCCGCCTTGGCGATCACCGGGCCGCTGGTCGAGCGGAAGCCGACGCCGAGCTCGCGCGCGACGATCTGCGCCAGCGTCGTCTTGCCGAGCCCCGGCGGGCCGAAGAACAGCACATGGTCGAGCGCATCGCCGCGCGATTTTGCGGCCTCGACGAAGATGCGGAGGTTCTCGCGCGCCGCCGCCTGTCCGACGAACTCGGCGAGCGATTTGGGGCGCAGCGCGGCGTCGGCATCTTCGGGGGTGCGCAAGGGCGTGGTGAGTTCGGTCACGGGGTTGCGATACTCATAATTTTCGTCATGCTGAACTTGTTTCAGCATCCATGGCCCGGCCGACCGGTCCGGCACCGATTTCGAAGGAGAGGTCACGCCATTCGAGGTTGGTTTCTCCGATGAGATTGATCTTCCATGGGCGATGCCAGTTCTTGAGCTGCTTTTCTCGCGCGATCGCCAAGGCCATGGTGCCGAAAAGCTCGAAATGGACGAGGCGGTAAGTTCGATGCCGGCCGACAAAGCCTTTGGTCGCGCCATTTCGATGCTGCCACATCCGTTGCACGAGGTTGGAGGTGACGCCAATGTAGAGCGTGCCGCCTTGATAGCTGGCAAGGATGTAGATGCAGGGCTGAAAGGTATCGCGCATGGTGCGAGCTTAGGGCCATGGATGCTGAAACAAGTTCAGCATGACGAAGGTGGGAGAGGTGCGCCCCTTCACTTCGCGGCCTTCTTCAGCGCCAGTCGCACCAGCGCGTCGAGGCTTGCCCCTGCACCCAGTTCCTCGCTCGCGGCCGCGACTGCGGCGCTCGCTTCGCCGGGTTTGAAGCCGAGGCCGGTGAGGGCTGCGATAGCGTCGCCGATGGGGCCGGATTTGGTGCCCCTGGCCGGACTCGAACCTGCGATGCCTCCCAACGCCCCCGCCCTGTCCTTCAGCTCATGCGTGATCCGCTGCGCCAGCTTCGGTCCGACACCGTTCGCGCGCGCGATCATCGCGCTGTCGCCGCTTGCGAGCGCGCGCTGCAGGTCGCCGATTTCCAGCGCCGACAGGATCGCGAGCGCGACCTTGGCGCCGACGCCCTGGACGCTGGTGAGCAGGCGGAACCAGTCGCGTTCTTCGGCGCGGGCAAAGCCGAGCAGGCGGAGGAAATCCTCGCCGACGAGCATTTCGGTGTGGATGGTGACGTCGCCGCCGACCGCGCCGAGCGCGTCGAGCGTGCGCGCCGACGCCTCGACCAGATAGCCGACGCCGCCGACGTCGATCACCGCATGGCCTGCGCCGCTGCTGTCGAGCCGTCCGGTGAGTTTCGCGATCATGGCGAAGGTGATAGCGACGCGGGAACGAAAAGGGAACCTCCCTCTTTGGCCTGTCCATCGCGGGCGCTGAAGGTTAGCAAGGCGGCGCAAGGGAGGATTGCGGATATGAACAAGGCGATGATTATTGCGACGCTGGCCTGCGCGACGATGATCGCGGGATGCGGCGGCAAGGGTAGCGATGACAACAAGGCCGCTGCGGACTCCGCGGCGACAGCGAGCGGTGCGCCCGCAAGCTGGAAGGCCACCGACGCCTGCTCGATCGTCACCGCCGCCGAAATGGCCGAGGTGATGAAGGCCGAGGTCGACGAGGCAACGGTGGGGCTGGTCAACGAAGCGTCGGGCAGCAATGCCGCGACGTCGGAATGCACCTATTTGTTCAAGGATGGCGGCCGTGCGAGCGTGATGACGCGCTGGTCGCCGATCAACGACAACAATGACGCCGCGATCAGCGGCGCCAAATCGACGGTCGCTGCAACGGTCAAGGCTTTCACCGACCGCCCGGTCGATGATGTCGCCGGGATCGGCAAGGCGGCCTTCTTCGTACCGAAGATCAATCAGCTCAACGTCTTTCTCGACGATGCCCGCATGGTGATGGTCACCATCGGCACGGCGCCCGACGCCACGGCAAAAGATCAGGCGGTAGCGCTCGCCCGAAAGGCGATGTGATCGGCTAGCGCGGGCGGTTCCCCGGGGCGCGGTGGTTCGCGTGGCAGATCGCGACCGCCAGCGCGTCCGCCGCATCGGCGCCCGCGACCTTGGCGCCGGGAAGCAGGACGCGCAGCATCGCCTGCACCTGCTCCTTCGCCGCGCCGCCGGTGCCGACGACCGCTTTCTTGACGAGGCGCGGGGCATATTCGCCGACCGTCAGTCCGGCGCGCGCGCAACCGAGCAGGACGACGCCGCGCGCGTGCGCGAGCTTGAGCGTCGACTGCGGATTGTCGTTGATGAAGACTTCCTCGACCGCGGCGGCGGTCGGTGCATGATCGGCGATTACCGCAGCGAGTACGGTGTCGAGATGGGCGAGGCGGTCGGGCAGTGCGGTCTTGGCATCGGTCTTGATCTGACCGTTGGCGATATGGCTGATCCGGCTGCCGTCGATGCGGATGACGCCCCAGCCGGTGCAACTGAGCGAGGGGTCGAGGCCGAGGATGATCACGCCGGTCCGTTCGTGTCGAGCGAAGTCGAGACACCCCGAAGGCGCACACGACGGATAGGCATCTCGACTTCGCTCGATGCGAACGGTTTTCGGTGTTTACCCAAGCTTTTCCATCACCGCGTCGGAGATGTCGTAATTACCCCAGACGGTCTGGACGTCGTCGTCGTCGTCGAGCGTGTCGATGAGCTTGAACAGCGTCGTGGCGATCGCTTCGTCGCTGACTTCGCTCTTGAGCGTCGGGCGCCAGGCGAGCTTGACGCCCTCGGGGTCGCCGAGCTTGGCCTCGAGTGCTTTCGCGACTTCGTGCAGGCCGTCGACGTCGGTCCAGATGTCGTGGCCGTCTTCGGACGATTCGACGTCGCTGGCGCCGGCGTCGAGCGCGGCTTCGAACACCGTATCGGCGTCGCCCGCGCTGGCGGGATAGCTGATCAGCCCGAGGCGGTCGAAGCCATGGCTGACGCTGCCCGAGGTGCCGAGGTTGCCGCCATTCTTGGAGAAGGCGGTGCGGACGTTGGTCGCGGTACGGTTGCGGTTGTCGGTCAGCGCCTCGACGATCAGCGACACGCCGCCGGGGCCATAGCCTTCGTAGCGGATTTCCTCGTAATTATCGCCGTCGTTGCCGCTCGCCTTGTCGATCGCGCGCTGGATATTGTCCTTGGGCATCGACTGCGCCTTGGCGGCGTTGATCGCGGCGCGCAGGCGGGCATTGGCGTCCGGGTCGGGCAGGCCCATTTTCGCCGCGACGGTGATTTCGCGGCTGAGCTTGGAAAAGAGCGAGCTGCGCTTCTTGTCCTGCGCGCCCTTGCGGTACATGATGTTCTTATATTTGCTATGGCCGGCCACGGCGGGCTCCTGAAATCGATGAGATGAATGCCGCGCCTATTGCCGAGTGCGGCGCAATTTTCAACGGCCTTGGCGGCCGAGCCGCTATTTGGCGGGCTGGCCGGTGCGCAGATCGATCACCTTGCCACGGGCGTAACCGAGAATGCCGGGGATGGGCGCGAGGCGATTGACCAACACCCCCGGTTCGTGAAAAATTCCGACGGCGTGAAATTCCGCCGGCACGACCGGAAAGGCCGAAAGTGTTGCAGGTACCAGCGTATCTGAGCCGGCCGGTACGAGCGCTTGCCCCAGCGGCCAGATATATTTGGACATTGAGGGGCCGCGATTGTCCTCAAGATGGGGCAGCGGCGAATCGCCGAGGACCTTGTCGAGGTAGAGCGATCCCAGTTGCGTGATTCGGCCCGGCGGCGCCTCGAATTTGACGGTGCCGAGGCAGTTGCACGTCTGCAGATAATCGCCTTCGATGGTGCTGCCATAAAGAACGTAAGTTCCGGGGGGAACTTCGACTAGGAATGTTCGCATGTCGCCGTCTTCTAGGAAGAAGCCGGCCCTGACCGGAAACAGGTTCGTCACGTCCTCATAGGTAAAGGGGACTGCATCGATCGTGGGAACGGGCCCGCCCTCCGCCTGCTTGGTCAGCGCGGGCAAGGCTGCATCGTAGGCCGTCTGCCGGGCGACTTCATACGCTGCCACTTCGGCTTCAGCCGGAATGCGGAGGAAGACATGGACGAAACGTGCCAGCCCGTTCTTCGCGGTGCTCGATCGAAAGAGAAGATAGGCCTTGCCGGGATCAAGCGCTGCGGGGGGCGTCCGATGCTGCACCACGCCGGGGATGTCACGCCCGAGCGCCGGTGCGGAGAGGGCCAGAGCGAGAAGGGCCAGGAGCAGTCGCATCATTCGACCACCCTCGGCGCCGACGGTGCGGGTCCGGACGCCAGTTTCGCCTGCTTTGCGACAATCTCGCCGGCGTCACCCGAGTTGAGGCTCTTCCAAACCGCCTCGGGGATGGGATAGCGCGCATAGCCGCGCGGCTCCATGCACAGGCGCATCATGCTGTACTCGCGCCCCCGTTCGAGTCCCGGAAGTATCAGCGCGGAAAAAATCGCGCCCGCGAGCGGATAGGGGCGATAGACAGGCTCGGCTCCCTGCCGGACGGTCTCATTCCACGGTCTGAAGGCGGGCAGGGGGACCGGCGCCGGCTTGGTCAAAAAGCTGCGACACTCGGCGATATCGGCATAAGCCTCCGCAAAGATCACATCGGGACTATAAAAATAGAAGAATTTGCGGCCGTCTTTCAGCGCTTTCGAATTTCCCTCGACTGATACGTCGGGCACGGCGATTGTCGCCGGATCGGGCAGCACATCCTGCGCAGCGGCAAAGGCCGGTGCGACGGTCAAGACGACGGCGATCAGGATATGGCGCCACGCCCGGATCATGCGCGCGGATATCGGCCGGCGCATCAGACGACGACCGCGGTCCCGCTCGCCGACACCATCAGCATCGAGCCGTTCTGGCCGAGCACCTCATAATCGAGGTCGACGCCGATCACGGCGTTGCCGCCGAGCTTTGCGGCTTCGGCTTCCATCTCGCCGAGCGCTTCCTTGCGGGCGCGGGCGAGGACATCCTCATATTTGCCCGAGCGGCCGCCGACGATGTCGGTGATGCTGGCGAACAGGTCGCGGAACAGGTTCGCGCCGACGATCACTTCGCCGGTGACGATGCCCAGATATTCGCGGACCGGACGGCCCTCGACGGCATTGGTGGTGGTGCTGAACATCGTCACTCTCTCCTGCTCTGATGATGGGCGTCAGTCGATGCCAAGCGCCGATTTATAGACGTCGAGGATCGCTTCCATTTCCTTGCGGTCGTGGACCGGCAGTTTGCGCAGGCGGACGATCTGGCGCATGATCTTGGGATCATAGCCGTTGCTCTTGGCTTCGTTATAGGTGTCGCGAATATCGTCGGCGATGCCTTTTTTCTCTTCTTCCAACCGCTCGATGCGCTCGATGAACAGGCGCAGTTGCTGGTCGGTGGTGGTGGCTTCGCTCATTTTGGACTCCGGTGATTTGGGATTGGGGACGCGAGAATCGCGGGTGGCGCGTCCCTAACGGGGTCAGGGATTTTTGGCCATGCTTTCTTCCATCCGGGCGAGCTGTTCGGGGGTGGCGGGGGTTTGGTGCAGCGCCTTCCACTCGGCCGTCGGCATGCCGTGGACGATCGCGCGACCGGCCTCCTTGTCTAGGCCGCCGGCTTCGGCGATCCAGTCGCCGAGGCAATTGCGGCAGAAACCCGCAAGCCCCATCAGGTCGATGTTCGCGGCGTCGCTGCGATGCCGGAGCAGGCGGGCGAGGCGGCGAAAGGCCGCAGCAGCGGCGGCATCGTCTAGCGTGTCGAGCGCATCGGGTGCGGGGGTGATATCTTCGCTGCAGGACATGGCGGATTTCCTTCGGGTCGGGGCATGAATAGCTATACGCGGCTTGCCTTGGCCGCCGCAACGGGCCTAGGCAAGCGGCCGACGTCCAACCCCCATTTTTTACCGGAGCCCCCGTGGTCCAGAGCTTCACCCCCCGCCAGCGCAAGGTGCGCATCCTCGCGACGCTGGGTCCCGCGAGCGCGAACCCCGCGATGATCGCCGAACTGCACCGTGCCGGCGCCGACGCCTTTCGCGTCAATATGAGCCATGGCGATCATGCGGGGCACGCCAAGGTGATCGCGGCGATCCGCGCGCTCGAGAAGGAAACCGGGCGACCGACGACGATCCTCGTCGATTTGCAGGGGCCGAAATTGCGCGTCGGAACCTTTGCGAACGGGCCGGTCGAGCTGGTCAAGGGCGAGCCCTTCGCGCTCGATGCCGACAAGGCGGCGGGCGACGCGACGCGCGTGTTTCTGCCGCACCCCGAGCTGTTCGCGGCGCTCGAGCCCGGGACGCGCCTCTTGATCGACGATGGCAAGCTGGTGCTGCGCGTACAGGCGGTGGCGCCGACGCGGATCGACACGGTGGTCGAGGTCGGCGGCAAGATTTCGGACCGCAAGGGAGTCAATGTCCCCGACGTCGTCGTGCCGCTCGCGGCGCTGACCGAGAAGGACCGCAAGGACCTGACCTTCGCGCTCGAACAGCATGTCGACTGGATCGCGCTGTCGTTCGTGCAGCGGCCCGAGGATGTCGCCGAGGCGCGGCGGCTGATCGGCGGCAAGGCGGCGTTGCTGGTGAAGTTCGAAAAGCCGTCGGGGGTGCAGCGGATCGAGGAGATCCTCGAACTCGCCGACGCGGCGATGGTCGCGCGCGGCGACCTGGGGGTCGAACTGCCACCCGAAGCGGTGCCGCCGTTGCAAAAGCGGATCGTCGCGACCGCGCGGCGGATGGGCAAGCCAGTGGTCGTCGCGACGCAGATGCTCGAATCGATGATCGTCTCGCCGTCGCCGACGCGCGCGGAAGTTAGCGATGTTGCCACGGCGGTGTACGACGGGGCGGACGCGATCATGCTGTCGGCCGAGACTGCGGCGGGCGCATGGCCGGTGGAAGCCGTCACGATGATGGATTCGATTGCGCGGTCGGTCGAGGGCGACCCCGATTATTTCCGCCGCCTGCACTTCACCGAGACGCATCCCGACGCGACGACCGCCGACGCGCTGGCCGAGGCGGCGGGCGATATCACGCGGACGATCGCCGCCGATGCGATCATCTGCTTCACCTTTTCGGGCTCGACCGCGCGCCGCGTCGCACGCGAGCGGCCGAACGCGCCGCTGCTGGTGCTGACCCCGAAGAAGGAAGCGGCGCGGCGGATGGGGCTGCTGTGGGGCGCGCATGCGGTGCCGACGAAGGACATCGGCAGCTTCGAGGAGATGATCGCCAAGGGCAAGCGCATGGCGCTGCGCCATGGCATCGGCAAGGCGGGCGCGAAGCTGGTGATGATGGCGGGCGTGCCCTTCGGCACGCCGGGGTCGACCAATGTGCTGCACGTCGCGACGCTGACCGGCGACGAATTGCGCGGGTACAGCTGAGATTGATTCAGTCCGGCACAGATGTTCCGGACCGAAACAATTTTTTGCGCCGCGAACGCATTTGCGATGCGCTAAATTGGTAAATCTTCTTTGCACCATCGACGCGGCGCGGCATAGTCATAGCCGTAAGAAGCGTCGGGGGGCCTTGCTTTGGGGGTCTGCTGCGCCCGTTCGGAGATTAGCCCAGCGTGTCCGCACCCTTTCGTTTTCCGCGCTTTTTCGTCACCAGTCCGGCGCCCTGCCCCTATCTGGAGGGCAAGACCGAGCGCAAGGTGTTCACCGAACTGAGCGGCCACAGCGCCGGCGAGCTCAACGATGCGCTCGGTCGTATCGGATTCCGCCGCAGCCAGTCGGTCGCCTATCGCCCGAGCTGCTCCGAATGCACCGCCTGCGTCTCGGTGCGCGTGTGCACCGCCGAATTCACCCCGAACAATTCGCAGAAGCGCAATTTGCGCCGCAACGGCGACATCGTCGCGACCGCGTGCAAGCCTTGGGCGACCGAGGAACAATATGCGCTGCTGCGCTCCTATCTCGGCTCGCGCCATCCCAATGGCGGCATGGCCGACATGGACGAGCAGGATTTCGCCGACATGGTCGAACAGACCCCGGTCGACAGCTATCTGATCGAATATCGCGAGCCGAGCGTCGACGGGGTACGCGGGCGGCTGATCGGCTGCTGCCTGACCGACCGGCAGAGCGACGGGCTGTCGATGATCTACAGCTTCTTCGATGCCAGCCATCCGATGCGCGAGGGGTTGGGCACCTATATCATCCTCGACCATGCCCAGCGCGCCGCAAAGGCGGGGCTGCCCTATGTCTATCTCGGCTACTGGATCGAGGGGTCGACGCGCATGGCGTATAAGGCGCGCTTCCGCCCGCTCGAGAAACTGGGGCCTGACGGCTGGTCGCGGTTCGAGCCGGTCGCGTCGGATCGCATCGCAAAGCAGTTCGAGCTCGCCTGATCGCAGATATCGCGACCGCGCGCGCCGGTGCCGTTGACGCGCGGCCTTTTGCATAGCATTGAATAGACAGGGGAATCGAGGCGGGGAACGCAGGAGAGACCCTTGTTCCGACACGCAGCGACCGCCTTGGCCCTTGGCCTGATCGTCACCACACCCTCACTCGCAGCACAACGCGGTCAAGGCACCGGCACGCGTGATGGCGCGGCAATCAACGGCGTCGATCAGGCGCAGGAGATCGACTGCGGCGGACGTCCGGCCGAGGTGTCGGGATCGGGCAACCGGATCAACTTCACCGGCGACTGCCCCGGGCTGACGGTCAACGGGGTCGACAACCAGATCGGCATCATTCTGCGCCCCGGCGCGCCGATCAGCGTGTCGGGCGTCGAGAATGTCGTGACGTGGCGCGTGAACGGGACGGGCAAGCCGAAGGTGTCGGTGCAGGGCGTCGACAACCGGGTTCGCCCGGCGTCCTGACGCGGCGCGCAGCGCACAGAAAAGCCGCTTATTGAGAACGTCTCGCAGCAGCCCGAATCTCGCCCGCCACCGGTTGACCTATCCCCGCTTTCAAGGGCATAGCTGCACGCCTAGGATATAAGTCCGGGTCGCATCCAGATTGTACTCGCCGGGGGGCTGGCGATAGGGGGACAGGGATGCCCGTGCGCAGGTTCGTCAGCATCAAGACCGGCAGCGAAGGTGCGATCATCGTGCCGGGGGCGCCGCGCGCATGAGCGACAAGGTCCCGTCGCAGCCGATCCCCGCGGATATGGTCAAGGTCGCGATCATCGGGTCGGGGCCGGCGGGGCTGAGCGCGGCGTCGCGCGCCGGGCAACTCGGTATGAGCCATGTACTGATCGAAAAGACCGATCACCTGTCCGATACCATCTATAAATATCAGAAGGGCAAGCGCGTGCTCGCGACGCCCGACCGGCTCGACCTGCGCTCCGACTGCCGCTTTGCCGAGGGCGCGCGCGAATATATCCTCGGCAACTGGGACGACGACGCGAACGCCAACAAGGTCTATGTCGTCAAGGAAGCCGAAGTCACCGAGGTGACGGGGCAGCAGGGTGCGTTCGAGATCAAGACCGCCAAGGGCGTCATAAAGGCCGAAAATATCGTGCTGGCGATCGGCACGCAGGGCAATCCGAACCGGATGCGCTGTCCCGGCAACGACCTGCCGCACATCATCTATACCGTCGACGATCCCGAGGATTTCAAGGACAAGCATATCACCGTCGTCGGGTCGGGCGATGCGGGCATCGAAAATGCGCTCGGCGTCGCCGAGGAAGCACTCGAAAACACCGTCACCATCCTCAACCGCTCGAAGGATTTCGCGCGCGCCAAGGCCAAGAATGTCTCCGACATGATGGAGGCGGGCGAAAATGGCTTCATGTCGATCCGCACCGAGACGCAGCCCAAGATGGTCGAGCCCGGCTGGCTGACGCTCGAGACGCCGACCGGCGACGAGAAGATCCAGTGCGACGTGATCGTTGCGCGCCTGGGGTCGGTCGCGCCGCGCGGCTTTGTCGAATCGATGGGGATCGAGTTCACCGGTCCCGACCGCGAAGCCTTTCCGAAGCTGTCGCCGACCTTTGAATCGACCGTCCCCGGCATCTTCGTGATCGGCGCGCTCGCGGGCTATCCGCTGATCAAGCATTGCATGAACCAGGGCTATGACGTCGTCGAGTTCATCAACGGCAACAAGGACCTGACCCCCGCCGACGAAAAAGATCTCGCGGCGATCTTTGAAAATCTTCCGCAGAAGAAATCGGTCAGCGAGTGGCTCGAATATCTGCGCACGCGTATTCGTATCTTCGCCGACGTCTCGCCGCTGCAGATGCGCGAGTTCATGCTCGATTCGAAGGTCGCCTATTATCGCAAGGGCGACGTGGTATTCGAGGCGAACGAGCCCGGATCGTCGCTGTTCGCGATCGCCGACGGCCATGCCGTGGTCGAGATCGGTCCCGACATGACCGTCCCGATCGAACAGGGATCGATCTTCGGCGAGGTCGGCCTGATTTCGGGCCGCAAGCGCGGCGCGACGATCCGCGCCGGCGAGGACAGCATCTTCGTCGAAGTGTCGCGCACCGCTGCGCTCAAGCTGATGGCGGCGGTCCCCGGCGCGAAGCGTGTGATCGAACGCATCTCGCTCGAGCGCCAGCTGATGCAGATCTTCAAGGGCGGGCTGACGGTCGAGGATCTGGCGCCGATCGTCGAGGACCCCGCGATCCAGCGCGTCCCTGCGGGCAAGGTCGTGCTCGCCGAGGGCGACGAAGGCGACGACGTCTATGTCATCCGGTCGGGATCGATGGTGGTCGAGAAGGATATCGGCGGCAAGCCGATCTTCCTGCGCTATCTGCCCGCCGGCAGCTTCTTCGGCGAAATGGCGGTGCTCAGCGGCGCGGCGCGCAATGCGACGGTGAAGGCCGCGGTCGCCAGCGAGGTCATCCGGCTGAAGGGCGACGAGTTCAAGGCGATGCTCGCCAAGCGCCCACAGGTACGCGAGGCGACCGAGGCGGCGGTGGCCGAGCGCGCGGCGATGAACGACTTCATCGAATCGCGCAAGGCGAGCTATTCGAGCGCGGTCGACCTTTATTCGGACACCGCCAGCTTCATCATGAAAGAGGGGCTGGGTGAAGCAACCGACGCGTTGCTGATCGACGAGAATCTGTGCGTCGGCTGCGACAATTGCGAAAAGGCGTGCGCCGACAGCCATGAAGGCCTGTCGCGGCTCGATCGCGAGGCGGGCAAGACCTTTGCGCATCTGCATGTCCCGACGAGCTGCCGCCACTGCGAGCATCCGCACTGCATGGCCGACTGCCCGCCGAACGTTATCCACCGCGGCCCCGACGGCGAAGTGTTCATGGAGCCGGGCTGCATCGGCTGCGGCAACTGCATGCGCAACTGCCCCTATGGCGTGATCCGCATGGAGGCGGCGCCGCCCGAAAAGCCCAGCCTGATCCGCTGGCTGCTCACCGGTTTCGGTCCCGGCCCCGGCGAGCCCTCGCCCAAATGGACCAAGAAGAAACTGGGTGAGGAGAAGCCCAAGAAGATCGCGGTCAAATGCGACATGTGCAAGGGCATCGCCGGCGGTCCCGCCTGCGTCCGCGCCTGTCCGACCGGCGCCGCGATCCGCGTATCGCCCGAGGAATTCCTGTCGATCGCGCGGCTCGAAGAGGACGCCGGCTGATGGCCAGTCTCTTTTCCGGCCTGTTTCGCGGCGGTCGCCGCAGCAAGGCGACGCAGACCGAGCGCGTGCGCGAGCGGCGGCACGAGGGCTTCCTGCGCTACGCCAATTTTCGCTGGGCCAAGATTTCGGGCGGGCTCTGCCTGCTCATCATCGTCAGCTATGCGCTGGTCGACGTGACGCCGCGTCACAATGGCGGCAGCTGGTACGGCTATACGCTCGGCACGCTCGGCGCCGGACTGATCCTGTGGCTGACCGCACTCGGCTATCGCAAGCGCAAGATGACGAGCGATTATTGGTCCTTGAAGGCGTGGACCTCGGCGCATGTCTATCTGGGCCTGAGCCTGATGGTGATCGGTACCTGGCACACCGGCTTCCAGCTCGGCTGGAACGTCCACACGCTCGCCTGGGCGCTGATGATGCTGGTCATCCTGTCGGGGCTCTACGGGATTGTCGTCTATGCGACGCTGCCGCAGGCGCTGTCGAATAACCGCGACGAGATGACGCAGATGCAGATGCTCGAGGCGATCCGCGCCTTCGACCGCCAGCTGCACAGCGCCGCGCAGCCGCTGACCCCGCAGGACACCGCGCCGGTGCTGAAGGCGCTCGACGAGGATCCGTTCGCGGGCGGCATCGGCGCGCGCCTGTCGGGGCGGTATCGCAATTGCGCGACTGCAGCAGCGCTGCACGCGCTCGCCGGAACCGGCACCAGCGATCCCGAAGCGCGCGAGAAGGTCGTCGGGCTGCTCAAGCAGAAGCAGGCGGCGCTCGGGCGGCTGCGCCAGCATCTCAAGATCCGGGCGCTGCTCGAAATCTGGCTCTATGTGCATGTGCCGTTGACCTTTGCGCTGATCGCGGCGCTGTCGGCGCACATCATCAGCGTCTTTTTCTACTGGTAAGGCGAGGGGAGGGGGAATCATGAGCTTCATCCTGCGCCGTATCTCGACGACGAAGACGGGCAAGCAGATCATCCGCGACGCGCCGTTGCCGGGCGACGCGATTACGCTGGGCCGTGAGGGCAGCAATACGATCCACATCGCCGATCTGGCGGTGAATCCCCATCATGCGACGATCAGCAGCGCCGACGGCCGCCATGTCCGGGTGCAGGCGAGCGAAGGCCTGGGGTTCGACATCAACGGCCGGTCGGTCGACGTCGCCGACATCGACAGCGCCGCGGGTGCCGAACTGCGTTTCGGCGGCCACCGCCTGACGATCGCGCGCGAAGGCGATGCGATCATCCTGCTCGTCGAGCGTATCGACGAGCTGTCGCAATCGTCGAAGGACGTCGACGAGGCCAAGGCCTTTTCGCTGCAGGGGGTGATGCCGGGCAAGCGCGTCGGCGCCTGGACCTTTGCCATATTGATGCTGCTCGCCTTTCTGGTCGGGCCGATCTGGGCGTGGCAGAGCTACAAGAATGTCGACGAACGACCGAAGGGCTATCATGCCGATACCGCCTGGATGTCGGGCCCATTGTCGAGCGCGCATGCCAATCTGAAAAACGACTGCCAGTCGTGCCATGTCGAGCCGTTCGTCGCGGTGACCGACAAGGCCTGCGTCGGCTGTCACACCGGCGAGCATAAGGCGATGAGTGCGGCGCACGCCAATGCGCCGACCGCGATGCTGCTCGCCGCGCGCGCGCCGAAGGGCACGGGCGACAAGATTCTCGCGAGCTTTGCCAGCGCCTTCAACCGGCCCGAGGGGCGCTGCGTCGAATGCCATACCGAGCATGAAGGCGCCGGGCCGATGCCCGCGACGCCGCAGAAATTCTGCGCCGATTGCCATGACGGCATGAACGGCCGGCTGAAGGCGGCGGGGCATCCGACCGCGCTTGCCGATGCGAGCGATTTCGGCACCGGGCATCCCGATTTCCGTCCGCTCGTGCGCGCGGCGCCGGGCGCGAAGCCGGTGCGCACGCTGATGACCAGGGGGCTGGTCGATTACAACGGATTGAAATTCCCGCACGACATGCATTTGCAAGCGACCGGCGGGGTCGCGCGCATGGCGGCGAGCTTCCGCGGCCGCTATGATTTCGGCAAGAAGCTCGAATGCGCGAACTGCCACAAGCCCGACGCCGACGGGGTGCGGATCAAGCCGGTCGAGATGGAGCGCGACTGCGCGATGTGTCACAGCCTCGCCTTCGAGACCGTCGGCGGGGTGACGCGCACCTTGCGCCACGGCGAACCCGACCAGGTCGTTGCCGACCTCACTGCTTATTACCGTTCGACCCCGCCGGCGCGGCCGCTGCAACTCGGCGGCATGGAGCGGCGGCGCCCGGGCCAATATGCCGAGGGGCAGGTCTACAACATCTATTTCCGCGAGGTCGCGGTGCGGCCGAGCCGTGCGCAGGATGCGGTGAGCGCGGTCTTTTCGAAGGGCGGCGCCTGTTACGACTGCCACACGATTTCGCCGCCGGCAGCGGGCAACGGCTGGCGCGTGATGGCGGTCAACCAGACGCCGCGTTTCCTCGAGAAGGGCTGGTTCGACCATGACGCGCACCGCGAGACCGATTGCGCCGACTGCCACACAATGGCCGAGGGGTCGAAGGCGTCGACCGACTTCCTGGTTCCGGGGCTGCGCCAGTGCCGCGACTGCCATGTCGGCGAGGGCGGGGCGCGTCTGTTCAAGGTCGAGACCGCGACCGAATCGCCGTGCGCGATGTGCCACGAATATCACAGCGACGGCGGCAAACCGTGGATGCCGCCGTCGCAGCGCAAGAAAAACACCGCGTTCATAACAAAACAACCGGCGCGCGATACTTATGCTGTGAGCCAGATCACAGGCCGGACGGGGCGCAATCTTTATAATGTGACTTGGCGCACACCCGCGCTACAAGCCACTGAACAGGGCGGATGACAACAGGGCGGTCGCGACCGGGCGGCCCGAGCAGGGGACCGATATGCTGATCGCCCAGATCACCGATATCCATATCGGGTTCGATCCGGACAATCCGGCCGAATATAATCGCAAGCGGCTCGACGAGGTACTCGACCTGCTGATCGAGGGGCCGAACCGGCCCGACCTTTTGCTCGCCACCGGCGACATCACCGATCGCGGCGATGCCGACAGCTATCGTCGCCTCGCCACCGCCTTTTCGCGCTGCCCCTTTCCGGTGTGGCCGAGCGTCGGCAACCACGACCTGCGCGACAATTTCCACGCGCAATTCCCGGGCTTCGACGACGGCAATGGCTTCATCCAATATGTGATCGACCTGCCCGAGCTGCGGCTGGTAACGGTCGATACGCTCGAGGAAGGGCGCCACGGCGGCGCCTTTTGCGACAGCCGCGCGGCGTGGCTCGACGCCGAACTGGCGAAGGCGCCGGCGAAGCCGACCTATATCGTCATGCACCACCCGCCGGTCGAAAGCGGGATCGAGTGGATGAACACCCACCCCGACGAGCCGTGGGTCGCGACCTTTACCGACGTCGTGCGCCGCCACCCGCAGGTCCGCGGGCTGATCTGCGGGCACCTCCACCGCAGCGTCACCGTGTCGTGGGAGGGGCGCACCGTGGCGATCTGCTCGTCGACCGCGCCGCAGGTATCGCTCGACCTGAGGCCGATCGACGAGAATCATCCCGACGACCGCCCGATGATCGTTGCCGAGGACCCCGCCTATGCGCTGCACCGCTGGAACGGGCGCGAACTGGTGAGCTTCTACGACCATGCCGGATCGCACACGATGCTGGCCAAATATGACGAGCGGCTGCAGCCGTTGGTGCGCGAGCTGAAGGCCGAGCGGCCGGCCTAATAACCCAGCAGCAGGTCGACCTGCGGCGTCACTGCCTCGCCCTTGTGCCAGCGCGACAGGTTTTCGAGGAAACGCTCCGCGGCGCGGAGGAACATCTTGTCCTGCGCACGGCCTGACAAGTGCATCGTGATATGCGCATTATCGAGCGTCCACAGCACATCGTCGGCGGGAAGCGGTTCGGGCGAGGTCACGTCGAGGAAGGCCGAGGCGATCTGCTTCGCGTCGAGCGCGCTGACCAGCGCCGCCTGGTCGACGACGCTGCCGCGCGCGATATTGACGAGCGTCGCGGTCGGTTTCATCGCGGCGAGCTCGGCGGCGCCGATCATGCCGTCGGTTTCGGGCGTCGCGGGCACCGCGAGGATCACCCAGTCGAAATCGCCGAGGCGGGTCCGCCACTGGTCGGGGGTCAGCGTGTTGGGGCCGGGGGTGCGGCGCACGACGGTAACGTCGACGTTGAACGCCCGCAGCCGTTCCTCGACGAGCTTGCCGATCGCGCCATAGCCGAGCAGCAGCGCTTTCGACCCGTAGAGTTCGACCTTGCCCGGCGAATCCATCAGCCATTCGCGACGTTCCTGCGCGCGCACGACGTCGCGATAGCCCTTGGCGACGGTGAGCATGCCCATCACGACATATTCGGCGATGGTGATCGCGTTGATGCCGACGCCGTTGGTCAGCACCGTGCCGCGCTCGGCGAGCAGGCCGAGCGGGATGCCATCGACCCCGGCATAGATCGAGTTCAGCCACTTCATCTTGCTCGCCGCGGTGATCGCGGCGGCCATGTCGCGCTTGTCGTACATGTCGAACCAGCCGATCTCGGCCTCGGGCGCGAGCGCCATCGCTTCTTCCTTCGACTGGAAAAAGCGCGGCTCGACCCAGTCGGGCAGGCGGTTTTCGACGAGCGGGCGGACGAGGCCCGAGAGGACGGTGACGGTCTTGGACATGGAGAGGCAATTCCCGTGTTTCAGGCGGGAGAAAAAGCCCGCCACGCCACTATGGCCAAAAAGGGCAAACCGGCAAGGTCGGCGAGCGCGATCGTACGCAGCGACGGCGGCGACCCCGCCTGCCAATAGAGCAGGAGGAAGGTCAGCATGGAGATCGCCGCGGCTACGCTGGCGAGGCGGCGGGTGCCCGGATCGAAAGCGGCCCAGACGCAGATGGTGAAAACAACGAGGAAAAGTGCTGCGCGGTGATGGAGCAGCAGGAAGCTCGGGCTTTGCGGGGTAATGGCGTAGAGTTTGGTCAGCATCGCGGGGCGGAAGAAGGCGAGCGCCGGCGTCAGATGGATGAGCGCGAGAATGAGCCAGGCGATGCGGTCGATCATGGCGGAAGTGTAGCGCTTACATTGGTGTAAGCAACGGTTTCGGGAGGGAGGCTATGTTTCCCAAGCGGAAGCAACGGTCGTTCCGAACTCGTTTTTAAGATCGGGATTCGCTCCCGGGCACATCAACAGGTCGAAGAGCTCCTGACATTTGCCCATCGCCGCATAATGCGCTGGAGTATTGCCCATGTCGCCGATCGCGTTGATATCTTCTCCGGCAGCCAACAAGGTCTCGACGGCTTCAACGTCTCCGCGCAATGCTGCGACATGGATGAGGCGGTCGCCGTCAGGCGTCACGTAGGAGATAGGGTCGATTGGCGATATCACATCGCAGCCTTGATAGTTCAGCAGGTCGCGATAGGTGCTTTGGAGCGACATCCTTTGCTGGTCCGTCAGAGGCATATTGTTTGCTACATCATAACCATCAGCACGTGCAATCGGTCGAAACTTACCATTAGAAGATCGAGGCATAAACTATGGGTGGAGAATGATCTTCGACCGATCAGGGCGCGCCTCACATATGCAGATTGGCGAGAAATATTTGATCGACGGTTACCTCGGCACGATCGTCGTCGTTGTCGCCGAGGATTCTTATTCCGATCTTTATCCAAAGGCCGAGTGGGCTGACGTGCTCAAGTCGGGCATCCTTGTCGAAGACGAACAGGCTGGCCTTATTCATTATTCCAATCTGGACGATCACATTGTCGAGAAGGTGGAGGATCGGTAGTGGGACGCCCGGTGGCGTGGAGACACTCGTGTTCGCTAAGCGTCTAGCCGCCAGTCCCAGCCGAGCGGGTCGCCGTCCATCACCTCGACTCCGGCGGCGATAAGCTCGTCGCGCAGCGTGTCGGAGGTCGCGAAGTCCTTCGCCGCACGGGCGTCCTTCCGGCGGGTCAACGTTGCCTCGATATCGGACTCGGCAATCGTCGCGTCCTTGGGCCGGACACGCAGGTCGGAGCGGTCGATCGTCAGCAGATCGAGGCCGAGCACGGCGTCCATCGCGGCGAGCGCCGCACGTTTCTGACCGGCGTCGATCTTCTTCATCGCTGCCGCCTCTTCGAGCGTCGTCAGCGCGACGGCCGTGTTGAGATCGTCGGAAATCGCGGCGTCGAATTTGGCGAGCAGGTCGGTCAGGCGGCGATCGGTAACCGGCGCATCATCGGTATCGCGCACGGCGGCGACCGCCATGACGAGCCGCTTGAGCCGCGTCAGTGCGGCGCCGAGGCCATCCCAGCTGAACTCCAGCTCGCTGCGATAATGCGCCTGGAGGCACATCAGGCGGTAGGCGAGGGGGTGGTAGCCGCGATCGGCCAGCAATTGCAGCCGCAGGAACTCGCCTGTGCTTTTCGACATCTTGCCGCCGCGATCGATCAGGAAATTATTGTGCATCCACACACGTGCGCCTGAATGTTCGGCGCAGTCGAGGCTCCCGCAGTTGCGATACGCCTGGTTCTGCGCGATCTCGTTCGGATGATGGATCTCGCGGTGGTCGATGCCGCCGGTGTGGATGTCGAACGGCATGCCGAGTTCGGCTTCGCCCATCACCGAACACTCGAGGTGCCAGCCGGGCGCGCCCCGGCCCCAGGGCGAATCCCATTCCATCTGACGCGTCTCGCCCGCCGGGGTCTTGCGCCAGATTGCGAAATCGGCGGCGTGGCGCTTGCCCTCGACTTCATCGATTCGGCCTTCGCCTTCGTCGGTTACGGTGCGGGCCAGTCGACCATAATCGGCGACGGTCGAGACATCGAAATAGAGACCGCTGTCCAACTCGTAACAATGGCGCTCGGCGATGGTCTTTGCGAATTCGATCATGCGCGGCACGTAATCCGTCGCGACCGTCCACTTGGCGGGATCGCGCACGTTCAGCCATGACAGGTCGCGTTTGAATTCGACGGTGTAGAAGGCCGCAATATCCCAGGCCGTTTTGCCCTGCAGCGCCGCCGCCTTTTCCATCTTGTCGTCGCCATCGTCGGCATCCGACGTCAGATGTCCGACGTCGGTAATGTTGATGATGTGGCGCAGGTCGTAGCCCTTGAATTTGAGGGTGCGACCGAGGGTGTCCGCGAAGACATAGGCCCGCATATTGCCTATGTGCTGGTAGTTATAGACCGTCGGGCCGCAGCTGTAGACGCGCGCCTCGCCGGGATGGACGGGCACGAACTCCTCGAGGGAGCGCGTCAGGCTGTTGAACAGCTTCAGCGGCAGGGCAGGGGCGTCGGTCATTCCCGCGCCCATGCCCCGCCGCGAGGCCGGACGTCAACCGAAACGCTTATTGGCTCGGCGGCGTCCACAGGTCGTCGTTGCCCGCGCCGGTCACCGGATCGTCGAGCAGCGGCTCGCCGGTCAGCGGGTCGAGGTCGCGCATCGTGATCAGCGGGATCGGCAGGCTCATGCCGTCGGCATCGTCGCCATCGCCTTCTTCATCATCTTCCTTGTTGATGACGTCCTGCACCGGGAAGGAGGATTCGAATTCGAGGAAGGCGCAGGTCGTCGAACTGACGATCAGACAGCCGTTCATCGTCGAACCCGAGTCGAAGGCGAGGCCGCTGCCCGCGAGCGGCCCGCTGCCGATCACGAAGCCGTCGATCGAGAGCAGCGGGATCGCGTCGAGCCCGGTGACCTGGCCGGAGGGGCCGAGGTGGACGCCGTTGATGACGATGCGGCTGTCGGCGCCGGCGACATTCACGCTGAGCCCCAGCGGGCCGAAGGTCAGGCCGCGGCGCTGCGCGAAGCGGGAGCCTTCGCCGCTGTTCTGGACATAGAAGCCGCCCTCGACGCTGACGTCGATCCCGCCGGCGAACAGCGCGCCATCGTCGACCAGGATGCCGTCATTCTGCGACAACCGATCGTCGATCGTATCGATATCGGGGGCCGCGGCGACATCGGCGATGGCGGCGGCAGTAGCCACGATGACATCTTCCGAATCGAGGAACAGCATGCCGCCCGGGGTCGAGGTGCCGCTTGTGCTGCTGCCCCCGGTCAGGCGGATGGTGCCTTCGCCGAGAATAACCTCGATCGCTTCGCCGGCGCTGATCCGGAAGCTGTTAGCGTCGGTCATGCCGGTGAGCGCGGCATCGCCGATCACCCGCGCCTTGCCCTGCGTCGCGATCGTCAGCGAACCGCTGGCGCCGAGGTTCGAGGTCGGGCCGCCGGCGGTGAGGGTGAAGTCGTCGATGACGACGGCGGGCGGGGTGCTGCTGCCGACGGTCGCGATCGGCGGGCCGCCGGGTGCCGCGGCGACGAAGCCACCGTTGTTGTTGCCGAGGTCGGGCGCGAGGATCGTGATGTTGCCCGCGAACAGCCGCGTCATTTCGGTCTGGTCGATGTGATAGCCGTCGCGCGTGCCCGTGCCGCCGATATAGGTGACGCTGTCGTCGTCGATGTTGCGCACCTCGAGCGCCTGGGTCGTGCCCGGCGTGCCGAGGCGGCCGGCCGAGCCGATGGCGATGTCGCCCGAGGCGATGATCATCGACCGGCCGACGACCGCGCCGTTGACGGTGAGCAGGCCGCGCGCCTGCGCGCCGAGCGCGGTGGTCGCGGTGACGTTGCCTAGCGTCATCGTCGTTTCGGCGCCGAGTTCGATCTCGTTGCCGGCGAGTTGGGTGACGCTGAGGCTGCCGTCGCTGCGGATCAGCGCGCGGCCGGCGACCGAGCCTGCTGTCACCGAGACATTGTTGCCGCCGAAGATGGACGCGTCGCCGAGGTCGGTCTCGATAGTGCTGAACACCGCGGTGCCCGACAGCCCGTTGATCTGGATCGAATCAGCGGTGATCGCGATCGGCCCGGTGGAAGCCAGAGAGCCGAGGCTGACCGCGCCCGCGTCCGCCGCGAGCGTCGTGGTGCCGCCGCTGATCACCGTCTCTGCAACGATGCCGAGATTGCCGTCGAGCGCCAGCGCGCCGCCGGTGCCGGTGACGGCGCGGCGGATGACGATATCCTCGCCCGCCGACAGCGACAGATCGCTTCCCGCGCGCACCGACCCGCCGGTGATCGCCCCGGCGCTGGTGACCGTCAGGTTGCTGCCGGCGGCGAGCGTGTCGACGACCGTGTTGTTCGACTGGATAAGGTCGGCGAGATCGACGCGCGCGCCGGCCATCTCGATGTCGCGGCCCGCCGACGACGGGCTGGTGACCGCGACCGTGCCGTTCGACTGGACCCGCAAGTCGTCGAAGGCGTCGATGCCGGCGAGCGTGGTGGCGCCGCCCTGGGTGCTGACATTGCTGCCCCCGGCGGTCTGGCCGAGGCCGAGCGTCGTTGCGCCGTCGAGCGCGATGGTCGCGCCTGCCACCATGATGTCGTCGCCCGCCGACAGGTCGCCGGTGGTGACCGCGCCCGCCGACGACAGGATGATGTCGGAACCGTTGAGCCCCGAACTGCCCTCGCCCTGGCCGATGGTGAAGCCGTTGGCGGTGTAGCTGAGGACGAAGCCGTCGGGGCCTTCGGCGGTGGCCGAGGCATTGGTTGCGCTGATCGCGCCGACCGCCCGTACCTCAAGGTCGTCGCCGACGGTGACGTTGGCCAGCGTCGCGCCGGTGCCGGCGATCGCCAGCAGGTCCTCGCCCGCCGAAACCCCCGTCAGCGAAACCGACCCGCCGGCGTTGATGCCGATCGACCCTGCGGCGCTGCTGCCCGCGAGCGCGACATCGCCGTCGGCGTCGATGAAGATATTGCCCGCCGCCGGCAGATCGCCATTGTTCGGATCGGGCGCGCCGCCCGCGGCATTGGCGGCGACCATGATGTCGCCGCCGGCGCTCATTTCGATGTCGCCGCCGGCCGCATAAGCGCCGGCGATGTTGCCGCCCGCGACCACGCCGATGCCGTTGACGGCACTCGCATCGTCGATTGCGACGTCGCCGCCGCTGCCGAAGGCCGACAGCAGCCCGCCGGCGTCGACCGAGCCGATATCGATGCTGTTGCCCGACAGGATGACGTCGCCGCCCGCGACGATCGTGGCCCCGGCGATGCCTTCGGCGCCCGGCGTCGTGCCGTTCGCGGAAAGCTGAACGAGGTTGCCGGCGTTGAGCGTGTTGAACGCGATCGACTGGGCATCGACGCTGATCGATCCGCCCGCGGTCGAATTGCCGAGGTTCGACGCACCCGTCGTGGTGATGTCGATATCGCCGCCGGTGACCAGCGAGTTGAGCCCGGTGGTGAAGCTGGCCGCGTTGACGACGAAATCGTCGGCGGCCTCGCCATGGCCGACCGTGACATTGCCCGCGAGGTCGATGCCGACGTTGCTGCCCGTCTCGCCGCTGTCGGGGTTGGTACCCGTCGCGTCCATGAAGGCGATGTCGACGTCGCCGCTGCCCAGGACGCGGATGTCGTCGCCCGCGACGAGGCGATTGAAGCTGCCGCCGTCGGCGGTGACGATCTCGATATCGCCGGCTGCGGTGATATCGCCTTCGGCGTTGACCGCGCCGGTGATCGCGACCAGCCCGACCGCGCCGCCGCCGGTAATATCGCCGACGTTGACCGCGCCGCCGCGAATGTCCACGAGTCCGCCGGCGGTGATGTCGCCGGTGAGGTCGACCAGGCTGTTCGCCGAGGCGACGAAGGTCCCGCCGACGTCGATCGGCCCGGTGCCGTGGATGCCGCCGGTCGCCGCGACGAGCGCGAGCGAGCCGGCATCTATGCTGCCGGTGTCGAACTCGATGCTCGCGCCTTCGATGCGCAGCTGGTTGGTGGCGCTGAGGTCGCCCGTGAGGTTGACCGCCTCTTCGGCGAAGATGACGAGGTTGTTGCCTGCGGACAGGGTATCGGCGTTGACCGCGCCGCCGCCATCGAGCAGCAGATTGCCGCCCGCGCTGGCTTCGCCGATGTCGATATCGCCGTCGGCGGTCAGCGACAGCGCGTTGCTGGCGCTGAGCAGGCTGTCATTGTTGTGTCCGATGTCGCCGCCGGCGTTGAAGGTGACGTTGACGCCGCTGACGTTGCCGCCGGTGACGATATTGCCGGTCGTGGCGGTCAGGCTGACGTTGGTGCCGGCGGTGACCGACCCGAGATCGAGCGCGGTGCCGCGGATCGTCGTCGCCTGGCCCGACTGGATCGGACCGGTCGCGGTGACCGTGCGCGCCGAGGTCAGGACGACATTGGCGCCGGCGTCGGCGCTGGCGAGGGTGATCGGGCTGCCGCTACTGGTCGCGGTGAGCGTTCCGCCGACCTCGACCCCCTGCAGCGCGATGCCGAGGGCGTTGAAGGTGGCGTCGTCGGCGGCGAAGCTATCGCCGGTGACGGTCAGTGTGCCGGTGATATCGACCGTCGCGTTGCTGCCGATTTCCTCGCCCTGCGGATTGGTGCCGTTGGCGCGCATCGATGCGACGGTCACCGACCCGCTGCCGGTGATGCCGATATCGTCACCCGCGACGAGGTCGTTCAGCGTCGCGCCCTGCGTCGTCGCGATGCTGAGATCCTGGCCGGCATCGAGCAGACCGGTCGAAGTCACCGCGCCATTGGTCGCCTCGATCGATATAAAGCCATTGGCGGTGACATTGCCGAGGTTGACGCTGGCGCCGCGCAGGTCGGCGGTGGACGCCGCGAAGATGTTGCCGGTCAGGTCGACCGCGCCGGTCGCCAGCGCCGTAACACCGCCGTTCGCGGTGATCGCGCCGGTCCCGCTGATGTCGCCATTGGTCGCGAAGAATGCGACATTGCCGCCGCCGACAGCATTGGCGCCGAGGTCGACGCTGCTGCCGCTGACCGAGACGAGCAGCGCGCCGAAGATGTCGTCGCCGAGCGTCACGGCCTCGTCGGCATTGAGCGACAGGATGCGTCCGGCGGTGAGCGCGTTGGCGTTGATCGTGCCGCCGGCGTCGAAGACCATATTGTCGCCCGCCGTCGCATTACCGATGGCGATATTGCCGCCGGCGGTGAGCGAGAGGATGTTGGCGGCGGCGATCAGGCCGTCGCTGTCATGGGTGATGTCGGTGTTGGCGTCATAGGTGACGTTGAAGCCGCTGACGCTGCCGCCGGTGGCGATGGTGCCGACGGTGGCGGTCAGGTCGACGTCGCCATCGGCGGCGATCGACGCGAGGTCGAGGTTGCGGCCGGTGGCGGTCGTGTCGCCGCCCGATTGCAGCAAGCCGGTCGCGACGACGTCGCGCGCCGAGGTCAGCGTGATGTTGTTCGCGACATCGGCGCTGGTCAGCGTCAGCGGGCCGCCGCTGGTGGTGGCGGTGAACGAGCCGCCTGCCGTGACGTCCTGCAGCGACATGCTCGTCGCGCTGAAATTGACATCGTCGTTGGCGAAGGTGCTGCCGGTGACGGTGAGCAGACCGGTGATGGTGCCCGAGACATTGCTGCCGATTTCCTCGCCCTGCGGGTTGCTGCCCTCCGCGGTGATCGAGGCGATGGTGATGTTGCCGCCGGCGGTGATCGAAACGTCATCGCCCGCAGTGATCGCGTTGAATTGGCCGCCGGTCGCCGCATTGATGATCGCGTCGCTGCCGGCCGCGATGGTGCCGGTCGAATTGATCGCGCCGCTGGTCGAGGTCAGCGAGATATAGGTGTTCGAACCGACGTCGGCGACGTCGATCGAGCCGCCGGTCATCTCGACGAGGTTGCCGCCGTTCGCGGTGCCCGTGATGGCGATCGCGCCGGTCGCACTGACGGTGAGATCGGCGCCCGTGAGGACATCGCCGTTCGCGGTGACGCCGCCGGCGGTCGCGCGCAGCACGATCTGGCCGAGGTTGCCGAAGCCGCTCTGCATCGCGACGCTGCTGCCCTCGATATACATGCCGCCGCTGGTGACGTCGCCGGTGAGGGTCACCGTGCCGTCGGCGTCGATGAACGTATAGTCGGCGTTGATCGCGCCCGCGTCGACGGTGCCGCCCGCGGTGAGGCGGGTCTGGCCGACGGTGCTGGTCGTGCCGGCGATGGTGATGCTGCCCGGGGTGTCGATATAGGCGCCCGAATTGTCCGCCTCGCTATCGGCGCCGCCCGCGGTGGTGAGCAGGCTGGCCGCCGACACATCGCCGCTGGCGGTGATGCGGATATCGTCGCCCGCCGCGAGGTCGGCAAGGATGCCGTTTGCGGCCGAGGAAATCGTCAGGTCGTGACCCGCCGACAGCGCGCCGATCGCGCTGATGTCGCCGCTGGTCGAAGTCAGGACGATATCTGTACCGGCAGTGACCGATTCGAGGTCGAGCGAACTGCCGGTGATCGTCGTGACGAGGCCCGAGCGGATCGTGTTGGTGGTGGTGACGACGTCGCTGGCGGTTGCGGTCAGATTGTCGAAGGCAACCGCGTTCGACGCGTCGATCGTCCCCGCCGAAGCGGTGAGCACGATATTAGAGAGGTCGGTGGGGCCGGTCTGGATCTGCCACACATCGGGGCCGCCTGCGCTCGAGGGGGCGAAGATCAGGCTGCGGCCGTCGGGGCCGGCGCCGGTGTTCGAGACATTGTCGACGATGACGCAGCAGGTTCCGGTGACGATCATGTCGTCCCCCGCGAGCGAATTGGTCACGGTCGCGGTATTGCCCGCGACCACATAGAGATCCTCGCCCGCAGTGGCGCCGTCGACATTGGCGTTGGTGCCCGCCGCGACGCCGATCATCGTCGCGGCGCTGGTGCCCGCGAGGACATTGGCGTCGCCCGCGGCGTTGAGGAACACATAGCCTTCGGACGGTCCGTTCGGGCCGACATAAGTGCCCGCCGCGTTCGCCTGTGCGGTGATGTTGGTCGCGGCGGTCAGGCTGACGTTGCCGCCGGCCGCATAGATGCCGGCGATGTCGCCGGTGCTGTTGATGATGATGTCGCCGTCGGTGGTCGCCGACAGGCGGGCGTTGCCGCCGCTCGACGAGGCGAAGAGCGAGGCCGAGGTGGTGACGCCGTCATTGATGCGGATCGTGTTGCCGAACAGATTGACGTCGCCGCCTGCGGTGATGCTGTTGCCGAGGATGCCCTCGGCGCCCGGCGCGGTGCCGGTGGCGTTGAGGCCGACGGTGGTGCCCGCGTCGATCGCATTGAAGACGATCGACTGGCCGGTGACCGAAATGAAGCCGCCCGCCTGCGAATTGCCGAGGTCGACCGCGCCGGGTGAGGTGATGCTGATGTCGCCGCCGGTGATGATCGTGTCGAGCCCGGTGGTGAAGCTGCCGACCTGGGCGGTGAAATCATTGTCGGCCTCGGCATGGTCGACGCTCGCGGCGCCGGTGCTGCCGACGAAGATGCTGCTGCCGTCGAGTTCGGAATCGAGCCCGGTGCCGTTGGTGATCAGATTGCCCGCGACGACAGTGCCGCCGATCAGGCTGATGTCATCGCCGGCCGTCGCGTCGTTGATCGCCACCTCGTCGCGCGCATTGGCGGTCAGGTCGGTGCCGCTGGTCGAGGTGCCGTAGACGTTGATGCGACCGTTCGCCGCGAGCAGCAAAGTCAGGTCGGCGGCGTCGAGCGAGTCGACGTCGATCGCGCCGTTAAGCCCCGTCGCGTTCATGAACAGGCTGGTGCCCGCACTGACGAGGCTGCCGGGCGCGCTGCGGATCGTGGTGACCGCGGTGAAGTTCGCGCTGCCGCCGGTCTGGATCGTCGGCGCGGTGCCGGTGCGGAAATCGTGGCGGATGTCGACCTGGTCGCCCGCGTTGACGGTGAGGGTTCCGCCGACGTTGAGCTGGCCGTCGCCCTGCGCATAGACGCCGACCGAGGCGCCCGTGTTGCCGTTGGTGCCGCTGGTGTCGAGCGACACCGCGCCGTCGGTCTGGATCAGTCCGCCATCGGTGATGCCGAGGAAGATGCCGGTGGTGGCAAGGTCGGTGTCATTGTTGGTCGGTTGCGAGGAGCCCTGCGCGGTCGCGGTCAGGCTGGTCATCGTGATCGTGCCCGCCGCGCGGATATCGATACGTCCGGCGAGGAAGCCGCTGGCGTCGATATCGACGTCGCCGAAGCTCATCGTGCCGGTGCTGCCGGGCGAACCGAACGCCTCGAAGATCACGGTGCCCCCCTGATCGACGAAGCTGCCCCCGTCACCGAGGCTGCCGCCGTCGCCTGCACCGCCGGTGCCGGTGTTGCCAGACGTGCCGCCCGCGACAATCGCGACCGGGTTGCCGTTGGACGTGAGCGTGCCGCCGTTGACGCCGAGGCGGACGGTGCCGCCAAGGCCGCCGCCGCCTATCCCGCCCTGACCGCCGACGAAGCCGACGATGATGTCGTCGGGCGTGCCGGGAATCCCGTCGGGTCCGGGCAGCGTCACCGATCCGGGATTGTCGGCGCCGTTGCCGCCGTTGCCGCCGACCCCCTGGCTGCCGAGCGCCGCGACGCCGAGGCGGCCAATGCCGAGTTCGATCGTGCCTTCGTTGGCGAGCAGTTCGACCGTGCCGCCGCGCCCGTCGCCGCCATTGCCGCCGTTCGGGCCGAAGCGCGGGCTGTTGCTGGGATCGAGCGCCGCCGAGCCGCCGTCGCCGCCGGTGCCGGTGGTGACGAAATTGGCGTCGGTGACGACTGCGCGCGCGTTGGCGCCATCGGCCTGGATGCGTGCGGTGCCGCCCTGGGCATAGCCGCCCTGACCGCCGGCGCCGTCGAGCCCGTCGCCGCCGTCGCCGCCCTCGGCGCTTGCGTCGAGTACCACGCTGACGTTGCCGGCGTTGAAGTCGCTGACGATCAGTTCTGCGGTACCGCCGCGGCCTTCACCGCCGCTGCCGCCGACATTGTTCGTGCCGCCATTGCCGCCGAGGCCGAGCGCATAGCTGCCCACCGTGCCCGTCGCGGTGACGAGCGTCGCGACGTCGATCGTCGCGGTGCCGCCCTGGCCGTTGCCGCCGTTGCCGCCGAAGGCGACGCCCGACACCGGACCCGAATTGAGGTCGAACAGGCCGCCGCCGCTGCCGCCGAACCCGCCGGCGTCGGCGGTGATGTCGCCGGTGTTCAGCGTCCCGGTGGTCAGGTTGATGATAGCAGTGCCGCCCAGCCCGTCGCCGCCGTTGCCGGCGTCGCCGACGATCCCCGCCGCGCTGACGAAATCGCCGCCGTCGCCGCCGATGCCCGATGCGAAGGCATTGAGCGTGGTGGTGGTGACCACCGCGTCGCCGACGAGGTTGACCGTCGCGGTGCCGCCCTGGCCAAAGCCGCCATTCTGGCCATCGACGGGGTTTACGGGATCGCTGTCGCCGCCGTCGAGCCCGAGCCCACCCGAGCCGACCGCCTGCGCGCTGATGTTGGTGGCGTCGAGTGTGCCGCTGCCCAGGTTGATCGTCGCGGTGCCGCCAAAGCCCGACCCGCCGCCGGCGGCGGTGCGGCCGACACCGCCGAAACCATTGGCCGAAACGACGAGGTCGCCCAGGGTGACGGTGCCGCCGCTCTGGCTATAGTCGGCCTGTCCGCCGCGGCCTTCGCCATTGGTGTCGGCAACCGCACCCGAAAAACCGCTCGCCGACAGCTGGAGCGCATTGCCCGTCAGCTGGCCGCCCTGCATGTCGAACTGGATGTTGCCGCCATTGCCGGCGGCCGCGCCGCGCAGGCTGCTCGCCCCCTCGAACGCCTGTTGCGCGCGGCCGTCTGCGCTGGCGAAGATGTCCTGGAAGCTCATCACGCTGGCGTTGAGATTGTTGTCGAGCAGCTGGAACAGGATCGTCCCGCCGAGTCCGAGCACGATATTGCCCGCGCCGCTTGCGTCGCCCGCCGCGATGCCGGTCGAGCTGAATTGCGCCGTACTCGCGAAGCTGACGGTGCCGCCGTCGACGACGACGCCGATCTGGCCGCCGGTCGCGGCGGCGCCGCCCTGCGAAATGCCCGCGGCGGCGTCGGTGGTGAAAAAGCTGAAGCCCGCGCTGCTGTCGGTTGCGGAAATGACGCCGGTGTTCGCGGCGCGGATGTCGATCGTGCCGCCTTGCGCGGCGCCGCCGGTGCCGGTGGTATTGTCGCTAACCGCGGTGGCGCCGAGGGCGATGGATCCGGCGGTGATCGTGCCGCCATCAGCGGTGAAGTCGATGGCGCCGCCGGTCGCGGTGCCGGTGCTGGCGGGGATGCTGGTGCTGAACCCGCCCGCGCTGGCATTGGCGGTGATCGCGGTGAGCGCAGAGACGGTGCTGTCGCCGCCGCTGCCGATCGCGGTGACCGAAATGGTGCCGCCCTGCGCGTCGCCGCGATTTTCGCCCGCGGAGGTCTGCGCGCTCGCGTCGAAATCGATGGTGCTGTCGGATGCGAGGGTCGCGCCGCCGTTGACGGTGACGACGATGTCGCCGCCGGTGGCATCGCCGGTGGTCGAGCTGGTCCCGTTGCTGCTCGTCGCGCCGCCGCTGGTCGCACTGGCGTTGACGGTGATCGAATTCTGTTCGGCGTTGATGCCGTTGTCGGCGGTGATCGTCACGGTGCCGCCGGCGGCATCGCCGCCCGCCGCGCCGTCGCCGGTCGCGTTGCCGCCGGTGCCCGAGGCGTTGGCGGTGACGTCGCCGAGCGCCGCGATCGACGAATTGTCGGCGGTGAAGGTGAGCTCGATCGTGCCGCCCTGGCCGTCGCCGCCGTTCAGCGAGGGGAAGGTGCCGATATTGGGGTTGGAGACGGTGCCGCCGCCGGTGCCGCCCGCCGCGAGCGTCGTCGTCGGCGAGGACAGCGAGGTCAGGCTGCCGAGCACTTCGATGCGCGCGGTGCCGCCGGTGCCGTCGCCCGACTGGACATTGCCGATCTGGCCGGCGCCGTTCGCATTGACCGACAGGCTGGTGTTCGCGGTGAGCGTGCCGCCGCTGTCGACGGTGACTTCGGCGGTCCCGCCCTGGCCATTGCCGCCCTGATCGGCGATCACCGGTGCGCCCGCCGGCGAGCTGGTGACGCCGCCGCCGCGCCCGCTGGCCGAGACGCCGATGATGTCGGCGGTGAGCGACCCGCCATTCTGGACGGTGATCCCGGCACTACCGCCGGTGCCGGTGCCGCCGGTGCCGGTGGCGCTGAGGCCGCCGGTCCCGGCCGCCGACACGCCGATGCTGCCGATCACCAGAGCGGTGCCGCCGTCGACGGTCAACTGGGCGTTGCCGCCGGTGCTGTTGCCGGTGACCGCATCGGGGCGCCCGCCAGCGAGGAGCGCGAGGTTGCCGCCGACGGCAAAGGTTCCGCCCGGATTGACGTTGACCGCGACGCTGCCCGGCTGGCCCCCGACCCCGTTCGAGGTGACGGTGAAATTGCCGCTCGCGCCGACCGCCTGATTGTTGCCGACCGAGACGGTGGCGCTGGCATCGCCGATGAAGGTGCCGTCGCCCTGGACGACCACACGGCCCTGTCCCGGCGGCGGGGCGGCGGGCAGCGCGGGGCCGGGCAATTGCGATACCGGCGCGGCGGCGAGGCTGCCGTTGGCATGCGCGACGACGCTGCTCGCGAACAAGGTGTCGCTGATCTGGATATTGGCGGCGGTGGCGTTAGCGGGGGTGGCGGCGATTTCGCCGTCGACGATATTATAGCCCGCAGACAGGCGCACCGCGCCATCGGGGTCGGTCTGCGCGACGACCGCGTCCTGATAGCCGATCTGCCCCGAGATCAGCATGGTGACGGCGTCGTTCTTGGGAATCGCGACCATATAGACGCGGCTCTGGTCGGTGTCGCCCTGCTGGTGCGCGGGACCGCCGGTGATGCCGGTGTGGGTGATGGCGTCTCCGCCCTCGGCCCCGATGGTCACATTGATGTCGAACAGCCCGTTGTTGATCGTGATGTCAGCCTGTTCGGCGGCGACGAGCGCGCTCGATCCGTCCGAGCTGACGATGCCGCTCTGGATGATGCGCGGCGCGACGAGCGCGACATAGCTGCTGCCCGGATTGCCGTTCGAGGCGCCGATGAAGCTGCCCGGCTGGATCTCGATCGCCGAGGTGCTGCCCGCAGCGCCGCGGAAACGGATTTCGCCTGCCGGGCCGAGCAGGCCGCCGGTGGTGTCGATGTCGTTGCTGGTCAGCACCAGACTTCCGACGTTGATCGCGCCGCCGCGGCCGATGACGATGCCGCCGGCATTATAGAACCAGATGTTGCCGCCCTGAGTCGTCGATCCGCCGGCCGGCCCGACATAGCTGTTCACCGTGCCGTTGAGCCCGATCTGACGGCTGATCGGGATCACCGCGCCGCTGAGCGGGTCGATCGCGATGAAGCGGTTGAGGACGATATATTGGCCGGTGCCATAGAAGTTGAGCGTGCTGCCGGTGGGCAGGAAGTCGATCGCTCCGCCCGCCGCCGCGGTGTCGGTCGGGGTCCAGTTTATGATCGTCTGGGCGCCCGTGGTCTGGACGTTGGTGGTATTCGCGGGCGCTCCGGGGCCGGGGGGCGAGATGGTCGCGCCGCTGAGGCCGGGGCCGGTCACGACCTGTCCGCTGCCCGCGACGCCCTGCGCGCCTGCCGGCCCGCCGACGGCGAGCGCGGTCAGCCCCGCAGCGATCGCGCAACTGGCGAGCAGGCGCGGCTTGCCGGTGCGGGCGGGCTGGATCGAAGCGGTAGCACGCATGGCGGAAGTCCTCGATGGATGGGTCATGTCAGCGCGCCTTCACGCCGAACTGGGTGGTGAAATTGAGCAGGAAGCGCGGATCGGGCTTTTCGAGCAGGAAGCCGCCGCGGTTGAGCGGGACCGCGACGGTCAGGTCGAGCCGCCCGACATCGCCATAGGCGAGGCGGATACCGCCGCCCGCCGAATAGAGTTTCTGCGGATTGAGCCCCGCGAAGGCGAGGTCCTTGTTCCACACCCAGGCGGCGTCGAAAAAGACGAAAGGCTGGAGTGCGCCGCTTTGCGTGTTAGCGGGGACAAGGCTGCCGTAGCGCGCCTCGACCGATACCGCGACGCCGCTGTCGCCGATCACCGTGCCGGGGTCGAAACCGCGCCCGACGGTGAAGTTGCCGCCCGAAAACTCTTCATAGGCGAGCAGCGGGTCGGCTGCCCATTGGCCGCGCGGGGCGAGCGAGAAGGTGAAATTCTTGACCGGCCGCCATTCGGCGAGCGCGTTGGCGCGGACGAGGAAGGCGTCGGGCTTGCCCTCGATCCGCGTCAGCGGGATCGCGCCGGGGACGAAGCAGGCGGCGCCCGTCGGGCCGCAATCGTCGCTGGCGCCAAGGAAATTGACGCCTTTTCGCGCTTCGACCGAGCCACCGAGATACCAGCGCGGTTCGGCGGGGCTGAAGCCGCTGCGTCCGCCGATCGAGGCGGGGTCGGTCCAGCTGCCGTCGGCGCGCAGGTTGAAGACGCGCAGGCGGTCGCGGTTGAGCGGCACCCCGCCGAGCCCGATATCCTGGTCGATCAGGTCGAGCCCGCCGCCAATGCTCAAGCGCCGCGCCTGCGTCAGCACGAGCGGATAGGAGGTATAGAGGCTGACGATCTGGGTTTCGGACTTGATCGGCAGCGCCGCGACGCTCGGCCGCGTCCAGGCATAGGTATAGCTGGCGCCGAATTTCAGCCCTTCGTCGCCGACGCGGAATTCATGCGCGATCTGTGCAACATTCTGTTCGTCGAGGTCGGGGGTCGAATAGAAGCTGACCGTCGTCATGTCGCCCATGCCGGTGATGCCGAAGACGCGCGCGCGGGCGATGGCGCCCCAGCGGCCGACGTCCTTCGACCCGAAATTCTGGACGTTGAAATCGAGAATCGCGGCGGTGCGGTCGACGGTGACTTCGCCGACAACCTCGCCCGGCACCGCGCCGGGGCGCAGCGTCAGCCGTGCCGACAGGCCGGGGATATCGCGCGCGAGCAGCAGATAGCGCTCGGCCTCGACGATGTTGAACACCGGCTTGTCGTCGAGGTGCGAGAGGTAGCGCTGGAGCAATTTTTCATTGGCACCGGCGTCGCCGCGCACCTCGATCCGGCTCATCCGCGCGGCGAGGATGTCGAGCTTGACGACGCCGTCGTCGATCGTCTGCGGCGGCACGCGCACCGCCGCCAGATAACCCGCCGAGCGCAACGCCGTCGCGGCGCGGTCGCGAATGTCGCAGACCACCGAAATCGGCAAGTCCTGGCCGACGCGGTCGGACCAGGCGGGCGCCAGCATCGCGGGGTCGATGCCCTCGACGTTCGAAAATTCGACGCTGCGCAGCGTGATGCGGACATTGGCGAACTCGGGATTGGCGAGCGGGCAGGGCGCGCGCTCGATTGTGTCGTCGGCGGTGACGACCTGCTCGTTCGACGGCGGCGCGGCGGGCGGCGGGGTGCGCAGGATTTCTTCGCGGGTGGGGGCGAGGGGGGCCGGTACCTGCGCCTGCGCCTGCGCCGCGACGGGAAGCGCGGCGAGGACGAGCCCCGTTCCGACCAGGATAGGCCCGATCGTCCGCCGCCGTTCCACGATCGTGCGCGACTGCCCCTGATTGCCCCTGCCGCTCATCTCCACCCCTTGCGTTCGACCACGCGCGGCGTTGCCGCCGCACGTTAAATTCACCATGCCCAGCCGTCAGAGGCTGCGCGAATTTTCGACCCAAGGAAAGGACATGCCGCTCGAACGGCAGCTTTTCATCCCATTGTTATCAGATGGATGGGGCGGGTACAATCATTCCCGCCCGCTCCGTTCAACCGCTCGTCGCTTCTGACTCGGCCATCGCGTCGACCAGCCGGTCGAGCTGCGGGGTGCAGCCCTTGCCGAGCAGCATCTCGCTTGCCGCATCGGGGGTTTCGGGCATCGCCGCCACCGGAGCGAAGCGCACGGTCACGGCCTTTGGCACGCCGGCGACTGAAAGGCTGTAATCGACGCCATATTCGACGGGGACCGCCTCGGTCGGCCATTTGCCGAACTGCGACAACGCCTTGATCGCGACCGTCTCGCTCTTGTCGCCGGCGGTGATGGTCAGCGCGGTGTCGCTCGTCATGTCGGGGCGCCACAACATCAGCGTCGCGGGATCAGCGACGCAGAAGGTGCCGCCGGTACGATAGTCGAGCAGCCACAAATTGGGGGCGCGATTGTCGAGTGCAGTCTCCTCCGGTCCGCGCGAGGCCCCGCCGCGGGTCGCCATCGGCCGCTTGGCCATCATGCGCGTGACGGTGGTCCCCATCGACTGGCTGGCGACGACGGTCGCGCCCGCGGTAAAGGTGCCCGCCCCGGTCAGCGTCTTGGTCTTGCCGCCCTGGATCAGCACGACCTTGTCGCCCGCGACGAGCGTGACGCGGTCGGTGCTCTTGAGCTTCGTCCCCGCCGGATATTTGGACGCCGACGGCCCGGTCGAGCGGACGACCATCGACTGCGCGGCGGCGGCGCCGGTGACGGCAATCGCGGCGACGGCGGCGGCCGCAGCCAATCCCAGCCGGCGCGTGCGGATCTCAGGACAGGACATAGCTTTCTCCACTTTCGGTCTCGTTCAGTCGTTCTATCAAGAACAGGATGGATGTATCGTGACTGAATTCGGCGCCCAATGCTGTGGCGCAGGTCACATAAAGATTTTTATCGCCCGCGGCATGCGCCGCAACCATTTCGGCGACGCGCGCGCGCTGTTCGGGCGCCAGGTCGGGACGCGGGGTGAAGGTGTCGACGGGCTGCGCACGGCCGCGCAGCGTCACCCGGCCCATCGGCACCAGGTCGTCGCGCTTCGAGCGCGCCTCGGCCTCGGCCGAGATCAGGACGCCGGTCTTGAGGCTCTTGTTCGCCGCCTCGAGCCGCGATGCGGTGTTCATGCTGTCGCCGAGCGCGGTGTACTGGATGCGTCCTTCGCCGCCGAAATTGCCGACGATCGCATCGCCGACATGCAGGCCCACACGCGTCATGCCGAGCGGCGGCACGTCTTCGGCCGCAAGATCGATGCGGAATTTCTCGCCCGCCTCATACATCGCGATCGCTGCTGCGGCGGCCTGCGGTCCGTCGTCGGGGCGGCTGAGCGGCGCACCCCAAAAGGCGACGACCGCATCGCCGACGAACTTGTCGATCGTCCCGCCATGGTCCAGCACGACGTCGGACAGGCGGTCGAGATATTCGTTGAGCAGCCGCGCGACGGTTTCCGGCGTCGTCGCATGGCTGAGCTTGGTAAAGCCCTCAAGGTCGGTGAAGACGCAGAAGATATTGCGCCGCTCGCCGTGCAGCGACAGTTGCTCGGGATCGCGCATGATCTGTTCGGCGACGTCGGCGGGCAGATATTTGCCGAGCGCCGATTGCGCGAAGGCGCGCTGGCGGGACCCGATGGTGCGCGCGGCGGTACCCACCGCAATATAGCCGAACAGCCATCCGAGCGCCTGTCCGAATGCGGGGAGGCCGGTCGTATCGACCCCGATCCCTTGCAGCCAGAAGGGGTAGGCGAGAAAGAAAATCATCTGCACCACGAAAATCGGCACCACCCAGCGTGTGGGCAGATCGATCAGGCTGGTCAGCCCGCCGGCGATCACGACGAGCAGCGCGAGTGCCCACAGCGCCCAGCGGGGCACGGGTTTCGACCAAGCCTTGTCGAGTTGCTGCGCCAGCATATGGGCGTGAACTTCAAGCCCGATCATTTGTTCGCTTTCGCCCGATTGCATATCTGTCATTCGCGAAAACGGGGTCGGGAAAAGGTCATTGTCCACGAGGTCCGCACCAATCAGCACATAACGGCCGCGCACCATTTCGGCAAAGGCGGCGCGCGTGTCGTCGTCCATCTGCTCGGCGAACAGATCGATAGGCAGGTTAGAAAAGACGGGTTCTTCCTGATCACCGGTGGAGCGCGCGGGCAAGCGGAACCGGATGCTGCCTTGGTAGTCGGCATGCGCCTTGTCGACGGGCGCCAAGGCATTGGCCATCAATGGCGGCAGGCCCTTGGGTCGGTTGGGCCAGTCGCGCATTACGCCGTCATCGTCGACGCGAAAACGCACGCTGGTCGCATGGGTGTTGGCGGTGGTCACGTCAGCGAGAAAGGCGTCGAGAAACTGCTGCTGCTGATATTGCATCGTCGTCGGATTCTTGTCCTGCGACAGATAGGCGAGCCAGGTCGGCGTCTTCATCGCGCGGAGCTGCGCCTTCAGCGCGGCATCCTCCGGCCGCGGCGCGTCATAGAGAATATCGATGCCGATCGCCTTCGCGCCCATCGCGTCGAGATTGGCAAGCGCATTGGTCATCAGATTGCGGTCGAGCGGCGAGCGCATACCGGTCTTGAACACCGTTTCGTCGGTGTAGGTGATCATGACGATGCGCGGGTCCTGCTCGACGATTTCTGCCATCGCAAGCGCGCGACTATCGTAAATTGCCCGTTCGGCGTCGCCCGCGAGCGGCAGCTCCCAGCTGTGCCGCGCGACGAACACCGCGACGAGCAGGAAGGCCAGCGTTGTCGCCATGCGGGCCGGGCCGAGCTGAGTAAACAGCCGCCGCAGTTGCTTGCGCAACGGCACGGCGGCGCGTTTTTCGGCCGCGGCTTCGGTTGCCGTGTCGGTTTCGGTCGTCGGGGCTTCGGTCATCGGATCAGCGGGCGGCGCGGCCGGTGGCCTCTCCCGCCGGCGACGCGTCGGCGCTCGCGGTGCCGCCGTGGAGCAGCGCCTGGCCGCCGTCGCCGATGATCGCAAAGCCCGCCCAATAATAAGGATGCGAGGTCTGTTTCTCGTTCATCAGCATCGTCTGCGTCGACCACAGGGCGTCGGCGACGCTTTCGCCCTGACGAGCCGCGAACAGGCCGCCGATCAGCCGCTTGGTCGCGTCGAAATCGTCGGGGGCGGGCCAGTGGCTCGCGATCACCGAGCGGCCGCCGGCACCGATGAAGGCGCGGACCAGCCCGTCGAGCGCATTGCCGCCGCCGCTGGCAACGCCGGCTTCGCGGGTCGCGCGGACCGACGCGGCGCCCGCGGTGTCGCACGCCGACAGGATGACGAGGTCGGCGTTGATCTTGAGATCGTAGATTTCCTGGAAGGTCAGCAGCCCGTCCGAATCGCTGTCGCCGAACGAGGTCACGAGCGCCGGGCGTGCCGGGCACGACGGGCGCGGCGCAGTGACAAGGCCGTGCGTCGCGAAATGGATGATGCGATAATCGTCAAGATCGCTGCGCGCTTTGACCGCGGTATCGGTGAAGGCGCCGCCGGTGAGCAGCGCTCCCGCGCGGTCGCCCATCGCGGCGCGTGCGGTGTTGAGCTCGTCAGCCGAGATCGGGCGGTTCCATTGCGAGGGTTCCCACTGGCAGCTGTTATCGACGCCGCCGGCGGCGCCGCGCGACCCGAGCGAGGGCAGGGTGGCGCCGACCGGCTGGTTCTGGCCGAGCCCGAAATATTGGCGCGTCGCGTTCGAGGCCGGGGCCTGGCGCGCGTTGCGGAACGACAGCGCCGACACCGCGGTGCTGGGTCGTGTGGTGCGGCCGAGCCAGGCGATCTGGCGCATGTCGAAGGCGTCGGCGCCCGGATCGACGAGGCGCTGTTCATAATCGGCGAGCCCGGTGTCGGCGGTAACCAGCAGGTTGATCGGCAGACGGAGCATCGCGCCATCGGGTTCGAAGATCAGATTGGCGATCGTCGGCAGCCGGTCGGCGACGGGGCCGAACAACTGGGTATAGAGGCTGCGCGCGGTCGCGGCATCGAAGGGATAGGTCACGCGGCGGCCGTTTTCGACGATCGAGATCGTCGAGCGGATGCTATCGACCGCATTTTCGAGTTGCACCGCGCTGAGGTCCGACCGCCAGAGCTGCGCGCCCTTGGGGTCGATCAGCATCGCATAGACCGCGTCGCCGACGACGAGCATCTTGAGATAGGCTTCGTCGGGGCGCAGCACCTGTTGCAGTTCGGCGAGGTCGAGCTTGCCTGGCGCGACGACGCGATATTGCGGATAGGCCGACAGCGAGGCGACGGTTTCGGCCTGCTGGAAGCCGAGGTTGTCGAGCCGCGTCTTGAGGTCGGCGCGCAGCGCATTGATTTCGGGGGTCGGCACCATCTGAGCAAGCCGCGCATCCTCGATCCGTGCGCGTTCGATGTCGCGACCCAGCGTCGTCGCCTGGCGGAACAGTCGCGAGCCTTCTTCGCTGCCGCTCGACAATTCGCGCGCCAGCACAGCCTGCGTGTCGGCGACGCCGGGGCGTACCTGGAGCTGGCTGGCGACGAAGAAGTCGGCGACCGCCGCCGGGTCGGTCGCGGCTTTCGCGGCGAGCAGGCGGTAATAGGGCGCCATCATATTCGCCATGCCCGAGGTCGAGCGCTGCGAATTGGCGAGCGCGCCGACCACCGCCTGATAGATGGTCATCGCCTCGGCATCGCGGCCATGGCGGGTCAGGAAGGCGGCATAGCGCGCGCGCGACGAGGCGAGCGCATTGGTTTCGGGATATTCGACCGCGAGCGCGTTCACCGATTCGAGGAAGCGCGCGTCGGCGGCCTCGACGTCGCCCGCCGCTTCCTCGGCAAGCGCGAGTTCGCCGAGCATCTGCGAGCGGAGGCGCACGATCGAGGTCACGCGCCCCTCGCGCACCGCCATCGCATCGGCGAGCCCCTTGAGCTGCGCCGCCTTGGCCGCGGCGGGGTCGCCGCGCAGCCGCTCGACGGTGCCGAGCAGGTGGACCGCCTGCGCGTCGATGATCTGTGCGCGTTCGAGCGGGGTCAGCCGCTCGTCGTCCGAGCTCTGGCGGATCGCGCGGGCGTTGCTGCCGCTGTTCACCCCGGCGACGATTTCGGGCGTCAGCGTCACTGCATTGCCTTCGACCGTCACCGCGCTGGTCAGCGGCGGGATCGGGGTGTTGAGGAGGTCGGCAGCGCCGGCATAGTCGCGCTGGTTGAGCGCGTGGATCGCGCGGAAATTGCGGCGCAGGCGCAGCTGGACGGCGTCGCTGGTCGGGATCGCCTCGACCTCGCCGAACAGGCGATCGGCCTCGGCGAATTCGCCGAGGTTCGATTTCTGGAGCGCGCGGTTGAGGGTGAATTCGGTCGGGTCGATGTCCGCAGCCGATTGTTCCTCGAGTGCGCGGCGCGACAGCGCCTCGAAAAATTCGGCAGCCTCGGCATAGTCGCCGCTGTGGTTGCGGCGGTAGCCTTCGGCGAGCGCGCGATCGACGTCGATCGTCCCCGCGAGCGTCCGCGCGAAGCCGTCGTTGCCGCCGATCGAGGTCGTCGCGACGTTGATCGTGCCCGACACGACCTTGCGCTGGCGGATCGAGTCGATCGCGAGGTTCAGCGCGTCCTTGTAGGCAGTGAAGCCCTCGACCGCGTAGCTGGTCTTGCCGTCGCCCTCGATCCGGGTGGTCCATTGGACGTCGCTGTCCTTGACCTTGCAGCTGTCGGGCTCGGTGCAGGCGATGGTACCGCTGCGCGCGCGGTCGACGCGCACCTGCGCTTCGGCCGGGGTCGCGCGCAGCATGCGGACATAGCCGACCGGCTGACTCGCGTCGCGGCACACGATCAGCCAGGCGCGGTCGAACATGCCGTCGATCACCGAATCGCGGACGGTCGACTGGACTTCGCACAGCGACCCGCCCTTGTCGCCAATGGCAAAGCTGTCGAGCTGCGTCGGGTCCGCCATCTGCGCCGACGCCGCGCCGGGCGCGGCAAGCGCCAGCATCCCCAGAAACGACAAGAAAAACGGACGTCGAGCGGCCATGTGCGCAATCCCCCAAACACAAACGCAAGCGCGCCGTGCCAGCCCGGTGGCGGCAAGGCGCAGTCTTGTTGCTGCGGTACGACCCATAACCGTTGGCACAGACCCTAAACCCTTCGCATTCAAAAGGGAAGTGATCTGGCGCACAGGCGCCTTGCGCCCCCCGCGCGCGCCACCTATCTGCAAAGGGACATGTTCCAACCAAGAGGATAAGATGAGCGCATTCGACGATCGCGAAAAAGCATTCGAGGCCCAGTTTGCGCGCGACCAGGAGGTGCAGTTCCGTATCACCGCGCGCCGCAACCGGCTGATCGGCGAATGGGCGGCCGAGCGCATGGGGCTGACCCCCGAGGAAACCGACGCCTATGCCAAGGCGGTCGTCCAGGCCGATTTCGAGGAAGCGGGCGACGAGGACGTCATTCGCAAGCTGGCGGGTGACCTGACGGCGGCGCAGGTCGAGATCAGCGACGCCGAAATCCGCGCTGCGCTCAACGACAAGGCGGTCGAAGCGCGCCGCCAGTTCATGGACAAGCTGTAAGGCCCGCACGATGGCGATGCGCGAATCCGATCTGCAGGCGATGATCGCGGCGGCCTTTCCGGATGCGAGCGTCGTCATCACCGACCTCGCGGGCGACGGCGACCATTATGCGGCGCATGTCGTCAGCGAATCCTTTCGCGGCATGACCCGCGTCGCCCAGCATAAGGCGGTCTATGCCGCGCTCGGCGGCCGCATGGGCGGCGAACTTCATGCCTTGCAATTGACCACCGGCGTTCCTTCATTAGGGACCAGATGATTTTCGGGCGCGGTGTCGCGCCCTTCCGGAGACTGGATATGACCGAAGCCACCCACGACCGTATCGCCAAGCTGGTCGGCGACCATGCTGTCCTTCTGTTCATGAAGGGCACGCCGCTGTTCCCGCAATGCGGCTTTTCGTCGCGCGCGATCGCGATGCTCGACCGGCTCGGGGTCGAATATGACACCGTCGATGTGCTGCAGGACATGGAAATCCGCCAGGGCATCAAGGAATTTTCCGACTGGCCGACGATCCCCCAGCTTTATGTGAAAGGCGAATTCGTCGGCGGCAGCGATATCATGATGGAAATGTGGGAAGCGGGCGAGCTTCACACGCTGGTCGCCGACATTCCAGCGCGCGCGGAATAGCGCGGACAAAAGCTAAAAAAGGCGGAGCGCAAAGCGCTCCGCCTTTTTTGTTGTTGTGAACGCTGTCTCTAGCGGCAGCGCAACTCGCCGCGATCGATCGCCCTGCCAAGCAGCGCGCCGCCGGCAGCCCCGATGATCGTGCCGACGGTACGGTCGCGACCGCCGTCGAGTTCGCGGCCGATCAGCGCCCCCACCGCGCCGCCGATGATCAGCCCGGTGGTGCCATTGTCGCGGCGGCAGCGGTAACGGCCGTCGTCGCCGCGCCAGATGCGATCGTTGCGACCGATGCGCCGCGGTTCATAATAGCGCCCATAGCCGTCATAGGCGGACGCCCGTTCCTTGGCGCGCTTGCCATGAGCCGGCGCCCAGGGCGGGGGGTCCGCATAAGCTGTTCCGGCCGGAACAGCGAGACCGGCCACGAGCAGGACTGCGAGTAGCTTTTTCATCTCCGTTCTCCTTCGCGAGGATTCTGACCGCCGGCGGGCGAACGGCAGGTGAATGGGACCGAATATGCGGCGAATAGTGGCCTGATAGCGATAAAAGGAGGCCTGGTTCTTCGTTCAGCCGGCGTGGTGATGAAATAAAGCGCCGGACAGCAGATCAGGTTATCGCCATAGCGCGGCATCTGGTCGAACGCTCTCGCTTCCTTAACCTGTTGGCAATCACCGCGACAAGAAATTGCTTTTTTGATCAGTATCTTGTGGAGACAGATATGCGATTTTACGAGGCGACGCGGTTCCTTTTTCCGCGTCATTATGAACGACGGATTCTCGCCATCTGTTTCTGTGCCGTGCATCTGCCGCTGATTGCCGGGGTGGTGGTGCTGGGTTGGCGCGCGGATTGGGACGTGTCGCTGCTGCTGGTGCTGCTCGTCGCCACGTTGATCGGGACGATCGGCGCAATCACGTCGATCTCGGCGCTGCTAGCGCCTATCCAGCGCGCGACCACGCTGCTCCAAAATGTCCGCGGCGGCCTGCCGGTCGAAGGTGTTCCGATCGGCGGCGAGGATCTGGTCGGCAAGCTGCTCCACGGCGTCGCGCATGCAGCGAACGAAAATGCCCGACGCGTCAAGCTGCTCAAGGACGCCGCCGAACGCGACGTGCTCACCGGCCTTCGCAACCGTCGCGGTTTCCTCGACGCTGTCGCGCCATTGCTTGCGCATGAGAAGCGTGGCTGCGTCGCGCTGATCGACATCGATCATTTCAAAGCGGTCAACGACGAATATGGTCATGACCGCGGCGACCGGATCCTGACCGACTTCGCCGACCATCTGAGCGTTCAGCTTCGCCGGTCAGATCTGTCGGCGCGATGGGGCGGCGAGGAGTTCATTGTCTTTTTCCCCGACACCGGCACAACGCAGGCGAACGAGATATTGGCGCGATTGCAGGCGGTCTTGCGCGGTTCGCCCGACTTTCGCGTCGGCGACCGCGCCGTCACCGTGTCGTGCGGGGTTTCGGTCGTGGCCAATTATGCAGACCTTGCCGCCGCAACCCGCCGCGCCGACGACGCGCTGTACGGCGCCAAGGAAGGCGGCCGCGACCTGATCCTGGTCGCCCGTTGATCGGCGCTCAGGCCGTCTCGGACTCGGCATAGGCCTGTGCCTCGGCGGCGATCAGAATGTCGGCGAGCATCCAATAGGCCTCGCCCCAGGCGGCGAGGACTTCGTCGGTCGCGACTTCGGCGCCGAGCACATCGCGGATCGCGGGGAGCAGCGCATTGGCGACATAGGGGTAATGGTCCGCCTTGACCCCGGTTTCGACATGGCGCGCGACCATGCGCGCCACGGCAGGGCCGAGGTTGGCGAGCTTGTCGATATTCTTCGCATAGGCGAGGATCGCGGCCGCGAGGCGCTTGGGCTGCTCGCCGCTCTCCTGCGCGGCGCGGTCGAACATCGCGGCGATGTCCGCATTCTCGAACAGGCGCGCATACATGGCGGTGGTGATCGCGAGCCCGTGCTTTTCGAGCGCGGGGGCGGTGGCCTTGACGATGGCCATGGCGGCGGGAGAAGCGGTGCGCATGGGACTGGTCCTTTCTGGAAGTACGGAAAAACTGGTCAGGCGGCGCGGCGGCCGGGGTCGCCCAACCGGAAAAACAGAGCGAGTTGCAGGCTTTCGGCGATGCGTGCAGCCTTGGCCTGAAGTGCTGCGGCGGCGGCAGGGGGCATCATCGCGTCGGTGGTGTCGCCCCAGATCGCGAGCCAGCGGTCGAACATCGCGGGCGTGATCGCGGCGCGGTGGCGCAAATGCGCGGCCATCGGGCTGCCCTTGTAGCGCCCGCTCGTCAGCATCACCGACGACCAGAAGGCGACCAGCCGCTCGAGATGGTCGGGCCAGTCGTGCACGGCATCGTCGAACAGCGGCCCGAGCAGGGCATCGGCGCGCACCCGGGCGTAAAAAGCCGGGACCAGCCGTTCGAGCGCGGCTTCATCGATCTGGCAGTCCTGTGTCACGACTCGCTCCAATCATGTATCTGATGTGCATGTATATGCCGAATTTGAAACATGCAACGAAAATGCATATTATGATGGCGGACCGGTTTTCGAAGGATGTGCGATGCGCCTGACGCGCTACACCGACTATGCGATGCGCGTGCTGCTCTATGTGGGGGCGCAGGATGCGGACCGGCTGAGCCCGATCTCGGAGATTTCGCGCGCCTATGGCATTTCGCAGAACCATTTGATGAAGGTGGTCAACGACCTGGTGAACGCCGGCTATCTCGACAGCGTGCGCGGGCGGTTCGGCGGGGTACGGCTCGCGCGGCCGGCGGCCGAGATCAATGTCGGCGCGGTGGTACGCCATACCGAAGAGGGGTTCGACCTCGTCGATTGCGGCAGCTGTATCATCGCGCCCGCCTGCGGACTGACGAGCGCGCTCGCCGAGGCGCTGGCGGCGTTCATGAAGGTGCTCGACGGCTACAGCCTCGCCGACCTGCTGCGCAAGCGCCAGGCCTTTGCCGCCTTATTCGGCGCGGAATTTCAGCGGGATTGAAAAGAGCGTCCGGGGGGCGGGGCCTTTCGGCCGCTCCGCCCCCCGTCGCGTCGGGGGTAAGTGGGGTGTTCTTGAGTGGGGGCAGGGGACATCAGGGACCAGACTGATGTCCCCCACCGCTCCTTTGAGCGGAACACTCGGGAACATGGGATACTATACAATTGCCGTGCCAATTTTGGCCGGTGCCGCTTTTTGGCGGGATATGCTGGTTAGCAAATCCTTACCGGCATTGTCGGGTGTCAAAAATCCCGACAGATCGGGCTGCGGGCATTCGTTCAGCTTCATTCATCATCGGTTCAGCCTATTGACTACATTTGTAGTCGTGTTGCAGACGAAGCCGAAGGGAGGGGTTCCACGATGGCAGAACGCGCCAGCGAATCCGAAATGCAGATATTGTCCGCGCTGTGGGACGAAGCCCCGCAGAGCGCGACCGATCTTGCCGAAAATGTCGGGGCAGCCAATGGCTGGACGCTCGCGACGGTCAAGACGCTCGTCGCACGCCTCGTCCAGAAGGGCGCGGTGACCGCCGAGGCGCAGGGTCGGCGTTTCCTCTACAGCCCCGCGGTCGACCGCGCCGATGCCGTCGGCGACGAATCGCAGCGCTTCGTCGATCGGCTGTTCGGCGGGCGTGTCAGCCCGCTGATCGCGCATCTCGCCGAGCGCGAGGCGCTGTCGGACACCGACATCGCCGAGATTGAGGCGCTGCTGAGGAAGCTCAAGTCGTGAGCGCCGCGATGTTCTTTCAGGCCTGGGGCGACACGCTGGTCACGACCGCGGCGCTCGTTCTGGTGATCCTGCTCATTCGCAAGCCTTTTGCGCGCCATTTCGGCCCGGGGCTCACCTATGCGCTGTGGGCGGTGCCCGCGCTGCGGCTGTTGCTGCCGCCCTTGCCCTTTGCGCAGCCCGAAGCCGCGGCCATAGCGGCCAGCGCGGTCCCGGCGACCGCGACCGCCGGACCCGCGATTGAGCTGGTCATGTTGGCACCCGTCGATGGCGTCGCGGCGGTTCCGGCAGCGCCCGCCGCCGCGCCGCTGCTGTCGCTCGCCGAGCTGATGCCCATCCTGTTCACCCTGTGGGCGGCGGGCATGGTCGCGGTGCTCGTCGCGGCGATGGTGTCGCACCATCGCTTTCGCCGCTCGGTGCTGACCGGCGCGGTGACGCTCGAGCCGATCGGGACGATCCGGCTGGTGATGACCGAAGCCGTCGACGGCCCCGTCGCCTTTGGCCTGTGGCGGCGCTATGTCGCGGTGCCGCAGGATTTCTTTGCGCGCTATGTCGCCGAGGAGCGCGCGCTGGCGATCGACCATGAACTGGCGCACCACCGCCACGGCGACCTGTGGGCCAATGCGGCGGCGCTGCTGCTGCTTTCGGTCCAGTGGTTCAACCCCTTTGCCTGGCGCGCGATCCGCGCCTTCCGCTTCGACCAGGAGGCCGCGTGCGACGCGCGCGTCCTCGCGCTCGCCGACAGCGCGCCGCGCAACGTCCGCACCGCGCGCTACGCCACGGCGATCGCCAAGGCGGCGGTCGGGTCGCGGCTGTCGCTCGCGGCGCCGATGGCGGTCCACGACAATTTGCAGGAGAGACTGACGATGCTGATGCAGCAGGATATTTCGAAGAAGCGCGGGCTCGTCGGACGACTGCTCGTCGGCGGCGCGACGCTGGCGGTGCTCGCCACCACTGCGACGCTGGTGCCTGCCGGGATCGCGAGCGCGCAGAGCGACATCGCCGCGCCGCCCGCGCCGCCGGCACCCCCCGAAGCACCCAATGCACCCGATGCACCGCTGCCGCCCGAAGCGCCCGAGGTCGCGACCGATGCGCACCGCGTGATGATCTTCACCAGCGAGCAGAAGGACGACGGCGATGCGGTGGCCGAGGGTGGCAAGAAGCGCGAGGTGCATCGCATCGTGATCCGCAATGGCGAGGCGAAGGACGGCGAGGGCAATGTCATGGTCTTCGCTCCCGCCGACGGCAAGGCGAAGCGCTTCGAGATGCGGATGCCGGGCAGCCTGTCGCGCGACGACATCCTCGCAACGCTGAAGGAACAGGGCATCACCGGCGCACAGGCCGATGCGATCGCCGACAAGCTGGAAGCGAAGCGCAAGGACAGCTTCCGCACCGCGCTGGCCCCCATCCCGCCGATGCCGCCCATGCCCCCGATGCCGCCGATGGGCCCGGGCAGATGGCAGTCGTTCGACGGCAAGGCCTTTTCAACGGTGAACTGCGGCGAGGGGCAGAAGCCGATGCCGTTGGTCAGCCGCGAAGACAGGGAGGGCAAGAAACACAGCCGGGTCGTGATGGTCCGTTGCGGCGGCGGCATGGACAAGGCGGCGCAATTGTCGGCACTCAAGAAAGCGCGCGAGCAGTTTGCCGAGGGCGAGGCGGGCCGACGCATGTCCGACGATATTCGCGCCAAGATCGCCGCCGACCTCGACAAGGCGATCGCCGACCTCGAGAAAACGGGCAACTGAACCGGTACGGCTTTGACGCAGAGGCCTTCTCCCCGGTGGGCAGCTGCGGCAGGGGCGGGGAAAGGGAGCGGGCGACCGCTCCCTTTTTCATATCAGCGCGGGCGTCAGTTCGCGCGTTTGAGCCGGTCCGCCAGTTCGGTAACCAGCCGCCCCCGCGCATTATGCGCCGCCGCGCTTCCATCGACATCATCGACCAGTTCGTAACCGGCGCGGCGTTCGAGCGCGGCGATCAAGGCATCGCGCGACGGCTGTTTCGCCAGTTCGTCGGCGAGGACATCGATCGCGAAGGCCCAATTGTCGGCGCTCGTTTCGGCGATCGGCGAAGCCACCGCGCGCTTGGCCACCGCGGTCCGGCTGCGGGTCCGCGCTTTCGCCCGGCTCTGGTTCACGGCGAGAAAAGCCGCGAGGCCGAGGCCGAAATAACCGGTCCAGGTCAATATCCAGCGGATATGGCCCGACAGAGGATAGGGATTTGTCGACCAGATATGGTCGACGGCATAGCCGAAGGCGAAGATCGTGACCGCCGCTGCGAAAACATGGAAGAGCAGCAGCGCCGGCTGCCGCGCAAGCTGCGGCGAGCGCATGCCGGCGCGGAGCGCGAAACCGAAGAGGAGCGCACCCGCGCTGATCGACGCGAGGCGCAGCGGGCTGAACCACATCGCCGTCCCGTCGGTGATGAGCGCCGCGCGCACCGAGAGCAGCAGGTAGGTGGCCGCCCAGAACAGGCCGACCCACACGGCGAGGCGAGCGTCGTCGCGACGGGAGCGAGAGTGTGATATCATATCATGCATGGTGGCGCCGATAGCCGATGACGCGCGGTCGCGAAAGCCCGCGTCGACGGAATGCAGGCGCCTTTCTGCGCGCGCCCCCTTTTTCTATCGCGCCGACGATGCCACATGCATGGCATGAGCGACGAAAAGCCTTGGCCCGACAGCATCCACGCCGGCGATTGCGAGCAGCATGAGCCGCTCGTGCGGCGCGTGCTTGCGCCGAACCCCTCACCCTATACCTTCACCGGGACCCAGACGTGGATCGTCGGGGCGGGGAGCGACGTCGCGGTGATCGATCCCGGGCCTACCGGCAGCGGCTTCAGCGTCGGCGATCCCGCCGATGCCAATGGTGTCGGCCATGTCGATGCGATCCTGCGCGCGGTCGGTGACGCGCGGGTCGCCGCGATCCTTTGCACCCATACCCACCGCGACCACAGCCCCGCTGCCGCGCCGCTCAAGGAAGCGACGGGGGCGCCGATCATCGGCTGCGCGCCGCTCGTCATCAGCGACAGCGGCCCGCGCGCCGATTCGGCGTTCGACCCCGATTATGCCCCCGACCGCGTGCTCGCCGACGGCGAGCGGATTTCGGGCGACGGCTGGACGATCGAGGCGGTCGCGACGCCGGGGCATACGTCGAACCACCTCTGTTTCGCGCTGGTCGAGAGCGGTTCGCTGTTCACCGGCGACCATGTCATGGCCTGGTCGACAAGCGTGGTCAGCCCGCCCGACGGCGACATGGCCGCCTATATGGCGAGCCTTTCGAAGCTCTATGTGCGCGATGATCGCGTCTATTATCCCGCGCACGGCCCCGCAGTGACCAAGCCGAAGCAACTGGTGCGCGGCATGCTCGGCCACCGCAAGCAGCGCGAGCGCCAGATACTGAAGGAACTCGAGCGCGGCACGGCCATTATCCCCGATATGGTGTCGCATATGTACAAGGGACTCGACCCGCGCCTGACCGGTGCCGCCGGACGCTCGGTGCTCGCGCATCTGCTCGACCTCGAACAGCGCGGGCGGGTGGCGCGCGACGCCGAGGTGTGGCGGCTCGTCGCATGAGCAAGTCGCTCTTTCGCATCCTGATCGTCGTCGTGCTCGGCGTCGCGGTGTTTCTCGGCTGGCGCGCCTGGCAGGACTGGCAGCGCGGTTATGAGCCCGAGACCGTCGTCGCCGCGAGCCTGCAGGGGCTGCAGGAGCAGAATGTGCTCGTCCCCTTCACCGCGCGCTATGTCGCGGTCGTGACCTCGACGCAGAGCCGGCTGGGCTTGAGCGCCAAGAAGACGCTGATCATGCCGGGGACGGTGCGCTACGAACTCGATCTCGCCAAGCTCAAGCAATCGGACCTCGACTGGAATGCCGAGACCAATGCGCTGACGGTGACGCTGCCGCCGCTGCGGCTCGCCGGGCCCGAGATCGACATCGACGCGATCAGCGAGTTTCGCGACGGCGCGATCCTGCTGACGCTGACCGATGCCGAACAGACGCTCGACGCCGCGAACCGCAAGGCGGCGCAGGACGAACTGATCAAGCAGGCCAAGGGCACGACCCCGATGCGCCTCGCGCGCGGCGCGGCGCGCACCGCGGTCGAGCAGAGTTTCGCCATGCCGCTGAAAGCCGCCGGCATCGATGCCAAGGTGACCGCACGTTTCGCCGGGGATACGGCGGGCTGAATCGCCTTTGCGCGCGGGGTTTGCTGCGCTAGTCATGCCGTGCAACCAGCCTGGGGGGGTATGGCATGGCGACGGCGGCAGCGGTGATTCCCGCGGAGCGGTTCTGGCAGCGCATGGCGATCGGCCTCGCGCTTTTCATCATCTTCGGTTTTGCGCAATTCGCGCTGCGCGGGTTTGTCGACCCCATGGCCGCGCCCTTCTGGGTCCATCTCCATGGCGTCGCGATGCTTGCCTGGCTCGCGCTGCTGATCGTCCAGCCGACTTTGGTGTCGCGCGCCAATTTGCCGCTGCACCGGCGGCTCGGCTGGATCGGCGGCGGCCTCGCGCTCGTCATCACCGGGCTCGGTATCTTCACCGGGCTCGCCTCGCTGGTGCTCGAACGCTTCCCGCCCTTTTTCTCGCCGCCCTATTTCCTTGCGCTGACCACGGTCGAATCGCTCGCTTTCGGGGCGACGGTCTGGTGGGCGGTGCGTCGGCGTGTGTCGACGCGGTGGCACCGGCGGCTGATGATCGGCGCGACGATCATCATCCTCGAACCCGCGCTCGGACGCCTGTTGCCGATGCCGCTGATGATCGGGTGGTCGGACATCCCGGTCGCACTCTGCCAGCTGGTCGTCGTCGGCATCGTCGCGCTCCACGACCGCCGCACGCTCGGCCGCATCCACCCGGCGACGAAAGCCGTCGCCGCCATTGTCATCGCTGTGCGCGCCACCATCTATCTGCTTTCGCTGGCGCCGCCGGTGATCGCGCTGGCCGCCCGGCTGACGGACGGCTGACGCGGCGAATTGCCCCGCTGGCGGGTGACGTGTAGAGGGGCCGCAAATTCCTGCCTGACAAGGAAGCGTGATGACTGCTCCAATCCGTGAAAATCTGACCGGCCTCGACTTGCGCGCTGAAATCGAGCGGCTGCGCAAGGAGCGCAACGCGGTCATCCTCGCGCATTATTACCAGAAGCCCGAAATTCAGGACCTCGCCGATTTTGTCGGCGACAGTCTCGAGCTTTCGCGCAAGGCGGCCGACACCGACGCCGACGTCATCGCCTTTTGCGGCGTCAAGTTCATGGCCGAGACCGCGAAGATCCTGAGCCCCGAAAAGATCGTCATCCTGCCCGACATGGATGCGGGATGCAGTCTCGAGGACAGCTGCCCGCCCGAACAGTTCAAGCGCTTCCGCGAAAAGCATCCCGACCATATAGCGCTGACCTATATCAACTGCTCGGCGGCGGTGAAGGCATTGAGCGACATCATCGTCACCTCGTCGAGCGCCGAGATGATCATCAGCCAGATCCCGCCCGAACAGAAGATCATCTTCGGCCCCGACCGGCATTTGGGCGGCTATCTCAACCGCAAGTTCGGGCGCGACATGCTGCTGTGGCCTGGTGTGTGCATCGTCCACGAGGCGTTCAGCGAAACAGAGCTGCTAAAGTTGAAAGCGCTACACCCCGGTGCGCCGGTTGCGGCGCATCCCGAATGCCCGCCGCACATCATCGACCATGCCGATTATGTCGGGTCGACCAGCGGCATATTGCAATTCGCCAAGACCTTCCCGTCGGACACGCTGATCGTCGCGACCGAGCCGCACATCATCCACCAGATGGAACTGGCGATCCCGGAAAAGACCTTCATCGGCGCGCCGGGGGCCGACGGCAACTGCAACTGCAACATCTGTCCGTACATGGCGCTCAACACGATGGAGAAGCTCTACTTCGCGCTCCGCGACCTCCAGCCGCGGATCGAGATGGACGAGGAGCTTCGCCTCGCCGCGCGCAAGAGCCTCGACCGGATGCTCGACATGGCGTCGGGCACGGTGGGCAAGGGCGATCTGGGCCGCGCCTGAGTCGCGTTCGAAAAGACCGAGTCGCGGGGGCGAGTCGCGATCGGCTTTTCAAAAGCCGAATCCGAAAATGCTGCAGTCTTGTTACAAAAATGCTGCAGCGAATCCGCTAATTGCTAATGCCGGACTTATCCACAGTCGGCGGCGCAATCGGGGCGCTTTCGTTGCAATTTCTGTTGGCGCCGCGACCGACTCATGACAGCTTTCAATCATCGGACGACGGAGACGACGGACCGCCGGGACAGGAAGGCAGGTTGCAAGACCAGCCGGAAAAAAACGGGCCGGAACGACGAGGAAGTTGATCGATACCCTGGTCACGGAACGTAGCGATTCCCACGAGTTGAGGCGGACCCGACCGGGACAGGAAATGCAGTCCATCGCTTGGACAGCGACTGCTTCGGCAGACGCAAGAAGAGATGATGAAGGGCTTTCCAGGTGCGGCCGGCCCCCGAAAGGGGGCCGACCAAACCATCGCCGGATAGCTCCGGACCGCGCCGCAAGCGTCGTTTTGCGGGCCGCCGATCGCAAGAGAAGCGGACCGGGATGAAGGCAAGCGGGCAGCGACCGGAAGGATACCGGATAGTGGGGGTTGGCAGCGATGCCGGCCCCCATTTCGTTTGCGCGCGCGGTGCAGGTGCGGCGGCGGGTTTCGGGTGTCAGCGGACAAAAACCGTACCCAAATCCGTTCGTGTCTCGACTTCGCTCGACATGAACGGAAATAGAGGGGAGGTCTGGAATCCACCCCGAAGCATCCTTTCCTAAATCTTTACCAAAAAATCTTCGGCCTGTGACCGCTGTCACACCGCGGTCAAGCGCGGCTGCTTATCCCTGTCCTTGCGACCCGGAGAAGTTCCCGAACGGAACGGATCCCACTTTCCCGGCCGCGCCCTTACGGGCGGGCCGGGAACCTTTTTCTTCCCGGTCGATTGTGCTGACACCAACGCAAATCAACGGCCGGGCGGCTCCTTTGTCGCCCGAAAACACTCTGTCTGCGCACTCCGCAGGTCGGGCAAAAAGGGAGTCTGTCATGGGTATCATCATCACGCTGATCGTCGGCGGTATCATCGGCTGGTTGGCCAGCATCGTCATGCGCACCGACGCGCAACAGGGCATCATCCTGAATGTCGTGGTCGGCATCGTCGGCGCCTTCCTCGGCAATATCCTGGGCGGTCTGTTCGGCATGGGCGCCAGCCTGAGCACCTTCAGCCCGATCGGGCTGCTCTGGGCCTTCATCGGCGCGGTCGTGCTGCTCGGCCTGATCAACCTGGTGCGCCGCGGCCGCGTTCGCTGATCGGGTGGCGGCGGCGTCCCGGCGGCGTCGCCATATCGCTAGGCGGTTTCAAGGATTTGGTTTACCCTCCTGATTGTCCGGTAACAGTCGGGCACCAGTGAAGGATCGTAGGGGTCATAATCATGGATTTCATCATCGCAATCATCATGGGTGGCGTTATCGGCTGGCTCGCCAGCATTGTTATGCGTACCGATGCCCAGCAGGGCATCCTCCTCAACATCATCGTCGGTTGTCTCGGGTCGATCCTCGGGCGTTTCCTGTTCGGTCGTTTCCTTGGCGGCGGGCATCTGCGCGGCGATGCCTTCGACCCGATGACCCTGCTGACCGCCTTCATCGGTGCGGTGGTCCTGCTGGCCATCGTCAACCTGGTGCGGCGCGGCAGGGTCCGCTGATCCCGCCGATATAGGCGGTCCGTTCCGGACCGGTTTCGAAAAGGGCGGTCGGCGTGAGCCGGCCGCCCTTTTCGCGTCTCCGCTCTGCCGGCCAAGCCGCTGGAACTTGGAGCCGAAGCCGCCTATGACGCGCCGCGCCGCGAGCGGCGGTGTCGCCCGCGTTTCCCCCTTGTCAGGGGTGATTTAATTGGGTAATACACCGAAGAGAATGGCTGCGGTTTCGAAACCTCGAAAGGGGTGTGGAGCCCGACGGCCCTCGCATGCCATGGTTGGGGCGGCACAGAGGAATTTGGCGTGAACTACGAGCGGAAAGTGGACGGGATGGACAGCCTTGCGGGCTATGAATATGCGCCGGACAATCGTCGGCGCCGGATGCTGCTGATCATTGCGGTCGCTTTGATCCTCGCGGCGCTCGCCGCGGCCTATTTCGCTTTTTCGGCGGGCAAGAGTGATGGCGCCGCCACCGCTGCGGGCGGTGCCGGTGGCCCGGCGAACGAGAGCATCCCCAACATCACCGTCGTGATCCCCGGCAAGCAATCGGTCCAGGCCCAGATTTCGGCCAATGGCACGATCGCCGCGCGGCGTGAAATGCCCGTCGGCGTCGCAGGCGAGGGCGGTCAGGTCGTCCGCGTCCTCGTCCAGCCCGGCCAGTGGGTCGGCGCGGGGCAGACGCTCGCGGTGATCGATCGCTCGGTCCAGACCCAGCAGGCGGCCGCGCTCGCCGCGTCGATCCGCGTTGCGCAGGCCGACGCCGACCTGGCGCAGGCCGAACTGACGCGCGCCGACGCGCTCGTGTCGCGCGGCTTCATTTCCAAGGCCGACATGGACCGCAAGCGCGCGACGCGCGATGCGGCGAACGCCCGCGTTCGCGTGGCGCAGGCGCAATATTCGGAAGCGCAGGCACGCAACGGCCGGCTGAACATCGTCGCCCCGGCGGCGGGGCTGGTCCTGACGCGCCAGATCGAACCCGGCCAGATCGTGAGCTCGGGCAGTGGCGTGCTGTTCCGCATGGCGCGCGGCGGCGAGATGGAAATGCTCGCGCAGCTTGCCGAGGCTGATCTGGCGCGCGTCGCCGTCGGCACCCGCGCGACCGTCACCCCGGTCGGAACCAGCCTCAACCTCCCCGGCCAGATCTGGCAGGTGTCGCCGGTGATCAATCCCGACACGCGTCAGGGCACGGTGCGGATCGCGGTCCCCTATACCGCGTCGCTGCGTCCCGGTGGTTTCGCCGATGCGCGACTGATATCGGGATCGGCCGAGGCGCCGCTGCTTCCCGAAAGTGCGGTCCAGAGCGGCCCCGAAGGCAGTTTCGTGCTGATCGTCGGCAAGGACAACAAGGTCGAGCGCCGCGCGGTCAAGGTCGGGTCGGTGTCCGATGCCGGCGTGGCGATCGCGTCGGGCCTGACGGGCAACGAACGCGTCGTCGTGCTGGCGGGCGCCTTCCTGAATCCCGGCGATACGGTGAAGCCGGTGCTTCAGAAGACGTCGAACTGATCCTGTCGATTTTTGCCGGACGTGCGTACAAGGGCGTTTGAACCATGAGCTTCCGTAACATTTCCGCCTGGTGCATCCGCAATCCGGTGCCGCCGATCGTGCTGTTCGTCCTGTTGCTGCTGGCCGGTATCGTCAGCTTCAACCGCATGGACGTGAACGACAATCCCGACGTCGAATTCCCGGCGGTCCAGATCGTCGTCTCGCAGCCGGGCGCCGCGCCGACCGAGCTCGAAACGCAGGTGACGCAGCGGGTGGAGGCGGCGGTTCGCGCCGTCAGCGGCGTTGAGGACATGTCGTCCTATGTCGGCGAGGGCAGCAGCAGCACGACGGTTCAGTTCGCGATCGGCACGCCGATCGACCGCGCCTATAACGACGTCAACCAGGCGGTGCGGCAAATCCGCAGCGACCTGCCAGACGGCATCCTCGAGCCGCAGGTTGTGCGCGTCGATTTCGCTGGCGGGCCGATCACCTTTTTTGCGGTCGAGGCGACCGACATGACGCTGGAACAATTGTCGTGGTTCGTCGACAATAGCGTTGCGAAGGATTTGCTTTCGATCCCCGGCATGGCGCGCGTTCGGCGTTCGGGCGGGGTGAATCGCGAAATCCGCGTCATTCTCGATCCCGCGCGCATGCAAAGCTATGGCGTGACCGCAAGCCAGATCAACCAGCAACTGCGACAGGTCAACGTCAATGCGGCGGGAGGCCGGACCGAGATCGCCGGTTCGGAACAGGCGGTGCGGGTACTCGGCAACGCCGGGACGGCGAACCAACTGGGCGATTACCAGCTATCGCTGGGCAACGGCCGGACGATCCGGCTGCGCGATGTCGCGACGGTGACCGATGGCTATGCCGAACAGCGCAACCTCGCCAAGATCGAGGGGCGGCAGGTGCTGTCCTTCTCGATCGAGAAGGCGAAGGGTTCGTCGGACGTTACCGTCCATGATGAGGCGATGAAGAAGCTGGAAGAGATCAAGAAGAACAATCCCAAGGTCAATTTCAAGATTCTCTTCACGCGGACCGAATATACCAAGGAACAATATCGCAGCTCGATGGCCGCGATGATCGAGGGCGCGATCCTCGCGGTGGTCGTCGTGTTCCTGTTCCTGCGCGACTGGCGCGCGACCTTGATCTCGGCGCTCGCGATCCCGCTGTCGGCGATTCCGACCTTCTGGTTCATGGACATGATGGGCTTTTCGCTGAACGGCCTGTCGCTGCTCGCGCTCAGCCTGGTCGCGGGGGTGCTCGTCGACGATGCGATCGTCGAGATCGAGAATATCGTCCGGCATATGCGAATGGGCAAGACCGCCTATCAGGCGTCGATCGACGCCGCCGACGAAATCGGCCTCGCGGTGGTCGCCACGACGATGTCGATCGTCGCGGTGTTCCTGCCCGTCGCGCTGATGCCCGGCGTGTCGGGGCAGTTCTTCATCCAGTTCGGCATGACCGTCGTCTTCGCGGTGCTGGTCAGCCTGGCGGTCGCGCGCATGATCACGCCGATGATCGCGGCCTATTTCCTGTCCGCGCAGGGCGAGCAATCGCACGCCGAAGGGCCTTGGGTCGACCGTTATGAAAATGTCCTGCGCTGGACGCTCGACGACAGCAAGCACAAGGCGGTGCGTGCGCGGTTCGAGCCGAGGGCGACACGCCTTGTCTATCTGGCATTTACGCTGATTCTGACAGCTCTGCTGGTCGCTTTCGGCATCTACGCCTATTTCAACCTGATTCCGCTCGATTACCGGCCGAACCCGGCGCTCTATTTCCTGCTCCTGATGCCTTTGGCGGCAATCCTCTTCTTCGCGCTGTCGAGCCTGACGGTGATATTGTTCGGTGCGTTTGTGGTTTGGATCAATGGCGCTTCGCTCAGAGCGGTCATGAAATCATATATGTGGGTCGCCATCATTGTGGCGGTGCTCTCCGCAATCCGCTGGCTGATTGGCGGAATGCTGATGCCGATCCAGACGGTGATCGTGGCCTGGGCTGTCCAAATTGTGGCCCTCATGGCGTTGGGAGCGCTTGCCTGGCTCCTTGGGCGCTTCCTGGGGATGCACAACTGGGGCTTCACGTTGTGGACGCAATATATGACCCAGCGTGCCTATGCCCGCGTGTTCGACCATCGTGTTTGGATCGTGGGTATCGGCGTCGGCGCCTTTGTCTGGAGCATCATCCTGTTCATGACGCTGCCCAGCCAGTTCCAGCCGACGATCAACAGCGATTACAGCCAGATCACCTATGAATTGCCGCCGGGGTCGACGCTTGCCCAGAGCGAGGTGATCTCCAATCAGGTCAACCGGATCCTGATGGCGGACAAGAATGTCGAAAACGCCTTTTATGACGTCAATGTCGGCGGCGGCAGTGTCTATATCACGCTCAAGAAGGCGCGCGAGACGAGCAGCGTCGACTGGGAACGCACGCTACAGCCGAAGATGGCGGCGATCCCCGATGCGCGCGTCACCTTCCAGAGCCAGTCGGGTGGTTTCTCGGGGCGCGACATCAGCTTCATCATCGGCGGCGACGATCCGGTCGCCCTCGAGAAGCATGCACTGAAGATCGTCAAGGAAATGAGCACCCTCAAGGAAATCCGCGGCGCGCGGATCGAGGGTGACATTCCGCGGCCTGAAATCATCGTTAATCCGCGCATGGACCTGGCGGCTGATCTTGGCGTCACCACCGCCGCGCTCAGCCAGACGATCCGTATCGCGACGCTGGGCGACATCGATCAGAATGCGGCGAAATTCTCGCTGTCCGATCGCCAGATCCCGATCCGTGTGCTGCTGTCCGAAGATTCGCGCCGCAGCCTTGCGACGCTGGAGAACCTGCCGGTGCCCACGACGCGGGGTACGACCGTGCCGCTGAAGTCGGTCGCCGAGATCAGCTTCGGCGCCGGGCCGACCGAACTCCGCCGCTACAACCAGACGCGCCGTATCGTGATCGGTGCCGATCTGGTGAAGGGGCTGGTGACCAGCGATGCGCAGACCAAGATCGACGCGCTGCCGTCGGTCAAGAATATGCCGCAGGGGATTCGCAAGATCGTCCAGGGCCAGCAGAAGTTCATGGCGGAGCTGGCTATCAACTTCGTGATCGCCGTGGTCGCGGGGCTCGCCCTGGTCTTCTCGACGCTGGTGCTGCTCTATCGCCGCTTCCTGTCGCCGCTGGTCAATATGTCGTCGCTGCTGCTCGCGCCGCTTGGCGGCCTGCTCGGCCTGTGGATCGCGGGCATGGAAATCTCGATGCCGGTCTATATCGGCATCCTGATGCTGCTCGGCATCGTTGCGAAGAACTCGATCCTGCTCGTCGATTTCGCGATCGAGGAGATGGATCAGGGTGTCGCCAAGAAGCCTGCGCTGCTCGACGCCGGACGCAAGCGGGCGCAGCCGATCGTCATGACGACGATCGCGATGGTCGCGGGCATGGTGCCGACCGCCATCTCGCTGTCGGGCGACGGGGCGTGGCGCGCGCCGATGGGGGTGGTCGTGATCGGCGGCCTGATCCTGTCGACGATGCTGACGCTGCTGATCGTGCCCGCAGGATTCAGCCTGGCCGACAGCATCGAGAAACGCCTCGGCCGCTTCTTCTCGCGGAACCTGCTGACCTACAAGAAGGGCGACGACACCAAGCCGCACGGGCTGCCGTCGGAGCCGCAACCGGCGGAATAGGCGTCGGGGGCATGGGCGCGGCGATGGTTGCAACCTTTGCCGCGCTTCGCCATTGAACCGTCATGACGGATGACAATCCAACCCGGTCCGCCCACCCCCTGCGGGTGGGCGTTGCCGTTCCGACGGGCGGGCTGAATATCCGCGTCGTCGCAACCGGCATGCTCGTCGTCATGGCGATCGTCTTTGTCAGCGCCAAATATTTCCAGGACGTCCATCCGGCGGTCGGCTTCGTGCGGGCCTTTGCCGAGGCGGCGATGGTCGGCGGGCTGGCCGACTGGTTCGCGGTCACCGCGCTGTTCCGCCACCCGATGGGGCTGCCCATTCCCCATACGGCGATCGTGCCGCGCAACAAGAACCGCATCGGCGACACGCTGGCGCGCTTTTTGCTGACCAATTTCCTGTTGCCGCGGCTGATCGCGCGCAAGATGCAGAGCGTCGATATCGCGGGCGCGGTCGGCAAATTCCTGTCGCAACCGGGAGAGGGCGGCGGACGGCTCAAACTCGGCGCGTCGCGCATCATCGCCGACGGTCTCGGCGCGCTCGACCAGCAGCGCCTCGGCGGCATGGTCAAATCGGCGATCGCCGACCGGCTGCGCGAACTCGACGTTGCGCCGCTGCTCGGCCAGGCGTTGCAGGCTGCGCTCGCCGAGGGGCGGCACCAGCCCTTGCTCGACGCAATGGTCAAATGGGGGTCGAAGACGCTCGAACTCAATGCGCATCTGATCCACCAGATGGTCCACGACAATTCGAACGCGATCGTGCGCTTCACCGGGCTCGACGAAAGCATCTCGAACCGCATCGTCGCGGGGCTCGGCAAATTGCTGAGCGAGATGGCCGAAGAACCGGACCATCCGCTGCGCCTGCGCGTCGAGGAAGGGCTCGCGAAGATGGCGCTCGACCTCCAGCATGATCCCGAGGTGCAGGCGAAGGTCGCGCGCGTGCGCGACGAGCTGCTCGAGAACAAAGCGGTCAAGCGTTGGCTCGACGGCCTGTGGGAACAGGGTCGCGGCGCGCTGCTCAAGGCAGCGCGCGACCCCGACACGATGCTCGCCGGGCGGCTCGGCGAACTCGTCACGCAGTTCGGTGCGATGCTGGGCGAGGACGCACATATCAAGCGCACGCTGAACCGCTACGCCCGGCGGGCGGTGGTCGGCGCGGTCGACAGCTATGGCGAGACTGCACTCAAACTGGTGTCGGACACGATCCGCAGCTGGGATGCGAAGACGATCACCGACCGGCTGGAAAATGCGGTTGGCGACGACCTGCAATATATCCGCATCAACGGAACGTTGGTTGGCGGGCTGGTGGGCGTGCTGATCTACACAATCGACGTGCTGCTCTAACGGCAGGCGGCCAGACCCTCGCGAAAACTCGGATAGCGCGGCGTCCAGCCCAGCAGGCGCTTGGCTCGCGCGTTCGCGACGCGGCGGTTTTCGGCGTAGAAGGCGCGTGCAGCCGGGGACAGCCCGGCCTCGTCCAACGTTTGCAACGGCGGCAACTGCGCGCCGAGCATCGCACAGCCCCATGCGACGAGCCGGTTCTGGTGGCAGGGTTCGTCGTCGGCGAGATTATAGAGCCCCGGTGGCCCCCGGAACGATGCGATGACGCCGCCCGCGATATCGTCGACATGGACGCGGCTGAAGACTTGGTCGGGCAGCGCGATACGGTGAGCGCGGCCTTCGGCTATGCGGTCGAGGATCGAGCGGCCGGGGCCGTAGATGCCGGGCAGGCGAAAGACGCGCATGTCGCCGCGCAGGCCCTGCCACGCGGCATCGGCGGCATTGCGATCGGCGCGGCGGCCCTTGACCGGTGCGCTCTCGTCGACCCATGCGCCGCCGGTATCGCCATAGATGCCGGTCGAGGAGAGATAGCCGGCCCATCCGGCGGGCGCGAGCGCGATCGCCTCGCCATAGCGCGCCAGCACCGGGTCGGCGCCGTCGGCGGGCGGCACGGACGACAGGATATGCGTCGCCGAGCGCAACGCCGCGAGCACCGACGCGTCGTCGGCGAAGGCGATCGTGCCGCCGCGCCCGCCCTGCGTCGTGCCGCTGACGTCCCAGCCGCGCGCGGTCAGGCGCTCCGCCAGATGAGTTGCGGCAAACCCCAGCCCGAAAATCAGTATATGTCCCATGGCGCGCCTTATTGCGCAGGCCGTCCCCCAAGCCTAGACCCGCTGACATGACCGATGCCTCCTCGACGCCCGCCATCCCCGTCACGATCCACCGCGCCGACTATCGGCCGCCCGAGTGGCAGGTCCCTGACGTCGCGCTCGATTTCGCGCTGGGTATCGACGAGACGAAGGTGTCGGCGAGCCTGTCGGTCGAGCGCCATATCGATACGCCCGTCCCGCTGACGCTGCGCGGCGATGGCATCACCCCGGCCGAGGTGCGTGTCGACGGAGCGGTGTGGAACGACTGGCGCATGCAGGGCAGCGACCTGATCGTAGACTTGGGCGAGCGAGCGCGCGCGATGGTCGAGGTCGACACGGTCATCAACCCCGCAGGGAACAGCGCGTTGATGGGGCTGTTCGCGTCGAACGGCATGTTGTGCACGCAGTGCGAGGCCGAGGGGTTTCGCCGCATCACCTTCTATCCCGACCGCCCCGATGTAATGAGCCGTTATCGCGTTCGCATGGCCGGCGACAAAGCGAAGTTCCCGATCCTGCTGTCGAACGGCAATTGCATCGAGCAGGGCGATGGCGAGGGCGGCACGCATTGGGCGCTGTGGGAGGATCCCTGGCCCAAGCCGAGTTATCTGTTTGCGCTCGTTGCGGGCGATTTGGTCGTCAATCGCGACAGCTTTACAACGGTTTCGGGCCGCACGGTCGAACTCGGCATCTGGGTGCGCGACGGCGACCTCGATCGCACCGGCCATGCGATGCAGGCGCTCAAGGACAGCATGGCGTGGGACGAGCGCGTCTATGGCCGCGAATATGACCTCGACCTGTTCAACATCGTCGCGGTCAGCGATTTCAACATGGGGGCGATGGAGAACAAGGGACTCAACGTCTTCAATACCCGCTATATCCTCGCCGACGCCGATACCGCGACCGATCTCGATTATGACGGGGTGCAGGGTGTCGTGGCGCATGAATATTTCCACAATTGGTCGGGCAATCGCGTCACCTGCCGCGACTGGTTCCAGCTCAGCCTGAAGGAAGGCTTCACCGTCTTTCGCGATCAGAGCTTTTCGGCCGACATGGGGTCGCCCCCGGTCAAGCGGATTGAGGATGTCCGCCTGCTCCGCGCCGCGCAATTCCCCGAGGATGCGGGACCGCTCGCGCATCCGATCCGCCCCGACAGTTTCCAGGAAATCTCGAACTTCTATACCGCGACCATCTATAACAAGGGCGCCGAGATCATCCGGATGATGGCGACGCTGCTCGGGCCTCAGCGCTTCCGCGCCGGCACCGATCTTTATTTCGAGCGCCACGACGGCGAGGCGGCGACGTGCGAGGATTTCGTGCGCGCGATGGAGGAGGGCGGCGATATCGACCTGTCGCTGTTCCGCCGCTGGTACGAACAGGCGGGAACGCCGCGGCTGACGCTGGCGCTCGCGGAAGAGGGTGGCGACTGGTTTCTCGACGTCGCGCAGACGGTGCCGCCGACGCCGGGTCAGCCCGACAAGAAACCGATGCTGATGCCGCTGCGCCTCGCGGCGTTCGCGATGGATGGCAGCGGGGCGGCGTTGCCCGACACGCTGGTGACGTTGACGGGAGCGAACCAGCGCGTACCGCTCGGCCAGTTCGACGCGCGGCCGGCGCTTTCGATCAATCGCGGCTTTTCGGCGCCGGTGATCGTCGATTATGTCCGCGCGCCGGGCGAACTGGCGTGGCTCGCGGCGCATGACGACGATCCTTTCGCGCGGTACGAGGCGCTGCAGCAATTGATGCTCGATACGCTGGTGGCGGCGGTGTCGGGCGAAGAGGCCGACCATCAGGCGGTGATCGACGCGGTCGCGGGCACGCTTGCGGGGCGCACCGAGGATCCGGCCTTCGTCGCCGAGGCGGTGCTGCTGCCCAGCGAAGCCTTTGTCGGCGACCAGATGGTGACGGTCGATCCCGACGCGATCCGCCGCGAGCGGCTGGCGCTGCAGGCGGCGATCGGCCGCGCGCTCGAAGGCGAGTGGCGTGCCATTCTCGCCGGAACATGCCCGCCCGCGACCGACCTGTCGCCCAAAGCGAAGGGCGGGCGCCGGCTGCGCGGCGTCGCGGTCGCCTATCTCGCCGCGACGGGCATCGCCGATGTGCCGGCGCTGGTGTTCGACATCTTCTCGAACGCCGACGGCATGACCGAACGGCAGGCGGCGCTCGCGACGCTGGCGCATGGCGACAGCGACGAGCGCGTGGCGGCGCTCGACATCTTCTACCAGCGTTATCGCGACAATCCGCTGGTGCTCGACAAATGGTTCCAGGTGCAGGCCTGGTCGCTGCGCCCCGACACCGTCGACGCCGTTAAGGAACTGGCGGCGCACCCCGATTTCACGCTGGCGAACCCCAACCGCGTGCGCTCGCTCTATGGTGCGCTGACGGGCAATCAGGCGGCATTCCACCAGGCCGACGGGGCGGGCTATCGGCTCATTGCCGACCTGGTGATCGCGCTCGATCCGAAGAACCCGCAGACCGCCGCGCGGATGATCCCGCCGCTGGGGCGCTGGAAACGCTTCGACGAGGGAAGGGCCGCGATGATGAAGGCCGAGCTGGAGCGGATACTGGCACAGCCGGGGCTGTCGCGGGATACGACCGAGCAGGCGTCGAAAAGCCTGTTGGGATGACGGCGCGTCGCCTGCTCCGGTCGCAGCGCTAGCATCCGTCGATGAGTGCCATCGGGGGTATCGTCCATGCCGACGGCCGACCCGTTGATCGGACGCTGTTGTCGGCGATGATGCAGACAAGCTCGCGCCCGGTGTCGGACGGTCGGTCGGCTTGGAGCGGCGGGCCGGCAGGCTTGATGCGGATTCGCCTTGCCACGACCCCCGAGGCGCGAGGCGAGGGCGATCTGGCACCCGACCGGACGACGGGGAATCTGATCGCCTTCGACGGGCGCCTCGACAATCGGGCCGAATTGCTCGAGCGTCTGGGCGGTGAGGGGGCGAGGTTGCGCAGGGCGTCCGACGCGGAAATCGCAATGGCGCTGTTCGCACGCTTCGGTGACGCCTTTCTGAATCATCTGGCAGGGGATTTCGCCCTCGCGCTCTGGCAGCCGCTTGCACGGCGTCTGCTCTGCGCCCGGTCGGCGACGGGGTGGCGGCCGTTGCTCTGGACCTGCGACGGCCGACGCTTTGCCTTTGCCAGCGAGCCGGCGGCGCTGGTGAAGGGGCTGGGGCTGGCGCCCCGTGTCAACGAGGCGGTGGCCGGCGAGATCATGGCGTCGCGTTTCGTCAGCAAGACGGAAACGCTGTGGGACGGCATTGTCCGTCTCGAACCCGGCGGTGCGGTCGAATTTCGTGGCGGCATGTCGCGCTGCTGGCGCTGGTATGGCGAGAGCCATGACGATCTTTCGCGACTGTCCGATGCCGATCATGTCGATATGTTCCGGTCATTGTTCGACGCAGCGATCACCTCCTGCGCGCGCAGCGAGGGACCGGTCGCGGCGCATCTTTCGGGCGGCCTCGATTCGTCGGCGGTCTTCGCCCGCGCGACCCAATTGCAACGCGCCGGTGCGATCGCGGGGCCGGTCGGCGCGATCAGCGCGCGCTACCCGGGCGAGGCACATGACGAGAGCCGCTGGAGCGAGGCGGTCGAACGCGATCTGGGCGTGACGGCCCGGATCGTCGGCGATGCGCCTTTCGATCTCGACCGGGCGGCCGACTGGTGCGCCCGGAGCCTGCATCTGCCGATGCGACCCAATGCGATGGGGCCCACACTCGCGGCCAGCGCGCTGATGCAAGCGACCGGGGAACGGGTTCTGCTGACCGGCGAGGGTGGCGACGACTGGATGCAGGGATCGCGCGCGCACTGGCCCGACCTGCTCCTGGGAGGGCGATGGGCGACGTTGCTGGACGAGGCGGTATCCCAGGTTCCCGACGCCGGGGCGGGGCAGAGGCTTCGCTGGCTGATATCGGCCGGCGCGGGCCCGATCGTAAGCCACCGCCGCCGCGCTGCGCTGAAACGCCCGTTCCTGCTGTTTGGAAGCGAGCCGCCCGCCTGGCTGCGTCCCGACTGGGTCGCGCGCATCGGGCTTGTCGAACGCTGGCATGATGACTTGCAGGACGAGCGGCCGGGTTCCTTCGCCCGGATCGCGCGTGGTGCGCTGATCGCGCCGCCGCAGCGCGACCTGATCTTTGGTCCGATCCAGTCGGCAGCGGCGCAATATGGCGTCGAGCAGCGCCATCCGTTCCATGACCTGCGCCTGATCGGCTTCTTCATGGGCGCAGCGGGCGGCATGATGCGCCGCGACGGCGTCCGCAAGCATTTGCTGCGCGAGGCGATGCGAGGCAGGCTGCCGGAGTCCGTGCGGATGCGCACCGACAAGGCCGAGTTTCGCGCGCCCGTCATCGATGCGATGATCGCGTTCTTCGATCGCAAGCCGGCTGCCGACATGACGATTTCGCGCATGGGCTGGGCCGATCCTGACGCGATCGAGCGATTGTTCGAGCCTCACCGTTGCTGGCGCCGGGCGCGGAAGGGCGATCCGCCGCCCGTCAATGCGCTCAACGGATTGTGGTTCTGTGTTGCGCTCGACCTCTGGCTCGAACATGGATTTGGCGTAAAATGACCGAAGAGGAGAGGGGTATGGGGATGGAGGATGCGCCCCGCGGCGATGCGCTTCTGGTACGGGCGGACCATGCGATTACCGCCGATCTCGACGCGAACGGCATGATTCTCGATCCCGAGGCGGGGCAGTTCATCGAACTCAACCCGGTCGCCTTCCGGATGTGGGAAATGATCGCTGCGCCGATTTCGATCGCGGAGCTTTGCGAGCGGCTGGTCGCCGAATATGCCGTTGCGCCGGACATGTGCCGCGCCGAGGTCGATCGCTGGCTTGCCGACATGCGTGCGCGGGGGCTCGTCCGGCTCAAGGCCTGAGCAAGGTTTCCAGCAGTGTTCCGGTCGCGGCGAGCGCGCCATAGCCGGCCGGATAACGCAGCCGACAGGCGGGCACTTTGCTCAGCATGGCGTTGAGTATTCCGAATTGCGGCGCCATCTCGTCACCGGCCGGGGCCGACGGGTCGAAGAGGACCGACTGGCGCGTCGCCGCGATCAGTGCCTCGCCGCGCGTCATCGGGGTCAGCGTCGCCCGTTCGCCTTCGGGTGCGCGTTCGAGGAAGACGAACGCCGCGAGCCTAGTGGGATCGACGCGCGGTGTGTCCTCCGGTTCAAACTGCAGCTTGCCGTCATATCCGGGCATCGGGCGGCATCGCGCCGCCGGAAGAGCCAGGGCCGCACCGGTGTCCTCCCACAGGCAGAGGCCGGTCGGTCCGGGTTCGACGGCCGGTGCGTCGCGGTGGGCCAGCACCGAATAATCCTCGCTGAGCGCGTGCCACCCGGCATGCGCCGCGAGATAGGCGAGTGTGGTGGACTTGCCCGCTCCCGATTCGCCGAGCAGCAGCAGGGCCTGGTCGCCCATGGCTGCGCCGGCGGCGTGCAAAACGATCCGGTCGGGTGACAGCGCCGCGACGCGCGGCAGGATACGGCGAAGCAGAACGTCGATGACGTCCTGTCGCGGTGGCAGCGCGGCGCAGACGATCTCTATCGACCGGCCGTCCCTCGCGACGAGGAAGCTGCCTTCGAGACGCGGATCGAACAGCCAGCGGTCGCCGTGCGTGCCAAGCCGCAGGTCGTAGCGGCCGGCCCAGCGGTGGTGCACAACCTCGTGTCGCGGCGCTTCGCCGCAACGAAATTCCACTATTGTATCGATATCGCGACGGGCTTGATCGGCGGGGGCACGGGCCCCCGGCAGATCAAAGTCGGTAATGAGAGTCAGGCCACCGAAGCAATATCGATGCGATGGCAAGCCTCAGCTGACTTCGGATGCGAAGTCAAATCCGGCGCCGCCGTTGCCGCGCGTTTCGGACACCGGAATGACCGAGACGATTTCGGGAGCCTGCCATTCCTTCAGCGCTTCACCGCGGGAACCATCGTTAAGGCGATTTTCATCGATTTTCATGGGTCTACCTTCAATTCTGCGACGGTATGAGCATATCGTGACCGGACCGGACAATCAAGCGGCCGGTCCCGGTCTGCCGATTCGGTTCAGCTACCCAGCCACCCCGCCACATCGACCGCGACCCGGTTCGCCGCCCGCGTCAGCGCCTCTCCCACGGGCTTCGCCTCCACCACGCCGCCGAGGCTCTCGCGTGCCTCGAAACGGCGTTGGGTGACGCTCTTGCCGCCGGCGGCGACGAGCATTGCCTGATAGACGACCACAGCTTCGCCGGTGCGCGCATCGACGCCGAATTCCATGAGCTGGCCGGCGAGCTGTTCGCCGGGCGCGGTCAGATACTGGCCTTCGTCGAGGACGACGCGGCTGGTCCGCGCGGCGACGGTTTCGCTGATCAGGCGCTGGAACAGGCGCTGCGGCGCCTCGACCCATTGCGCGTCTTTGACATAGGCGACGCTCGACCCGTCCTGTTGCACCGGGATACGCTGGGTGCGCAGCTTTTGCGGTGCGGTGGGGATGAGAATGGTCAGCGTCGCGGCCTCGGTGGCGGTGCGTGCGGGGCCGGCGGGCGGGGCGGCATCGGCGTCGAGGGTGAGCAGGAACGGCGGCGGCTTGGCGCCGAAGCTGACGCAGGCAGAGAGCGTCACGGTACCCAGCAGGAGCAGCAAGGGCGTGCAGAGACGGCGGGTCATAGGACTGGTCCTCATTGCTTGTAATCGGGCAGCTTGCTGCCGCTGATGACGGCGCCCGCGCCCTGCTGGTCGAGCTTGTCGGTGAGGCTGGAGAGCGAAGTCGAGGTGCGGCGGAGGTCGCGGATCAGTGCGTTCGCCTCGGGGATCGTCGTCTCGCTGAAGGTCTTGAGGCCCGGGCGCGCGTCGGCGATCGCGCCTTCGAGCGTCTTCATCGAATTGTTCGCCGAGGCGAGCGTGTCGCGCAAATTGCGCATCGCGGGGTCGACGTTGCGGTCGATCGTACCCTGCGTCGTCGCGGCGAGATTGCCGATCTGTTCGGCGGCGAGCCCGGTCTGCTGGATCGCGATGCGGGTGTCCGCGAGCGCGCGTTCGAGCGCGGGGCCGTTGCGCGCGAGGATGGCGGTCGAGGCTTCGACATTGTTCAGAATGCCGCGCATGCTGGCCTGGTTCTCGTCGTCGGCCAGTTCGGCGAGACGTTCGGTCAGGGTCGACAGGCGCTGGAGCAGTTGGGGCGCGGTGTTGAGCAATTCGCCGAGGCCGCCGACGCGATTGGGAATGACGGGCTTGCCGTTCGGGCCCTTGTCGGTGATCGGCGGCGCGCCCTTGACCCCGCCGGCGAGCGAGATTTGCGAGACGCCGGTGAAGCCGACGCCTTCGAGTGCGGCGGTGGTGCCCTGCAGGATCGGGACATTTTCCTCGACCTCGATCCGGACGCGGACGAATTCGGGATCGTCGGGGAGCAAAGCGATCTGGCGCACCTGACCGACCGGGACGCCGGAATATTGGACCTGCGCACCCTTGCTGAGGCCATCGACGGACTGTTTGAAGTAGATGTCGAATTCCTGTTTGTGACCGCCGCTGTCGTTGGCGAGCCAGACGACGAAGATCGCGAGCGCCGCCGTGAAAAAGAGGACGAAGGCGCCGACGAGGACGTTGTTCGAGCGAGTTTCCATCAGTCGTTCCTATCGCCGCTGCGCGGTTTGGTTCCCGCCCGCCGCTGCGCGGCCGCGGGGTCCGTTGAAATAATCCTGTATCCACGGATGCTCGGTGGCAAGCAGTTCCGGGATCGTGCCGATCGCGATCACCTTCTTCTCGGCGAGCACGGCGACGCGGTCGCAGGTCGCATAGAGCGAGTCGAGGTCGTGGGTGATCAGGAAGACGGTGAGCCCCATGGTGTCGGCAAGCTCGCGGATCAGCTCGTCGAACTTGGCGGCGCCAATCGGGTCGAGCCCTGCGGTCGGTTCGTCGAGGAAGAGCAGCGCGGGGTCGAGCGCGAGCGCGCGGGCGAGGCCGGCGCGCTTGACCATGCCGCCCGACAGTTCGGCGGGATATTTGGGGCCGGCATCGGGGGGGAGGCCGACCATCGCGACCTTGTAGGCGGCGATCTCGTCGAGCAGTTTCTGGTCGAGCCGCGGATAATATTCGCGCAAGGGGACCTGGATATTCTCTGCGACGCTGAGCGTCGAGAAGAGCGCCCCGCCTTGGAACATCACGCCCCAGCGGCGGCGCAGGTCGCGCGATTCCTCTTCGTCGGCGATGGTGTCGAGCGACTTGCCATACACCTCGATCTCGCCCGCGTCGGGGGTCTGTAGCCCGATGATCGAGCGCATCAGCACCGACTTGCCGGTGCCCGAGCCGCCGACGACGCCGAGGATCTCGCCCGAGCGGACGTCCAGATCGAGCCCCTCGTGGATCACCGCATCGCCGAACTTGTTGACGAGCCCGCGCACGCAGATCGCGATCTCATGCTGCTCGGGCCGAACCGCGTCGGCTGCGGCCAGTTCTTCCTGCAATTGCTGTTCTTCGATCTCGTCGGCCATCAGTTCCATCCGATCGACGAGAAGAAGACCGCGAAAAAGGCGTCGAGCACGATGACGAGGAAGATCGCGGCGACCACGGCCGAGGTGGTGCGCTTGCCGACTTCCTCGGCATTCTGGCGCACCTGCATGCCTTCGTAACAGCCGGTGACGCCGATCAGCACGCCGAACACGGGCGCTTTGATCAGCATCGCCCAGAAATCGGTCATCGGGATGATGTCGCGGAGCAGCTGGATATAGGTGAGCGGCGGGATTTCGAGCCCGATCCAGCAGAAGACACCGCCGCCGACGATGGCGCAGATGCTGGCGTAGAAGCCGAGCAGCGGCATCAGGATCGTCGCGGCGGCGACGCGCGGCAGCACGATCGCCTCCATCGGCGACACACCGATCGTGCGCATCGCGTCGATCTCCTCGGTCAGCTTCATCGTGCCGATCTGCGCCGCAAAGGCGCTGCCCGAGCGGCCCGCGACCATGATTGCCGTCATCAGGAGGCCGAGCTCGCGGATCGAGGCGCGGCCGACGAGGTTGATCGTGAACACTTCGAGCCCGAATTGGCGCAGCTGGACCGCGCCCTGTTGCGCGACGACGATGCCGATCAGGAAGGTCATCAGCCCGATGATCGGCAGTGCGTCGAACCCGACGGTCTGGAAACGCGTGACGATCGCGTTCCAGCGCAGCCGGCGGCGGGCGCGAAGCTGGGTGCCGAGCGCCATGATCATCGCGCCGAAGAAGCCGACGATTCCGAGCAGTTCGTGCCACACCGCCATGCTGGCGGTACCGAGCTGCTCGAGCATGCGGTTCATCGCCGAGCGGCGGTCACGGTGGACGCGATAGTCGCTCTTGTCGCTGGCGAGCGCTTCGAGCAGGCGCTCGGCTTCGGGGCTGGCGCCGGTGACCTTGGCGCCATGGTCGCGCACGGTGCGGGTGACGATCCAGGCGCCGACGGTGTCGATGCGTTCGATGGCCGAGAGGTCGAGCGAGGCGATCGGGCCGAGCGCGTCGAGCCGTGCGGGCAGGTCGCCAAGCCGGGCGAGCGTCAGGCGGCCGGTGAATCGGACTTCGGCGCCGTTGGCGCCATCGCTTTGTTCGAAATCCGCCCGGGCCACCATCGTGCGACGACCTTGTATTATTTGGCGAATAACGGCAAGCCATTCCACGTCGCGCCGCCGTTGCGGCGTGTAGCCTTGGCGCGCTCGCGCCCGCGCGCTAAGGCGCTGGCCATGGATGATAATATCGTCGTTCCCGAGCCGGCGCCGGCGCATCGCATTGCGATGTACGACATGGACCGCACGATCACGCGTGCGGGCACCTATAGCGGTTTCCTGATGCATGTGGTGCGGCGGCGGCAGCAGTGGCGGATGTTGCTGACCCCACTCGTCGGGCTCGCGGGCGTCGCTTATTCACTGGGGCTGATCGACCGGTCACGGCTGAAGGCGATCAACCTGCGGCTGTTGGTTGGGCCGCGCTTCCGCCGCGACGAAATCGCGCCGCTCGCCGAAAGCTATGCCGACATGGTGGTTGCCAAGGGGCTGCATAGCGCCGCGCTCGACCAGCTCGAGGCCGACCGCGCCGCGGGATATCGCGTGCTGCTCGCCACCGCCTCCTTCCATCTTTATGTCGATGCGATCGCAAAGCGGCTGGGGATCGCCGACGTGCTCGCGACGCGGCTCGACGAACCCGACGGCGCGGACCATGTCCATGCGCGGCTGTCGGGCGACAATTGCTATGGCGATGCCAAATTTGCGCGCATTTCGGACTGGCTGGCGGCGAACGAGATCCTGCGCGATGCCGCGCATATCCGCGCCTATTCGGACCATGTGTCCGATCACCCGATGCTGCATTTCGCCGATGTCGCGGTCGCGACGACCCCATCGCGCGGGCTCAGGAAGCTCGCGCCGCGGATGGGGTGGACGGTGGTCGACTGGCGGGCGCCGAAATAGCCTAAACCGCGTCGAGCGCCTGCGCGAAGTCGGCGATCAGATCGTCGGCGTCTTCGATGCCGATCGACACGCGGACCAGATTGTCGGTGATGCCGAGCGCCTTCTTGCGTTCGTCGGGGACCGACAGATGGGTCATCGCCGCGGGGTGGCTGGCCAGCGTCTCGGTTCCGCCGAGGCTGACCGCGAGCTTGGCGATCCTGAGTGCGTCGAGGAAGCGGAAGCTTTCCGCCTCGCCGCCCTTGATGAAGAGCGAGAAGGTCGAGCCGGCGCCGGTGCAGTGGCGCTCGTAGATGTCCTTTTGGCGCGCGTCGGCGATGAAGCCGAGATAGCCGAGCCCCTCGACCTTGGGATGATCGCGCAGGAAGGTGCAGACCTTCAGCGCATTTTCGCCCGCGCGGCTCATGCGCAGTTCGAGCGTTTCGAGGCTGCGCAGCAACATCCATGCGGTGTTGGGGTCGCAGATCGTGCCGATCGTGTTGCGCATCGGCCGGATCGCATTGATCAGGCGCTGGTCGCCCGACACGCCGCCGGCGACGAGGTCCGAATGACCGCCGGCATATTTGGTGAGGCTGTAGACGATAAGTTCGGCGCCCTGTTTCAGCGGCTTTTGCCACAGCGGGCCGAGGAAGGTGTTGTCGATCGCGATCGCGGGCTGCTGGTCGCCGGTGAAGGCGGCGTCGCGCGCGGCGCGGACGGCCTCGACATCGACGAGCGCGTTGGTCGGGTTCGCCGGGCTTTCGAGATAGACGAGCGCAACCTTGCCGCCCTTTTCGGCGGCGAGGGCCTTGGCGCGCGCGAGGATCGCGTCGAGTTCCTCGCGCGTCGCGCCGGCGGGGAAGTCGAGGAAGCTGACGCCGAAGCGCGACAGGATGCGCGCGACCAGCGTCTCGGTCGCCGCATAAAGCGGGCCCGAGTGGACGATCACGTCATTATGGTTCACGAGCGCGAGCAGCAGCGTGGCGATCGCCGACATGCCGCTGGAGAAGACGAGGCTGTCGTCGGCGCCGTCCCAGACCGCAAGACGGTCTTCGAGGATTTCCTGGTTGGGGCCGTTGAAGCGCGAATAGACGAGGCCGTCGGCAGGCCCTTCGCGCTTGCCGGTGATATGCTCGAAGAAGCGCTTGCCCGCTGCGGCGCTTTCGAAGGCGAAAGTGGAAGTCAGGAAAATCGGCGGCTTCAGCGACCCTTCGGACAGCATCGGGTCATAGCCGAGGCCCATCATCAGCGTCGCCGGGCTGAGCTCCTTGTCGCCGATCTTCTTGTTGTCCGTCTTGGGTTTGCCGCGCATGGCCATGGGGGATGCTCCTTGAATCTGGCCGCCCTTATAACGGCTCAAGTTTCATTTGAAACTATATTGCGCGGCTCAGTCCTCGACGATCAGGCTGCGTTCCCTCGTCTCCGGAAGCAGCAGCGTGGCGACGCCGGCCATCGCGATGACGGCCGCGACGTAAAAATAGAAGAGGCGTTCGATGCCGGCATCCTTCAGCGCCAGCGCGACGATTTCGAGCGTGCCCGCAAAGATTGCGTTGCCGATCGCATAGGGCAGGGCGACGCCGAGGCCGCGAATATGCGCGGGAAACAGCTCGGCCTTCACCAGCGCGTTGTTCGCGCTATAGCCGCTTTGCAGCGTCAGCGGGATCATGATGACGAGCGCTGCGACGATGGGCGACGTCACCGTTTCGAGCGTCAGGAAGGTCGGGACCGCCGCGATTGCACCACCGATGCCGAACAGCAACAGCATCGGCTTGCGCCCGAAGCGGTCGGCGAGCGAACCAAATACCGGCTGCATCGCGGTGAACCACAGCAAGGCGGCGGCGATGATATAGGTCGCGGTCGCCTTGTCGAAACCCACCGTATTGTAGAGGAATTTCTGCATGTAGCTGGTGTAGGTATAGGCGGCGAGACCGCCGCCCGCGGACAGCATGCCGACGAGGATGCTTTCGCGCCGATGCTCCTTCCACAGCAGTTTGGCGGTCGAGACGGGGCGGTCGACCGCCTGATTTTCGAACGACGGCGTTTCGGCGAGGTTGCGACGGAGGAGGTAGACGCCGAGCGCGAGCAGCGCGCCGATCACAAAGGGGATGCGCCAGCCCCATGCCGTCAGTTCGGCCTCGGTCAGGAAGAATTGCAGCACCACCGCAACGAAGATGGCGCAAAGCTGGCCGCCGCACAGTGTCATATATTGGAAGCTGGCCCAGAAGCCGCGATTGTCGCGCGGCGCCATTTCGGAGAGATAGGTCGCGCTGGCCCCATATTCGCCGCCAAGCGACAGGCCCTGCAGCATACGCGCGACGAGCAGCGTGGCGGGGCCGAGCAAGCCAGCGACGGCATAGGTCGGCGCAATGGCGATCAGCATCGATCCGCTGAACATCAACCCGACCGACAGCGAGAGCCCTGCCTTGCGGCCGCGCGTGTCGGCAAAGCGCCCCATCATCCAGGCGCCGATCGGGCGCATCACAAAGCCCACGGCGAAGATGGCCGCCGAGTTCAGAAGCTGTGCGGTCGGGTCGGCTTGGGGGAAAAAGACCGGCGCGAAATAGATGGCGAAGGCAGCGTAAGCGAACCAGTCGTACCATTCCACGAGGTTGCCGAGCGATCCGCCGATGATCGACACCATCCGCTTGCGCGGAATCGCGAGCGCCTTCATTCCGTCCCCCTCCTTGTTTCGCTTATCGCAGTCCGATCACCGACGATTGGCGCCCATAGCTGTTTTCGCTTTTGTGGCACGCGCGGCGGTAGCTGAAATAATCCTCCACCTCGGCATAGGTGTCCTGCCCGCCGATGGCAATTCGCGTCACGCCTGCCGCAGCGAGGCGCGCCGCGACATAGGCGGCGATGTCGAACATTGCATGGCCGGGCTTGCCCGCGGCGAAGAAACGCTCGTTCGCAGCATCGTCGGCGAGGAAGCGCGAGACGAAGGCCTCGTCGACTTCATAGGATGCGCGGCCGATGCACGGGCCGATCGCCACCGCGATGTCGGCGCGCCGTGCGCCGAGGCTTTCCATGGCTACGAGCGTCGCGTCGGTGACCCCGGCCAGCGCGCCTTTCCAGCCGGCGTGCGCGGCCCCGACGACCCCGGCCTCGCGGTCGGCGAATAGGACGGGGACGCAATCGGCGGTGAGGATACCGAGCAGGATGCCCGGCGTGCGGGTGGCGAGCGCATCGGCTTCGGGCCGGTCCGCGAGGTCGCTGTCGTTATCGACGATGACGCAGCGATTGCCATGGACCTGGTAGAGGCCGGTCAGCGTCGCGCCGGGCAGTATAGCGTCGGCAACGCGGCGGCGGTTCTCGGCGATCAGGGCGGGGTCGTCGTTCGAGCCGAGGCCGGTGTTGAGCGAGGCGAGGTCGCCGGTCGACACGCCGCCGCGGCGGCCGAAGAAGCCGTGAGCGACGCCTGCCAGCGCGTCGGAGGTGACGAAGGGCGCGCTCACAGGTCGAGCCTGAAGAAACGGTCTTCGTCGACATGATTGCCGACCCGGAATTCGTTGCGGCCGACATCGTAGAAGCCGTAGCGGCGGTACACCGCTTGCGCGCGCGGATTGTCGGTGAAGACGGTGAGATAGAGCGTAGAGGCGCGTGCGCGCGCCCAGTCGATTCCCCAGTCCATCAGTGCGGTCGCTACGCCGGTGCCCTTCGCCGCTTCGGCGAGATAGATCTGGTGAAGCTCGACCGCATTGTCGGTCGGCTGCTCGGGCGGCAGGTCGAAATCGAGCGGGCCCATCTTCGCATAGCCGATAATCGCGTCGTCGGCGCCGCGCACGAGCATGATCGCCCAGTCGGGATGTTCGATCTGCGCGCGCAATTTGTCGGGCGGGTTCCAGGTCGAGAGGAACAGCGCGAGGTCGGCGGGATCGTAAATATGGCCGAAGGTCGCGGTGAAGGCGGCATTCGAGAAATCCGACAGCGCCCCGGCATCGGCGGCGGTGGCGGGGATGAGGAGCGTCATGCGGCAAATCCTGCGGGGGTGGGCCATGTAGTGGCGTGGGCGGTAAGGACTTGGAACAGCTCGCCCATCTCGCCCGCCTCGACAAGGCGATGGCGCTGGCCTTCGAGTTCCTCGGCGCGGTCGGGCGATGCGGCGATCAGCGCTTGCAGCCGCGCGTCGATGCCGAGCCGCTGGAGCCACAGCCCCTGGCCGACCGGGCCGGCGACGGTCAGGCCGCCGCTGCGCGCGGCGTCGCCGAGCGCCGTGAAATCGACATGTGCGGTGAGATCGATCTCGCCGGCGCGTTCGAAAGGGTCGGCGTAGCGGTGGTTCGACACCGCCTGCAGTGTGTCGCCGGCTGCGGGGCCGCGATAGCCATAGTCGATCACCAGCATCGCGCCGCCGGCCTGCGCGATCGACCGCGCGCAGCGGTGCATGGCGGCGATCGAGGCGGGGCTGGTTTCGATGACGGTGCCGGCGGGCTGGCTGCGCAGCGAAGGCGGCACGTCGCTATCGACCGGTGCGTCGCCGTGCAACGTCACCAGACGGGCGCCGTCGCGCGCAACGAGGCGCTCGCGCCAGCCCTCGGGCGTCGCGAGCAACTGGCGGATCGGCAGCGCGTCGAAAAATTCATTGGCGACGACGATCAGCGCCGCGTCACCGGGCAGGCTCTCGACGCTGTCATGGTGCGCAGCATCGGGAACGCGCGCCGACTGCTCGGCGCGCAGCGACCGGCTGGTTTCTACCAGCTCGACGCCGAGGGGGTTGCAGCCGAAGCGCCGCATCGCGCGCAGCGCGTCGGCGGCGAGGGTGCCGCGACCGGGGCCGAGCTCGACATAGCGAAAGGCCCGGCGCCCGGCGCGATCCCACAGGTCGGCGCACCAGATGCCGACGAGTTCGCCGAACATCTGGCTGATCTCGGGCGCGGTGGTGAAATCGCCCGCGGCGCCGAGCGGGTCGCGCGTCGCATAATAATGGCCGTTTGCGGCGCCCATATAGTCGGCGATGCTGACCGGGCCATTCCTCCAGAGATCGGCCAGCGGGCCGCCGTCAGGCAACGGCGTCGGGTCCGGCGATCGGCTCGATCCGCTGGCGGCGGCGCTTGGCGGTGAAGACGAGCCACAGCCCGATGACGATCATCGGCACGGTCAGCCATTGCCCCATCGACAGGCCGGTGGCCTCGACGACATTCATGCGTTGGACGTCGGGTTCGCGGAAATACTCCACGGTGAAGCGGCTGACGCCATAGATGATCGACGCCATGCCGACGAGCAGGCCGGGCTTGTAGCGCGCCTGGGTTCGCCAGAAGAGGTACGACAGGATCGCCATCATCAGCAGCCCTTCGAGGCCGGCTTCGTAAAGCTGGCTCGGGTGGCGCGGGTCGGGACCGCCGTCGGGGAAGATGATCGCCCAGGGCACATTCGTTATGCGCCCCCACAATTCGCCGTTCACGAAATTGGCGATCCGCCCGAGGAACAGGCCGAAGGGAATAACACAGGCAATATAGTCGCAGAAGCGCAGGAAGCTGAGCTTTTCCTTGCGCGTCACATACCAGATCGCGATCAGCACGCCGATCACCCCGCCGTGGAGCGACATGCCGCCGTCCCACAATTTGAAGATCGTTGCCGGCGCCTTGATATAGGCCTCGAGGTTGTAGAAGAGCACATAGCCGAGCCGGCCGCCGAGGATGATGCCGAGCATCGCATAGAAGATCATGTCGTCGGCGTGGCGGCGCGCCATCGGGGCGCCGGGCTGATCGATCAGCTTCAATAGATACCAGTATCCGAGGAATATGCCCGCCAGATAGGCGAGCGCATACCAGCGAATCGGCCAGCCGAAGACGCTGAACGCGACCTCGCTATGCTCGCCCATCATATCTTGAAAGTTAAGATATTGCGTTGCTTCGGCTAAGGTTGCAAAAAGAAACATATAGTCGCGCTGTCCTTCCCCAGGAGAGGCCTCCCCATAAGGGGTATGGCGAGCGAGACCAAGAGGAGAGATGCCCGATGCCATCCGCGCTCGATTTGCGCCTGGAAGCCGCCTATAATCTGATCACGGGTCCCGGCGGCCCGATCCAGGTTGGAACGGTCGAACGTTTTGGCCGCGAACTTCCCTTCATCGCCAATGCGCCGACCAACCTTGGCGACTATGTTGCATTTTTTGCTGCGCAGCATGGCGATGCGACCTTCCTCGTCGAGGGCGACGAGCGGCTCAGCTTCAAGCAGGTCTATGCCGCAGCGCGGCAGGTCGCGGCGGGGCTGGTCGACGGCTATGGCGTGCAACGCGGCGACCGCGTCGGCATCGCGATGCGCAATGCCAATGCCTGGTGCGTGACCTATATCGGCGTGCTGCTCGCGGGGGGCTGCGCCACGCTGCTCAACGGCTGGTGGCAGGGCGGCGAACTCGCCGCGGCGATCGCCGACAGCGAGACCAGCCTGGTCATCGCCGACGTCCAGCGCGCCGCGCGGCTCGAGGACGTCGGACATGCCGGCAAGATCATCACGCTCGACCTGCTCAAGCCGATCGACGAAGCGATCGCGCCGATCACGTCGGCGGGCGGCGGCGCCGAGACGGTGCTGCCGGTGCTGACCGGGCAGGACCTTGCGACGATCCTGTTCACCTCGGGCTCGACCGGCCAGTCGAAGGGCGCCTATTCGCGCCACGAGGCGGTGGTGCAGGCGATCTTCAACTATGTGACGCAGACCGCGAGCATCGTCCACCTGCTGACGCAGGACGGGCTGATGTCGGACATCCAGCCCGCGACCTTGATCTGCACGCCCTTGTTCCACGTCACCGCCGAAATCCCGGTGTTCCTGCAGAGCCTCGCGCTCGGGCGCAAACTGGTGCTCATGCCCAAGTGGAACGCCGACGAGGCGATGCGGCTGATCCAGGACGAGCAGTGCAATTATTTCGTCGGCGTGCCGCTGATGAGCTATGAAATCCTCACCAGCCCGAACCGCAAGAATTACGACCTGTCGACGTGCAAGAGCTACGCCGGCGGCGGCGCCCCGCGCCCGCCCGAGCATGTGAAGCGCCTGTCCGAAGAAATGGGCGATGCCAAGCCGCTGCTCGGTTACGGCCTCACCGAGACCAATGCGGTCGGCTGCGGCATCATCAACGAGAATTACCTCGCGAAGCCGATGTCGACCGGCCCGGCGTCGAAGCCGCTCGTCGACCTTGCGATCCTCGACGACAATGGCGAACCCGTCGCGCAGGGCGGCGTCGGCGAAGTATGCATGCGCTCGGTGTGCAATTTCGAGGGCTATTGGAACAATGCGGCGGCGACCAAGGCGGCCTTTTTCGACAATGGCTATTTCCGTTCGGGCGACCTCGGATATCTCGACGAGGATGGCTATCTGTTCATCGTCGACCGCAAGAAGGATATCATCATCCGCGGCGGCGAGAATATCAGCTGCCAGGAAGTCGAAGCGGCGATCTACGAACATGCCGACGTCAACGAATGCGCGGTGTTCGGCCTGCCCGACGAGCGGCTGGGCGAGGTCGTCGGCGCGGTGATCTGGGTCAAGCCCGGCAGCACGGTCGACGATGGCGCGATGTGTTCCTTCCTCAGCGAGCGGCTGGCGCCGTACAAGGTTCCGTACAAGATCTGGATGTCGAACGCGGCGCTGCCCAAGCTCGGCAGCGAAAAGATCGACAAGGTGTCGCTGAGGAACCAGTATCGCGCGCAGTTCGCGACGGAGGTCGCAGCGTAACCAGAGGGCGTAATGGAACGAAAGGGAGATATGGCCGAGCCTGAACCTCCCGTCGCTCCGTCCGATCCGGCGGCGCCCGCGGTCGCCGCGTCGCCGGTGCGCATTTATCGTCACCGGCTGCCGACGCGCATCTGGCACTGGGTCAATGCGGTCACTCTGCTCATCCTGCTGATGAGCGGGCTGATGATCTTCAACGCTCATCCGCGCCTCTATTGGGGACAATATGGCGCCAACCCCGACCATGCCTGGTTCGCGGTCGGCGCGACGCCGACGACTGGCTTCGTGCGGATCGGCGAGACGCGGATCGAAACCACCGGGGTACTCGGGCGCTGGACCGACGCGCAGGGGGCGGAGCAGACCTGGGCCTTTCCGGGCTGGGCGACGATCCCGACCAGCTACAGCCTAGCCGACGGGCGACGCTGGCACCTGTTCTTTGCCTGGGTGCTCGCGATCGGGCTGACGCTCTATATGCTCTGGACCGCGTTCGGCGGCCATTTGCGCCGCGACCTGCACGTCCGGCGGCCCGAATGGTCGCCGCGCCATATCTGGCACGACATCAAGGATCATGCGCGGCTGCGCTTCCCGAAAGGGGAGGCGGCGGCGCGGTACAATATCCTGCAGAAGCTGAGCTATATCGGGGTGATCTTCATCCTGTTGCCGCTGATGATTTTCACCGGGCTGACGATGTCGCCGGGGATGGGCGCGGCCTGGCCCTGGCTGCTCGATGTGTTCGGCGGGCGCCAGTCGGCGCGCTCGATCCATTTCATCGCGGCATGGCTGCTCGTTCTCTTCTTCCTCGTCCATGTCGCGATGGTGCTGCTCGCGGGGCCGGTGAACGAGATCCGCTCGATGATCACCGGCTGGTTCCGCCTGCCGCCGGAGAGGGACGCATGAGCGGCCTCATCCTGCCGCGACGCCAGCTCATCGCACGCGCCGGCGGACTGGTTGCGGCGGCCGGGACGCTGCCGCTACTCGCCGGCTGCGACGCGATCAACGAGGCGCCGCTCACGCGCAAGATATTGTCGATGGGCGAGGAGATGAACCGCGCCAGCCAGCGTGCGCTGATCGATCGCGACGCGCTCGCGCGCGAGTTCAGCCGCGCCGACCTGTCGCCGGTGTTCCGTTCGAACGGGACCAAGCTGCCTGCGGGCGACGCCTATGCCCGCCACGCCGCGACGGGCTTCGGCGACTGGCGCGTCGCGGTGACCGGGCTGGTGTCGAAGCCGCTGGCGCTGTCGATGGCCGACATTCGTGCGATGCCGCAGCGGAACCAGATCACGCGCCACGACTGCGTCGAGGGGTGGAGCGCGATCGGCGAGTGGACAGGGGTACAGCTGTCGCGCATCCTCGCTGCGGCGGGGATGAAAGATCGCGCGCGCCATATCGTCTTTCGCTGCGCCGACCGGATCGGCGACGCGCTCTATTATGAAAGCTGCGACCTCGTCGACGCGCTGCATCCGCAGACGATCATCGCGTGGGCGCTCAACCGCGAATTGCTGCCGATCGCCAACGGGGCGCCGCTGCGGCTGCGGATCGAGCGCCAGCTCGGGTACAAGCATGCGAAATATGTGACCGGGATCGAAGCGGTCGCCAGCCTCGACGGCGTCGGCGCGGGCAAGGGCGGCTATTGGGAGGACCGCATCGATTATGAATGGTATGCGGGCATCTAGGCCGGATATTTTTCGTTCATGCCCTGCCAGCTGAGCGCTACCAGCTTTTCGAGCACCGCGAGGTCCACGTCGGCGAGTTTCTTGATGTAGAGGCACGCCTTGCTGCTCGTATGTTTGCCGAGCTTCGTGAGCAGCGCGTCGGCCTCGCCCTGCAATGCGCCATAATGATCGCCCATCACATAGAGCGTCATTGCGCCCTTGCGTGGGCTGTAGCCGGCGCGGCACATCGTGCCGGCGTGGCCGCTGTCGTATACATAGTCGTAGCTGCCATAGCCGATGATCGAGGGACCCCACATCTTTGGGGCCTGTCCGGTGGCGCGGCGGTGGATTGCGTCGACCACGGCGGCCTCCTCGCGGCGGCGCGCTTCGGGGATCGCAGCGATGAAGTCCTCGACGGTGACTTCGGTTGCCTTGGTCTTGATCTCGGCCATTTCGTGTCTCCTAGGCGGGCGCGCGGCGCATGAGCAGGCGCGCGGCGGGGCCGAAGCCGACGAGCGCGGCGCCGAGGAAGGGCAGCGCGACGACCCACAGCCGGACCCCGGTGACGCCGAGCGGGCTGGCGATGCTGATCGCCGCGGTCATCGCGAGTCCGGTGCAGATCATCAGCATGCCAAGGATCAGCCGGACGTGGGTGACATCACCCTCGGCCGCCTTGCTGCCGCTTTCGTAGCGCGCGAAGAGCAGGATGAAAGGGAAGAGCAGGACGATGTAGAGCGCGAACCAGACCGGGCGCGCGAGCCACCACTCGGTGCTGCCCGGCTGGACGTGCAGGCCGATGCCGCCGAGCAGCCACGCGGCGATCATCACCAGCACGAAGGCGGTGAGGTGCCAGAGATAGACGGTCATGATCATGCCGTTGATCAGCACGACGGTCGTCCAGGCGGTGAGACGATCGAGCATCCGGCGCGCGGGCTTTTCGAGCGCGAGCGCGAGGCCCGTCTGCGCGATGCCGAGGGCGAGCAGCGCGAGCGTCGGCGGCATCGAGTTGCTGAGCTCCGAACCCGGAACGCCGATCATCGCCACCGGATAGGGGCCGAAACCGACGAGCAGGCCGAGGGCGGCGAGGCCAGCGGCGGCCCAGAGCAAGGGCGCGGCGAGCCGCCCGTCGTGCCAGGCATAGCCGAGCTGGTGGATCGCGACCCAGACGAAGACGAAGTTGAGGAAATTGACATAAGGGATGCCAAATTCGAGCGTCGCGACGTCGACGGCGATCGCGGCGCCGACCAAAACGAAGAAAGAGGCGATACCGAAGCGCTGCCACGCCGCGTGGCTCAACGGGGTCAGCGCGGTGACGATGAGGTACACGGCGAGGAACCAGACGGGGACGAGCGCGAGCTGCGCCGCCATCCTGACCACCGCGCGGTCGATGCCGGCCTGCGTCCCGAACAGCGTCACGAACGACCAGATGAGCAGCAGCGGCAGCACCGGGTTGATCAGGCGCCGGATACGCGCCGCGAACCAGGCGGTGAAATGCCCGCCCTTGCGCCGCGTCGCGGCCCAGGACAGGCCGTTCGAAAAGCCGCCGACGAGGAAGAAGAGCGGCATCACCTGAAAACCCCAGGTCAGCCACTGCGTCCAGGGCAGGATGCCGAGCAGATGCCCGCCCTCGACCGCGCCGTCCTTCATATAGGGCGCCGCGACGAGCCAGTGGCCGACCACGACCGCGAGGATCGAGAAGGCGCGCAGGAAATCGACATAGCGGTTGCGTTCGGGCGGGGCCTGTTCGGCCATGGCGCGGGCGCGCGACCAGAGTGTATTCTTCGGTGGCGTCGCGATGTCCATAAATCTCCCCTCGCCGGACAGGTGGACGAGAATGAATGATAAAGCGTTAGCCGCGATCCGCAATGTCCAGCCGCGCAGCGACCGCGCGGGCGAGACGGGCGACGGCGGTTCGAAGTTCGGGTGGGGCCTCAATGTCGATCTCGGGCCCGACGCCGAGCAGCATCGGCGCGGCGGCGTCGATGCCCTCGATCGGTAGTGTCAGGCGGCACTGGCCTGCGGCGTCGGGGGCTTCGGCCGCGGCGACGGCTTCGGCGGCCCAGGCGCCGAGCAGGCGAAGCCGTTCGAGCCCGAGCGGCGAGGCGCGCAAGATCGCGCGGCCCGGGCGAAGCCGCGCTTCGAAATCGCGGGTCGAAGCGGCCCACCATGCGGCAAGGTCGAAATCGGCGGGACGCGCCGCGACCTCGTCGAGCATCGTCAGTGATTGCATGTCGGCGACCGTAAAGGTCAGCACGCGCGCGCCGGTCGCCGCGACGAGATAGTGATTGCCGCCCTTGAGCACGATGCCGAGCGGGTCGAGCGTCCAGTCGCGCGTGCCGCGCCAGCTGGAGTAGCGCATCGCGATGCGGCGGCGATCGATCACCGCGCGCGCGGCGGCGGCGAGCAGCGGCGCCGGGCGTGCGGCGCGATACCAGTCGAGCGTGTCGATGTGAAAGGCGCGGGCGATGCGATCAGCCTCGGCGCTGCCGCTGCGGGGAAGCGCGGCGAGCAATTTGCCGCGGGCGCTTTTTGCCGGGCCACCGAACCCGAGTGCCGACGCCTGTTCGGGCAGTCCGACGAGGAGCATCGCCTGCGCCTCCTGCGGATCGAGGCCGGTGAGGCGGGTGCGATAGCCGTCGAGAAGCTGGAAACCGCCACCGGGGCCGCGATCGCCATAGACCGGGATTCCCGCGGCGCTGAGTGCGTCGATGTCGCGGTAGATGGTGCGGTCCGACACTTCAAACTCGGCGGCGAGGTCGGCGGCGGTGAGCCGCTGCCGCAATTGCAGCAGGATGAGGATCGAGAGGAGGCGGCTCGCGCGCATTTTTTCTTCGTAGCACAAAATAACTGACGGAAAATGTCAGGATTACGAGCGTAGGGCGGGGCCTCAACCGGAAGGGACGCATGACCGACATCGACCGACGCCATCTCATGGCCCTTAGCGCAGGAGCCCTTATGACCAGCCTCATCCCAGCCGCAGCCGTCGCCGCGATCAATCCCAAGCCGGTCGGCAAGCCTGGCGACTTCGATTTCCTGACCGGCGAATGGCGGATCCACAACAAGTTCCGCGAAGGCGAAAAATGGATCGAATTCCCGGGCGAGGCGACGGTGGTCGGCATCTTGGGCGGCATCGCGAGCGTCGAGGAATTGCGCATTCCGGCGCGCGGCTTTTCGGGCATGGGCCTGCGGCTGCTCGACGTCGAGAAGAAGATCTGGTCGGACCATTGGGTCAACGCCAAGTCGGGCGTCGTTGCGGTGCCCGGGCAACTCGGGGTGTTCGAGGATGGCGTTGGCACCTTCCTGTCCGAAGGCGAGGGCGCGAGGGGACCCGAACTCTATCGCGGCGTGTGGGACCGGATCACGCCGACGAGTTGCCGCTGGTTCCAGGGCGTATCGCGCGACGGCGGGGCGACGTGGGACGATGGCTGGTTCATGGATTGGACGCGGGTGGGGTAATCCTCCCATTGCGGGGAGGATCGGATTTTTACCCGTCGCAGTCGTTCCAATAATCCTTGTTCGTGGTGCAGCTCTGCAGCCCCGAATAATGGTTCACTAGGCACACGGTCTTCATCTGGCATGCCTTGAACACGCGCGGCTTATATTCGGGCGGCGCCTTGGCCTTGGTGAAGGCGCCGACGACCTGCGCGCGGAGCGGGATCAGCTGGCCCCGGATATTCTCGTCGCCGCGCGCGATGCCCTCGTCCATCCAGTAGAGGATTTCATCCTCATGCTTCAGCGCGTCCTTCATCTGAAGCAGCGAGGACGCCGCCATGATCGCGCCATAAGGTTCGCCCTTGTCGGTGACCGAGCGCGACAGGCGGTAGGCAAGCTCGAAATCCTTCTTGGTGCCATTGCCGCTGTTGATCATGTCGACCGCCATGATCACCGCGTAGAAATGTCCGCGCTCGGCGGCCGACTTGAACGCGGCGAAGGCTTTCTTGGGGTCCTTCTTGGTGCCGATGCCCTCGAGATAATAAAGCCCGGTGCGATAGATGGCGTCGATATGGCCCGAGGCGGCCGACTGGCTGAGCAGCGTGAAAGCCTTGGCCGGGTCTTTCTTGCCGCCGATCACGCCGGCGCCATAGAGCGTGCCGACCGAATAGAGCGCGACCGGATCGCCGAGGTCGGCGGCCTGCTCGATCAGCGCGAGACCCTCCTGCGGCGTACCCCCTTCGACGCTGCTGTTGATCCAGGCATGGCCGATCTCGCTGAGCGCCGCCGGGTCCTTCTGCTTCTGCGCATAAGCGAGTGCGGCGTCGCGGCCTTCGACGGTGCGGATATACCAGTTGCCGCCGCGCGCGGTCATTTCGGGCAACGGCGCGGGGCAGGGGGTGCCGGCGTTGGCGCCCGCCTCATAGCTTTGCGCCCAGGCGAGCGCCGCCGGCGAGGGATTGGTGCCCGCCTTCTTCTCGCTCACCAGCCGGTCATAGGCGTTATGGCAATCGACATTCTGATTATATTCGACCGTCGGGTCGGGCATCGCGCCGCCTGCGCTCATCGTCGAGGAGGCGGTCGCCAGCGCGAGCAAGGGCGCGGCGAAGGTCAGGATCATGCGCATGACAAATTGTCCCCACTATGCGTCCCCACGCGCGATCCTGCCGCAGGATGGGTGCGGAAACTTGTAAGAACGCGCCAAGGCGTTGCGCGGCGCGGACGTCCCTGTTAGGCGCGCGACCGTCATTTATCACCAAAGGTGTGCCCCATGTCCGAGTCCATCAAGCGCGTCGTCCTCGCCTATTCGGGGGGGCTCGACACCAGCGTCATCCTGAAATGGCTGCAGGTGACCTATGGTTGCGAGGTCATCACCTTCACCGCCGATCTGGGGCAGGGCGAGGAACTCGAGCCGGCGCGCGCCAAGGCCGAGTTGATGGGGATCAGGCCCGAGCATATCTATATCGACGATGTCCGCGAGGAATTCGTCCGCGATTTCGTCTTCCCGATGATGCGCGCCAATGCGCGTTATGAGGGCGATTACCTGCTCGGCACCTCGATCGCTCGGCCGCTGATCTCGAAGCGTCTCGTCGAGATCGCGCGTGAAACCGGCGCCGACGCGGTCGCGCATGGCGCGACGGGCAAGGGCAACGACCAGGTGCGCTTCGAACTCAGCGCCTATGCGCTTAATCCCGACATCAAGGTGATCGCACCCTGGCGCGAATGGGACCTGACGAGCCGTACCGCGCTGATCGAATTCGCCGAACAGCACCAGATCCCGGTGCCCAAGGACAAGCGCGGCGAAAGCCCGTTTTCGACCGACGCGAACCTGCTCCACACCTCGTCTGAGGGCAAGGTGCTCGAAAATCCGTGGGATGAAACCCCGGACTATGTCTATTCGCGCACGGTCAATCCCGAGGACGCGCCCGACACGCCCGAATATATCACGGTCGATTTCGAGCGCGGCGACGGCGTTGCGCTGAACGGCGAGGCGATGTCGCCCGCAACCTTGCTTGCGGCGCTTAACGAGCTCGGCCGCAAGCATGGCATTGGCCGCCTCGACCTCGTCGAGAACCGCTTCGTCGGCATGAAGTCGCGCGGCATGTACGAGACGCCGGGCGGCGAGATCTACGCGCGCGCGCATCGCGGGATCGAGAGCATCACGCTCGATCGCGGCGCCGCGCACCTGAAAGACGAGCTGATGCCGAAATATGCCGAGCTCATTTACAACGGCTTCTGGTTCGCGCCCGAGCGCGAGATGCTGCAGGCGGCGATCGATCACAGCCAGGAAAAGGTGTCGGGCACGGTGCGGCTCAAGCTCTACAAGGGCAATGCGAGCGTCGTCGGGCGCAAGTCGCCGAACAGCCTGTACAGCGAGCGGCACGTCACCTTCGAGGACGATGCCGGCGCTTATGACCAGAAGGATGCGGCGGGCTTCATCAAGCTGAACGCGCTGCGGTTGAAGCTGCTCGCGAAACGCGACCGCTGAAGGCGCTTCGGCGCGATCGGAGCAGCGGTCGGCGTGGATCGGCCCGCTGAGGGTCGACGCGCCGGACTCGCGATGATAACCAAGGGCCGGGCCAGCGATCGACTGGCCGCCGGGACGAGGCTGCCGCCAGCAAAGGGGGTGCCCGTGGACCAGTGGAATGCCGACGATCCCGTTTCCGAACGCGACGACTGGGAATGGCGCTTCGTGTTGGTCCCGCGCTTTGCGCTGAACGTCAATCGCACGGGGATGCGGACGCGCTTCATCTGGCCGGGACGCTATATGGTGCGCTGGTCGCGAACCTATAAGCGTTACGTGTATCGCCGCCATTGATGCCACCGCTGGCGTGCCGCCCTTCGCTGCGCTAAGGCGCGCGGCATGACCGCGACCCGCTTTTTCTCCGACAATGCCGCGACCGTCCATCCCAAGGTGATGGAGGCGCTGGCGGCCGCCAACCATGTCGACACCGCCTATGACGGCGATGCGCTCAGCCAGTCGCTCGACGCGACCTTTTCGGACCTGTTCGAAACCGACTGCGAGGTCGTGTGGATCCCGACCGGGACCGCGGCGAACAGCATCATCCTCGCGCATTTCGTGCGGCCCTGGCAGGGCATTCTCTGTTATGAGGAAGCGCATATCGAGGTCGACGAATGCGGCGCGCCGAGCTTCTATTCGGGCGGTGCCAAGCTGATGACCTTGCCCGGGGCGGGGGCAAAGATCGATGCCGAGGCGCTGAAGGCGCGGATCGCGGCGATCCGCAATGACGTCCACCAGGTCCAGCCTGCGGCGATCAGCATCACCAACGCCACCGAATATGGCCTTGCATGGCGCCCCGACGAGGTGCGCGAGATCAGCGAGATCGCCAAGAGCAAGAAACTGAAGCTGCATATGGACGGCGCGCGTTTCGCCAATGCGGTGGCGTTCGCCGGCTGCTCGCCCGCCGACGTGACCTGGCGCGCCGGGGTCGACGCGCTGTCGTTCGGTTTCACAAAAAATGGCGCGATGATGGCCGAGGCGCTGGTCTTTTTCGGCGGCAGCGGCGGTGCCGGGGTGCGCGAGCTCAAGAAGCGCGGCGGGCATCTGCTCAGCAAGGGGCGTTTCGTCGCGGCGCAGATCCGCGCGATGCTCAAGGACGATCTGTGGCTCGCCAATGCGCGCGCCGCCAATGCCGGCGCAGCGGCGCTGGCGGCGGCGTGCGGCGACCGGCTGATGTACCCGGTCGAGGCGAACGAACTGTTCGTGCGGATCAGTGCCGAGGACGCCGCCGAGCTGCGCGCCAAGGGCTTCGATTTTTATGACTGGGGCGAGGGCGCGGCGCGGCTGGTGGTGAGTTGGGACCAGGATGCCGATGCCGTAGCGCCATTGGCGGCGGCGATCGCCGCACTGTGAGTGCCGCGCCGAGCCTGTTGACGCCGCGCATCTTGCTGCCCTTCCTGTTCGTCACCCTGATCTGGGGATCGACATGGATCGTCATTACCGGGCAACTCGGCGTCGTGCCGCCGAGCTGGTCGGTCGCTTATCGCTTCTTCACCGGCGCGGCGGCGATGTTCGCCTATGCGCTGTGGCGGCGCGAGCGGCTACTGCTGTCGGGCTGGGCGTGGGGCTTCGCCGCCGCGCTCGGGCTGGCGCAGTTCGCTTTCAACTTTAACTTCGTCTACCGCTCCGAACTGCATATCACCTCGGGGCTGGTCGCGGTGCTTTTTGCGCTGCTGATCGTGCCGAACACATTGCTCGGGCGCATTTTCCTGAAGACGAAGGTCGAGGGGCGCTTCCTCGCCGGTGCGGGGATCGCGATCGTCGGCGTCGGGCTGATGATCCTCCACGAATATCGCGCTGCGACGGTCGGGGCGGGCGAGGTGCTGCTCGGCACCGCGCTGGCGCTGAGCGGGGTGATGAGCGCGTCGATTTCGAACGTCATGCAGGGGGCGCAGATCGCGCGCGCGCAGTCGATGGTGGTGATGATCGCCTGGGCGATGCTGTTCGGCGCAATCGGTGACGCGAGCTTTGCGTGGGTCACCACCGGGCCGCCGGTGATCGAGGCGACCCCCGCCTATCTCACCGGGGTGCTCTATCTTGGCGTGGTCGCGAGCGCGGTTACTTTTCCACTCTATTTCAATATCATCCGCGCCGTCGGCCCCGGTCAAGCGGCGTGGTCGAGCGTGTTGATCCCGATCATCGCGATGGGTTTCTCCACGATATTCGAGGGCTACCGTTGGGCGCCGCTGTCGATCGCGGGGGGCGCCGTCGCGCTGGTCGGGCTGGTGATCGCGGTGGTCAAGCGGCCCGACAAGCCGTCGGTCAGCGGCAGCAATATCGTGTCGGTACCAGTGGACGGAGATACTAGCCCGCGCTGATCCGCTCGATGTCCGCTCCCACCGCCTGGAGCTTCTCCTCGAGCCGCTCGTAACCGCGGTCAAGGTGGTAGACGCGGTTGACCTCGGTCTGGCCCTGCGCTGCCAACCCCGCGATGATCAGGCTCATCGAGGCGCGCAGGTCGGTCGCCATCACCGGCGCGCCGACCAGATGATCGACCCCGCGGACCACCGCGCTGCGGCCGCGCACGTCGATGTCGCAGCCCATGCGCGCGAGTTCTGGGACGTGCATGTAGCGGTTCTCGAAGATGGTTTCGGTGAACAGCGATGCGCCCGACCCGAGCGTTGCCATCGCCATGAACTGTGCCTGCATGTCGGTCGCGAAGCCGGGATAGGGCGCGGTCGACAGCGTCACCGGCTGGGCGCGGCCCGACATGGCGACGCGGATGCCGGTTTTGGTCTCCTCGACCGTCGCGCCGGCCTGGCGCAGTGCCGCGAGCGTCGCTTCCATCTCGCTCGCCTTGGCGCCGACGAGTTCGACGTCGCCCTCGGTGATCACCGCGGCGCAGGCGTAGCTGCCAGCCTCGATGCGATCGGCCATGACGCGGTAGGTCGCGCCGTGCAGCCGGTCGACGCCCTCGATCGTCAGCGTCTCGGTGCCGATGCCGTCGATCTGCGCGCCCATCGCGACGAGGCAGTTGCACAGGTCGACGATCTCGGGCTCGCGTGCGGCGTTTTCGAGGACGCAGGTGCCGGCGGCGAGCACTGCCGCCATGACGGCATTTTCGGTCGCGCCGACCGAGACGACGGGGAAGGTGAACTTGCCGCCCTTGAGCCGGCCGCCGGGGGCGACGGCCTTCACATAGCCCGAGGCGAGCTCGATCTCGGCGCCAAAGGCTTCGAGCGCTTTCAGGTGGAGGTCGATCGGACGGTTGCCGATCGCGCACCCGCCGGGCAGCGACACCGTCGCCTCGCCCGCGCGCGCGAGCAGCGGGCCGAGCACGAGGATCGAGGCGCGCATCTTGCGCACGATATCGTAAGGAGCGACGGTCGAGGTGAGCGTGGTTGCGCGCGCGGTGAGGACACGGCCGAAATCCTCGGGCCGCGAGCCCTCGATCGTCGTCGAGCAGCCAAGCTGGTTGAGCAAATGGCCGAAACCGTCGACGTCGGCGAGGCGCGGCAGGTTGCGGAGCGTCAGCGGCTCGTCGGTGAGCAGCGCGCAAGGGAGCAAAGTGAGCGCCGCGTTCTTCGCGCCGGAGATGGGGATACGGCCCTTGAGTCGCTGGCCGCCGCGAATGACGATTTGATCCATGCGCAGTCTTTAGCGGATGGGCGGGGCCGCGCAAGCGGCGGGCGATGGTTAAGCATTACAAGGACAGCGGACCCTTTCGACGTGGCATTGGTCCCCGAAGTATGAAATTATTCCCTGTGACAGAGTCAGTAAGCGAGGACTGCCGGAACCAATTTCGTCAATAGGGGAGAAATGCCATGGAAAGTCGCGTCGTAGCAGCCGCTAGTGCGCTATCGTTGATTGTGTCGCAGCTCGCGGTACCGGCCCTGGCCCAGACGACCCACCCCTATCCGCCGCCTGGCGGTCCGCAGATTCAACCGCCACGCGATCAGCTTTATGCCGGTACATTGCGCTGCGAATCGCGGAATAGCCAGACGCAGCGCTGCAATGTTCGCACCGACAATCGCGTCGACCTGATCCGCGTGATCGGTGGCCGCTGTTCGAAGGGGCGCGACTGGGGCTTTACCGTCAACCAGATATGGGTGTCGGGCGGCTGCCGCGCCGAATTCGGCTATGGCTATGGCAATGGCGGGACCTATCCGGTGCCGCTGCCGCAGCCGGTCGACGATTTTGCCGGAACGGTCCGCTGCGAATCGCGCGGCAACCGTTATGAGCAATGCAATGTCCCGACGAACAATCGCGTCGAACTGGTTCGCAAGCTCGGCGGCCGCTGCAACGCGGGGCGGCAATGGGGCTATGACGCCAATTATATCTGGGTGAACAATGGCTGCCGCGCCGAATTCGCCTATGGCTATCGCAATCTCGCCCCGCTGCCGGGGCCGAAGCCCGATAAGGACAAGGGGCCGAGTACCGGGCTGATCATCGGCGGCGTCGTGGTCGCGGGCGGGCTGCTCGCGCTGCTGCTGAGCAAGAAAAAGAAGTCGCCTGCGGGTGAAGAGACCGCGGCCGAGACGCCGACGACCTATCCCGCAGGACCGCCTGCGATGCTGAGCGCCAATCTGTCGTCGCTGCCGAGCGGGGCGCGGCCGTCGGTGCAGAATTGCATGAACGACGCGGCACGGCAGATCGGGGTCACGGGGGGCACGCGGTTGTCCTATGATCGGCTTGTCAGCCTGGAGCAGGGCAATGGCGGCTGGCGCATTCGCGCCGCAATGACCGCGACCTATCCCGACGGGGCGCGGTCACTCGAAATGTATTGCCGTGCGACGCCGAGCGAGATCATCCAGCTCGATTTCAGCTAGGTCCGCGATGGCGGACGGTATCGGGCTGGCGCCCGTCGGGCGTTGCGATTATCCGGGGCGCGGATAGGAGCGCGCGACTGACCGACAAGCCAGCCACAGCTGATAGCGCCGCGCCACCTGAGCGCGCGCTTGCGGCCGTTCGCCTGCTGCTTTCGGGCGATATCGCGGGCGGCCTCGCGCAATATCGGGCGAGCATGCAGGCGTCGAAGGGGCGCCTGCCGATCGGCGTGCATATTGTGATGCTCGAAGCGGCCGGCCATGCGCCGGCCGCGCAGGCTTTGCGCGCGCTGGGGCTGCGCACGGGCGAAGACGTCAGTGCCGCCGCCTATCAGGCGCAATCGCCCGACCAGCTTTGCCGCGACTATGAGGCGCTGTTTGCACGCGGGGCGATCAATTCGCGGATGATCGCGGGCTATGCGGCGAGCCTGATCGAATTGGGCCGGGCTGAGGAAGCGGCGCGGATCTTCGATTCCGCACGGCTTTTCCGGGCGGTGAAGCTGGGCGATCCGAGCGAAGAATTGGCGGAGGCGGTCGCGGCCGAAATGGCGATGCGCGCGGCCGCGTCGGCACGGCCCACAACCAATGGACCGGCGCTGGAGATGCTGCGCATCGGCAAGCTCACGCAGAATCCCGGCCCCGCGATGGCGCGGTTGATCGATGCGATCGAAGCCGAGGCGCGGCGCTATCTCGCGAGCTGGGCCAGCAGCGATCACCCGTTCGCACGGCATGTCAGCGACCAGCATGTCATTCATGCATGGGGCCTGATCTCCGAGGGGCCGGGGCGGCTCGACCGGCATTCGCACAAGCGCGGCTGGGTGACCTGCGTCTATTATCCCGTCGGTGTGCCCGAGGGTGAGGCGGGCGGCGAACTGGTGGTGGGGGCGCCCGAGGACGGCGCGCGGCTCCCCGGATGGCCGCACGCGCGGGTCCGGCCGCAGGCGGGGCTGCTGGTGCTGATGCCCTCTTACTACACGCACTGGACGACGCCCTATGACGCCCCGGGGCTGCGGGTGTCGATCGCGGTCGATTTCGAGCTCAGCCGGGGTGCAGAGGACGCGTCCTAGCGCGCGAGCAGCGCGTCCTCGACCTGCGCCAGGCGATCCTTGCCGAAGAACATCTCGCTGCCGACGAAGAAGGTCGGGATGCCGAACACGCCGCGCGCGACGGCTGCCTCGGTGTTGGCGACCAGCTTCGCCTTGATCCCGGGCTCCTGCGTGCGCGCGAGCAGCGCGGGGCCGTCGAAGCCGTTGGCGGTGAGAAAGGCGGCGGCGACCTCGGCGTCGTCCATTTTCAGGCCTTCCTCCCACATCGCGCGGTTCACCGCGTCGACATAGTCGTCGAGCACGCCCTCGTCGTCGGCGACGATCGCCCCGCGCATGATCAGCAGCGTGTTGACCGGGAAATGCGGGTTGAGACGGAATTTGGAGAGGGCGTGCTTCTCGATGAAGCGGCGCATCTCGAGATGTTCATAGGCGAGTTTCGCGGGCGCCTCGGCATATTGGATCATCGGTGCCTTGTTGCCGGTCGCCTTGAAGATGCCGCCGAGCAGGCAGGGGGTGGTGACGAGGTCGGCGCCGGTGCGGTCGAGGAGTTCGGGCAGTATCTTGAGCGTGAGATAGGCGTTGGGGCTGCCGAAATCGAAGATGAGTTCGAGACTTTTGGTCACCATTTTTCTCCCCAGGGGCGGAGGTCGAGTTCGTGGGTCCAGGCGCTTTTGGGCTGCCGGTGGAGCATGACATAATTGGCTGCGATGGCGTCGGGGTTGAGGATCAGGTCGGCGGCCTTGGCCTTGTCGAAATCGGGGTGGCGGCCCTTGATGAACTCGGTGTCGATCGCGCCGTCGATGATCGTGTGCGCGACATGCACGCCCTGCGGCCCCAGTTCGCGCGCCATCGATTGTGCGAGCATGCGGAGCGCCCCCTTGGCGCCCGAAAAGGCCGAGAAGCCCGATCCGCCGCGCAGGCTGGCGGTCGCGCCGGTGAAGAGGATGGTGCCGCGGCCACGCGGGGCCATGCGCTTCGCCGCCTCGCGCCCCATCAGGAAACCGCCGAGGCATGCCATTTCCCAGACCTTTGTGTAGACGCGCACGCTGGTCTCGGCGATCGGGAAGTTGACGTTGGCGCCGATGTTGAACACCGCGACCTCGACCGGCCCGACCTCGGCCTCGACCTGGTCGAACAGCGCGACCATGTCGCCTTCCTCGCGCGCGTCGCCGGGGAAGGCGCGGGCATGGTGGCCCGCATCGCGGATCGACTGTGCGAGCGCTTCGAGCTGGTCGGCGTTGCGCGGGCGGCGGTTGACGCAGGCGGTGAGGCCTTCGGCGGCGAACGCACGCGCGATCGCGCCGCCGGTGGCGTCGCCGGCTCCGATGATAACGGCGGCTGGGTTGGGCATGCGACTCTCCTCTTGCCGTGCATCGTAACTATGATAATCATAGTGACAAGCGATTTTTGTTCGCCGTCGAAGACGGCTAAGGACACGGCATGCCCAAGCGCACGGATCTTTCGGACACTTTCTGCCCCGTCGGGCGCTCGGCCGAGCTACTCGGCGACCGCGCGGTGCTGCTGATCCTGCGCGACCTGTTCTTCGGGCGGCGGCGGTTCGAGGGGATCGCGGCGAACACCGGGCTGGGGCCGCAACTCGTGTCGGCGCGGCTCAAGCTGCTCGAGAGCGAGGGCGTGGTCGAGCGCCACGCCTATCAAGAGAGGCCACTACGCCACGAATATCGGCTGACCGACAAGGGCAAGGACCTGTTCGGGGTGCTCTATGCGATGCGCGGCTGGGCCGAGCGCTGGGCGTATGAGGATGGCGAGACCGGCGGCGGGCCGGCGATGCGCTACATCCACCGCGCATGCGGCAGCGATGTCGGGACGGCGACTGTCTGTCCGGGGTGCGGCGCGGCGCTGGGCTATGGCGATCTGAAGGGCGAACCGTCGCCTGCGCTCAGGGCCGAGCAGATGCAGCGCGCCGGTTAGGTCAGGCCTTTTCCAGCGTGCACTGCAGCGGGTGCTGGTTCTGCCGCGCGGCATCCATCACCTGGTTCACCTTGGTCTCGGCGACTTCATAGCTGAACACGCCGCACACGCCGACGCCCTGCTGGTGCACGTGCAGCATCACCTGCGTCGCCTGTTCGATATCCATGTTGAAGAAGCGTTGGAGAACCATCACGACGAATTCCATCGGGGTATAGTCGTCGTTGAGCAGCAGCACCTTGTACATCGACGGCTTCTTGGCCTTGGCGCGGGTGCGCGTCGCGATGCCGACTCCCGGGGTTCCGGGCGTGCCTTCGTCCTTGTCCGCCATGGCGCGGATCGGGTGGAGAGTGTGAACTGGAAGCATTGTCACCGGAATATCGCACGCCGAAGCGGATTCGCAAGGGGGCGGGGCATCATTAACCCCCTTTTGTCGGAGCCCAAAAGCAAGAACCGCCCGCAACCCGAAGGATGCGAGCGGTCTTGATGTGTCGGCGCAGGCTGGGAGGAGGGGAGAGACGCCCGCGCCAACGGGAAGAAAAAGGCCCTTAGGCTGCCTTCATCTTCGAAGTGATGACCGACACGCGGTTCGAGATCGGCGCGAAGCTGTCGTTCGCCATCTTGACGACGAGTTCGCTGGTCTTCGAGGTCTGCGCGACAGCGGCGTCGAACGCCTTCTTGCTGTTTTCGGCATAGAGCTTGAAGAAGTCGGCCGGGGTCTTGACGGCGGTGTAGCCCTTCAGCGCGGCGGTCGTGTCTTCGAAGCTCTTGCGAGCGAAGGTCACGCCTTCCTGGCCCAGAACTTCGGCGTTCTTCGCGGCGATCTTGCCGGCTTCGACGAGCGCTTCGAGGTTCGCCTTGTTGAACTCGACGGCTTCTTCAGCCAGCTTGCTCGACTTGGCGAGCGCTTCCTTCGACTTCGCCTGGAAATCGGCGGTCAGGGCTTCGGCGCGGGTCTTGGCTTCGTCGGCGAATTTCTTGACGGTGTCGTTCATGGTCTTGAATCCTTTGGTGGCGGCGGCGACCGGCTTCGGCGCGGCCTTCAGGGGCTTCGGGGCAATGGTCTTCACGGTCGCCTTCTTGGGGGCGACCTTCTTGGCCGCGGCCTTGGGGGCAGCGGCCTTTTTCGCGACCGGCTTGGCTTTTGCCTTCACCGTCGGGGTTTTCTCGGGGGCCGGTGCGGCCTTTGCCACTGCCGGGGCAGCGGTTTCGACCGGAGCGGCCGGAGTCACCGCCGGCTTGGCGGGGGTTTCCAGCGTCGCGGCTTCGAAAGCCTTTTCGGCACTATCCATCTTGGTAGCCATCGGGGGAACTCCTTTATGTTGCAGTGCACAATATAGGAGTGGCGTGGCGATTTCAAGAGTATTTTTGTGCAGCGCACAAAAATTGTTGATCGCGGCCTTATTGGCCTTCTATTCCCCTGATTTTACCGCTGCTTGACGTAGCGGCCGGGGGCATCCTCTATGGCTTTCTTAGCACCTTTTCCGGGAATATACGAACCCTTTGCGGCAGTTTTTGCGCCGTCCTGTGCGGCAATCCAGTCGATCCAGTGCGGCCACCAGCTACCTTTGGTCTCTTTCGATGACGCTTCGAAGTCGGCGAGGGTGGCCGCCTGATTGTCGCCGGTCCAATATTGATATTTGCCGGCGGCGGGCGGGTTCACGACCCCCGCGATATGCCCCGATCCCGCAAGCAGGAAGGTCTTGTCGCCCGACAGATGGTCCATCAGCCGCCAGACGCTGGCGAGCGGCGCGATATGATCCTCTCGCCCCGCCTGGATATAGGCGGGGGTCTTGATCTTCTTGAGGTCGATCGGGGTGCCGCAGACCGACAGGCTGTTCGGGACGACCATGCGGTTGTCGCGATAGAGGTCGACCAGATATTGGCGGTGCCACTTCGCGGGCAGGTTGGTGGTATCGCCGTTCCAATAGAGCAGGTCGAAGGGCGGATAGTCGTTGCCGAGCAGGTAATTGTTGACGACATAATTCCAGATCAGGTCGCGCCCGCGCAAGCTGTTGAAGGTCGCCGCCATATAGCGGCCGTCGAGATAGCCCTGCGCCGACAGCTGCTCGAGCAGCGCAAGATAGCTTTCGTCGACGAACATCTTGAGGTCGCCGGCGAACTCGAAATCGACCTGCGCGGTGAAGAAGGTCACCGACTTGACCTTGTCGGCCTCGTCCTTCGCCGACAGCATCGCGAGCGTCGCGGCGAGCGTGGTGCCCGCGACGCAATAGCCGATCGTGTGGACCGCGGGGACATCGAGCAGGTCGCGGACCGTGTCGATCGCATCGACCTGCGCCGCGATATAATCGTCCCAGACGACATCCTTCATCGAGGCGTCGGCGGACTTCCACGACACCATGAACACCGACAGTCCCTGTTCGACCGCCCAGCGCACGAAGCTTTTCGCGGGGTTGAGGTCGAGGATGTAGAAGCGGTTGATCCACGGCGGGAAGATGACGAGCGGCGTCGCGAACACCTCGCTGGTGGTCGGCGTATATTGGATCAGCTGGTAGAGGTCGGTCTCGTGGATCACCTTGCCCGGCGTGGTCGCGATGTTCACGCCGACCTCGAAAGCGTCGGGATCGACATGGCTGAGCTGCCCGCGCTGCAGGTCGGTGAGCATGTGCTTCAGGCCCTTGAGCAGGCTCTCGCCGCGCGTCTCGATCGCGCGCTTGATCACTTCGGGATTGGTGAGCGCGAGGTTCGACGGCGAAAAGGCGTCGGCCATGCCCTTCGCCGCAAATTCCATCTTCTTGCGCGCCGTCTCGTCGAGCCCCGACATCTGGCGCGTCGTTTCGAGCAGCTGGTCGGAGAGCAGGCCATAGGTCTGGCGGATCAGCGCGAAGGCGGGGTTGTCGGTCCAGTCGGGGTCGGCGAAGCGCTTGTCCTTCGGCGTGTCGGTGACCGGGGTGAAGGAGGGGCCGAGCGTCGCGAGCGAGGTCCAGAAGGCGACCCCCTGTTCCCACATCTTCGACGAATGTTCGGCCCATTGCTGCGTCGCCGGATTGTTGAGCCAGCCGGCGGGGTCGAACAGCGCCGCGGCGCTCGTCTGGCCATCGTTCGCCTGGCCCAGCGCATAGTCGAGCATCATCTGCTGCGCGCGGCCCATGACGCTGGCCCAATGCTGCAGGTCGTCGGGCGCGGGCATGAAGGGATTTGGCTTTTCGGTGGTGCCGTCCGTACCCGTTTCGGTCATGCTCGTTCCTGCTGGTCAGTGCCGTCAATATGCCTATAACAAGCCGCGATGCGGCTGGCGAGATTGCCGCTCGCGTCAACCGTCCATAACGTAAAGGAGTTGTTCTAGTTTCCCATGTCCGAAGATGAATTCTATCGCATCAAGCGCCTGCCGCCCTATGTCATCGCTGAAGTCAATGCGATGCGTGCGGCCGCCCGCGCCTCGGGCGAAGACATCATCGACCTGGGAATGGGCAACCCCGACCTGCCGCCGCCGGCGCATGTGATCGAGAAGCTCTGCGAAGTGGCGATGAAGCCCGACGCGCATGGCTATTCGCAGTCGAAGGGCATTCCCGGCCTCCGCAAGGCGCAGGCCAATTATTATGCGCGCCGCTTCAATGTCGAGCTCGACCCCGAGAGCGAGGTCGTGGTGACGATGGGGTCGAAGGAAGGGCTCGCGAGCCTCGCGACCGCGATCACCGGGCCGGGCGACGTCGTGCTCGCGCCGAACCCGAGCTACCCGATTCACACCTTCGGCTTCATCATCGCGGGCGCGACGATCCGCAGCGTGCCGACGACCCCCGACGAGAATTACTGGCGCGCGCTCGACCGCGCGATGGCCTTCACCGTGCCGCGGCCGTCGATCCTGGTCGTGAACTATCCGTCGAATCCGACCGCCGAGGCGGTCGATCTCGCCTTCTACGAGCGGCTCGTCGCCTGGGCGAAGGAGAATAAGGTCTGGGTGCTGAGCGACCTCGCTTACTCGGAGCTTTATTACGACGGCAATCCGACCCCCTCGATCCTGCAGGTGCCGGGCGCAAAGGATGTCGCAATCGAATTTACCTCGATGTCGAAGACCTATTCGATGGCGGGCTGGCGCATGGGCTTTGCGGTCGGCAACAAGCGCCTGATCGCGGCGATGACGCGGGTGAAGTCGTACCTCGATTACGGCGCCTTCACGCCGATCCAGGCCGCGGCGTGCGCGGCGCTCAACGGTCCGCAGGATATCGTCGCGAAGAACCGCGAGCTGTACCAGAAGCGCCGCGACGTGATGGTCGAGAGCTTCGCGCGTGCGGGTTGGGACATCCCGAGCCCGCCCGCGTCGATGTTCGCCTGGGCGCCGCTGCCGCCCGCGCTCAAAGAGATGGGCAGCCTCGAATTTTCGAAGCAGCTCCTGACCCATGCCAAGGTCGCGGTCGCGCCGGGCGTGGGCTATGGCGAGGACGGCGAGGGCTATGTCCGCATCGCGATGGTCGAGAACGAGCAGCGCATCCGCCAGGCCGCGCGCAACATCCGCAAATTCTTGGCTATGCACGGCGTGAACACGCCGTCGGTCGCGGCGGGCTGATGTCCGCCGCCGCGGGCCTTGGGGCCATTGCGGAAATCATCCAGATCTCGGTCACGCCGGTGTTCCTGCTGGTGGCGACCGGGGGACTGCTCAACGTCTTCACCGGGCGGCTCGCGCGCGTCGTCGACCGTTCGCGCGTGCTGATCGAGCAATGGGGCGAGACCGAGGGCGACGAGCATGTGCGGCTGGTCGCCGAACTGCGCGTCGTCGACCGGCGGATGGACATCATCAACAATTCGATCGCAGCCGCGGTCGCGTGCGGGATCGTCGTCTGCCTGCTCGTCGCGCTTCTGTTCGCGCAGGCATTCGTGGGGTTCAACCTGGGGGCCGCGGCGGCGTGGGTGTTCGCGCTGGCGATGCTGCTGCTGCTCGCCTCGCTGGTGATGTTCCTCGTCGAGGTGCGGCTCGCGACGCGGACGATCCATGTGCCGATGGAACTGCTCGAGCTCGAGGAGATGGGCTGGCGCAAGCGGCAGGGGCGGCGTTAGGGTACCGGGTCGCCGCTTGTCGCTCGGCGTCGGCTTTGGGGCAGCAAGCTGCTGTTGCCCTATTCCAAAGTTCAGGAAAGTTCAGCCCCGTGCGTCTCCCGGTAGAGACTTCGGCGACGGCTTTGTTCGCGAGTGGAAGAGTCGGGATCGACGCTGGCATAGCCGGATATTTTAGGAAAGCGCTTTTTGAGAGCGGCGGCGGTTCTGGGGTGGGAAGCTGCCAATTGAAGAGAAGCTAGACCGCTATGGATCCGTCAAGCCAACCAGCCTCTAGTTCCTTCAGATTTGAGGCCAGTAAGGCGTATTCCTCTTCTATGGGATAAAAGGCCCATACCCCGGACATGCCCTTCCGAAAGCAAAAGTCGATCAGGTCACATCCTGCCGACCCTATCACCAAATCAAACCCGTTGCGCTCGATCAGAATTTTAGACTGGGGAAGCAGAAACCAATGATGGCTATGATTATCGTAACGACCGCTCACAAACGACTGCAAATATTCGAGACTAGCTGGCTGCCAAGGTTCGAGTGCGTCGATCATCAAATCACGTGTAGCTGATTAACGAACGTCCGCAATCGGTCGTAACCTCTTCCGATAGTCAGGGCGCCGCATTCGCCCGGAAGGTGGGCGCGACGCGCTTCCGGCTCGCCTGTTCATAGGCATAGCCCGCCGCGAGTACCGCGGCATCGCTCCATTTGGGGCCGATGAAGCTGATGCCGATCGGCAGGCCCTGCACCGCGCCCATCGGGACGGTGAGGTGCGGATAGCCCGCTACCGCGGGGAGCTGGCTGGCGCTGGGGCCGTTATAGTGATCGCCGTTGACGAGGTCGCTGGTCCAGGCGGGGCCGTTGGTGACGCCGATCAGGAGGTCGGCCTTGTGCGCCGCGAGCAGCCGGTCGATGCCCTCGGGTCCGGCGAGCCGCGCGGCCTTCCCTTTCGCCGCTACATAGGCGGGGCTGTCGAGGCCGCCCTTGGTCTCGGCGAGTTCGAACAGCGACTGGTCGAACCATTTGAGTTCCTCGGGGTGCGCCTTGTTGAAGGCGATGAGGTCGGCGAGCGTCTTGGGACCGTCCTTCGCGGGCAGGCTCGCGAGATAGGCTGGCAGGTCGGCCTTGAGTTCGGTGAGCAGGATTTCGAATTCGGCGGCGCCGAGTTCCTCGAGCCCCTTGCGGCTGTCGGCGATGTCGACGACCGTCGCGCCGAGACCCTCCATCTGCTTGAGCGCGGCGTTTAGCAACGCGGCGATGTCGGCGCGGCCGCCGATGCGGTCGCGCAGCACGCCGATGCGTTTGCCCTTGAGCGCATCGGGCGAGAGCGCGGCGAGATAGTCGGCCTTGCGCGCGTCGGCCTCGGCGGTCGCGGGGTCGGCGGGGTCGCTGCCGGCGATCGCGCTCATCACCGCGGCGGCGTCGCGCACGGTCAGCGTCATCGGGCCGGCGGTGTCCTGGCTGTGGCTGATCGGCACGATATGGGTGCGGCTGACGAGGCCGACGGTCGGTTTGAAACCGACGATGCCGTTGATCCCCGCGGGGCAGGTGATCGAGCCGTCGGTTTCGGTGCCGATCGCGAGCGGCGCGAGGCTGGCGGCGACCGCGGCGGCGCTGCCCGACGAGGAGCCGCAGGTATTGCGGTCGAGTGCGTGCGGGTTTTTGGTCAGCCCGCCGACCGCGCTCCAGCCGCTGGTCGAATCGTTGGAGCGGATGTTCGCCCATTCGCTGAGGTTGGTCTTGCCGAGGATGATCGCCCCGGCATCGCGCAGCCGCGCGACGATCGGCGCGTCGCGGCCCGTGACATTGTCCTTGAGCGCGAGCGATCCGGCGGTCGTGGCCCACGGACCCGCCGTCTCGATATTATCCTTGAGCAGGATGGGGATGCCGTGCAGCGGCCCGCGCGCCTTGCCCGCCATGCGTTCGTCATAGAGCCGTTTGCCCTCGGCATAGGCCTCGGTCTGGGAGAGGTTCGCGATGACCGCGCCGAGTTTCGGCCCATAGTCGTCGATCCGGCCGATCCGGTCCTGATAGACCGACGCGAGCAGGCCCTCGTAGATCTGGCCGCTCTCCATCTCGGCGCGCAGCGTCGCGGCATCCTTGCCCTCGACCTCGGGCAGCGGCGGCGGCATCGCTACGGCGGGAGGGACGGCAAGGAACGCACTGGCGGCGAGCAGCGAAATTTTTTGCATGGAAAACAGGCTGCCAGCCGTAGCGGCAATTGCAAGCGGCGATTTTCGGCCCGTCGCCCCGGCATTGACACCAAGGTCCCGTTCTGGCCCCTTGTCGGCCTGGGAGATGAAAATGACCGAAAAGCCGGCTCTCGCTGCGGGCATTGCCTTGCCATCCGAGGACGCTGTTTCCACGCAGACGCGGACGATGCTGTGGGTGTTGCTGATCGTCTATATCTTCAACTTCCTCGACCGGCAGATCGTCAACATCCTCGCCGAGCCGATCAAGACCGACCTGGGCCTGACCGACACCGAACTCGGCCTGCTCGCCGGTCCGGCCTTCGCGGTCTTTTATGCGCTGCTCGGTATCCCCATCGCGCGCTATGCCGACAAGGACGGGACCAACCGGATCCGGCTGATCTCGCTCGCGCTGGCGATATGGTCGGCGATGACCGCCGTGTGCGGGCTGGCGCAGAATTTCGTGCAATTGCTGTTCGCGCGCATCGGCGTCGGCATCGGCGAGGCCGGTTGCACCCCGGCGGCGCATTCGTTGATCAGCGACAGCGTCGAGCCCGCGAAACGATCCTCGGCGATCGCCTTTTACGGCATGGGCGTACCGATCGGGTCGCTGCTGGGGCTGATCATCGGCGGCATCGTCAACGACCTTTACGGCTGGCGGGCCGCGCTGATGCTCGTCGGCCTTCCCGGGCTGTTGCTGGCGCTGGTCGTGCTGTTCGTGCTGCGTGAGCCCCGCCATCTGAAACCGGTGGTCGAGGCGAGCGCCGCGAAGCCCGTACAGCTTTCGACCCGCGAGGCCCTGTCCGAAATCTTCGCATCGCGCGCGTTCGTCTACATCCTGATCGCGTCGTCGGTCGTCGCGTTCCTCGGCTATGGCAAGGCGCTGTGGACGATCAGTTTCTTCATCCGCAGCCACGGGTTGTCGACGACCGAGGCGGGGCTGTCGATGGCGGTGGTGCTGGGCGTCGCGGGCGTCTTCGGGACCTGGCTCGGCGGCAAGGTGGCCGACAAGTTCGGCTCGCAAGACAAGAAGCACATATTGACCTTGCCCGCCTATGGCATGGCCGTTGCGGCGCCGGTGCTGTTCCTTGGCTATTATATGGAAAACTGGATCGTCGCGGTGGCGCTGCTGATCGTGCCGACGATCCTCAATTCGGCTTATTACGGCCCCGCTTATGGCTGTGTACAAGGACTGGTGCAGCCACGCGCACGCGCGGTCGCGGCATCGATCATGCTGTTCGGACAGAATCTGATCGGGCTGGGTTTCGGGCCCTTCCTGTTCGGGGTGCTGTCCGACGCGCTTGCCCCGACCTATGGGCAGGAAAGCGTCCGCTACGTCCTTTATGGCGCGGCGTGGCTGGGCCTTATCCCCGCCTTCTTCTTCTGGCGCGCCAGCCTGCGCCTCTCGCGCGAACTCAAGACAGGTTAAAAGGGCGTGTCCTGCCGCACGCGCTGTGCGTTAGCGGCGTCGATCCACCAGCCGAGATCGTCGGCGAAGCGTGGAAAGGCCTTGGCGATCCGCCCGCCATCTTCGCCGGCCGGCTGTCCGTCGGCGTCGAAGGCACCGCCGATCCGCGCGAGCGACAGCGGGGTCGAGGTGACGACCATGCCCATCGCGCCAAGCGTCGTGCGCCATGCGGTGGCCGACCGGACGCCGGCGAAGGGGCCGGCCGAATAGGAGGCGATGGCGGCGGGGCGCCACGCAAATTCGGTCAGATAATGATCGACGAGATTCTTGAGCCCGGGCTGCAGCCCGCCATTATATTCGCCGGTCACGAAGACGAAGCCATCGGCCGCGGCGATGCGGTCGGCGAGTTCGGCCATCGATGCGGGTGCCTCGCCCGCAGGATAGTCGCTGAACCGGCGGTCGAGGATCGGCAGGCCGATCACCTTCGCATCGATCAGTTCGGCATTGTCGCCGCGCGCCTGAAGCGCCGCGACGATCCAGCGCGCGAGCTTGATGCCCTGCCGGTCGCTGCGGTAGCTGCCGTAAAAGACGAGGATGTCGCGGGCCATATTTCTTCCTTCAGGGGCGGATGGTGATCGGGATGCCGTCGGGGACGATGGCCCATAATTGTTCGATTTCGGCGTTCGATAGCGCAATGCAGCCGTCGGTCCAGTCGTTCGTCAGCGTCGGTCCGGGCCAGCGATTGGGCTGGCCGTGGATGAAGATGTCGCCGCCGGGCGAACGCCCCTGCGCCTTGGCAAAGGCGCGGTCGGCGGCGTTGGGATAGGAGATGCGCAGCGACAGGTGATAGGCGCTTTTCGGATTGCGGCCGTTGATCGTGTAGCGCCCTTCGGGCGTGCGTTCGTCGCCTTCGAACTGCTTGTGCCCCGTGGGGGCGTCGCCGAAGCGGATATTCGTGTAGCGGACGATCTCGCGGTCGCCGGCATAGGCGATCAGCAGGCGGTCGCTCTTGTCGACGAGTAGCCGGTCGACCTTGGTACCGGCGGGCACCTGCGAACTGGCCGATCCGCACGCCGTGAGCAGCAGGGCAGGCAAGAGGAGGGCGGGGCGCATGGCGGCACCTTACGCCATCGCCGCGCATGGACAAGGTCAACGCGGCCGTTATGCTGATTGGCGGGAAGAGGGGTATTGAATGCCGATTTATCGCACGCCGGACGCGCGGTTCGAGGGGCTGCCCGATTGGCCCTATGCGCCCAAATATCAGGAGATCGAGGACGGGCTGCGCGTCCATTATGTCGACGAGGGCGATGCGGCGGCGCAGCCCGTGCTGATGCTCCATGGCGAACCGACATGGGCCTATCTCTATCGCCATATGATCGGGCCGACGGTCGCAGCGGGCTTTCGCGTCGTTGCGCCCGACCTCATCGGCTTCGGCCGCTCGGACAAGCTGCTCGACGCGGGCGCGTACAGCTATGCGGCGCAGGTCGCGTGGATGCGGCAGTGGATCGAGGCGCTGGACCTGACCAACATCATCCTTGCGTGCCAGGATTGGGGTTCGCTGATCGGGCTGCGGTTGGTGTCGGAGATGCCCGAGCGTTTCGCGGGCGTCGCACTGTCGAACGGCGGGCTGCCCGAGGGCCAGCCGGCGCCGCGCGCCTTTGCGATCTGGCGCGCCTTTTCGCGCTACAGCCCGGTCTTTCCGATCGGACGCATCGTCAATGCGGGGGCGAAGCGGCAACTGACACCTGACGAGATCGCGGCCTATGACGCGCCTTTTCCGACCCGCGCGTCGAAGGTCGCAGCGCGTATCTTCCCATCCTTTGTGCCGCTCGGCGACAATGTTGCGGTCTTCGAGCAAAAACGCGCCTGGGCGGCGCTCGAGCGCTTCGACAAGCCGTTCCTGTGCTGCTTTGCCGACAGCGATCCGATCACGCGCGGCGGTGATGCGCTGTTCACCGCGCGCGTACCCGGTGCGCGCGGCATGGCGCACCGCACGCTGCACGGCGGGCATTTCATCCAGGAAAATGATCCCGAAGGCTTTGTCGCGGCGATCCGCGACGTTGCCGCGGCCGGGGTCAGTCGCTGAACGGATCGCGGATCAGGATCGTGTCCTCGCGCTCGGGGCTGGTCGACACGAGCGCGATCGGGGTTTCGATCAGTTCCTGCACGCGCTGGATATATTTGATCGCCTGCGCGGGCAGGTCGGCATAGCTGCGCGCACCCGCGGTGGTTTCGTGCCAGCCGTCCATTTCCTCGTAGATCGGCTCGACCTCGGCCTGGTCGGCCGAGTGCGCGGGGAAATAGTCGAGGATCTTGCCGCGGAGGCGATAGCCGGTGCAGATGCGGATCGTGTCGAAACCGTCGAGCACGTCCAATTTAGTGAGCGCGATGCCGGTGACGCCCGACACCGCGCAGCTCTGGCGCACGAGCACCGCGTCGAACCAGCCGCAGCGGCGCTTGCGTCCGGTGACGGTGCCGAATTCATGCCCGCGCTCGCCGAGCCGCTGGCCGATCTCGTCCTCGAGCTCGGTCGGGAAGGGGCCGCTGCCGACGCGTGTCGTGTAGGCCTTGGCGATGCCGAGCACGAAGCCGACCGACGAGGGGCCGAGGCCCGAGCCCGACGCGGCGGTGCCGCTGACCGTGTTCGAGCTGGTGACGAAGGGATAGGTGCCGTGATCGACGTCGAGCAGCACGCCTTGCGCGCCCTCGAACAGGATGCGCGCGCCGGCCTTGCGGACTTTTTTCAGGCGCTTCCACACCGGCTGCGCATATTCGAGCACGAAGTCGGCGATTTCGGACAGGTCGGCGATCAGCCGCTCGCGGTCGATCGGGGGTTCGCCGAAGCCGGCGCGCAGCGCGTCGTGATGCGCGGTCAGACGGTCGAGCTGCGGATCGAGCTTGTCGAGGTGCGCGAGGTCGCATACGCGGATCGCGCGGCGGCCGACCTTGTCCTCATAGGCCGGACCGATGCCGCGGCCGGTGGTGCCGATCTTGCCCGCGCCTGCGGCGGTTTCGCGCAACGCGTCGAGGTCGCGATGGAAGGGCAGGATCAGCGCGCAATTGTCGGCGATCGCGAAATTGTCGGCGTTGATCTCGACGCCCTGGCCGCGCAGCTTGGCCATCTCGTCGCGCAGCGCCCAGGGGTCGAGCACGACGCCATTGCCGATGATCGACAGCGTGCCGGTGACGATGCCCGAGGGGAGCAAGGACAGCTTGTACACCTGTTCGCCGACGACGAGCGTATGGCCGGCGTTATGCCCACCTTGGAAACGCACCACGGCGTCGGCGCGGCTGGCGAGCCAGTCGACGATCTTGCCCTTGCCCTCGTCGCCCCATTGCGACCCGATGACGGT
>VFQO010000093.1_pt1 | contig 116943 bp, 114 predicted proteins | sample 3512331 | NCBI WGS metagenome assembly VFQO01 (sample SAMN10412371, study PRJNA504923) | tailings metagenome | isolation source: Replicate 3 from Balatoc abandoned mine | place: Philippines: Itogon, Benguet | collected 2017-08-28 | reverse complement strand
CTTCACGGTCGCCTGAATCATAATCGCTACCTCAAATCAATGGGTCCTGACCCTAGATTCATTCGCCGGGAGCGGCACCACGGGGCACGCAGTATTAGAGGCGAACGCATTAGATGAGGGGAAGAGGCGCTTTATTTTGATCGAGCACAAGCAAGAAACAGCCGATGAAATTGCGCGGCCACGGCTGACTGCTGTCATTGAGGGGCGCTTAAATGTTGGGGCCGATGTCAAAGGAGGGGGATTTTCCTTTTATCGGCTTGGTGATGAGGTGTTCGACGAAGAGGGCCGCATCCGCTCCGGCATTAAATTTCCGGCGCTGGCGGCGCATATCTGGTTTTCCGAAACGGGCGTGCCGTATCGGGGGCGAGCTGACGGACCATTTCTGGGCATCCACGGCGAGCGGGGTTTCGCTTTGCTGTATAACGGCATCTTGGGCAACAAGAGCGTGTCGGGCGGCAATGTGCTGACCGGGGCCTTGCTAGCGTCGATCCGCGCGGCGACCGCGCACGACGGTCCCCTGACCATCTATGGCGAAGCGAGCCGGATCGGCGACGCGCGGCTGAAGGCCGAAGGCGTGACCTTCAAGCAAACCCCCTATGATGTGAAGGCGCGCTGAGATGGAGCTGAAACGCTATCAGACGCGCGCGCTCGACACCCTTCGCACCTTTCTGATCGCGGCAAAGGTAAAAGCGCCCGCGCAGGCCTATTCCGACGCCATCGCCGGGGCCGACCTCGGCAATTATGCGCGCGGCGGCTATACGCCGGTCGAGGGGCTGGAGACGGTGCCTTATTGCTGCCTTCGCCTGCCGACGGGCGGCGGCAAGACCTTGCTGGCGAGCCATGCGATAAAGGTCGCGGCCGATGCCTATATGGACCGCACTCGCGTCCCCGTAATCTGGCTGGTGCCGTCGAGCGCGATTCAGGCGCAGACGCTCGACGCGCTGAAACAGCCGCGCCACCCCTATCGCGTCGCACTAGAAGAGGCGTTCGACGGCGCGGTCGCGGTGTTCGATATCAGCGAGCGACGGCAAATCCGGCCGCAGGATTTTCTGGACAAGACCGTCGTGATCGTCGCGACCTATCAAGCGTTCCGCGTCGAGGACACGTCGAACCGCAACGTCTATGCCGACGACGAAAATCTGGAGGATCATTTCCGCGACGCGCGCCGGGGCGAGGGTCTGGACGTCGTGAATGACGGGCCGCGCCGGGGAGAGATTGCGCTATCCTTTGCAAATGTCCTGCATCGCCAGCGCCCGCTTATGATCCTGGACGAAGCGCACAATTTCATGACTGGCCTGTCGGGCGGAACCAAGGCCCGGCTCAATCCATCGGCGATCGTCGAACTGACCGCTACTCCCAAGCCCCGCTCCAATGTCATCGCCGTTGCGACCGCAATGGAATTGAAGGCGGAGGACATGATCAAAATGCCGGTGCATTTGTCGCAGCATGGGAGCTGGCAACAAGCCGTCGCCCATGCGGTGCAAAATCGCGCATGGCTGGCGCGGATCGCGGCCAACGATCCGGCCGGGATTCGTCCGATCGCGCTCTATCAGGCGATGCCCGCCGCCGAAGGCAATGAGGCGACAGTTGAGGTGTTGAAAGCGCACCTGATCGAACAGGAGCGCATTCCCGAAGAGGCTATCGTCGTCGCTACGGGCGATCAGCGCGGGCTGGATGGAGTGAACCTATTCGATCCGGCGTGCAAGATCGAGCATGTCATCACGGTGCAGGCGCTGAAGGAAGGCTGGGACTGTTCCTATGCCTATGTCTTTTGCTCGCTTGCGAGCATCCGGTCGTCGGGCGCGGTCGAGCAGTTGCTGGGCCGCGTGCTGCGAATGCCGTTTGCGACCCGCCGTGCGTCCGAAGAATTGAACCGTGCCTATGCCCATGTCTCCGAAACGACGTTCGCGGCGGCGGCGAACGGATTGATGGATCGGCTAACCGAAATGGGTTTCGACGATCGCAGCGCGCGCGAGGCAATTTTGGAAATGCCGCCATCGTTTGATCTGGCGGGCGGTGATATGGGACCGCTTTACCGCGTGCCCGAACCGGTGAAGCTGACCGTGCACGAGCGACCGGACACGAGCGAGTGGAGCGTGGCGGCACGGCAGGCCCTGCGCATGGCCGACGACGGGGAAGGCAAGGTGCTCGCGGTGATCGACGCTAATGCCAGCGACGAGGTGAAGCGCGAGATCGGCAAGGCGATGGAGGCGATTGCGCCCGGCGCGGCCGAAGCGGTCGAGCGCAATATCGTCCAGACCGAAGCAGCCAAGTCACCGGCGGCGCGCGGTGTCCCGTTCGCGGTGCCGCAACTGGAAATCGAGGTGCAGGGCGAGCTTGAACTGGCTTATCCCGAATCCTTCGTCGATCTGGCTGGCTGGAATTTGCTGATGCATGGTGCCGAGTTGCCGGGTTTCAGCATGACCGAACAGCCCGATAGCTATGAGTTCGATATTCGCGGCGATCGGCTGGTCTACAGCCAGATGGCGACGACGCTGGAACTGGCGCTGGACGGCGCGACCAATTGGGACGAAGCCGCGCTAGCGCGCTTTCTGGACCGCCAGACGCGGCAGGCGCATACGGGGCAGGCGACCTATCTGGAATATTGCCGTCGCGTCGTAGTCGGATTGGTACAGGATCAGGGCATGGCCTTGGCGGCGTTGGTGCGCGGCAAATATGCGCTGAAGCGCGCCGTGCTAGCGCGTGTTGCCGAATTGCGGACGTTGACGGCCAAACAGGGCGTGCAGCTCTTTTTGGGCGGCGTTGGCGTTCCGGCCAATCAGGTAGGCGCGCTGCACCATTTCGATCCGAACCGCTATGATGCGCGCAACCCGTATCAGGGAGGCTTCCGGTTCCAGAAACATTATTATGCCGCGATCGGCGATCTCAAATCGCAGGGGGAGGAATTTGAGTGCGCGCAGGCGATCGACCGGCTCGACGTGGTGAAGCATTGGGTGCGCAACGTGGATCGGACCTATGGAGCCTATCGCCTGCCGACGTCGGGCAATTTCTTCTATCCTGACTTTATCGCCGAGCTGGGCGATGGGCGGCAATTGATTGTCGAATATAAGGGGCCGACCGATCCCGACGCGGCCGAAAAGAACAACATCGGCCTGAAGGTCGAAGAGACGAGCGGCGGGAGGCTGCTGTTCCTGATGGCGGTCAAGCGCGATGCCGACGGCCGGGGCGTGACCGAACAGATTTTGCGCAAGATCGGTGTGAGGGATAGGCGTGCCGCGTTCTGAATTTTTGAAATGAGCTGGAACTGGTCGGCAGTCTACCTACATATCAGTGCGCGTTTCGATTATTGGAGCAAATCCGTGTACCCGAAGATTTACCGCATTGAGCTGTATCGTCAGAACTATGGCGACCTTGGTATTGCTGCCGCCAGCGTCCCCCATGACCAACGGGATCTAAACCAGCTTTTGGATACGCGCTTTCTGTCCTATTGGAACTCGCGGCGGGGGAATATGCCTCCGCTCATTGGCGATCTGTTGGACGATAATGGTGAAGTGCTTCGGCGCGTCGGTCCGCTGGACGAAAGCCGCGTAAAGGTAATTCTAGAGTCGCGTTGAACAGCCTATCCGCAGCTTTTGGGGGCCATTTTGGGGGCCATTTGAAAACCGCACCGATCCAAAATGGCGTAATTCTCTAGTTTTCTAACGTTTATGCGGTTCCCGCTACCTCCAGGTCGTCCCCCGCCTCAGAACCCCATGATGACGGCCGGGTTGTTCGGCGGCATCAGATGGCCGTCCTTCAGAACCCGATTGCAGCCCGGCCCCTGATAGGTCTTGTGTCGCTTGCCGTCGGTGCTGGCGAGCACCAGCATGCCGTTCCCCTGAATGCAGACCTTCGCCTCGTCGGTGAGCTTCCGGCCTTTCGGCCATATCTTGAGTTCGGCGGGCGTGCCGCGAACGACGATCCAGATGTTCGGGTCGGTCTTCGCACCGACCGATATGGGCGTCGCGAACAGCAGAGCGCACAGTCCTGCGGCCAGGGCCAACCGCTTCTTTCCCTGCGTGGATCGCATGAAGGCTCCTCCTTGCTCGCGGTTCGTCGAATTCGCCGGCGTCACCGTATCGCTCCCGCCGCCGCCGCTGGCGTGTTGGGAAGCAGCAGGTGGCCATTTTTCAGGATTTTGTTGCACCCCGGCCCGACATAGGTCCGATGACGCTTGCCGTCCGTGCTGGCCAGGACGAGCATGCCTTTTCCCTGGATGCACACCTTGGTCTTGTCGGTCAGCTTGCGCCCCTTTGGCCAGGTTTCCAGCTCCGCCGGCGTGCCACGAACGACAATCCAGCCGCCTCCGCTGCCTGTTTCCTGCCCCTGCACAGGCGCGAAGAGCGTCGCGACGCACAGCCCGGCGCCGGCCATGATGCCGCGTCTATTTCGACTGGAGCGCATAAGCCTCCCCCCCGGTCAAGGCGTCGCCGCGCTCGGCCAACGCCGCCAGCGCCAGGTCTTCCGGAAAACGGGACGCCAGCGCCGTCAGTGCTGATCGCACATTCGGCCCATTCAAGGCAATGGCGACGTCGACGGCATAAACGGCCCTCGCGCCGGTCACCGGCTCGAACAGCTCGAGCGGGGTCGCGACACCCGACAGCCTTATCCGGCCCATGGGACGATAGGCGACATCCGGGACCCGCCGGGCGACGTCACCGCTGACGAGGATATCGGTCCGCAGATATTTATTGGCCCCCTCGAGCCGAGCCGCGATGTTCATCGCGTCGCCGAGCGCGGTATATTGGATTCGATCGGCGCCGCCGAAATTTCCCACGACCGCCGTGCCATGATGCAGTCCGATGCGCGTGCGGCCATAGCTGTCGCCCGTCGCCGCAATGTCTTCGCGCAGCCGTTCGGCCGCCGCGTGCAGGGCGAGGGCACAGGCGACGGCATTTTTCCCGTCCGCGTCGGACGCGATGGGAGCGCCCCAGAAAGCGACGATTGCGTCGCCCACGAACTTGTCGAGCGTGCCCTTGTGCGCCAGCACGATCGCGCTCATCGTCTCCAGATACTGGTTGAGAAGCCGCGCGACCTCGCGGGGGTCGCGGCCATGGCTGAATTTCGTGAAGCCTTCGAGGTCGGTGAACATCAGGAAGAGCGACCGCTCCTCGCCGGCGAGCGAGAGTTTTTGCGGATCGTCGAGAATCTGGCGCGCGACCTCTTCGGGCAGGAACTTGCCGAGCGCGGAGCGCGCGAAGGCACGCTCGGTCGACATCCGGGTTCGCAGTCCATAGCCGACCGCAAGAAAGGCGAGCAGCCACGACAGGAGCAAGCCGAACAGCGGAAGCGACAGAATGTCGTACCCCAGCCGGTCGACCAAGAGAGGCAATGACAGGAGGAATGCCAGTTGGAGCGCGATTGCCGCCACGAGCCTGATCGGCCGCCGTTCGATCACGGCGGTCGCCGCGCCCAGCGCCGCCAGCAGCGTCGCCATTGCCGCAATGCCCCATGCGGGGATCCAGGTCGGAAATTGCCGGTCGAGCGATTGCCGCAACATCTGGCCATGGACGGTGACCCCCGCCACCTTCGGCGCGCCGGCCGACCGCGTGATCGGGGTGACGAGCTGGTCCGAGTTGAAGGTGTCGGATCCGATGATCACGTAGCGGCCCTTGAGGAGCGGGGCGAACGCCTCGGCGAGCGCCGGGTCGGTGATCAGGCTGATATCCAGTTCGGGAACCATCCCGCGGGCTTCTTCCAGCCCGTCGGCTTTCGCCGTCGCGGACGGCATCCGGGTGAAGCGGATGCTCCCCTGAAAATCCGCGCCCATATTGCCGACGCCGGCCATGGCGGCGGCAAGAGGGGCATTTCCCCCCGGCGCGATGTCGGGCCATCGCCGCGCGACGCCCGCCTCGTCGGCCCCGATGACCGGAGAGACCTTGTGGACATTGCCGGTGGCGATGCGGCTCCAGAACCAGTCCTGATAGGCGCGCGCCTCGGTGTCGACCGACGGGTCCCAATAGGCGGCCCGGTCATGGTCGGGGTCGGCATAGGCCAGATAGACGGGCATTCTGGTCGCGGCGAGGGCGGCAATCAGTTCGCCTTCGTCGGGCGTCGACTGGCTGAAGATCATGTCGATCCCGACCGCCTTCGCCCCCGCATTTTCGGCGGCGGTCAGCGCTTTCGCCAGCAGCGCGCGGTCGACCGGGCTGGTGTGTCCGGTCGTGCGGGCGACCGAGTCCGAATAGAGGAGGAGGGCGACGTCGGGGTCTTCGGAAAGCGGCTTGGCCAGCATGTAGCGCGCGGCGTCGTGAATGCCATATTCGACGCTGGCCGTGCTCGGGATGACCGGCGTCAGCAAGGGCAGCGCGATGCAGGCGGCCAGCAGGACGGGCCATGTCGCCCAGACCGCAGCGCGTTTCAGAAATATTTTCATGCGCGCCGCATCGGACAGCCAGCCCCCCATGACCCTCGACCCCGTCTTCGCACATCGCCGCCGCTCCGCCAATCGTTCTGGTGTCCTCATGCAAGGAACTTTCGCCGGGGCCTGCCGTTTAGCCAACATATTCATTTTTCAGACGATTGAGGCGTGACACCGGGTTCCATCCGTCGGCGGCGGCTTTGCTGCGCCGTTCGGAAACCCGCGCCGCGTGCTCGCCCCCTGTGCTTTGTCGAGGAGATTTCCAATGTTCAAATGGGCTTTGATTTTCGCCGTGATCGCGTTGCTCGCCGCGGTCCTGGGTTTCGGCGGTATTGCCGGCGCGTCGGCGGGTATCGCGAAAATCCTGTTCTTCATCGGCCTTGCGCTGGTCGCGCTGTTCGTGATTCTCGGCGCCTTCGCGGCGAAGAAGATCGTGTAGAAAAAATGATGTGCGGGCGGAACCATCTTCCATCCGCCGCGTTTCATCTATCCGCTTGATTGAAAGAGAGAGTGGAATTTGGCTTTTGTCCTTGGACAAAGCCTAGGGAGCCCCGCCGCAGAAATGCGACGGGGCTTACTCGTTTCCGGCCGTATGACCTCATTGCCGAACTTTCCGCGAGATGAACCGCGCCCGGTTTTTGCGACATTTTGCGACAATTTTCCGCCAAACCGGCATGGCGCTGGGACAAGTGCCCCCTAGACCGGCTTCATCGAGAGCCGGCCCCCTTCGGCTCCGCCCTGAGGAGTTCGTTACGTGAAAAAGAAATTCACCCTTTTGACGCTCGGCGCCGCACTGGTCGCTGTGCCCGTTCTGGCAGCGCCCGGTATGGGTCCCAAGGCCGATGCCGACGGCAATGGCACCGTGACCCGCGCCGAGGCGCAGGCCAGTGCGACTGCGATGTTCGCAAAAATGGATGCGAACAAGGACGGCAAGCTCGATGCCACCGATCGCGCCGCGCAGCACGCCGAAATGCGCGCCAAGGCCTTTGAACGGCTCGACGCGAACAAGGACGGCAATGTCAGCAAGGCCGAATGGGACCAGGCCTCGGCCGACCGCCAGGCGAAGCGTGCCGAGCGCGGCGAAAAGCGCGCCGAAGCCGGCGAACCCGGCAAGCGCGGCCCCGGCATGCGCGGCCATCGCGGCAAGCATGGCGGGCATCATGGTGGCCCCGGCGGTCGCGGCGGCATGATGAAGGCCGACACCAATGGCGACAAGGCGATCAGCCAGGCCGAATTCCAGACTGCGGCGCTCGCGCGCTTCGACGCCGCCGACGCCAACAAGGACGGCCAGGTGACCGCCGAGGAACGCCAGGCGCAGCGCGGCGCGTGGAAGGCGAAGCGCGCGGCACCGCCGGCAGCCCCCGCCGGCGAATGATCGGCAGCGGACCCGCAGCAACGGCAGGCTCTTCCCCCTCCCTGGCATTGCCTTTGCCGCTGGTCCCTGCCAGCTATCGCCCACCGGCTTCCCCTGGCCGGTGGGCGAACTAGGGTCCGTACTCAATTAGGGCGTCGTCGAGGTTTGAAGCAAAATGGCCCAGTGCGAGGAGAGAAGACGAAGGAATATGTCGATATTTCGAGACTTCTCGACGAAGCGATGGGCCATTTTGATCAAATCCCTTCGGGACGCCCAAATGGCTTCCATCCCGGCCCGAACGCCGCTTGGAAAGGCAACCAGCCTTCCCGGCGCGTCTTTCGGCCCGATCTGTTCGCCATTTGGGCGCCTCGACGACGCTCTAATTGAGTACGGACCCTAATTGCAGGACCGAATTTCCGATGAGTGACAGCGACGCGCCGCGCATCCTGCTGATCGACGACGAGCCGTCGATCCGCGAGCCGCTGACCGACTATCTGTCGGCGCAGGGCTTCACCGTGACCGATGCGGCCAACGCCGCCGAGGCGCGGTCGGTGCTGCGCGCGCAGAGCATCGACCTGGTCGTCAGCGACATCATGATGCCCGGCGAGGACGGGCTGTCGCTGACGCGCCATTTGCGCGAGACGAGCAGTATCCCGGTGATCCTGTTGACCGCGCGTGCCGAGGATACCGAACGGATCATCGGGCTGGAGATCGGCGCCGACGATTATGTCGTCAAACCCTTCAACCCGCGCGAACTGGTCGCGCGTATCCGCACCGTGCTGCGCCGGACGCAGGCGGGCGGGCGCATGCTCGACCCCGGCGGCACGGCCTTTGCCTTTGGTCCGTGGGTGCTGCGCGAGGTCGAGCGCGTGCTCGTCGACGAGGCGGGCGAGGAGGTCGCACTGTCGTCGGGCGAATATCACCTGCTCCACGCGCTGGTGCGCCACCCGCGGCAGGTGATGAGCCGCGACCGGTTGCTCGATCTGGTGCGCGGGCGCGAGGCCGACATCTTCGATCGCGCGATCGACAATCTGATCAGCCGCTTGCGCAAGAAGATCGAGGCAGACCCCGCGCACCCGCAACTCGTCAAGACTGTGTGGGGCGGGGGCTATACGCTCGCCTGCGAGGTCAAGCGGCTGGGCGGCACCGCGTGAAAATCCGGCTCTGGCCCCGCAATCTCGTCGGGCAGATGGTGCTCGCGGTCGCGGTTGCGCTGTTCGTCGCGCAGGCGATCAACTTTACGCTGCTGGCGCGCGGCCAGCGGCAACAGGCCTATGCCAATGGCGGCGGCATGGCGGTGGCGCGGATCATCGACGCGCTCGAACGCGATCGCCGCGGCGCGATCACCGACCCCGACGAGGCGGTCCCCGGCCGCCCGCCGGCAAAGCGCCAGCCGCGCCTTCAGGTCCGCGACACGCCCTTTGCCCCGCCGCCGCGCGCGCGCGCCGATGCCGATCTTGCGGCGCATGTCGCGGCTCAGCTCGAACAGGCCGGTCTCGATGCCGAACAGGTGCAGGCCTGGGTGCTGCCGCCGCGCCACAAGATGGAGAAGATGCACGGCCCCGCGCGCACCGCGATCGTGGCGGCGAAAATCGGCGGGCGCTATGTCGTCGTGCGCAGCTGGCTTCCCGCCGAGGGAAAGCGGCTGCAGGGTTTCCTGATCTGGCAGACGCTGTCGCTCTACCTGCTCATCCTCGTCCCCGTGCTGCTGATCGCCTGGCGCGCGGCGCAACCGCTGCGCACGCTGACGCAGGCGGTGCGCCGCGACCCGATGGGTGACGGGCCGCCCCTGCTCGAAGAGGGGCCGTCGGACGTGCGCGACGTGATCAGCGCCTTCAACGCCTCGCGCGCGCGGATCGCGACGATGCTCGCCGACAAGGACCGGATGCTCGGCGCGGTCGGCCACGACCTGCGCACCCCGCTCGCCAGCCTGCGTGTGCGGGTCGAGGCGGTCGAGGACGACAGACTGCGCGACAAGATGATCGCGACGATCGACGAGATGACCGCGATGCTCGCCGACATCCTTGCGGTGGCGCGCAGCGGCGCGGGCAAGGAAGCCCCCGAAATTTATGACGCGGCGACCTTGCTCGCACAGATGGGCGAGGAATATCGCACGATGGGCAAGCCGGTGGCGGGGCCGGAGGCGATGCCGGCGCTGCCCGCGCTCAGCGGTCGCCCGCTGCTGCTGCGGCGCGCGCTGCGCAACCTGATCGACAATGCGCTCGCCTATGCGGGCAGCGCGGCGCTCATCGTCGAACGGACCGATGGCGAACTGCGGCTGATCGTGCGCGACGACGGGCCGGGGATCGACCCGGCGCGGATCGCCGATCTCGTCGAGCCCTTTGCGCGCGGCGAGGCGTCGCGCAACCGCGCCACCGGCGGCGCCGGGCTGGGGCTGGCGATCGCCAAGGCGCTGGCCGAGGGCGAGGGCGGGCGGCTGGTCATCGCCAACCGTAGCGATGCGAGCGGGCTCGATGCCGCGGTGGTCTTGCCGATCGACGCTCAGGCGTAGATCGCGATCCCCTGGCTGCCGCTGACCACCGGTTCGCCGGCGCGGTTCCAGATCATCATGTCCTGCACCGAAAAGCCGCCGCGCGCAAAGCCGGTCTTCGCCGAGAGCAGCCACCAGCCATCCTCGGTCTCGGGTTTGCCGGTGAGCATGTTGACCGTCCAGTTCATCGAGCTGATCGGGCCGAATTCGGTGAACAGCGCCATCGCGGCGGGGGGCAGCGCGTCGCCCATCGCGAGCAACGCGACCGCGGGGTGGCACGCGGGTTCCTCGACGAAGCGCACCCAGGTCAGATAATCGCCGACGTCGCTCTTCCAGTTGAAGCGCGGGCCGGTGGTCGGGCGCATGTCGAAATGGCGCACGAAGCTGGGGCGCGCCTTGTGGTCGGGGACGGGCGCCAGATCCTCGGGCGGCGGCGCGTCGGGCATCGACAGGCGGTTGTGGTCGAGATGGCTCGGCCGGTCGCCCGAAAAGGCGAAGGTGGCGGCGGTGCCGAAGCCCATGTCGCTCGATACCCCGGCATCGACGAACAACGACGATTTCGACTGGCGCAGCACGCGGGTGTCGACGGTGCAATCGCCGCCGACAGGGCCGACAAAGCTGATCTGTGCATAGCGCAGCGGGGTTTCGGTCGGGTGCAGCGCCATCGCGCCGGCAAGCGCGACCGCCGAGCTGATCCCGCCATAGGCGGTGCGGCCCTGCATCCAGCCGTCATCGATATGCGCCTTGGCTACGCCGTCTTCGGTGCGCAGGGTAGACAGGAGTGCGTCGAGCGCGCTGGGAGAGGTCGATGTCATATTCGTCATTTCAAACTAAGCCGTTCGCCCTGAGCTTGTCGAAGGGCCGTTCTTTCTTTCAACCCTCGAAGAAAGAAGGACGGTGCTTCGACAAGCTCAGCACGAACGGATGAGGAGTCAGGCTTCCAGTTGGAAAGTCAGTCCGGCATTGGCGGTCAGCCGGTCGATCAGCGCGTCGCCGAGCAGCGCGCCCGGCGTCCACACGCCGCCGTCACCCTTGTTCGCGAGCAGCGCCATGCCGGTTTCGGCGAGCATCTTCGACGTCGAGCCATAACCGGGGTCGCGGTCGCCCTGTACGCCGGCGCGGATGCTCGTTCCGTCGGGATATTCGCCGATGAAGAGAATGTCGTAGAACCCATTCTCGCGCTCTTCCTTGCTCGGGCCCTCGCCGGGTTGCAGCTTGGATTCGCCGAAGGGGTTCGCCTTGGCCATCGCCTCGGCCATCGCTTTTCCGGCGTCGCCGATCGTCGTCATCACCATCTCGTCATAGACGAGGTCAGCGCCCCACGCATGGCCGAGCAGGAAATTGGTGCGGTGGACATTCTTGGTGTTGATCGGCGCCATGACGAAGGGCGCGGTCCAGGTGCCGGCTGCGGCGTCATATTCGGGGATCAGCCCGCTCGGCTGCGACGGGCCATCGAACCCCGGGGTGAGCGCGAAGCTCGATTTGAGCAGAAGCGCGAGCGACGGCTTTTTCGCGATGGCCTTCAGCGTCTCGGTCAGGCTGGCGATCGTACCGCCCGATGCGCCGCCCGCCATCTTGCGGACGCGGCCCTTGACGCGCGGCGCAGGGCTCCCGTGGCGTTTGACCGCCTCGGCCTGCAGGAACAGCACGCCGAGGTCGAAGGGGATCGAATCGAAACCGCAGCTGAAGGTGATGCGCGCGCCCGACGCCTTGGCCGCATCCTGATGCGCGTCGATCATCTCGCGCATCCAGCCGGGTTCGCCGCACAGGTCGGCATAAGCGGTGCCCGCCTTGACGCAGGCCGCGACGACATCGCTGCCATAAAGCTGGTAGGGGCCGACCGTGGTCAGCACGACCGACGTACGCGCGGCCATCGCGTCGAGGCTGGCGAGGTCGCTCGCGTCGGCAACGACGAGCGGCGTGTCCTTCGGCGCACCGATCAGGTCGCGCACCTCGGCGAGCTTGTCGGCGCTGCGCCCCGCCATCGCCCATCTGGGCGCATCGGCGCGGCCGCCATAATGCTGGACGAGATATTCGGCGACGAGCCGACCGGTAAAACCGGTCGCGCCATAGACGATGATGTCGAACTCGCGGGTCCCCGCCATGGCCAGCTCTCCCTTTACGTAAACGTTAAGTGGAGGCTAGCGCAGGCGCGCGGGCTTGCCAAGCGAAAGGCGTCAGCGCCGCCAGAAGGGGCGCTTGGTGACCGCCACCGGAGCACCGACGGCCTCGGCGCGGCCTTCGGCGCGCGCCGCGCGCAATTCGGCTTCGGTCAGCCGCGTTTCAGCCTGGTGCTTCGCGAGTTCGTCGCGGCGGCGCTGGCGGAGCGCGTCATAGCTCCAGCGCGTATGGCCATAGCCGAACAGGCACAGCAGCCCGCCGGCGATCGCGAGATTCTTCATCGCCGCCATCGCCTGCATCGGGTCGGTGAATTCGCGGTGGAAGAAGAGGATCGTCAGCAGCACGAAACCCGCGAGCAGGATCGATATTAGCCGCGTTGCAATGCCGAGCGCGATACACACACCCGCGATCAGTTCGAACAGGCCGGTGGGGATTGCAAGACCGCCGGGCAGGCCCGCCGCCGAAATCATGGCGTTGGTGTCGGCGACATGGATCAGCTTGTTGATCCCCGACACGACGAAAATCACGGCGATGAACAGGCGGCCGATGAAGACGGCAATCATGGACATGGGTCATCCTCCACTCAGCGCCCCGACCGCTTGTGCAGTCAGGACGCGCGGAGGCGCCGGAGGTTCCGCCGCGGCGACGCGGGGCTCAGCTCAGGTCGTAAAACAGTCCGTCGAAGCTGCCATTGGCCTCGCCGCTGCCGCCGCGCGTGCGACGCGCGGGGATAATGCTGCGCAGCTGCGGCGCCGACCAGTCCTTGCGGTCGCAGCGCTGGTCGTCGGTCTCGGTCATATTGTGATCGATCATGTCAGAAGCCCCTCCGTAACCGTCTGAATATGCGGGATATCCCCCTTGTGGTCAAGGAAGGGGAGCGAGCGCCAAGTCGTTGATTTCACAGTCGTCGCACGCGACGGCACGCAGGATGAGAGCGTTCGGTCCGGCCTTCAGGCTCAGGTCGGGCAGGGCGATCACCTGCCAGTTGCCCCCGGCCGGTACCTGGACTTCGCGGTCGCCGAGCGCGATCGTGCCGCCCTTGCCCGAGCGAGCACGGACCGTGACTCGCCAGCGCCCGGTCGCTGCCGCGTCGAGGCTGTAGCGCATCCATTCGCCCGTCACGAAGTCCGCGACATAGGGCGTGCCATCGGTTGCGCGCGTGATATCGACGCCGTCGTTGCGAAAGGTCGTGCCATTGTTCCATGGCGTGCGCTCGCCCCCGGTCGCGACATGATAATTGGCGTCGACGCTGTCGCGATAGGCGACGTCGGCGGGGCCGAGGTCATAATCGACGGCGCGGACCGTCAGCGGCGCGGTGCCGAGCCTGCGCTCCGCAAAGGCTTGTGCGCTGCCATCTTGCGGTTGCCGGAACATCGCGTCGATGACGTCGGGCTTGGCGATCGTGCGGTCGAACCGCGTATTTTCGGCCAACTGCATCATCGCGGCAAAGGCTTCGTCGGGGGCGGGCTTCGGCCCCTTGCCGGTTGCCCAGGCAGTGATCTTCATCCAGCCGTCGCCGGCCGCGATCTCGAGCGGCTGGTTGAAGCCGATCTTCTTCCAGGGCCAGAAATTCCAGCCGATGCCTTCGCCCTCGACGAGCTTGATCGCGTCGCGATACCAGACATTGCTGTTCTCGCCCGATTCCCCGAGCCAGACGGGGCGGCCATAGCTTGTCCGCAATTTCACTATATCGGCGATGCTCGCCGCGTCGTTGCGGTTCCAATATTTGTGGAAGCTGAGCACCATATTGGCGTCCCATGCCGGCGGCAGGCCCTTGTAATTATTGCCCCAGCAATTGCCCTCGACGATCACGATATGCCGCTTGTCGACGCCGCGGATCGCCGCGGTGATCCGCTGTTGCAGGTCCCAGACGGCCCTGTTCTCGGTCTCGTCGCAGCCATTGCCCTTGCCGGGGGTGGCAAAGCTCCAGTTCGGTTCGTTGATCAGGTCGTAGCCGCCGATCCACGGTTCGTCCTTGTAGCGCGCCGCGAGCTTCGTCCACAGCGCCACCGTCTTGCGCTGGTTCTCCGCGCTCTCCCACAGCGAGGGCCTGGTCGGGTCGCGGTCGGAAATCGCGAGGTCATTGCCTTGCCCGCCCGGCGCGGCGTGCAGGTCGAGGATCAGCCAGATGCGGTTCGCCTTGCTCCACGCGAGCAGTTCGTCGATGCGCGCGAACCCCTCCTCGTGCCAGGTGTCGACCCCGGCCTTGGGTTCCTTGTCCACCGGCAGCGTGAGCTGGTCGAAATGGATCGGCAGCCGCACCGAGTTGAAGCCCCACGCCGCCATCTGCGCAATATCGGCCTCGGTGGTGTGGTTGTCGAGCCAGGCGCGGTAGAAAGTGGCGGTGCGCTCCTCGCCGACCAGTTCGACCAGCTTCGCGCGGATCCTGTGCTGCTGCCCGACCTCGCCGAGCTTCAGCATATAGCCCTCCTGCAGCATCCACCCGCCGAGCCCCATGCCGCGCAGGATCACCGGCTCGCCGCTGTCGTCGACGATGTTTGTGCCGTCGACTTTCAGCCAGCCCTCGGCATGGGCGGAAGTGGAAGAAAGCAGCACACCAAGCGCCAGCAGGGCCGACCCGAATTTCATGATGGCATCCCCGTTTATGATTTATGGGAACGTTATCAAATTTTAGAGATAGAGCAATCGCTCCGTTTCCAAGGATCGTCATTGCGAGCGTAGCGAAGCAATCCAGAGCGGTGTGCGCTATTCTGGATTGCCGCGTCGCTTCGCTCCTCGCAATGACGGGGTAATTTACAGCTTGGGCAGCGTGACGCCCTTTTGTCCCATATATTTGCCCGCGCGGTCGGCGTAGCTCGTCTCGCACGGCTCGTTGCCCTGCAGGAACAGGAACTGGCACGCGCCCTCATTGGCGTAAATCTTGGCGGGCAGGGGGGTGGTATTCGAGAACTCCAGCGTCACATGCCCCTCCCAGCCGGGCTCGAGCGGGGTGACGTTCACGATGATACCGCAGCGCGCATAGGTCGACTTGCCGAGGCATATCACCAGCACGTCGCGCGGGATGCGGAAATATTCGACCGTGCGGGCAAGCGCGAAGCTGTTCGGCGGGATGATGCAGACATCGGTTTCGCGGTCGACGAAATTCTTGGGGTCGAAATCCTTGGGATCGACGATCGTGCTGTCGACATTGGTGAAGATCTTGAATTCGGGCGCGACGCGCGCGTCATAACCATAGGACGACAGGCCATAGCTGATGCACCCGTCGCGGCGCTGCGCCTCGACGAACGGTTCGATCATGCCCTGCGTTTGGGCGGCTTCGCGAATCCAGCGGTCGGAAAGAATGGCCATGGCGCTGTCTTGTCGGGGCGCCGCGCTTTGCGCAAGCGGTCAGTCGATCAGGCCAAGGTCCTTCGGCCCGAAAGCGGCAGGCAGCAGCTCGCTGAGCCGGTAACTCTTCACCGCGCTGCCGTCGCCCGAGGCGCAATGGACGAGGATATCGGTCTTCGACCGCTCTGCGGCCTCGTTCAATATCTGGCGGCAGCGCCCGCACGGATTGACCGGATCGCTGCCGATCAGCGCATCGCCGTCGGGCCGCCCGCCGACGATCGCCACCTCGGCGAGTTCGCCGATCCAGCCTTCGTTGGCGATCTTGGCGATCGCGGCGGTCTCGGCGCAGAGCGTCAGGCCGTAACTCGCATTTTCGACATTGGCGCCGGTGACGATACTGCCGTCCTTGAGCAGCAGCGCGGCGCCGACGTGAAAGCCCGAATAGGGCGCATAGGCCCGGCTCGCGGCATCGCGCGCAGCGTCGATCAGCGCGTCGATCGTCTCTTCGCTCATTTGATGTCTCCGTCGGGGCGCACGACGTTCCAGCCGACGGTGCCGTCGGCGCCCGCGATGCGCATATAGTCGTTCGCCTGCCACATCGCCCAAGGATGCGCGCCATATTCGGGGGTGAAAAAGTCGCGGCGCAGCCAGGTGGTGCGTGCGATATTCCGCGTCACCTGATATTCGGCCTCGAAGGCGGGGCTCGGCGCGATCAGGCTTTCCTTGCCGGTATGCGCCTCGATCTGCGCGAGAAAGGTCGTCAGTTCGGACAGCAGCAGCGCGCGCGTCGGCCGGTCGGGGCAGCGGTCGTCGAAGTCGAGCCAGATGGCCGCCGGGAACATGTCTTTGCGGCGCGGGACATTGCGGATGAAATTGGCCGCCTGGTCGGTGGCGAGGCGGCACAGGTCATAGCGGTGGATCGCCCCCGCCTGCACGTCGGCGCGCCCGGCATCGCGCAGGTTGCGGGCAAAGGCCGGATCGACCCGGTCGGCACCGCTGGTCGCTGCGATATAGGCGAAATCGGCGCCCGCGGCCTTGATCGAGCCCCAGTGAACCGTTCCGTTCGACGCGTCGATCGTCACCCCCTGCCACGGATATTGGTCGCGCGCCGGCGCCCAGCGCGCCGCCCACCACAGCGCCAGCCCGATGGCGAGCAGGATCAGCAGCAGCGCGGCGCCGATGCGCCTGAGCAGGCGCAGCAGCGCGCCGCGCCAGTCGCGGCCCGGCCTGGCCGGCTTCTTGCCGCCGCTCTTGATCGCCCCCGTCGCCATGGTCAGCCCTTGATATGCAGCACACAGATCAGCGTGAACAGCCGCCGCGCGGTATCGAAATCGACCGCGATCTTGCCGTCGAGCCGGTCCATCAGCATCTCGGCGGCCTCGTTATGCAGCCCGCGCCGCGCCATGTCGACGGTCTCGATCTGCTGCGCGGTCGAGGTCTTGATCGCCTGGTAATAGCTGTCGCAGATCGCGAAATAGTCGCGGATCGGGCGGCGAAAGCGCCCGAGGCCGAGGATGATTGCCTCCAGCGGCGACCCATCTTCGCGGCTGATTTCAAAGATCAGGCGCCCGTCCTCGACACGCAGCATCAAGCGGTACGGCCCGGCATAGCCATCGGCGTGCCCGCGCTGCGGCACGAACTTGTTGTCCTCGATCAGGTCGAAGATCGCGACGCGCCGTTCCTGCTCGACGTCGGGGTTGCGCCAGACGATCGAACCCTCGTCGAGCTCGATCGAAATGATGCGCTGTTTGGCGGGGTCGGCGTCGGTCATGCTGTCCGTGCTTCTACTTGCCGCACCGCGAAGGGCAAGGGGACTTCCGCTCCCGCCAAACCCGTTCGCCCTGAGCTTGTCGAAGGGCTGTTCTTCTTTCGACGACAGCCATGTGAAGGACGGTGCTTCGACAAGCTCAGCACGAACGGATCGGGAAAGTTATCCCCAGAAGCACCCCCGGCGCTGCCGATCGGCAAAGCCAAGCCGGTTGCACCGACCGCGCCATCGGCGCATGATGAGATCATGGCTGAGCTAGCACTTTTTCCCGCCCCGGTACCCGCCGGGGACGACCGCCAATTGCCGCGCAATATCGAGGCGGAGGCCGCATTTCTCGGCGCGATCCTGATCGACAACCGAGTCGTCGAGGATCTGCCCGTCCAGCTCCACCCCGATCATTTCTTCGAACCGCTGCATGGGCGCATCTTTCAGCAGACGATGGCGCTGATCGAGCGCAACAGCATCGCGACGCCGGTGACGCTCAAGCCCTTTTTCGAGGCCGACGAGGCGATGAAGGCGGTCGGCGGCCCCGGCTATCTGGCGCAGCTCACCGGCAGCGGCGCCGGCCTGATCGGCGCGCGCGATTTCGCCAAGCAGATTTTCGACCTCGCGCTCTTGCGCGAACTTGCCGGCGTCGGCCGCACGCTCGTCGACAATGCGCTCGACACCAGCGAGCGCGTCGACCCGCAGGCGCAGATCGAGGAAGCCGAAACCGCGCTCTATCGCGTCGCGGGCGGCGAGGCCGAGATGGGGACGGTCAAGAATTTCAGCCAAGCGAGCCTCGTCGCGCTGCAGGCCGCCGAACGCGCGCTCAATTCGGGCGGCCATCTGTCGGGGATCACCACCGGCATCGGCAGCATGAACGCCAAGATCGGCGGCATGCACAATTCGGACTTGATGATCCTCGCGGGCCGTCCGGGCATGGGCAAGACCTCGCTCGCGACGAACATCGCCTATAACGCCGCCGAACGCTTCCGCCGCGACGAGGAAGACGGCATCCCGCCCGAGAAGAATATGGGCGCCAAGGTCGCCTTCTTCAGCCTCGAAATGTCGGCGGACCAGCTCGCGACGCGCGTGCTCGCCGAACAGTCGGGCGTCTCGGGCGAGGCGCTGCGCATGGGCAAGATCAGCAAGGAACAGTTCCAGCAGCTCTCGCGCGCCGCGCAGGCGCTCCAGACGCTGCCTTTGTTCATCGACGACACCCCGGGCCTGACGATCGCCGGGCTGCGTACCCGCGCGCGGCGGCTCCAGCGGCGCCACGGCATCGGCTTCATCATCGTCGACTATCTGCAGCTTCTGCAAGGCTCGTCGAAAAGCGGCGACAATCGCGTGCAGGAAATCTCCGAAATCTCGCGCGGCCTCAAAACCTTGGCGAAAGAACTTCATGTACCGGTGATGGCGCTGTCGCAGCTCAGCCGCCAGGTCGAAAGCCGCGAGGACAAGCGCCCGCAGCTTTCCGACCTTCGTGAATCGGGTTCGATCGAACAGGACGCCGACATGGTGCTCTTCGTGTTCCGCGAGGATTATTATGTCGCGGCGCGCGAGCCCAAGCGGCCGGTCGAGGGCGACGATGTGAAGATTCACGCGCAGCATGAGGAGTGGGCCGCCGAAATGGAACGCGTATTCGGCCTGGCCGAAGTCATCGTCGCCAAATCGCGCCACGGCTCGACCGGCAAGGTCCGGCTGCACTTCGAGGCGAAGACGACGAAGTTCAGCGACCTCGCCGACGACAGCATGGCCTATGAGGATTATGAGTAGCTCGATCACCAACACGTCATCCCAGCGAAAGCTGGGATCGCTGGCGGTTTAGCGGGACGATAGCGGTCCCAGCTTTCGCTGGAACGACGGTCAAGGAATATTGGCCGCCAGATCACTCCAATCTGGATTGCCTGCTTCGATCAACTCGATTTTCCATTGCCGCTTCCAAGCCTTCATCGCTTTTTCGCGTGCGATGGCCTCTTCGATCGTTGGATATTCCTCGGCGAGCACAAGCGTGGTTAATCCATATTTTCGACAGAAAGCTGAGCCTTTGCCGGTCTTGTGCTGGAAAACGCGTGCCGAAATGTCCGCCGTGACTCCGATATAGAGCACGCCACCGCGCTTGTTCGTCATGATGTACACATGTCCGCCACGGCTCATGCCGACAGCGTAGCGCAAGGTTCCCAGCGATCCCAGCTTTCGCTGGGATGACGGCTATCTCAGAACGCCGGATCGTTCGCCGGATTGTCGTCGATCGGCGTCACTTCGCTGTGGATGCCGCATTCGGTCTTGTCCCAGCCGCGCCAGCGGCCCGAGCGGGGGTCTTCGCCGGGCTTGACCTTCGAGGTGCAGGGCGAGCAGCCGATCGACGGATAGCCCTCGGCCTCGAGCGGGTGGCGCGGCAGGTCGTGGGCCTCGAAATAGGCGTCGAGGTCGGCGCGCGACCAGTTGGCGAGCGGGTTGAACTTCAGCCGGCCGGTGTTGCCGTCGAGCTCGAAGCGCGGCAGGCCGGTGCGCGTCGAGGCCTGAAAACCCTTGCGCCCGGTGATCGAGGTATCGAAATCGGCAAGCGCCTTTTCGAGCGGCTTGACCTTGCGGATCTCGCAGCAGCCGTCGGGGTCGTACGACCAGCGCAGCTCGGTCGCGTCTTTTGCCGCGAGGTCGTCGGGATCGGGGGTCAGGTTGACGATATTGAGTCCGAGCCGCGCCGCCAGTTCGTCGCGATAGGCCAGCGTTTCGGGGAAATGCTTGCCGGTGTCGAGGAACAGCACCGGCATGTCGGGCGCGGCGCGCGTGACGAGGTGCAGCAGCACCGCGCTCTCGGCGCCGAAGCTCGACACGATCGCGGTCTCGCCCAGCAGCCCGGCGCCGATCACGCTCGCGACGACCTCGGCGGCGTCCTGGCCGCGGAACAGATTGTTCAGCCGGATGACGTCGGTTGGCGCGAAGCGCGGCGCGACGTCGATGCGGTCGCGCGTGCGGTCTTCGCCGGTGTTGGGGGGAGAGACCCTCACCTCAGCCATGCCTCAGCTTCCAGATCGGAACCGCGCCGTCGGCCGCGCCCTGATAATGTTCGGGCCAGCGGCTGAGCGCCGCCTCGACATCGGCGGGGTTCAGGTCCTTTTCGGGCGCGAACGTATCGAAGCCGCAGCGTTTCATATAGGCGATCTGGTCGACCAGCACATCGCCCTGCGCGCGCAATTCACCGGCATAGCCCGCCTCGCGCAGGATGCGCGCCGACGAATAGCCGCGCCCGTCGCGGAACTTGGGGAAGGCGACCTCGATCAGCGCGAGCCGGTCGAGATGCGGGATCAGCGCGCGTGCATCCTCGTCGGGCTCGAGCCGCACCGCGGTCGCGTTCGACTGCTGGAGGAAGGCGTCGAGGGTGACGCAGGGTTCCTCGCCGTCGGAATGAATATGCTCAACCATAGATCGCCTCCTTGAAGGGGGCCATGCCGATGCGGCGATAGGTGTCGACGAAGCGCTCGCCCTCGGCGCGCTCGGCGAGATATTTGTCGGTGACGCGCTCGATCGCATCGACGACGCCATCCTCGTCGAAGCCGGGGCCGGTGATCGTGCCGAGCGACACATCCTCCGCGCCCGATCCGCCGAGCAGAAGCTGGTAGTTTTCGGTGCCTTTGCGGTCGACCCCCAGAATGCCGATGTGGCCGGCATGATGGTGGCCGCACGCGTTGATGCAGCCCGAAATCTTGAGCTTGAGCTCGCCGAGTTCCTTCTGGCGGCCGAGATCGGAGAAGCGCGTCGCGATCTTCTGCGCGACCGGGATCGAGCGCGCATTGGCGAGGCTGCAATAATCGAGCCCGGGGCAGGCGATGATGTCGCTGATCAGGTCGAGGTTCGGCGTCGCGAGCCCCGCAGCGTCGAGCGCCTGCCAGATCGCGTAAAGGTCGGCCTTGCGAACATGCGGCAGCACGATGTTTTGCGCGTGGGTGACGCGCAGTTCGTCATGGCTGAATTTTTCGGCGAGGTCGGCCATCAGGTCGATCTGCGCCGACGATGCGTCGCCGGGGATGCCGCCGACTGGCTTGAGGCTGATGTTGACGATCGCATGCCCGGGCACCTTGTGCGCGGCGACATTCTGGTCGACCCAGACCGCGAAATCGGGATCGCTGCGGTCGATTGCGTCCGAAGCCGATGCGTCGAGCGGCGGCGAGGCGAATTGCGCGGCGATGCGGTCGAACTCGGCCTTCGGCGGGTCGATGCCGAGCGATTTTACATGCGCGAATTCTTCCTCGACCTGGCGGCGATATTCGTCGGCGCCCAGTTCGTGGATCAGGATCTTGATCCGCGCCTTGTAGATGTTGTCGCGGCGGCCGTAGCGGTTGTAGACGCGCAGGCACGCCTCGGCATAGCTCAGCATGTCGTCGAGCGGCACGAAATCCTTGATCAGCGGCGCGATCATCGGGGTACGGCCCATGCCGCCGCCGACGTAGAAGGCCGCGCCGTGGACGCCGTCCTTCTCGACGATCTGGATGCCGATGTCGTGGAGACGCATCGCGGCGCGATCCTCGTCGGCGGCGATGACGGCGATCTTGAACTTGCGCGGCAGATAGCTGAATTCGGGATGGAAGCTCGACCATTGGCGGAGGAGTTCGGCCCAGGGACGCGGATCGGTGATCTCGTCGGCGGCGGCGCCCGCCCACTGGTCCGAGCTGATGTTGCGGATGCAATTGCCGCTCGTCTGGATCGCATGCATTTCGACCGACGCGAGGTCCTCGAGGATCGCGGGCGCATCCTCCAGCTTGATCCAGTTATACTGGATATTCTGGCGCGTGGTGAAATGGCCGTAATCGCGGTCGTACTTGCGCGCGATATGCGCGAGCATGCGCATCTGGCGCCCGTCGAGCGTGCCATAGGGCACCGCGACGCGCAGCATATAGGCGTGGAGCTGGAGATAGAGCCCGTTCATCAGGCGCAGCGGCTTGAACTGGTCCTCGGTGATTTCGCCGGCGAGGCGGCGTTTCACCTGGTCCGAAAATTCGGCGACGCGAGCGGCGACCATCGCATGGTCATATTCGTCATATTTATACATGTCAGATCACCCAGTCGCCGGCCGCAGGATCGGCGGGTTTCAATGTCAGGTCGGGGCGCACGGTCGGACCCAATGCGCGGATGCGGTCCTTGATATGCGCCGGGCGCGGGCCCTCGGCGGTCGCTTCGCCCGCGATGATGTAGGGCGCGTTGACGCGGCGCGCGGCCTCCTCGACGGCGAGCACCGCCTCGCCATGTTCGCCGACGTCGGCCGCATCCTCGATATGCAGCGACCAGTCGGCGCCGGTCCACCAGGTGACAAATCCTGTTTTCAGGTCGTTGCCCGTGAGCAATTTCATGTGAAGTCCCCAATATTTTCTATGTTTTGAGCGATGCCGGGGGCGCCGAGGCAGTCGAGCGCGTCGGCGCGCGCCGCGACCTTGCCGACGATGATCAGCGCCGGGCTGGCGACGCGTTCGCGCGCGACGAGGTCGCCGAGATCGGTGAGCAAGGTGCGGAGCACGCGGGCATCGGCGGTGGTGCCGCGCTCGACCACCGCGACGGGCAGGTCGGGCGATACGCCGTCGGCGATCAGCTTGTCGGCGATGGCCGATGCGGTCGCGAGGCCCATGTAGATCACCAGCGTGCGGCCATGCCCGGCGAGCCCCGACCAGTCCTGGTCGGACAGATCCTTGCACTGGCCGGCGACGAAGCTGACCGCGCTCGCATCTTCGCGGTGGGTCAGCGGCAGCCCCGCCTGCGCGGCGCAGCCGGCGGCGGCGGTGATGCCGGGGACGACTTCGCACGCCAGTCCGGCATCGCGCGCCGCGTCGAGTTCTTCGCCGCCGCGCCCGAAAATGAACGGATCGCCGCCCTTCAGCCGCACGACCTGCTTGCCCGCCAGCGTTTCGCGCACGAGCAGGTCGTTGATCGCTTCCTGCTTCATCGTGTGGCGGCTGCGCTGCTTGGCGACGCTGATCCGTTCGACATGCGCCGGGATCAGCGCGAGCACGCCGTCGCCGACCAGCCCGTCATGCACGACAAGATCGGCGCTCGTCAGCAGCCGCGCGGCGCGCAAGGTCAGCAGGTCGGGGTCGCCGGGGCCGGCGCCGACGAGCCAGAGCTTGCCGGTGGAAGGGAGAGTCTTTTCCATCCAGCGTAGATGGTCCGCACGTCCCGATATGGCAAAGCAGGCTTTGTTGACGGGGGTGTAGGTAAAATTGACCCGGCTTGTCGGCGGGGGCTGTTCAGAGGAACTTCTTCGCCACCAGCTGCGATTCCTCGGGGTCGCGCAGGCCGACGCCGATCGAGGCGCGCACCGCGTCGCTTTCGCTGCTGGCGACCGGATAGGCGCAATAGTCGGCGGCGTAAAAGGCGCTCGGACGATGGTTGCCCGACAGCCCGACGCCGCCGAAGGGCGCCGCCGACGACGCCCCGTTGGTCGGACGGTTCCAGTTGATGACGCCCGCGCGGGCATTCGCCCAGAACTGGTCGTAGAGCTGCGGCGATCCGCCGATCAGCGCCGCCGAGAGGCCGAAAGCGGTGTTGTTCGCCTCGGCGATCGCCGCCTCGAAGCTGTCGACGCGCACGACCTGGAGCAGGGGGCCGAACAATTCGATGTCGGGGCGTTCGGGCATGTCGGTGACGTCGATGATGCCGGGGGTCAGGAAGGGGCGATCCTTGACCGGGCGCGTCATGTGGCGCACGACCTTGCCGCCGTTCGACATCAGGATCAGGAAGCTTTCGGTCAGCCCGTCGGCGGCCTCGTTATCGATCACCGGCCCCATATAGGGCGGCGGCGTCGCAAAGGGCTCGTCGACGATCAGCCGGTTGGTCAGCTTGCGCACTTCCTCGACCAGCCGCTCGGCCATGCTGTCCTTGACGATCAGGCGGCGCGCGTTGGTGCAGCGCTGCCCGGCGCTGAGGAAGGCCGACTGGACGACGAGGATCGCCGCGGTGTGGAGGTCGGGGGTGTCCCAGACCACAATCGGGTTGTTGCCGCCCATTTCGAGCGCGAGGATCTTGTCGGGGCGGTTCGCGAACTGGCGGTTGAGCGCGAGGCCGGTGCGCGCCGATCCGGTGAACAGCAGCCCGTCGATGCCGGCATGGCCCGCGAGCGCCTTGCCCTCGTCGGGGCCGCCGATCACCAGCCGCAGCACCTCTTCGGGCACCCCGGCGCTGTGGTAGAGGTCGACGAGCATCGCGCCGGTCGCCGGGGTCTTTTCGGACGGCTTGAAGGCCACCGAATTGCCCGCGATCAGCGCCGGGACGATATGGCCATTGGGCAGGTGCGCGGGAAAATTATACGGGCCGAGCACCGCGAGCAGCCCGTGCGGCTTGTGGCGCACCGCGTTGCGCAGCCCCATCGCGCCCTCGATACGGCGGTTCGGGGTGCGCTCGGCATAGGCGTTGATCGAGATGTTGACCTTGTTCGCGACCGATTCCACCTCGGTACGCGCTTCCCACAAGGGCTTGCCGGTCTCGCGCGCGATCAGCGTCGCCAGCGTTTCGCTCTCGGCCTTCACCCGGTCGGCGAAGCGGCGCAGCATTTCGGTACGATAGGTGAGGGGTTTTGCCGCCCATTCGGGCCAGGCGCGGCGGCCGATCTCGACCTCCTGGTCGATATCGCTGATCGCCCCGCGCCAGATTTCGGCGCCGGTCGCGGGATCGTGGCTGACCAGTTCGGCCGTCATGCGACCTCCGGGCCTGCCGCGCGCTTGCCGCGAGGGGAGGTGGGCTGGATGTCGGGGACCGGTCGCTGCATTGTCCCAGCCTCTTATCGGTGAAAGCCGGGAGCGGCAAGCCGAGGCAAGCATCGCTTGCGCGGCCGCGCCGGGTTGGCGATAGGGGATAGGAATCCCCGGGGGGCGGGCGAAGAAGGGAAGCCGTTATTTCGGTCAGGCAGGACAAGGCATCGGACGGGCGCGGCGACTGGGCGGACCATTATTGGTGGTCGGCCGATAGCGTGCGGCTGCACGCGCGCATCTATGCCGGACCCGACGCGGCGGCGGATGCGCCGCCGATCCTCTGTATGCCCGGCCTCGCGCGCAACGCCCGCGATTTCGAAGCGCTCGCGCCGCACCTTGCGCAGGTCCGCCGCGTCATCGTCGTCGAATTTCGCGGCCGCGGCGAAAGCGCTTTTGCCAAGGACCCGATGACCTATGTCCCGCTGACCTATGTGCAGGACGTTATCGCGCTGCTCGACGACCTCAAGGTCGATCGGTTCGCCACCGTCGGCACCTCGCTCGGCGGGCTGGTTTCGATGCTCCTCGCGGCGACCCAGCCGGGACGGCTCGTCGGTGCGGTGCTGAACGACGTCGGCCCCGAACTCGAGGCGGCGGGGCTCGCGCGCATTCGCGACTATATCGGCGCCGGGGGCAGCCAGCCGACGTGGATCCACGCCGCGCGCGCCTTTGGCGAACTCAACGCGGCGGTCTATCCGGGGTATGAGATCCACGACTGGTTGCGGCTGACCAAGCGCACTCATCGGCTGACCGCCGAGGGGCGCATCGTTACCGATTATGACAAGCAGATCGCGGCGCCGCTGCGCGTGCCCAATGGCGGCGACGCCGGGGTCGACCTGTGGCCCGCCTATCGCGCGCTCGGCGGGGTGCCGCTGCTGCTGCTGCGCGGCGAACTGTCCGATATCCTCGGGCGCGATGCCGCCGCGAAGATGACCGCCGAATTGCCGCAGGCCCGGCTGGTCGAGATCCCCCGCGTCGGCCACGCCCCGACGATGGACGAGCCCGAGGCGCTGGCGGCGATCGATGCCTGGGCGGCGGAATTGCCTGCGGCGTGAGCGACGAGGCGCGTCCGGTCCGCATCCTCCACCTGCATTCGAGCTTTTCGCTCGGCGGCAAGGAGGCGCGTGCGACGCGGCTGATGAACCTGATGGGCGACCGCGCTGAGCATGTGATCCTGTCTGCGGTGCCCGACGCGCTCGGCGCGCGCGACGCGATCGACCCGGGCATCCGGGTCGAGTTTCCTGGCGACGCCGCGCCCGCGCTGCATGGCAAGCCCGGGCTGTCGCGCTACCGTGCGCTCGCGCGTTATATGGCCCGCTTCGACCTGCTGCTGAGCTATAATTGGGGATCGATGGACGGGGTGATGGCGCACCGATTGTTCGCGTCTTTCCGCGACCTGCCGCCGCTGATCCATCATGAGGATGGCTTCAACGAGGACGAGAGCGTCAAGCGCAACTGGAAGCGCAATCTGTTCCGCCGCCACGCGCTGAAAGGCGCGGGCGCGGTGGTCGTCCCCTCGACCCTGCTCCAGCGCATCGCCACCGACGAATGGGGCGCGGGCGACCGCACCGAACTGATCCGCAACGGCATCGACGTTGCCGCCTATGCGGGCGCACCGACGGTCCCGATCCCCGGCTTCGAACGGCGCCCGGGCGAGGTGGTGATCGGCACCGTCGCGGGACTGCGCAAGGTCAAGGACCTGCCGCGCCTCGTCCGCGCGGTCGCGCCCTTGCCCGATCATGTCCGCCTTATGATCGTCGGCGAGGGCCCCGAAAAAGAGGCGATCCGCGCCGAGGCGGCCGCCTGCGGCATGGCGGACCGGCTCGTCATGCCGGGCTTCATGGCCGAACCCGCGCGCTGGATCGGCCATTTCGATCTGCTCGCGCTGTCGTCACGGAGCGAACAGGCGCCGATCGCGGTGATCGAGGCGATGGCCGCCGGGCTGCCCGTCGCGAGCCCGCAAGTCGGCGACGTCGCGGCGATGGTTTCCGATGACAATTGCCGCTTCGTTGCGGCCAACGAGGCGGAGTTTCGCGCCGCGCTTGCCGAACTCGCGTCCGATGCGGCGCTGCGCCGGTCGGTCGGCGATGCGAACCGCCAGATCGCCGCGACACGCTTCGACGAATCAACCATGGTCGCGGCCTATGAAACTCTCTATGGTCGCGCGCTGGAAGGTCGCCGTCTCTTCTCCCGGGGATAGGCCGCACGGCCATTGACTTTCGGCGCCGCCTTCCGCTTACGGAAGCGCAAATCGTGGCCCGATTGCGCCATGCAATCAGGCGGAGAGAAAGAGGTCTCTGTGTTCAAAGGTTTGAAGCCCATCCTTTATGGCGGGCGTGAAGTGTGGCCGTTGGTCGAGGGCGGCAAGGGCGTGTCGGCGACCAACCATATGTCGAGCGGCGCCTGGGCCGCCGCGGGCGGCATCGGCACCGTGTCGGCGGTCAACGCCGACAGCTATGACGCCGAGGGCAAGATCATCCCGCAGGTCTACAAGGCGCTCACCCGCAAGGAACGCCACGAAGAACTGATTCAATATGGTATCGAAGGCGCGGTGGCGCAGGTCGAACGCGCCTATGAGGTGTCGGGTGGCAAGGGCGCGATCAACATCAATGTGCTATGGGAAATGGGCGGCGCGCAGCAGATCCTCGAAGGCGTGCTCGCGCGCACCCCGGGCATGATCGCCGGCGTCACCTGCGGCGCCGGCATGCCGTACAAGCTCAGCGAAATCGCCGAGCGCCACAATGTCCTATACCTGCCGATCATCAGCTCGGCGCGCGCCTTCCGCGCGCTGTGGAAGCGCGCCTATCACAAGGTGCCGCACCTGCTCGGCGCGGTGGTGTATGAAGATCCCTGGCTCGCGGGCGGTCATAACGGCCTGTCGAACGCCGAAGACCCGCTGGTGCCGCAGGATCCCTATCCGCGCGTCAAGGCGGTGCGCGATACGATGCGCGCCGAGGGCATCGCCGACAGCGTGCCGATCGTGATGGCCGGCGGCGTCTGGTATCTGCGCGACTGGGAGGATTGGATCGACAATCCCGAACTCGGCCAGATCGTCTTTCAATATGGCACCCGCCCGCTGCTGACCGAGGAAAGCCCGATCCCGCAGGCGTGGAAGGATCGCCTCCGCACCCTCGACGACGGCGACGTGCTGCTGCACCGCTTCTCGCCGACCGGCTTCTATTCGAGCGCGGTACGCACGCCGTTCCTGCGCGACCTCGAAGCACGCTCGGAACGCCAGATCCCCTATTCGAAGCAGGAAGCGGGCGATCATATCGTCCAGCTCGACGTCGGGGTGAAGGGCAAGAATTTCTGGGTCACCCCGCACGACCGCGCCCGCGCCCGCGACTGGGCGGCCGAAGGCTATACCGAGGCGCTGAAGACCCCCGACAATACGGTCGTGTTCGTGACCCCCGAGGACAAGGCGATCATCCGCAAGGACCAGACCGACTGCATGGGCTGCCTGTCGCATTGCGGTTTTTCGTCGTGGAAGGACCATGACGACTACACCACCGGCTACCTCGCCGATCCGCGCAGCTTCTGCATCCAGAAAACGCTGCAGGACATCGCGCACGGCGGCGACCCCGAGCAGAATCTGATGTTCGCGGGCCACGCCGCGTTCAACTTCAAGACCGACCCCTTTTATTCGAACAACTTCACCCCGACGGTGAAGCAGCTGGTGGATCGGATTTTGACGGGGGATTGATCTAATTCACCGCCCCCATGGCAAGGTCAGCGCCCATGCCATCTCCTGTCCTCTCAATTTTGCGGCAGGTTGGGGCGGTACGATATTTGGACGAGTTCCCCGTCTGGAGTAATCGACGCTGTTGCGTTCAGATGCTGGCCTCCCGGCTTTTGCCAGTGTGCAACCACATGAACGATATTTCCCGCCCATGATGCGCATGTGTAGTAGATATGGTCTTCGTCCATGACCTCCCGCCGGAGGTTGGCGGGCCATTTCATCATCTCCTTTTCCCATAGCGATGCGGCGGATTGTCCTTGCGTAGTTTGGGCGTCGCGAAAGATCAGGCAGTCCGTAAAATTCGATCCCCGATAGTCGTTGAGTGCAAATTGCCGTGAATCTGTGCTCCGGACCAATTTCGCGCTGCGTGTAATGTCCAGCAGTGGGCGTTGATCGAGGCCAAACAGTAAGCGATACTCGCGAGGCTCGCCGGGCGTCGTAAGATCCAGGCAACTGATTTGGTCGGTGGCCGGAACCGGTTCCCGAACGCACTGGTCGTTTGGATATTCAATCGTCCGTGGCATACTTGGCTCTGCGGAAAAAAATGTGAGCGCGAGGATCGCCGTAAAGAAGCGCGGCTCTAGGCCCAACCTTCGAGCACCTGATCGGGCGGGCGATGCCCGTCGCTCCATGCGCGGATGTTGGCGATGACCTTCTCGCCCGACGCCTCGCGCCCCTCGATCGTCGCCGAGCCGAGGTGCGGCAGCAGCACGACATTGTCGAGCGCGAGCAGCTCGGGGTCGACCGCGGGTTCGTGCGTGTAGACGTCGAGCCCGGCGCCCGCGATGCGCCCGGCCTTGAGCGCCGCGACCAGCGCGCCCTCGTCGACGATCTCGCCGCGCGCGGTGTTGATCAGATAGGCGGTGGGCTTCATTGACGCGATGCGCGCCGCATGGATCATCTCGTGCGTCTCGCTCGTATGCGGGCAATGGATTGTCACCACGTCGCTGATCCGTAGCAGGGTATCGACACTCGCATGATAGCTCGCGCCCAATTCCTCCTCGATCGCTTCGGGCAGGCGGCGGCGGTTGTGGTAATGGATCGACAGGCCGAAGGCGCGCGCGCGCCGCGCGACCGCGAGGCCGATGCGCCCCATGCCGATGATGCCGAGCAATTTGCCGCCGACGCGGTGGCCGAGCATCGCGCTCGGCGCCCAGCCGGCCCATTGGCCCGAGCGCATCAGCTTCTCGCCCTCGGCCAAGCGGCGTGGCACCGAGAGGATCAGCGCCATCGTCATGTCGGCGGTATCCTCGGTGAACACGCCGGGCGTGTTCGACACCATGATGCCCTTGGCGCGCGCGGCGGCGAGGTCGATATGGTCGACCCCGGCGCCGAAATTGGCGATCAGCTTCAGCCGCTCGCCCGCCGCCGCGATCACCTCGGCATCGATCTCGTCGGTCACGGTGGGGACAAAGACGTCGCAATCGGCGACCGCGGCTTTCAGCTCGTCCTTGGTAAAGGCATGATCCTGCGCCGACAGCGCGACGTCGAACAGTTCGGCCATGCGCCCCTCGACATGCGGCATCAACTGGCGGGTGACGATGACGCGCGGGCGGCGGGGACGGGATGAATCGGGCATGGCGCCGATAGAGCGTGCGACGCGGGAACGGTCAAGGGGCGCGCGCGTCTTGCGCTTGTGGAAAAGCCGCATCTCGCGGGACGCCGATGGTTGAAAAAAGGCGCGATTTGCAACAAGGGTTGCCGATGACCAGCCAAAAAATCCTGATGCTTGCCTTGTGCGTCGCCGCCGCCGCACCTGCCGCGGCACAGAGTGACCCCGAATTGCCCTATTGGGCGTCGATCAGCGTCGACGAGGCACGGATGCGCAAGGGGCCGTCGCCCGACGTGCCCGTCATCTGGGAATATCGGCGCAAGGATCTGCCGGTCAAGGTCGTCGCGAGGTTCGAGACCTGGCGCAAGATCGAGGACCCCGACGGCACACAGGGGTGGATGGCGGCGCGCCTGCTCAGCCGCACGCGCACCGCAATCGTCACCGGCAATGACGTGCGCCCGCTGCACGAGGCGGCAAACACCTCGTCGGCGATCCTCTATCGCGCGCAGCCCGGCGTCGTCGGCCGGATCACCGACTGCGCGAACGGCTGGTGCCAGTTCGACGTTACCGGCCGGCGCGGCTGGATCCAGACCGACCATATCTGGGGCGACTGACGGCGAGACTCCGAAAGTTCGCTACCAAAACCGTTCGTGTCGAGCGAAGTCGAGACACCCATCACAAGCGCATGCCTTCGGGGTGACATGAACGGAGATGGAGAGGTCTTATAACCGTCCCCCAAATCCGATCCGCTAAGCTGTTTACTTCTTCTTCGGCGTCACCGTCACCACCGTGCCGTCGTCGGCGGTCGCGGTGAAGCTGCCGTCGGCGCCCGGCTTGGTCACCGCCCAGCACATGCCCGGCGCATCGCCCTCGGGATCGAAGCAATCCTTGCCGTCGTGCGAGGCATAGAGGCCCTTGACCTGCTTGCCGTCGGGGCCGGTGTCGACATAGGTGCCGTCGGCGTTGATCGTGGTGCTGGCCATCTTTCCATCGGCCATCTTGACGTCATAGGTCCCCGGCGCGGTTCCCGACCCCGAGTCGGCCGCCGGCGCGGGCGCCGCGGTCTCGGCCGGTGCTGCGGGGGTTTCCTGTTTCTCTTCAGTCTTTTGCGAACAGGCCGACAGCGCGGCGAGCGCGGCGAACAGGACAAGCTTTTTCATGGCGCATTCTCCCCTTGTTGCAGGGCACAGGCTATGCCTTTCCGCCCGCGCCAACAATGGAAATCGGCTGCGGCCCGCGCCCACGAAAAAGGGGCCGGACCTGTCTGGTCCGGCCCCTCTTTGGCCCAAAGGCTTAGCGCCAGCGGAAGTGGTTGCGATAGACCTTGACCACCCGGCCGTTGCGCTCGTTGACGAGCAGCAGGTCGTTATAGTGGCGGACATAGGTCAGGTTGCGACCGGCCCGCGGCACGCCCCAGCGGCTGTCCCAGGTCGGGCGATAGCCCGGCGCGTAATAGTTCGACCGCAGCGTCGCGCCGACGCGGAACTGCTGATATTTGAACGGCGCGCGATAATTGGCGTAGCGGTTGTCGCGGCGCCAGTCCTGCTTGCTGTCGCGCAGGTCGCGGCGGGCGTCATTATATTCGCGGCGTTCCTCGCGGATGTCGCTGCGGCTGCCATAGCGCTGCGCGTCGCGCAGTTCGCGGCGCTCTTCGCGGACGTCGGCGCGATCCTTGCGGATCTCGCGGGTCTGCGCCTGCGCGGCGACCGGCATGGTGGCGGGGACCATCATCGCGGCGATCAGGCCGGCGGTGAGAAATTTGCTCTTCATTGTGCCATTCCTTTTTCCGTCAGGGGGGAGGGGATCTGCCCGATGACTGATGCTGGAATAGGCGAGTCGATTTGAACGCATCCGGAATGCGGCGTTTATTTTCAGGACATTAGTGTCGCAGTCTGTCGCAACCGAACGACGAAGGGGCGCCGCCTTGCGACGACGCCCCGGAACTTTTCGCCGATCTGAGAAATCAGACCAGTTCGATCGCCACCGCGGTCGCTTCGCCGCCGCCGATGCACAGGCTCGCGATGCCGCGGGTCTTGCCGTGGCGCTGGAGCGCCGCGATCAGCGTTGTGATGATACGCGTGCCGCTGGCGCCGATCGGGTGGCCGAGCGCGGTCGCGCCGCCATGGATGTTGATCTTCTCGCGCGGGATGCCGAGGTCGTGCATCGCGAACATCGCGACGCAGGCGAACGCCTCATTGACCTCGAACAGGTCGACGTCGGCGATCGACCAGCCGGTCTTGGCGAGCAGCTTGTTGATCGCGCCGACCGGGGCGACGGTGAAATCCTTCGGCTCCTGCGCATGCGCGGTGTGCGCGACGAGGCGCGCGACGGGCTTCGCGCCCTTGGCGTCGGCGACCGACTGGCGCGTCAGCACGACGGCGGCGGCGCCGTCCGAGATCGAGCTGCTGGTCGCGGCGGTGATCGTGCCGTCCTTGGCAAAGGCGGGCTTCAGCGTCGGGATCTTGTCGGGCATCGCCTTGCCCGGCGCTTCGTCGGTGTCGACGACGACATCGCCCTTGCGGCCCGCGATCGTCACCGGCGCGATTTCGTTGGCGAAGGCGCCGTCGGCGATCGCCGCCTTGGCGCGGCTCAGCGATTCCAGCGTATAGTCATCCTGCGACTGGCGGCTGAGCTGATAGGCGTCGGCGGTATCCTGCGCAAAGGTGCCCATCGCGCGGCCGGCCTCGTAAGCGTCTTCCAGTCCGTCGAGGAACATATGGTCATAGGCGGTGTCGTGGCCGATGCGCGCGCCCGAACGGTGCTTCTTGAGCAGGTACGGCGCGTTGGTCATCGATTCCATGCCGCCCGCGACGACGAGGTCGATGCTACCGGCCGCCAGGGCTTCGGCGCCCATGATGACGGTCTGCATGCCCGAGCCGCACACCTTGTTGACCGTGGTCGCCTGCACCGACTTGGGCAGGCCGGCCTTGATCGCGGCCTGGCGCGCCGGCGCCTGGCCGAGCCCGGCGGGGAGCACGCAGCCCATATAGATACGCTCGATATCGTCGCCCGACACGCCCGCGCGCTCGACCGCCGCCTTGACCGCGGTGGCGCCCAGATCGGTCGCGCTCGCGTCCGACAGGCTGCCCTGCATGCCGCCCATCGGGGTGCGCGCATAGGAGAGGAAAACGACGGGATCGGTGGCGGTCATGGCGGAGACTCCGTAGGGGAAAGATCGTTCGGCGGGTCGCTTAGCGTCTTTGCTGCACTAGCGAAAGGGATATGGCGTAGATGGGCGGCCGGTTTCAACTTGCAACCCGCCGTGCGCCATGGTCAAACATGCGCGACAGAACATAGGGGAGACGGGTCATGGCCACCGCCATCAAGCAGGATATCGCCGGCGAAACGCAGCGCATGCACGACGTGCTCGCGGCGCAGAAGGCGAGCTTCACCGCCGCCATGCCCGAGAGCCTCGCGACGCGCGCCGACCGCATCGACCGCGCGATCGCGCTGCTCGTCGACAATGCCGAGGAATTCGCCAAGGCGGTGAGCGAGGATTTCGGCCACCGCAGCCGCGAACAGACGCTGATGACCGACATCATGCCCTCGGTCGGCGCGCTCAAGCATGCCAAAAAACATATGGCCGCCTGGTCGAAGGGCGAGAAGCGCAAGCCGACCTTCCCGCTCGGGCTGCTCGGCGCCAAGGCCGAGGTCGTCTATCAGCCCAAGGGCGTCGTCGGCATCGTCGCGCCGTGGAACTTCCCGGTCGGCATGGTGTTCGTCCCGCTCGCGGGCATCCTTGCCGCGGGCAATCGCGCGATGGTCAAGCCGTCCGAATATACCGAAAATGTCTCGGCGCTGATGGCGCGGCTGATCCCCGATTATTTCGACGAGAGCGAGATCGCGGTCTTCACCGGCGACGCGGACATCGGCGTCGCCTTCTCGAAGCTCGCCTTCGACCATATGATCTTCACCGGCGCCACCAGCGTCGGCAAGCATATCATGCGCGCCGCCGCCGATAACCTCGTCCCCGTGACGCTCGAACTCGGCGGCAAGTCGCCGACTTTCATCGGGCGCAGCGCCAACAAGGAACAGGCGGGGCAGCGCGTCGCGCTCGGCAAGCTGATGAACGCGGGCCAGATCTGTCTTGCCCCCGATTATCTGCTCGTTGCCGAGGATCAGGAGGGCGAGGTGATCGACAGCGTCACCAAGGGGGCCGCCGCGCTTTATCCGACGATGCTCGCCAACGATGACTATACGTCGGTCGTCAATGTGCGGAATTACGACCGGCTGCAGTCCTATCTCGCCGACGCGCGCGAAAAGGGTGCCGAAGTGATCGAGGTCAATCCGGCGGGCGAAGATTTCGCCAGCGCGAATGGCCACAAGATGCCGCTCCACATCGTGCGCAATCCGACCGACGACATGAAGGTGATGCAGGAGGAAATCTTCGGCCCGATCCTGCCGGTGAAGACCTACAAGAATATCGACGAGGCGATCGACTATGTGAACGCCAACGACCGTCCGCTCGGCCTCTATTATTTCGGGCAGGACAAGAGCGAGGAGGACCGCGTGCTGTCGCGGACGATCTCGGGCGGCGTCACGGTCAACGACGTCGTGTTCCATAACGCGATGGAGGACCTGCCCTTCGGCGGGGTCGGCCCGTCGGGCATGGGCAATTACCACGGTTTCGACGGTTTCAAGACCTTCAGCCACGCACGCGCGGTCTATCGCCAGCCCAAGCTCGACGTCGCGGGACTTGCGGGATTCAAGCCGCCCTATGGCAAGACGACGGCGAAGACGCTGGCGAAAGAGCTCAAAAAATAACTTGGCAAAACCGGTGGCTTCGCCTTAGGGGAAGCGCCTTCCGGTCCATGGTTTTGGCCCTGAACCGGATGAATCTCGCGCCCGGCACGGTCGGGCGAGGGGCCCCTGTGGTGAAATTGGTAGACGCGCTCGACTCAAAATCGAGTTCCGCAAGGAGTGCTGGTTCGAGTCCGGCCAGGGGCACCATTCACCGTCTTGTGAAGACGGTTCGCCGATCATTGCCGATATGCTTCAAAATTGGCGATAATTAACAGGGCGTAGTTGGAAATTATTCATATTCTAAGGGCATTATCTGTCCAAGCCCTGATGGGCGCGTCACATCGTCCTTAACATTTCCGGATGGACCAGCCGGGTTGGGGACGCAAGCGCGCCGGCCGGGTGGCGGTGGGGAAAAGCTAAGTGGATGAATTTTAGCAGCAAAAATGTCTCTTCTGGGCGCTGTTGGAATCAGGAGGAAGGCATGAACGAACCCCGCTTCTCACGCCCCCGAGAAGAGCAGGATACCGAGGCCGACCGTCGTGGCGGCGACCGTTACCGCACCGTGTGGCGTATCGCCAAGGTGACGCGAGCGGGCGACGCCGGGTTGTGGCGGGTGCGAAATATGTCCGACGGCGGCATGATGCTGGCGGTCGAGGTCCCCGTCACCATTGGCGAACGGCTCGAAATCGCGCTGTCCGAAACCATCGTCATTCACGGTCGCGTCGCCTGGTGCGAGGAGGGCCGCTGCGGTGTCGCCTTCGATGCCGCTGTCGACGGCAATGACGTGCTCAAGCAACTCGCCGCCGAACAGCAGTCGGGTGACTATCGCGCGCCTCGCCTCGAAGTACGCACGCGCGCGCAGATCGTCACCGACGGCGAAGCGAGCGACATCGAACTCGCCGACCTGTCGCAGAGCGGCGCCGGCTTCCTGCATGACGCCCCGCTCGAGGTGGGCAAGCCGCTCGAACTTGTGCTGCCCGGCGGCATCCGCCGCAAGGCGATCGTTCGCTGGTCGCGCGGTGGCCGCGGCGGCCTGTGGCTGACCGAGCCGCTCGGTCGCGCGGATCTCGAAAGCATTCGCCACTTTAAGGCGTAGGGGCGTTTGATAGCGGCGGAAGGCGACATTACATGCGCCGTCACCCTGGGCTTGACCCGGGGCCTGCCTTGTCTTTGATCGACGAGGAGGAAGGGCAGGTGGGTCCCGGGTCAGGCCCCGGATGGGGATGGCACGAAGTCTGCTCTCCGCCTCGATCCCGCCCTTTGCCTCTCCCGCCATCCCTACTATACCCCCTTCAAACGAAAGGGGTCCCATGCAGCTTTCCCGACGCGAATTCTCGCTGGCCATCGGTGCCAGCATCCTCGCCCCCCCCATGGCGCGCGCAGCGGCGCCAACCGCCAGCGCCGACGCCGCGCTCACCGCCTTCCTTGATGCGGCGTTCGAGGCGGAACTCCAGCTCGACCCCGAACAGCTGACCCAGCTTGGCCGCAAGGAACAGCAGGACCGTTTCACCGACCCCAGCGATACCGCTGCGGCGGCGCGGCTCGCATGGCGGCGCGGCAGCGTCGCCGCGATGAAGAAGCAGTTCGATCGGGCAAAGCTCGGCGAGGATGCGCGCGTCTCCTACGACATGTGGGCGCTCGAACTCGAACGTGCCGAGGCGTCGACCAAATGGCGTGGTCATGGCTATATCTTCGACCGCAACGGGCCGCACACCGGCCTGCCGAACTTCCTGATCAACCAGCACCGCGTCGATACCCCCGCCGACATGGACGCCTATGCGGAGCGCGTCGCCGCGCTCGGTCCGACGCTCGACATCTATCTCGATCGCGCCAAGGCGTCGGCGGCCAAAGGCATCCGCATGCCGGGCTTCGCCTATGACCAGTCGATCGAATTGATCGGGCGGCTCACCACCGGCGCGCCCTTTGACGAAGCCGCTGACAATGCGCTCTACGCCGACGCCAAGACCAAGGCAGCCGCGCTGGCGAGTGCGGGCAAGGTCGACGCGGCAGCCGCCGACGCCTTCGTCGCTCGCGTTGCTATGACGATGAACGAGTCGCTGAAGCCCGCCTATGGCCGGATCAAGGCGTGGCTCGAAGCCGACCGCGCGAAGGCCGGGACCGAGCCGAACGGCGCCGGCGCGCTGCCCGATGGCGCGGCCTATTATAACGCAATGCTGCGGCTCCAGACGACGACCGGCATGACCGCCGATGAAATCCACGACCTCGGCCTCACCGAAGTCGCGCGCATCCGCGCCGAGATGGAGGCGCTCAAGGCCAAGATCGGTTACGAAGGCAAGCTCGAGGATTTCTTCGTCTTCCTGCGCAGCGACGATCGCTTCTATGTCGCCAACGACGATGCGGGGCGCGCCGCCTATCTCAAGATGGCCGGCGATTACCTCGACGGCATGCGCGCACGGCTGCCCGAACAATTCGGCCGGCTCCCGAAGGCCGACCTCATCGTCAAGCGCGTCGAGGCCTTCCGCGAGGAGCCGGGCGGCGCGGCGCATTATTCGTCCGCAGCGCTCGATGGCTCGCGCCCCGGCATCTATTATGTCCATCTCGCCGACACGCGCGCGACCCCGATCTACGAGATCGAGGGCACGACCTATCACGAAGGCCTGCCCGGTCATCATATGCAGATCGCGCTCGCGCAGGAAATGACCGGCACGCCGCAGTTTCGGAACAATTATTTCTATGGCGCCTATGGCGAGGGGTGGGCCCTGTACGTCGAAAGGCTCGCCAAGGAGATGGGTTTCTACACCGATCCTTACAGCGATTTCGGGCGACTGGGACGCGAGATCTGGCGCGCGATCCGCCTCGTCGTCGATACCGGCATCCACGCCAAGGGGTGGAGCGAGGCGCAGGCGCTTGCCTATTACACCGCCAATTCGCCGCAGCCGGTGGCCAAGATCAAATCCGAAATCCGCCGCTATTTCGTGATGCCGGGGCAGGCGACCTCGTACAAGGTCGGGATGCAGCGCATCCTCGCCCTGCGCGACAAGGCAAAGGCCGCGCTCGGCACCCGCTATGACCAGAAGATGTTTCACGAGATCGTCCTCGGCCGCGGATCGGTGCCGCTGCCGGTGCTCGAGGCGCAGGTCGACCGCTGGATCGCCGCGCCCGCCTGATCGAGGGGCGGGCGCAGCGGTCGGTTAACCAGCTTCGATAGGATTTGTTTAAGGTCTCAGGCACAGTCTCGGCATGTCGACAACCGAATAACTGTCCATACAAAATACTGACGAAGCGCCTTTTTCTCTGGCCGTCGCCGCTGGTGAACGGCTTATCGCTCTTGGCGTATTCGTCCAATCGGGTCCGGGCCGACCGATGTTAGCCTGAGGCTCCAATCAAAAAATCCCGGTCGCACAAACTTCGTCGCTTGCGTTTCAGCAAAGGGAGGTTGTGCCTGTCATGCCACAGAAATTTTCCTGGTCGTTCAGCGGGGGATCGCCCTCCGGTGCCGGCGTCAACAACGGCGGGAGCCTGGAGATCGACGCGATCACCAGCGCCGGGGTCACCCTCGTCAAGAATATGCCAGCCGATCGCGATCTCGCGCTGCAGATCGACGATGTCGAAAAGCTCGCCTTCTTCGTCATGACCTCGTCGCTCAACGACGGATCGGTCGATGTGAAGGCCGACAGCGCGACGCGCACCAAGCTGACCGGCCCGCTCATCCTCTATGGCGAGGCGATCAAGCTGTTCGCCGGCGATCTCCAGACGATCAGCCTCAAGAACAGCTCGGCGACCGACGCCGCCGACATCACCATCCTGATGGGCTTCAAGCTCGACTGACAAGCGCGGCTCCCCGAAGTCATTTTCATTGGGGGCCCTATCCGACTGGCGAAAAGGGAGTGCTGCCATGCCCGTGTCCGTGACCTATCCCGGTGTCTATATCCAGGAACTGCCATCGGGGGTGCGCACCGTCAGCGGCGTCGCGACCTCGATCGCCGCTTTTGTCGGGCGCGCGCTGCGCGGTCCGGTGAACCAGCCGCTGACCTGTTTCAGCTTCGGTGAATTCACCCGCCGCTTCGGCGGCCTGTGGGCGAACGGGCCGATGTCCTATGCGATCGACGATTTCTACGGCAATGGCGGCGGCCAGGCCGAGGTCGTGCGCCTGTTCAAGCCCAGGGCGGCCGATGACGACGGCATCGCGCTGCTCGAGATCGGCGCGCTCGCGCTGCGCGCATCGAGCCCGGGCGAGTGGGGCAACAACCTGACCGGCAGCGCGTCGCACCCCGACGTCGCCGACCCCGTCGGTGCGGCGCAGGCCGCCGAGAAATACGGTCTTGCGGTCGCCGACCTGTTCGACATCCGGATCGAGGACAAGGCGACGGGGGCGGTCGAGGTCTTCCGCAATCTCACCGTCAAGGAAGGTGGCGGCGCCCGCCGCTTCGACCGCGTGCTCGCCGCCGAATCGAGCCTCGTGCAATGCCAGCTCAACAACGATGGCACCCCCAAGCTCGGCAATCGCCCGGCGAATGGCGCGACCGGCACCGGGGCCGACGGCAATGACGGCGATCCGCTGCTCGACACCGATTATATCGGCGACCCGGCGACCAAGACCGGCATCTACGCGCTCAAGAAATCGGACATCTTCAACCTGCTGTGCATCCCCCCCGACACGCGCGACGGCACGCTGCCGCGCACGGTCAACGAGAAAGCGGCGCAATTCTGCAAGGAAGAGCGCGCGGTGCTGATCGTCGACCCGCCCGCCGAGTGGGAGGCGAAGCCCGAGGAGGCGGCGGCGCTGGTCAAGATGAAGCAGCTCGACGGCGCGACCTCGGTGCTTTCGATGTCCTTCGCCGACAATGCCGCGCTCTATTTCCCGCGCATCCGCCGCCGCGATCCCAGGCGCGGCGGCCAGATCGACAGCTTCGTCCCGTGCGGCGCGGTGGCGGGAATCATCGCCCGCACGGATACGAATCGCGGCGTCTGGAAATCGCCCGCCGGCATGTCGGCGACGCTCGCGGGGGTCGAGGGGCTGACGGTCAAGATGACCGACGAGGAAAATGGCCTGCTCAACCCGATCGGGGTCAATTGCCTGCGCAGCTTCCCCGGCACGGGCCTGACCGTCTGGGGGGCGCGCACGCTGCGCGGGTCGGACCAGCTGTCCGACGACTATAAATATCTCGCGGTCCGCCGCCTCGCGCTGTTCATCGAGGAAAGCCTCTATCGCGGTACGCAATGGGTGGTGTTCGAGGGCAATGACGAACCGCTGTGGGCGCAGATCCGCCTGTCGGTCGGCACCTTCATGCAGCGCCTGTTCAAGCAGGGCGCCTTCCAGGGCGCGAGTCCGCGCGATGCCTATTTCGTCCGCTGCGACGCCAGCACGACGACGCAGGACGACCGCAACCAGGGCATCGTCAACATCGTCGTCGGTTTCGCGCCGCTGCTGCCGGCCGAATTCGTCGTCATTTCCATCCAGCAGATCCGCAACGCGGCCTGACCATAAGGGAGAGCGATCATGGCACCACCTTTCAGCGTCAACCCCGAGCGGCGCGACCCGTACAAGACCTACAAGTTCCGCCTGCGGCTGCCCGACGGCGCCTATCTCGCGGGGCTCAGCAAGATGAGCGCGCTCAAGCGCAGCACCGAAGTCGTCAAGTTCCGCGAAGGCGGCGACCCGTCGACCTCGCGCAAGTCGCCCGGCCAGACCGAATATGAAGCGGTCACGCTCGAACGCGGGGTCACCCACGACACGACCTTCGAGCAATGGGCGAACAAGGTCTGGAACTTCGGCTCGGGGCTCGGCGCCGAGGTGTCCTTGAAGGATTTCCGCAAGGACCTCGTCCTCGAAATCTACAACGAGGCGGGGCAGCTCGTGCTCGCCTATCGCCTCTTCCGCTGCTGGCCCTCCGAATTCGTGGCCTTTCCCGATCTCGACGCCTCGGCGAGTGCGGTCGCGATCCAGACGCTCAAGCTGGAGAATGAGGGCTGGGAACGCGACTATGACGTCGCCGAACCCGCCGAGCCGAGCTTCACCGAACCGACGCTGTAGGGCCCGTGCATCGTTTCACCGCCCTGGAGCTGATCGAGATCAGCGAAAGCGGCGCGTCGCTGGGACCCGCCGGCCGCGGGCTGTTGCTGCTCGTTGCCGGAGGTCTGCCCCGCGAGGCGGCCGAAGCGCTGCCGCTCGGCGCGCGCGACCGGGCGCTGTTCGGCTTGCGCGCCGCGCAGTTCGGACCGCGCATGGAGATCGCGCAGGCCTGCACCGCCTGCGGCGAGGCGATGGAATATGCGCTCACCGCCGCCGACCTCGGCCGCGATGCCTTGGTGGGTGAGGGCGCAGGCGAGGGCGTTCCCACCGCGACCGTCGACGGGATCACCGTGCGCGCGATCAACGCCGGTGACCTCGCCGCCTGCGAGCGTGAGGGTGATGCCGCAGCGGCCCGCCGCGTCCTGCGAGCCCGCGTCGCGCCCGGCGGCGGCGCGATCGACGACGACCGGCTCGACACGATCCTCGGCCACCTCGATCCCGACGCCGAGCTCGATATCGCCGCGTCGTGTCCCGCCTGCGGCGCCGACCAGCTACTCTCCTTCGACATCGCGGCCTTCTTCTGGGACGAACTCGCGCTGCGCGTGCCGCGCCTGCTCGACGATGTCGCCGACCTCGCGCACGCCTTTCACTGGTCCGAACGCGACATATTGGCGCTGACCGCGTCGCGGCGGAACTTCTACCTGTCGCGGGTGCGCGCATGACCGGGCTGCTCGCCCGTATGGCCGCGCGCGCGGCGGGGACGGTGCCGGTCGCGGCGCCGCGCATCCCGACGCGCTTTGAACCACTACCCGAGGAGCTTGGGCAGCCGCAAAGTCAGGTGCCGCCGCCGGCCGCCCCGCTTGCCGCGCCGCCGCTTGCCGATCCGGTCGCGCCTGCATCGGTGCCGGCCCCCGTTCACCCGCTGGCCGTCGCGCCACCAACCGCGCCGGTCGCGCCGCCGCCGCTCGCCGCCATTGCGCCCATGGTTCCCGCCGCCGCGATGGCGCCGGCCGCCACCCCCGCGCTCGCCGCGGCGGTGCAGCGCCGCGCGGTGCTGCTTGCCGACGCATCGCCGCCGCCGCTGGCCCCCGACGCCCCGCACAGCGTACCCATCGAAGCGAGGGGGCCCGTCGACAGCACGCCGCCGCCCGCCGCTGCCGCGAACCCGCGCGTCGCGGTCCGCGTCGCCAGCACCGCGGTGACGCCTCTTGCGCCCGAAGCCGCGCCCTTGCCGATCGACGCGCCGCCTATGGCTGCTGAAGCCCCCCTTTCGTCGGACCCGGCGGTATCCGCCTCGCTCGATCGTCCCGCACCGCGCGAACCCGCCGCACGCATCGTCCCGATCGAGGCAAGCCGCCCCGCGGATCGCTTGCCCGCGCCGGTCACCCTGCCCCTCGCCGCGCAAGCTGCCGCACCGGCCGCCACCGCCGCGCCGCCGGTGGTCGAAATCCATATCGGCAGCATCGAGGTTCGCGCCGCGTCGCTCCCCGCCGCGCCCGCTGCTCCGGCGGCGCCGGCATCGACCTCGCTCGACGCGTTCCTTGCACAGGGGAGGGGCCAATGAGCAATTTCCGCGCGCTCGCCGTCGTCACCGCGACGCTTGAACATGTGCTGCAGGATGCCGCGAACCAGGCGGTGGGGCAGGCCGACGTTCGCGTCGGCGCGCCGACGGCGAAGCTCGCCGAGGATGGCGACCCGCTGATCAACCTCTTCCTCTTCCGCGTCCTGCCCAACACCCAGCATCGCAACGACCATTTTCCCTCGCGCGACGGCGCGGGCACGCAGCGCGCCCGCGCGCGCGTCCATCTCGACCTTCATTATGTGCTCAGCTTCTATGGCGACGCGGCGAAGTTCGAACCCGAACGCCTTTACGGCGCGGCCGCGCTCGCGCTCGAACATGCCCCCGGCCTGTCGGTCGCCGCGATGGAGGCGGCGATCACCGACAATGCGAACCAGGCGATCCTCGCCGCGTCCGACCTCGCCGCCGAAGGCCGCGCGATCGGACTCGAACCCGAACAGCCGTCGCTCGAGGACTGGTCGAAACTCTGGTCGGTTTTCTTCCAGGTCCCCTATGCGCTTTCGGCGACCTATGTGGTGCGCAACATCGCGATCGAAACGCAGGACGATCCCGGGCCGCCGCTGCCCGTCGCGACCCCCGAAATCTATGCCGCGCCGATGGGGCCGCTGCAGATCCGCAGCATCGGGCCCTCGGCGGGACAGACCGGCCCCGCGCCATGGGGCGGCACGCTCCATCTCACCGGCACCGGCATCGCGCGCTTCGGCAACAGCCTGCGCATCGACGGCGAACCGCTGCCGCTCGATGAAGATGCGATTGCCGGCGATGCGCTCGCGCTCCCGCTCGATGCTGCGCTGTTCGGCGGCGCGCTGCCCAAGGCCGGCGCGCACCAGCTCGAGGTCGTCGCCGCGCCCGTCGATCCGGGGATGCCCGAACGGCTGCGTCGCGGGTCGAATGTCGTTGCCTTCGCAATCCTGCCGGTGATGACGCAGATCGCAGCGGCGACCGGGCCGGGAAGCGCCGCGGGCTTGCGTTCGGGCACGGTCACCGTTGACATCGACCCGCCGCTCCGCGCCGGCCAGTCGGCGACCCTGTTGCTCAACGCCTTCGGCCCCGGCCAGCTCGGCAATGCCGCGATCGAGGCGACCGCGCCCGCGGCTTTCCCCGCGAGCCAGCTCGTATTCGCCTTCACCGACCTTGCCGCCAGCGACTATCTGGCGCGCGTCGATATCGACGGTTTCGCTTCGCAGCCCGAAGTCGGCACCGATCCCCAGCTTCCTACGTTTGGCCGCATCACCGGCCCGCTGGTCGACCTGTCATGACCGGCGCGGCCAAATTGCGGCCGCTCGCCGATGCCTTCCCGGCCGTTGCGGGCTGGCTCGACGGCGGCAAGGCCGCGCCGCCGCGCACCCGCGCCGATTTCATTGCCGAACGCTTCGGGCTCGACGCGTTCGGCCGTAACCTGCTGCTGCTCGGCGCGTGGGCCGCGCTCGACCCGGCCGCGGGGGACAAGATCGCGGTGCTCCATGGCGACCCGCGCCGCACCGCGCCGTCGCTGGGGCTGGCGCTGGTCAAATTGCCCGGCGGCAACTGGTCGGCACTCGGCGCCGATGCGCCGCTGCGCGGTTTCGGGCTGGTCCGCATCGACAGCGGCGAGGGGCTGGGCGGAGCGCCCTTCGCGCTCGCCGAATCGTTGCTCCTCACGCTCGTCGATGCGCCGTCGCTGACCGAGGAACTTGCGCTCCAGGCGCGCCGCGTCGCGCCGCCCGCGACGCTGTCGCCCTCGCGCCAGCGCCTCGCCGATGCGGTCGAACTGCGGATCGCCGGCGAACCCGACATGACGCTGCAGCTCTGCGGTGCCGATCCGTTGGGGAAGGAACAGGCGGCAGCCACCGCGCTCGCGGCGGTCAAGCGGCCGCTCTATGCGATCGGTGCCGCGGTGCTGCCGGGGGCGCCCGCCGACATCGCGCGGCTCGCGCAGCTCTGGCGCCGCGACCTGATGCTCACCGGCGGGGCGCTCTTCGTCGACGCCGACCGGCTGAGCGATCCGGCGCCGCTCGCGCTCTTTGCCTCGCTCGTCCAGCAACCGCTGATCGTCGGCGCGCCCGATGCGCTGACCCTGGGGCAGGCGCCGACGGTGCGGCTCGACATGCCGCGGCTGACCGCAAAGGAACAATTGCCGCTGTGGCGCGACCGGCTCGGCCCTTATGCGAAGAAGCTCAACGGCACGATCGAACGGCTCGCAGGCCATTTCCCGGTGTCGCCCGAACTCGCCGAAAGCGTCGCCGCCGAACTGGCGGTGCTCGCGCCCGATCCGGCGGCGAAGCCCAGGAAGGGCGAGCCCAAGCTCGAGGATATCGCCTGGGACGCCGCGCGCCGCTTCGCGCGCCCGCGCATGGAGGACCTGGCGCGGCGCATCGACAGCGAGGCGAAATGGAACGACCTCGTCCTGCCGCCGGCACAAAAGGACGTGCTGCGCGCGATCATTGCGCAGGTGCGCAACCGCCCGACGGTCTATGAAAGCTGGGGCTTCGCCAAACGCAGCGCCGGGCGCGGGCTGGGGATCAGCGTGCTCTTCTCGGGTCCTTCGGGCGCGGGCAAGACGCTCGCGGGCGAAATCCTCGGCGCCGAACTCGGGCTCGACGTCTATCGCATCGATCTGTCGTCGATGATGTCGAAATGGATCGGCGAGACCGAGAAGAACCTCCGCCGCCTGTTCGACGCCGCCGAGGAGGGCGCGGCGATCCTCCAGTTCGACGAGGCCGACGCGCTGTTCGGCAAGCGCGGCGAGATCAACGAGAGCCGCGACCGCCACGCCAATATCGAGGTCAGCTACCTGCTCCAGCGGATCGAGGAATATCGCGGCCTGTCGATCCTGACGACCAACTATCGCTCGAACATCGACACCGCCTTCCTGCGCCGCCTGCGCTTCATCATCGACTTCGATTTCCCGGCGCAAAGCGAGCGCGCCGAAATCTGGCAGCGCATCTTTCCCAAGGCGACGCCAAAGGCGACGCTCGATTTCGACCGGCTGGCGCAGCTCAACCTGTCGGGCGGCTCGATCCGCAACGTCGCGATGGGCGCTGCCTTTGCCGCCGCCGATCGCGGGCAGGACGTCGACATGGGGCATATCCTGTCCGCCGCGCGGCTCGAATATGAAAAGAGCGGCCGCTCGCTGACCAGCGCCGAACTCAAGGGGTGGCTGCTGTGACCGCGCCGGGGCGCGTCCGGCTGACGATCGACCGGCTGACCTTGGTCGGGGTCGCGCCGGGCGATGCGGCGGCGGTGCGCCGCGCGCTCGTCGCGGCGGTCGAGGCACGGCTCGCCGGCGCCGATGTCGCGGGCCTCACGGGCGACCGCGCGCGCCTGTCGCTCACCGTTGCGCCGGTACAGGGACCCGCCGCGCTCGGGCAGGCGGCGGGGCAGGCGATCGGCGCGCAGCTCGCGGGAGGGCGGCGATGACCACTGCGCACGCCAGCGCCGCCCGCACCAGCGCCGCACCCAAGGCCGCGCCGCCGGTGATGCGCGCGCCCGCGCCGCTCGGCCGCACCGCCCTTCCGCCGCTCGCCTCGCTCGCCGCGATCCCGGCGGGGCCGATCGTGCAGCGCGAATGCGCCGCGTGCGAGGCCGAGGACAAGGAGCCCGGCCTCCAGCGCCGCCTCGACGCCGCCGCCTCGGCCGCCTCGGTCCAGCGCCAATGCGCGGCGTGCGAGCGCGAGGAGAAGGAAGAAAGCAGCGTCCAGCCGCGCCTCGACGTCGGCCCCGTCGGCGACCGCTACGAACAGGAAGCCGACAGCATCGCGGCGCAGGTGATGGCGATGCCGGCTCCCGAGGCGATGCCGTCCGACGCTTCTGCGGCGGCAGGGGCGGTGCAGCGCGCATGCGGAGCCTGTTCTTCTTCTTCTTCCGAGGAACCCCGTGCCCGCCGTTTTGCCGAACCCGAGGCGGAAAAGGAGGGCAAGGTCCGCGCCCGGCGCGACGCGGGCAGCGAAACGATCGCGGCCTCGGACACCCAGCTGACGAGTGGCGGCAGCGCCTTGCCCGCCGCGACGCGCAGCTTTTTCGAAAGCCGGATGGGCCGCGACCTCGGCAATGTGCGCGTCCACAGCGGCGGTGATGCATCGGCGAAAAACGCCAGCATCTCGGCCCGTGCCTTCACCTACAAGAACCACGTCTGGCTCGGCGCGGGCGAGAGCGCGTCGCCGACCTTCACCATGGCGCACGAACTGGCGCATGTGATGCAGCAGACCGCACCGGGGCCGGTCGGGCCGGCGCGTCGGCCGGTCCGCAGCGGCGCGGCGATGGTGCAACGGCTGTTCAATCCCTATTGGCTTCCGGCAGGGTTCACCTTGCCGGGAAATCTCACGCCCGTCTGCGACCAGGCGATCCACACCGGCAAGCACCACGCGGCCGTCAAGGCGCTCGCAAAGGCGAATCCCGGGACGCTGACCGAAGTGATGATGCCGAACGCGTCGCGTTGCGGTAGCGGTTGCGGCATCTGCGGATTTGCCGATCTCTACCAGTCGGATAATGGCAAGGTTCCGGGGATCGAGGCCGATTGCAAAAAAGATGGGGCGATCCGGACCTTCAATCATCTGACCAAATCGAGTTGCGGGCAGGCGCTTGGCGGTGCGCTTGCGATGGCGGCCTCGGTCGGCAAGGGGCGGTCGCCTACCCTCGTCAAGGGCAAGCCCGTCGGGCACATCGGCAAGATCATGCTCGCCGACATGAAGCCGGGACATAATGAAGACGAACGCGCCAAGGGCACTGCGCAGTTGAACCATTATTTCGCGGGGCTCGATTTCGTCAGCGACCGCACGCAACCGATCACCGGCCAGCGGGCCTATCAATCGTCGCAGCGCTATCTGTCGCAAACCGAAATGCCGAACATCCCGGCGCTTTGGGACCCGCATCAGGCCGGCGGGAAATGGCCGGTCAGCAATCTGCGGTTGCACGTCGGGCCGGGCAAGAACGTCAAGGCGCCCGGCGTGAAAGGGCGATGGAGCATCGCGAAAGATCCCAGGAATGACGGCATCTGGACCTATTTTCTCGCGCCCGATCCGGTGACGCTCGGCAAGGCGCTGGGAAAGCCGGCCGCCAACAAACCCGAATTTCAGGCCGCGAAAATCCGCCTCGACAAGGTACTCGGGTGCCTGACGGCGACGCCGAGGCAAAAGAAAGCGGCTTGCAAGCGGCCGCTCCGCACCACCTCGGCACGCGCCGTACCGCTCCGTACGCCGCGCCCGACGCCGCCCCGGCTCCAGCGCGCCCCCGCCCGCAACAAATTGCCCGCCACCGACAAATTCTCGCTGCAGGCGTGGAACGAACTGCGCAAGGGGCCGGCCCTCGTCGGGGGGATGCCGAGCCTCGGCGAGAACCTCAAGCGGGTCGGGGCCGAAACGCGCGAGAAGATTGCGTTCCAGGGCCATGCGATCGAGGCGATCGACTGGATGCAGAACTCGCTGGGCGTGCAGCGCGACAAGCCCGTCGGCGCGCAGGCCATGGTGAAGGATACCGATGCGCTCGAACGCGCGATGTTCTGGTCGGGCACCACACAGCCCGACGTCGCTCTCATCTTCGGCGTCCTGCGTGAAAAGCTTGGGCAATTCTATGTCAGGGGCGCGGCGGCCTTCCATGCGCTCAAAGAGAAAGTTCGCGGGTTGTTCAAGGGCCGCGATTTTTCGGGCGGCAAGAAATCGACCATTGCGGCCAAGGCCGCGCGCATCCTGTCGCGCATCTTTCTCCAGATGAGCCGCTTCGTCTTGCGAAAGGCGGTGCACATCGTCGTCGGCTGCATCGAAAAGGGCATGGGTCATTATCTGACCGAATTGGTGAAGGGCAATTTCGACGAACTGATCGGCAAGGCCGAGGCGGCAAGGCAGCATGTCATGATGTTCGCCGAGGACATCTTCGGCAAGGCGACCGCCGCTTTCGAGGCCAAGATCGAAGAATATAAGGGGCTGATCACCGACATCATCGAGAAGGGTAAGATTGCCGTAAGCATCGCCTCGACCATTGCCGAGGCGGTGCGCGTGGCGCGGCTCGCCCTCTGCGCGAGCGGGCTTACCGCCGCGGGTGTCGGTGCGGTCGTGACCTGCGGCCTGTCTCTGGCCGATTGGGTTGCGAGCAAGTTCGGCTATTCGCCGATCGAAAATCTCGTCGCCTGGGCCATGGGCAATTGCAGCGTCCAGCGGCTCTTTGCGCGGCTGCTTTATGGCATCGATACGGTGCGCAACCTTCCCAACACGCTCGCCGAAATGGTGCTCGACGGAATGCGCGCGCTGTTGCCGGCCCCGCTTCAGGGGATCATCTGCGACAAGGGCAGCCAGGAAAGGCATGAGCTCAACATCAACACCGACTATAGTTGCAACGAGCCGGGCGGCGCCGACGATCTGATGGACGGCGATGTCGATGGCAGCGGCGGATCGGGAGGTGGTTCCGCCAATGCCGGTGAAACGGCGGTGCCCGGCGCGGACATTCCGGGCGGCGGTGGCGGCGGAGACAAGGGCGAGGGCAAGAAGGGCGGCGACGCGAGCGGGGTCGGCGCGGGCGCCGGACCTGGCGACGATGGCGAAAAGAAAAAGGCGCCGCAGGCTTCGAACGTTGGCGAGGATGCCGACCTCGACGAGGATACGAAGCCGGGGCCCGTCTATCGCAACCAGGAAATGGGCGTGACCGATTCGGTCGGCAAGACCGAGAAGGGGGATTTGCGCGTGACCGGCCAGATCGACCTCTCGCGCAAATATGATGGCAAGGCGGCTCGGGTCCGCGTCGCGACCACTCTTCCCGACGGGTATCGTCTCGAATTCGGTGAGGTCGACGTCACGCTGCATTCGCTCGCGCCGCAGCAAACGCGCGCCAAAATGGTCGGCGTCAAGCTCAAGGCGGTGGCCCAGGCCAATTTCGAATATTCGCCCAACGGGCAGGCGCCGTTCGTGAAGCGCTGGCGCCGCCTGCTGCCCGATAAGCTATTTTGGATGCGGGTGGAGTGACGGCGCTATGACCAACTTCCCCGGCTCCCCGAAGACCATCAAGGGCGCGATCGTCGGGCTCGACCTGTTCAACCCGCTCGCCTCGGTCGCGATCTTCCAATATAATCCCGAGCAGATTTCGCGCAGCCTGTCGCCGCAATATTCGGAAGCCGGGGGCGGGCGCGCCGAGGCGTTGCGGCTCGCCGGCCCGCCGACCGAAACGATCAGCGCCAACCTGTCGATCGACCTGATCGATCAGATGGAGCGCGGCGATGCCGGGCCGCTCGGCGCGGGGATCAGCGGCTATCTCGCGGCGCTCGAGATGCTCGTCTATCCCAAGTCGCTGCTCGTCGCGGCGAACCAGATCCTGCTGCAGGTCGGCACGATGGAGGTGATCCCGCCCGTCGCGCCGCTCACCCTGTTCATCTACGGCTGGAAACGCGTCGTGCCGGTGAAGATCGAGAGCCTGTCGATCACCGAGACGATGCACGACCCCAATCTCAACCCGATCCGCGCCGACGTCTCGGTGTCGATGAAGGTGCTCACCTACAATGATCTCGCGGTCACCCATCCCGGCTTCTGGGCGTTCATGGCGCACCAGGTGGTCAAGGAGGTGCTCGCGACCGTCGCCAGCGTCGACAATGTCGGCGCGATGCTCGGCGGCGACACGAAACTCTTCTGAAAGGCCGACGCGCATGTTCACGCTCACCAGCCGCTATGCCCACCAGCCGGTGCTTGCCGCCGACCGCGGCGATGGCGTGACGGTGCGCTATGTCCTGCCGCGCATCCTGCCCGACCCCGCCGATACGCTCATCGCGACGCGCCACCGCGCGATCGACGGCGACCGCATCGACCTGCTCGCCTGGCGCAACCTCGCAAGCCCGACCGCCTGGTGGATGATCGCCGACGCCAACCGCGTCACCCATCCGGCGGCACTGCCCGGCGAAGCCGGCGACATCACTTTGATCCCCGTGCCGGGGACGGGAAGGGCGGCCGGATGAGCCTGCTCGGCAACATCCTCGGCATCCGCCTCAACCTGCTGATCGGGCCCAGCCCGGTCGCGCTGCCCGCGCCCGCCGACGTGATGAACGCGATCGCCGACCTCGAGGTCAAGCTGTCCGACGAGGCCGAGTCCGGGTTCAAGCTGTCGATCAACACCGGCCGCACCGGCCCGACCGATTTTCTCGAATCGCCGCTCATCATGCACCCGCAATTGCAGCGCGGCTGCCGCGTCATCGTGACGATGATCTTCGACGTCATTCCCTATGTCATCTTCGACGGGCTGGTGACCAAGCGTGAATATACGCCGGGCAACAGTTCGCGCTCGGGAGTGCTGACGCTCTTCGGGCGCGACCTGACGATGGAACTCGACAAGGAGGTCAAGCAGACCGAGCATCCCGCGATGGACGAAACGATGATCGCGACGCTGATCGCGGTCTCCTACGCGCAGTTCGGGATGATCCCGATGGCGCTGCCGCCCAAGTTTCTCGATCCGCCGATCCCGATCGACCGCGTGCCACAACAGAATGGCACCGACTGGGAATATCTGAAACAGATGGCGCGCCGCCACGGCTATGAAACCTATATCGATCCCGGCCCGGTGCCGGGGGTGAACACCCTCTATTGGGGACCGCCGGTCAAGCCCGGGGTGCCGCAGCGCACGATCACGGTCGACATGGGGCCGGCCTCCGACGCCTATGACGTCACGACGTCGGAGGATGACACGGTGCTGACCTCGGTCGAGACCAAGGTGATCGACCGGCTGACCGGCGCCGAAATCCCGGTGATCGCGCTCGTCGGCAGCAACCCGCCGCTCGGCGCACTGCCCGAAACCGTCGCGCGCTTCGGTTCGACGCGCAAGGAACCGATCCAGACCAGCGGGCTCAACGCCGGACAGGCGCTGGGCCGCGCGCAGGCCAAGGTCGACGAGGGCGCGAAAAAGGCGTTCGCGGTGTCGGGCACGATCGATTCCACGCGCTACAACGCCGCGCTCAAGGCACGCGACATGGTGTTCCTGCGCGGCGCCGGGCTCAGCTATGGCGGGCTGTACAAGGTGTCGGAGGTGCGCCACCTGATCAAGCCGGGCAGCTATCAGCAGCAGTTCAGGCTGTCGCGCGGCGAACGGGGGCCGCTGGCCCCGCTGGTGCTGCCATGAGCAAGCTCCCCGACGGCGGCCCCGCCTTTTACGGCAAATATCGCGGCAAGGTCGAAAATGCGATCGATCCGCAGGGGCTCGCGCGCGTCCAGGTCAGCTGTCCTGCGGTGCTCGGCGACGCGACGCTCGCCTGGGCGATGCCGTGCCTGCCCGGCGCGGGGCCGGGGGTCGGTTTCCACGCCATCCCGCCCGTGGGCGCGAAAATCTGGGTCGAGTTCGAGGGCGGCAATCCCGACTATCCGATCTGGGCGGGCGGGTTCTGGGATATCGGCGACACGCCCGCGCCGCCGGGACCCGTCGGGTTCCTGACCAAGGCGTGGAAGGGCGAGAATTTCAGCCTCGAAATCTTTGACATCCCCGGCGCACCGACGCTCGCGCTCGAACTCACCACCGCGATGGGCCCGGCGAAGATCGAGGCCGACGCTACCGGCCTCACCATCACCCATGGCGCCAGCACGGTGAAGCTCGCGATCGATGGCGTGTCGATCAATGGCGCGAATCTGAAGGTGCTGCCATGACGATCCCGCTTGTCACCATGGCCTCGGTCGCGCAATGCCCGCACGGCATCCCCGGCACATTGCTGTCCTCGGCGTCGAAGGTGCTCGTCGTCGGCGCGCCGCCGCTGCTGATGGGCGACAAGGGCATGGTTGCGGGCTGCCCGTTCCAGCTTCCCGCGGGGCCGACGCCGTCGCCCTGCGTCACGCTGCAACTGCTCGGCGCGTCGAGCAAGGTGATGGTCGAGGGCAAGCCCGCGCTCAAGATGAACCCCGGCGACCTCGGCATCGCCGCCACCCAGGCGCCGCAGGGGCCGGTGGTGTGGGCGAGCGTGCAGACGAAGGTGCTCGCGCTATGACCCATTTCGGCTTTCCCTATCGCATCGACGCCAATGGCCGCACCGCCGGCGCGGCGCACGAGGCGCATATTCGCGAGATGATCGAGCAATTGCTGTTCACGCGGCGCGGCGAACGCGTCAACCGCCCCGATTTCGGCGCCGGGGTCAACGACCTCGTCTTTTCCGAAAACGCCCCCGAACTCGCGGCGGCGGCGCAGCATATGGTGATGGCGGCGCTGCAGCAGTGGCTTTCGGGCGCGATCGAGGTGCGCGGGGTCGAAACCGCCGCCGAGGACAGCCGCCTCGCGATCACCGTGCGCTATCGCCCGCTCGACGAGGCGCGCGAGCAGGTCGTCACCGTGGAGCGCGTGTTTTGACCGGCGCCTTCCAATATTGCGGCACCCAGCGCCGCCGCCAGCTTGTGGCCGAGGCGAATGTCGATACCGGCGGCGGCGTGCTGCTCAACGGCATCGACTATCTCGAGGTCGTCGACCGCGACGCGCCGACCCCCGAACTGCGCCAGCGGCTGCTCACGCTCGTATTCCTGCGCGACGACGGGGTGGTCGATGCGGGCGCGCCGATCCTCGATGCCGACAATTTCCGCATCGACGGCGGCACCCGCGTCACCGGCATCCGCGTCACCGATGTCGCGCTCGGCCCGGTGCCGTTCAGCCTGACGCTCACCCTCGACGCTGCGGGCGATTATTCGCCCTACCGGCTGTCGGTGCGGCTCGGCGCGGTCAACGACGCGGTACCGCCCTTCCTCGACCCGATGCTCGCGGCGCTCGATTTCAGCTTCAAGGCCGAATGCCCCTCGGCGTTCGACTGCGCCGCGCCCGACGGGCCGGCCGCCCCGCGCGCCTTCGGCCCGCCGATCGACTATCTCGCCAAGGATTATGACAGCTTCCGCCAGCTCATGCTCGACCGCATGGCGGTGAGCCTGCCCGACTGGACCGAACGGAGCCCCGCCGACCTCGGCGTCACGCTCGTCGAGGCGCTTGCCTATGCCGCCGACCAGACGAGCTGGTTCCAGGACGCGGTGGGGACCGAGGCCTTTTTCGGCCGCGCGCGGCTGCGCCAGTCGATCCTCCGGCACGCGCGGCTGCTCGGCTACAGCGCGTCGGAGGGCTGCAACGCGCGCGTCCCGATCGAGATCAAGGCGCGGCTCAACGTCAATCGTGTCGCGCCGCAGCCGCCGATCCTGCCCGCCGGCACCCGCATGCTGACGCGTCCGCCGAACCTTCCGGCCACTTACGCTGCGGTCCAGCCGCGCGATCCCGAAATCTTCGAGGAACTGGTCGGCGGCGGCGCGCTCGTGTTCGAAACGCTCGACGAACTCCGCTCGCTGCGTATCGCGCGCAACGAGATGCGGTTCCACAATTGGGGCGACGCGGCGTGCTGCCTGCCGGTCGGGTCGACCACCGCCTTCCTCGTCGGCACCCGCGCCGCGCTCGGCTTGTCGCGCGGCGACCTCCTGCTGTTCAAGGAACGCCGGCCCTTCGGCGGTACCCCGGCCGATCCGCCCGATCCGGCGCATCGCCAGCTCGTCCGTCTCGTCGCCGATCCCGTCGACGTCAGCGACCCGGTCTTGGGCAAGGCGCTCGTCCGCATCGACTGGTTTGCCGAGGATGCGCTGACCTTTGCGCTCAACCTCGAGGACGGCGGCGCGACCGCGAGCGGCAACATCATCCTCGCCGATGAGGGGCGCAGCATCGACTATGGCCTCTCGCCTGCCGAGGCGCGCGAGGACGGCATCGCGGTCGGCGGCGACGACCGTTCGGGACTGCTTCCCGACGACGGCCCCGGCGCGCTCTTCCGCTACCGCCTCGCCGCCGACGCGATCGTCCATGCCGCCCCCTATGATGCCGCCGCCGCGCGCGGCCAGTCGGCGCGCGCCGGGCTCGCCGGTCCGGGTCAGCCGCTCGCGTCGGTCGAACTTGCCGGCGACGGCGAACGCTGGCGTGCGGTCCCCGACCTGCTCGCCTCCGATCCTTTCGCCCCCGAATTCGTCATCGAAGCGACCGACGCCGCGCACTATGCGCGCTTCGGCGATGGCTCGGCGGGGCGGCGCCCGACCGACGGCGCCGCGATGACCGCGCGCATCCGCCACGGTGGCGGCCGGCGCGGCAACATCGGGATCAACGCGATCGCGCATGTCGTCACCGACGAGGGCGGCGCGATCCTCAACATTCGCAACCCCTTGGCCGGATCGGGCGGCCGCGACCGCGAACCCGCCGCCGCGATCCGCGTCGCCGCTCCGCGGCATTTTCGCAAGCAGCGCCGCGCCGTCACCCCCGCCGACTATGTCGCCGCCGCCGAGACGCATCCGCAAGTTCAGCGCGCCTATGGCGAACGTCGCTGGACGGGCAGCTGGAACACGATCTTCCTCGCGATCGATCGCCGCGGCGGCGCCTCGGTCGACGACGCCTTTGAAGGCGCGCTGCGCGACCATCTTGCGAGCTATCGCCTCGCCGGGCACGATCTCGAGATCGTGCCGCCGCGCTTCGTGCCGCTCGACATCCGGCTTTTCGTCTGCGTCTGCGGCGATCACTATGCCGGCGACGTCGAACGCGACCTGCTCGACATCTTCTCCGCGGGGTTGATGCGCGACGGTCGGCCGGGCTTTTTCCATCCCGACAATTTCAGCTTCGGCGACAATATCCTGCTCTCGCCGATCATCGCGCGCGCGATGCAGGTGGCCGGGGTGCAGTGGATCGGCACGCGCGACGGGGCGGGGGCGATCAAGGGCCGTTTCGGGCGGCTCGACCAGCCCGAGATCGATTTCGCCGACGACGCCGAAATCCCGATCGCGCCCAACGAAGTGGCGCGGCTCGATAACGACCCGACATTTCCCGATTTCGGGCGCATCGCTTTCCTGATGGCGGGAGGACGCTGATGGCGCACAAGCCCTCTTCCACGGTTTGCGGCAATACCGATCGCGACGCAAAGCGTCCCGACAACCGCCCGGGCCTCGCCGCGATCGCGTACCGGATCGGCACCTATCCCGAGTATAGGGACCGGATGGAATGGCAATTGCCGCGCCAGACCGTCGTCGATCCCGAAACCAAAGCCGAACTCCAGCCGCTCGCCGCGCTGCGCACGCGCGATCCGGGCGACCCGACGATCGCGCTGTTCGATGGCTTCGCGGCAACGCTCGACGTCTTGAGCTTCTACAGCGAGCGCGTCGCCAACGAGGGCTATGTCGGCACCGCGACCCAGCGCCGTTCGCTCGTCGAAATGGCGCGGATGATCGGCTACGAACCCGCCCCCGGGGTCGTCGCGTCGGTCGCGCTCTCCTTTACCGTCGAGGCATCGGACGATCCCTATCGCGCCGTCGATATCCCGATCGGGGTGCAGGCGATGTCGGTGCCGACGCGCAAGGGCGAATTGCCGCAGGTCTTCGAAACCGTCGCGCCGATCACCGCGCGCGCCGAATGGAATGCGATGCCCGCGCGCACGCTATACCAGCAGCCGCTGGCGCTGTTCCGCGATGCCGCCGATGACGATCATGCCGACAATGGCACGATCTTCCTCTTCGACCTCGACAACAGTTTCGGCCCCGACGCGCTCGCCGATCCCGACCTCCGCACCTTTGCCGCGGTCGGCGATCTCGCCCGCTACCACCCGCTCGACACGGAAACCGACCTCGACGACGCGCTCGCGCAGCGGATTTCGGCACATGCGCTGAACCCCGAGGTCGAACCGCTGCTGCGCGCGCTGCCTGTCGATGAAATCTATCTGCGCGGCAACGGGCTCGGGCTCAAGCCGGGGCAGCGGATCGTCGTCATCGGCGTCACGGTCATCGCCGATGGGACGCGCCAGATAGCCTCATCGACCTTGCGCGTCGTCAGCGCGACCGATGACCGCGATTTCGGTGTCACCCGCCTTGTCGCGACGCGGGGCGGCGGCGCCCCCGATGCGGTGAAGCGTGCGCCCGCGCGCCGCTCGCCACGCTTCAAGCGCCTCGCGATGCCGACCGCGCGGCTCGCTTTCTCCAGCGCCAATGTGAACAATATCGTTCGCCAGGCGGTGTGGACCGGGCCGGCGCTGACCGCGCTGGTCAAGACCCAGTCCTGGTCGCGCGTCAAGCTGATGCACCTGATCCGCCGCCAGACGCAGGTCGCCGCACCGCAGACCTCCGAGGCGCAGCCCGGCCTTTATATCCTGCGCGACGATTGCAGCTTCTTCGGATCGGCGGCGCCGAAATATGCCTCGCTTCCGACGGGCCATGGCCATGGCGGCAGCTGGGACTCGGGTGACATCGCGATCTGGACCGACAGCCAGGGCAATGCCTACACCGGGGCGCATGTCTTCCTCGAGCGCGAGGTCAAGGAGATCGTCCCCGACGGCTGGGCGGCGATCGAAACGCCCGAGGGCGAGGCGATGGTGTTCCGCGTCGCGGCCGTGGCGACGCAGTCGCGCGCCGATTTCGCGCTGACCGGCAAGAGCAGCGGGGTCAGTTTCCGCCAGCCCGACGGCAGCGCGCTGGTCATTCCGGCGTCGGGCGAGGCGTCGCCGCTCAACGACTTCCTCTTCCGCACCGCGCATCTCTTCGGCGCCAGCGCGCCGCTCGAGCTGGCGGGCACCCCGATCCGCGAGGATGTCGAGGCGGGCGCCGATGCGATCGATCTCGACGCGCTTTATCTCGACCTTGTCGACGGCCAGACGATCTCGATCGCCGGCGACCGCAGCGACGCCGACGGCCTCGCGGCGAGCGAGACGCTGACGGTCAGCGACGTCGTCCATATCGGCGGCTTCACCCGCCTGCTGCTCAAGAGCGGTCCCGAGTACAGCTATCGCCGTCCGACCGTTACCGTGAACGCCAATATGGCCGCCGCGACGCACGGCGAAAGCTATGAGGAACAGCTCGGCTCGGGCGACGCCGCGCAGATCTTCCAGCGCTTCAAGCTCACCAAGGCGCCGCTCACCTATGTCAGCGCCGAAACGCCCACGGGCCGCGCCTCGTCGCTCGTCATCCGCGTCGACGGGCTGCTCTGGCACGAGGTGTCGACGCTCTACGACGCCGGCCCCGACGACCGCGTCTATGCCGTGCGCGGCGAGGATGACGGCACGACCTGGGTCCAGTTCGGCGACGGGCTCCATGGCAGCCGCTTGCCGACCGGCCAGCTCAACGTCATCGCCGCCTACCGCGCCGGCATCGGCCTCGCGGGCGAGGTCGCCGACGAGGCGATCATCCAGCTCAAGACCCGCCCGCTCGGTATCCGGTCGGTCGTCAACCCGAGCCGCGCGAGCGGCAGCGCCGCGCCCGAGAGCCTCGCCGACATCCGCCTCGCCGCACCGCGCGACGTGAAGACGCTCGGGCGGATCGTTTCGCTGATCGACTATCGCGATTTCGCCGCCAACTTCGCCGGGGTCGGCAAGGCGCAGGCGGCGCAGCTCTGGTCGGGTGACAAGCAGGTCGTGCTCGTCAGCATCACCGGCACCAGCGACACCATCCTCGAAGCCAATGCCCCCGTCATCGCCAACCTCCAGGCCGCCGCCGACGCGGCGCGCGACCGCGCATACCGGCTCGTCATCCTCCCCGCGGCGCGGCGCTTCTTCCAGCTCGCCGCGCGCCTGTTCCACCATGCCGATTACCGCGCCGAGGATGTCGAACTCGCCGCGAGGGCGCAGTTGCTCGACGTCTTCGGCTTCGCGCGCCGCAACATCGGCCAGGTCGTCAGCGCCGCCGAGGTGATCGCCGCGCTCCAGTCGGTGCCCGGCGTCGTCGGGGTCGATCTCGACCAGCTCGCGCTGATCGTCGACGGCGGCAGCCCGCTGCCGTCGGCGACGCTCGCGACCGTGCTCCCCGCGCAGGGGGCGCGGATCGAGGACGAGGATTTTGCCGCCGCCGAACTCGTCACCCTGCTCGAAGCCGGCATCGCGCTGACCGTGGAGGCCGCCCGTGCATAATCGTCAGCCCGTGCCGTTGATCGAGCTGCTGCCGCAGCATCTGCGCAACCGCGACGCGAGCGAGGGCCGGGCGCTCGAGGCGCTGATGGGCATCCTCGCGGGCGAGCTTGCGGTCGTCGAGCGCGACCTCGACCAGCTCTACGACAATTGGTTCATCGAAAGCTGCGAACCCTGGGTCATCCCCTATCTCGGCGCGCTGATCGGCGCCCGCCCGATGCGCAGCTTCGGCGCCGGCGAGGTCGGCTTGCGCAGCTATATCGCGAATACTTTGAGCTATCGGCAGGCGAAGGGCACCGCCGCCGCGCTCGAACAGATTGCGCGCGACGTCACCGGCTGGCCCGTCGTCGCGGTCGAGTTTTTCCAGAAGCTGATCTGGAGCCAGCACGTCAACCATGTCCGTCCCGACGCGCCCGGCACCGCGTCGGTCCGCAATGCCGAGGCGGCGCGGCAGAGCGAAGGGGCTTTCTCCGCCGCGTGCCACAGCGCTGCCGCGGGTCCCGCCGATGGCGCGTCGGGGCGCTATGCCATCCCGCATGTCGGGCTCTTCATCTGGCGGCTCGACGCCTTTCCGCTCGGTTTCGTCTCGAACGCGGCGGCGGGCTATGTCGGCGGGCTGGTGCCGCGCGCCTCCGCGATCGGGCCGGGCTTCCGCCATTTCGACCCGCTCGGTGCCGACCGCACGCTGTTCAACCGGCCCAAGGCCGACCGCTCGGTCGCCGGGCGCGTCGATATCCGCATGGTCCCCGCGCCGCTCGACCGGCGGCTGCTTCACCGCGATCTCAATCGCCTGCGCGATGGCGGTCCGAGCGGGTGGTTCGACGAGGCGCCGGTGCTGCGCATCCGGCTTGGCGGGGCCGAGGTTCCGCCCGAACGGCTGCACAGCTGCAACCTCGAAACGCGCGACGATGGCGGCGGCAATCCGACGTGGCGCCGGCCCGCACAGGCGGGACATATCCTCTTCGATCCCGAACTCGGCCGTCTCGCGCTCCATGCAAGCGACGAGGGCAAGGGGGTCGAGACGAGCTGCGCCTTCGCCGCGCCCTTCGCGATCGGCGGCGGTCCCTATGACCGTAGTGCGAGTTTCGCGGCGTGGCGCGAGCAGTTTTTCGTCGATGGCGCCGCGGCGCCCTGGGTGGTCGGCGTATCGGCGCGCGCGCAGGACCAGACCGACGATGTGCTGCAGGGCGGGGTGGTCGTCGCCTCGCTCGCCGAGGCGATTGTCCGCTGGAACGCGGCGTCGAATGCCGGCACGCGCGGGCTGATCCTGATGCTCGATAATGGCAGCTATGCCCAAGACCTCGGCGACGCCGCGCATATCGTGAAAATCCCGCCCGGCGCGCGGCTGGCGATCGCCGCCATGGCCTGGCCGACGGTCGAGCGCGCCGGCGGGGTGATCGAGCGCGACCTTCGTTCGCTCGCCCCCATGTACCGCCGCCCGCATATCCGCGGCGACCTGCGCATCCGCGGTATCGCGCCGGGCGCGGGGCAGGAGGCAGGGCGGCTGATTCTCGACGGCCTGCTCGTCGAGGGCGAGGTGGCGATCCTCGCCGGCGCGCTCGGTGCGCTCGACCTGCGCCACTGCACCATCGGCGCCTCGGCGGCGGGACTGACCAAGGGGCTGCGCGTCATCTCGCAAAATGGCGAGCTTGCGGTCGTCGTCGATCACAGCATCGCCGGATCGCTCGCGCTCGGCCCGGCGGGCGGCGGGCTTCGCGTCGCCGACTCGATCGTCGGCGAGGATCGCGACCTCCAGGCCGATCCCGACCTGCTCGCCGTCGTCGTCGATGCTCCCGCGGCCGACGTCGATTTCGCGCGCAGCACGATCTTCGGGCGCACCGCCGTCCGTTCGATCGAGGCCGAGAACAGCCTGTTCCTCGGCACCGCGCGCGCGGCGCAGCGCCAGCGCGGCTGCATGCGCTTCAGCTATGCGCCGCTCACCTCGCGCGTCCCGCGCCGCTACCGCTGCCAGCCCGACATGACGATCGCCGAGGCCGAACAGGCGGCGGCCCCCGCACTCCTGCCCGATGCCGAGAAACGGCGCCTCGCGCGAAGCGTCACGCCGATCTTCACCGCGAGCGCCTTTCCCGCCAGCGCCTTCGGCCAGCTGGCGCTCGCCACGCCCGATGCGGTCGCGGCGGGCGCGTTCGGCGGTGCCGAAATGGGTGCCGGTTTCGGCGCCGGCACGCCGTTCCGGCGCGCCAATCTTACCGACATGCTCGACGAATATCTGCCGTTCGGACTGGTGGCGGCACCCCTGTTCCAGACCTGAGGACAAAGACGATGACTGGCGATTTCACCCGCGACACCTTCCGCCCCGCCAAGGGGTATAGCGCCGTGCGGATGCAGCAGGGGCGGCTGTTCACCGACGCCGACTGGAATGAGGAGGGCGACATCCACCGGCGCGCGCTGCGCACCACCGCGCGATCGGTGATCGGCGCGAGCGGCTTTCCGGAGGATGCGCCGGGCTTCAAAATCCTCGAAGGCGCGACCAGGCAGACGCTGCTGATCGGCGGCGGGCAGGCTTATGTCGACGGCATCGGCCTGTCGCACGCCGCGCCGGTACGGCTCGGCCTGACGCGTCAGTCGGGCGCCGGCGCTGCGACGCGCTGGCGCGTCGACAGCGGCGCGCGTGTCGCGGTCGGCGATTATCTCGTCCTTGTGGGCAACACCCCCGACCAGGCGGTGCGCGTCGCCGCGCTGCTCGACGATGTCGACGCGCTGCAAAGCTTCAACGCCGCCGCCGCGCTGTCGGCGAACAACAATGTCGCCGCCGACCTCTATCGCAGCGCCGAGAGCCAACCCTTCTGGCCGGGCAATGCGCTGCCGGCGGCGGCGGGCGATTATCTCGCCTATCTCGATGTCTGGGAACGGCCGGTCACCGCCGCCGACGACCCGCTGATCCGCGAAAGCGCGTTCGGCGGTCCCGATACCGCGATCCGCGACCAGATCGTCTGGCAGGTCAAGTTCGCGCGCTTCGCCGACCTGGTCGCGGCGGAGGCAGTCGCGGCCCCCGTCAGCTGCGCCAGCTTCGTTCCCGGCTGGTCGCCCTTCGGCCCCGCCGCGCCGGCGCGCATGGCGGCGCGCGCGCGTGCGGCGGCGGCGGTCGCCGATCCGTGCGCGCTGCCCGCGACCGGCGGCTATCGCAGCCTCGAAAACCATCTCTACCGGATCGAGATCCACAATGGCGGCGCTGCGGGCGGGCGCTGGAAATGGTCGCGCGACAATGGCATTCGCGAGGCGCGCTATGCCGAGATCGACAATGGCGCGCTGATCCTCGACAGCCTCGGCCCCGACGAACCCGGCGCGCTCAAGCGCGACGACTGGGTCGAGATCCTCGACGACGAGCGGCTGCTCAGCGGCCAGCCGGGCTTTTTCGCGCGGCTCTCCGACATCAACGGCACCCGTGCCAGCCTTGGCGAACTGCGCCACCCCGACACGCTTGCCGCGCTCACCGACGGGGCGGGCGCCCCCGACCTCAGCGGCCTCCCGACCAGCGGCATCGTCCGGCGGTGGGAGGGCGGCCTGCCCGTCGACATCGTGCCGGGCGGCTGGGTCGCGGTCGAACAGGGTATCGAGGTCTTTTTCGCCGCCGGGCGGCTTGCCACCGGTGACTATTGGCAGGTGCCCGCGCGTTCGCTCGCTGCAAAGATCGAATGGCCGACCGACGAAGCGACCGGCGCCGAGGCGCTCCTGCCGCCCCGGGGCATCGTGCATCATTATGCTGCGCTCGCGCTCGTCAACCGCGACGCGGGTGGTCTCTGGAGCGTCGGCAGCGATTGCCGAAACATCTTCCCGCCGCTCACCGCGCTGCGCAGCTTCCTCTATCTCGGCGGCGATGGGCAGGAGGCGATGCCGAACCCGCTCGCGCCCGCGACGCGAGTGCCGCTCGCCGCGCCGCTGCGCGTCGGCGTGATCCGTGGCAAGACGCCGCTGCCCGGCCTCAAGGTTCGCTTCGAAATCACCGGCGGCGACGGGCGGCTAGGTGCCGAAGCCGACAATGTGAAAATCCGCGATGCCACCACCTTGGCCGACGGAGTCGCAACGATCGACTGGTTGCTCGACGCCGCCACCCCAAACCAGCGCGTCGTCGCGCGCCTGCTCGATGCGGCGGGCAATCCGACCCACCTGCCGATCCATTTCGACGCCAATCTCAGCACCGCAGCGGCGACCTCGTTCGATCCCGCCAACACCCCTGCACTCGCGGGCGAAAATACGGTCCAAAAGGCGATCGAAAAGCTCGCGACGCTGACGCAGGTCGGCTGCTCGACCTATGTCGTTACCGAGGGCAGCGACTGGGTCGCGATCCTCAAATCGATCAAGGACGGCGAGGATGCCGCGATCTGCTTCCAGCGCGGCACCTATGAAACCGCCGAGCGTGTCGATCTCAAGGGCAAGGGCCATCTCACCATCCACGGCGCCGGCGACGGCACGCGCATCGTCGCGCGGCGTGCCGAATGCGCGCTGCATTTCGAAGCCTGCGCCAGCGTGACCTTGCGCAACCTCGACGTCGCGGCGCCCGACGGGTCGGGCGCGATCGGCAAGATCCAGTTTCGCCAGGGGGTGGTCACCGTGCTCGACACGCCCTCGGTCGAGGTGTCGGGGGTGTCGCTGCGCTGCGGTGGCGGCGCCGAGACCGAACGCACCGGCCTGGCGATCCGGGGGTCGGACGAAAAACCGCTCGATTCGGTGCGGGTCACGCACAACCGGCTCGCGATCGGGCTCGCGCAGGACGGCATATTGGTCACCAACGCGGCCAATATCGTCATCGCCGACAACGAACTCGCGGTCGTCGCGGGCAAGGCTGGGTTGACCCCCGCGCAGCAGCTTGAAAACGCCCGCTGGCGCAAGCAGATCGTCGCCATGCTCGTCGCCAAGCCGGTCGAGGCGGCGGTGAAGGGGGAGGGGAAGCGCACCTTCCGCGCCGGGCGGATCGTCGCCGAATTCGAATCGCCGATGCCGCAGGCCGAATGGGAGAAACTCTACACCGCCGATCCGCCGCGCCCCGACGAGGTGCGGACGGTCGCGGGGGTGCAGGCCTATATCAAGCGGCTCAGCGACGTCGTCATCGCCGACCCCGTGAAGGCACCGACCTTCGACCGCGCGATCCGCACGCTCGGCACCCGCATCGGCGAAACGCGGCTCGGTGCGGTCGATAACGAGGTGAAGCGCTCGCTCGTCCTGATCGGCGAACCCGCGGCCCGCGCCGAGCGCGACCTCGGCGAAGCGGGCGAGGCTGGCAAGGTGACGATCCGCGCCGGATCGGTCGCGGTGAGTTTTGAATCGCCGATCAGCCAGGCCGACTGGAACAAGGCGGTCAAGCTGTGGCCGCCGCCGGCCGGGATCGATGATGTCCGCGAACTGGTCCGTTACCTGCAAAAGGTCGCCGCGCGCATCGCATCCGACGAACGCGCGCGCGAAACGCTGCCCACCGCGATCGCCTGGTTCGGGCGCTTCACCAGCGACATGCCAAGCTATGCGCGGCAGGCGATCACCTGCGGCGGCACGACGCTGACCACCGTGACGATCCGCGGCAACAAGGTTTTCGGGTTCCTGCGCGGAGTGCATGTCGGCACCAGCCAGGCCGATCCGAAGATGATCCGCGCCGGCACCGTCGCGATCGCCGACAATCATCTGTCGCTGCGCAAGCCCGCCGAGGATGCCTATGTCCCGATGGGATTGTTCGTCGGCAACGTCGATACGCTGCGCATCCAGCGCAACACGCTCGACTGGGCGGGGCGCGGCAGCAAGAACCCGATCCAGCACGGCATCCGCGTCTGGGGCGATATCGGCGCCTATCTCAAGATTTCGGACAATCGCATTTCGGTCGGCCGGATCGGCATCGCGGTGCAGCCGGTTCTCGAATTTGAAAGCACCCGGAACTTGCTGTGGGTCGCCTCGGACAATCTGGTTGAGAATGTGCCGTCGAACAATGTGATCCGCGCGCCCGAATTTCTTTTACGGCGCGACAACAGGCCGTGATTTTTTGAAGAAAACAGGCGAATTTCCTTGAAATTTTCGCGAGAATCGGCGATACTTTTCTTGGCCTTAATTGATAAATCGGCAGTGTGATTTGGTGCCGTTAAGGGTTCGAGTCCCTTTTGGGGTCATGGGGCGAGTCCACAGGGGCTCGCCCCTACTCTTTGGAGCCTTCTCGCTTATTCTTCAGTATGTTCGACCGAGGGAGCCAGCCCGCGCGATATCTTCGCCCAAGGGTTGAGGTCGGGCTCGCCGACCTTGGTCAACCGGTTGCGGTCGCGATGGAGGAAAGGCTCGTCGCGCCCCTTCACGAGCAATGTCGTGTCGGAGACATAGCTCCATGTCCCATCATCATGGAATTCCACCGAAATCTGATAGGATTCGGTTGTGAAGGCAAGGTCGAGGAAGGTCGTCGAACAGATGCCATATTCGGTTTGTCCGCGTGTCGCTTTGAGCACCAGCGACTTGGCCCCGGGTTCGGCATGCCCCGCCGCGATCGCGATCTGCCCGCGCGGAATCGCCAGCGTCTGCAGGATCAGCCCGGTCGCGGGCTCGTACAGCCAGTAACCGACCTGGTCGTGAAAGCTGATATCCTCCTCGCGCGTGTTGACGTGGAGGTGGTAGCGCAGGCCATAGAAAAGCTGCGGACCGTTCGCCTGCGGATCAATCGGCTGCAATTCGATCCGCTCGAAATATTGCCGCGTTTCAGGGCCATCGGCCTTGGGGTTGATATCGACCCCGCGCTGCCCCTCCCAGATGCCAGCCAGCCGCGTGAGCGGGCCCAGATTGGCGAGCGTCTCGGGATCGACATACTCGGGTTCGGTGAAAATATCGTCCGGTAATTCCATAGCTTGGCCCCCAAAGCTATTATGAAAATTCAGATATCCTCGACCAGCCGACCATAGAGCTGTGGGCGACGATCGCGGAAAAAGCCCATGCCCGCGCGATGCCTGGCGGCGCGGTCGAGGTCGATCGTCTCGACCAGCACGCCGCTCTCGCTCGCGCCAAATTCCTGCGTCAGGTCGCCCCATTCGTCGCTGATGAAGCTGTGGCCATAGAAGTTCGCATTGCCCTCGGTCCCGATGCGGTTCGCGGCGATCACCGGCACGCAGTTCGACACCGCATGCCCCTGCATCGCGCGGCGCCACATGCGGCTCGTGTCGAGGTCGGCGTCATAGGGTTCGCTGCCGATCGCGGTCGGATAGAAAAGCAGTTCGGCGCCCATCAGCGCCATCGCGCGCGCGCATTCGGGATACCACTGGTCCCAGCACACCCCGACGCCGATCCGCGCGCCGAACACGTCCCACACCTTGAACCCCGTGTTGCCGGGCCGGAAATAATATTTCTCTTCATAGCCGGGGCCGTCGGGAATGTGCGACTTTCGATAGGTGCCCCTGATGCCGCCATCGGGGCCGATCATCGCCAGCGTGTTGTAATAATGATGGCCGTCGCGTTCGAAAAAGCTCGTCGGGATCGCGACCCTCAGCTTCGCCGCCAGCGCCTGCATCGCGATGACGCTCGGATGCTCGGTCGTCGGATGCGCGGTCGCGAACAGCGCCTCGTCCTCGACCTGGCAGAAATAGGGGCCCTCGAACAATTCGGGGGGCAGGATGACCTGCGCACCCTGCGCCGCAGCCTCCTCGACGAGCGCGGTGACCGCATCGATGTTCGGCTCGACAGGGCCGGGCAGGGCGAGTTGCAGCGCGGCAACGGTAAGGGTGCGGGTCATTCGGGATTCCGTGATCGAGCTCAAATCGAGCCGAATATAGGCGGCTTCGCGCGCGATGCTAGGCCGGAAGCTGCTGGCTTGAGCAATGGAAGCTGCCGCCGCCCGCGAGGATGCCACTTGCCGGCACGCCGACCGCGCGGCGTCCGGGGAAGAGCGCGTCGAGCGCTGCGACCGCCGCCGTGTCGTTCGGAACGCCATAGGTCGGCACGACGACAACGCTGTTGCCAATATAGAAATTCATATAGCTCGCCGCCGCGACCTCGCCGTCCAACTCGACCCGGCCGGGTGAGGGCAGGTCGACGATCTCTATCCCGCCGAATTCCGCCGTCCGCGCGCGTGCGTCGGCGTAAATATGCGCGTTGGGATCGTCGTCCCCCGCCGCGACCGGGATCGCCAGCCGCCGCTCGCCGACGAAGCGCGCGAGATTGTCGACATGCCCGTCGGTATGGTCGCCGACCAGCCCGTTACCGAGCCACAGCAATCGCTCGATGCCGAGCGACTGGTGCAGCCGCTCCGCGATATCCTCGCGCGTCAGCGACGGGTTGCGGTTGGGATTGAGCAGGCATTCCTCGGTCGTGACGCACAGCCCCGCGCCGTCGACGTCGATCCCGCCGCCCTCGAGCACCCAGTCGAGGCGCTGCGTCGGCAGGTCCGCGTGCGCAGCGAGAATCGCGCCGATCTCGCGGTCGCCGGGCATCACGAACTTGTTGCCCCACCAGTTGAAGTCGAAATTGCGCGCCTCGCGCTGGGTCCCGGTGGCGGTGATGATCGGGCCTGTGTCGCGCAGCCAGATATCGCCGAAGGGAGCGACGAACAACTGGACGCCCTCATCGACGAGCGCCTCGGCGATATCGGCATTGTCATGGTCGCGAACGAGAAGATGCACCGTCTCGCCGCGCCCGCCGTCATGGACCGCGTTGGCAAAGGCCGCGACATCGCGCCGCGCGGCGTCGATCTGCCCCGACCATTCCTCCGCCATATGCGGAAAGCCGATCCAGACGGCGTCGTGTGGCGCCCATTCGGCGGGCATTCTCAAAGTCATTCTGCTCACGTCCTTTTTCGTCATTACGAGCGAAGCGAAGCAATCCAGAGCGGTTTTCTCACGCTCTGGATTGCCGCGTCGCTTCGCTCCTCGCAATGACGAGGTGCGGATATTATTTCCCGGCGCGCGACTTGTCGCGGGCGGCGCGGAATTCGTCGCCCTCGACCCAGTTCGGCCAGGCGTCGGTCATCGCGAGCATCCGCCCGGCGGCATAATAGAGACGCAGGTCCGACATCATGCCGTCCCAGTTGGTGATCGCCTCATATTCGTCGCCCGGCGCGTGATAGCGGTTCTTTTCATAATCTTCCGATGCTTTCTTGCCGACCTCGACACCGCCCACGACCAGATCGTCGCCGCTGCCGAAGTTGAACATCGGAACGCCGAGCTTGGCGAAGCTGAAGTGATCCGACCGGTAATAGAAGCCCTTTTCGGGGGTCGGCTCGGCCTTGATAACGCGGTCGCTCATCTTGGCGAGCTTTTCGACATAGGCGTCGAGTTCGGACTTGCCGCCACCGACGACGACGATGTCCTTCGCCGGGCCGACCGCGTTGAGCGCGTCCATGTTCACCCCGCCGAGGGTCTGCGCGAGCGGGAAGATCGGGTTTTCGGCATAATATTTCGATCCGAGCAGCCCCGATTCCTCGGCGGTCACCGCGAGGAACACGATGCTGCGGTCGGGCGCGCCGGCGGTCTTGAACGCCTGCGCCAGCGTCACGAGGCCGGCGATGCCGCTCGCATTGTCGACCGCGCCGTTGCAGATGTCGTCGCCCGCAACCGGCGTGCAGCGGCCGAGGTGGTCCCAGTGGCCGGTGTAGAGCACATATTCATCAGGGCGCTTGGCACCCGGCAGCACGCCGATGACGTTGCGCGACATTTTCTTGGCGATCTCGTTGTCGAAGCTGAAGTTCGCCTTCACCCCGGTCAGCGCGACGGATTTGAAGCCCTTGACCTTCGCGGCGTCGCGCAGCTTGTCGAAATCCTGCCCTGCGCTGGCGAAGAGTTCCTTCGCCTTGGCAAGCTGGATCCAGCCGTTGGCGACGGTTTCCTTGGCGCCGCCGTCCTTGCTTTCGGCGAGGTATTGGGTGCCGGTGTTGCTGCTTTCGACGACGTTCCAGCCATAGGCGGCGGGTTCGGTGTCGTGGACGATGAGGACCGCGGCAGCGCCCTGGCGCGCGGCTTCCTCATATTTATACGACCAGCGGCCGTAATAGGTCATCGCGCGGCCGTTGAATTCGCCCTTGGTTTCCTTGGTCTGCCAGTCGGGATCGTTGACGAGGACGACGACGGTCTTGCCCTTCACGTCGAGCCCGGCATAGTCGTTCCAGCCCTTTTCGGGGGCGTTGATGCCGTAACCGACGAAGACGACGTCGCTGTCCTTGATCGCGGTCCTGGGCTGCACGCGCCAGCTGAACGCGACATAGTCCTTGGCATATTGCGCGGTGACCGGGGTCTTGCCGCCGGTGAAGCTCAGCGGCGTCGCGTTCTTCGCGGTGATCTCGAACAGCGGCACGTCCTGCGTCCATTGGCCGTTGTTGCCCGGCTGGAGGCCCGCTTCCTGATATTTCTTGATGATATAGGCGACGGTCTTTTCCTCGCCCGGCGTCCCCGGCGCGCGGCCCTCATAGGCGTCCGACGAGAGTTCCTTGGTCACTTCCTGCAGCGTCGCGAGCGACAGTTCGGGGATCTGGACGTCGGGAATGGCGGTGGCGGCGGTATCGGTCGCCGCCCCCTTGTCTGACGCGTCGCCGCCACCGCAAGCGGCAAGCGACAGAAGGGCCGCGAAGGCCGCGGCGGATCGGGGGGAACGCAGCATGGAAATGTCCTTGGATGGTTTCGTTTGCGACGACCGGGCTTGTGCCAGCCGGGGCGGGGGGATGCAAGCATCGCTGCCGCGCTGCAACCATTCCGCCTTGGATTTCGACTAAGCGCGATCTAGCAATGGAAAAACGAATTTGAATAACAGGGAGATATCGAATGCGGGGTCGCGGGTTTGCTTTTCTGGCGTCGATCGCGGCGCTGGCTTCGGCGCAGGCTGCAGCGCAGGACGACGAGATTTCGCGCCGTTTCGGAACCTTGCCCGGGGTGACTCAGGTCAGCCTGTCTCCCGACGGCAGCAAGCTGGCTTTTGTCGCGCCGAACAAGGGGCAGGCGAATGACCTTTATGTCGTCGACATCGTCGATGGCGCGACGCCGCGCCGGATTCTGCGCGCCAGCGGCGACCCCGAGATTTTGTCCTGGTGCCGCTGGGCCACCGATGCGCGGCTGATCTGCCAGGTCGGTGGCCGCCAGAAATATGGCGAGGGCATCTATGGCTTTACCTCGCTGGTCAGCGTCGATGCGGCGGGCGGCGACGCACGAACGCTGAGCACGCGCCGCGGTGCCAATGCATTGGGTTATGATTTCCGCGGCGGCAGCGTGATCGACTGGCAACCGGGCCAACCCGGCAGCGTGCTGGTGATGCGCAGCCATGTCCGCGAAGCCAATCGAGAATCGGCGTCGCTGATCGTCAAGGACGAGGAGGGCATGAGTGTCGACCTGATGGACGCGACGACCGGCGCGATCAAAATCGTCGAAAAGCCGCGGCGCGATGCGGTCGAATTTATCACCGACGGCAAGGGCAAGGTCCGCATCATGGGGACGCACGGTCAGAAGGGGCAGACCGGTTATCTCAGCGGGACGGTGCGTTATTTCTTCAAGCCGGCGGCCGGTGGCGACTGGCAGACGCTGTCGGCGGTCGATGTGCTGACAAACGACGGCTTCGACCCGGTGACGGTCGATGCGGGGACCGACCGCGCGATCGGTTATGCCAAGGTCGACGGCCGGCTCGCGGTCAGCGCGGTCCGGCTTGACGGAACGGGGCGCGGCGATATCCTGTTCCGCCATCCCGAGGTCGACGTCGACGGGCTGGTCCGCGTCGGGCGCGACCGCCGGGTCGTGGGGGCCATCTATGCGACCGACCGGCGCCAGATGGTGACCACCGATGCCAAGGTTTCGGCCATGGCAGCGTCCTTGTCGAAAGCGCTCGGCGGGCGCGAGGTCTATTTCCTCGATGCCTCGGCGGATGAGAGTCAATGGCTGGTCTGGGCCGGATCGGACGTCGATGCCGGCCGCTATTATCGCTATACCCCCGCCGCGAAACAGCTCCGCCCCTTGCTCGAGGATCGGCCGTTGCTGGCCGATCATGCCCTCTCGCAGGTCAAGTCGATCAGCTATCCTGCGGCCGACGGTACGATGATTCCCGGCTATCTGACGCTGCCGCCCGGCCGCACCGATGCCAAGGGCCTGCCCGGCATCGTGATGCCGCACGGCGGCCCGTCGTCGCGCGACGAATGGGGCTTCGACTGGCTGTCGCAATATTTCGCGGCGCGCGGCTTTGCGGTCGTCCAGCCCAATTATCGCGGTTCGTCGGGCTATGGCGACCAATGGTATCAGAACAACGGCTTTCAATCGTGGCGGACGGCGGTCGGCGACGTGACCGACGCCGGCCGCTGGCTGGTCAAGGAAGGCGCCGATCCAGCCAAGCTGTCGATCGTCGGCTGGTCCTATGGCGGCTATGCCGCGCTGCAATCGGGGGTCGTGGCGCCCGACCTGTTCCGGTCGATCGTCGCCATCGCGCCGGTGACCGACCTTGCCGAGCTGAAACTGGAAGCCGATAAATACAGGTCGGGGTCGATCACCCGCGACTTCATCGGATCGGGGCCGCATGTCCGCGAAGGATCGCCGGCGCAGAATGCGGCGAAGATCGCGGTGCCCGTCCTGATGTTCCACGGCACGCTCGACCAGAATGTCGATATCGAACAGGCGCGGATGATGAAGCGCGCCTTGACGGCATCGGGCAAAAGCGTCGAGCTGGTCGAATATCCGGGGCTGGCGCACAGCCTGACCGACAGCGAGGCGCGCACCGCCATGCTGGGCCGCATCACGACCTTCCTGCCACGCTGACACGAAAAAGGGCGGCCCGCCTGCGGACCGCCCTTTTTGTTCCTGCGATGAACCGCCGGATCAGCGCGAATAGAATTCGACGACCAGGTTCGGTTCCATCTTCACCGGATAGGGGACTTCGTCCAGCGTCGGAACGCGGACATAGGTCGCCTTGGTGCCGTCGATGGCGAGATATTCGGGCAGGTCGCGCTCGGGCAGGCTCTGCGCTTCGGCGACCAGCGCCATTTCCTGCGCCTTCTTGCCGAGGGTGATTTCGTCACCCGGCTTCACCAGACGGCTCGCGATGTTGCACTTCACGCCGTTCACATAGACGTGGCCGTGGCTGACGAGCTGGCGGGCCGAGAAGATCGTCGGGGTGAACTTGGCGCGATAGACGACCGCGTCGAGGCGGCGCTCGAGCAGGCCGATCAGGTTCTGGCCGGTGTCGCCCTTCATGCGCGACGCTTCGAAATAGTTCTTCTTGAACTGCTTTTCGGTGATGTCGCCGTAATAGCCCTTCAGCTTCTGCTTCGCGCGCAGCTGGATGCCGAAGTCCGACACCTTGCCCTTGCGGCGCTGACCATGCTGGCCGGGGCCGTATTCGCGGCGGTTGACCGGGCTCTTCGGGCGACCCCAGATGTTCTCGCCCATGCGGCGGTCGAGTTTATACTTGGCGCTCTGGCGCTTCGACATTGTCGTCTCCAATATGCTGTGTGCCGAAGGATTTCGGCGGATTCCCGGGTCGCACCATAGGAGCTGAGTCCTATGCGACCGCCGCTTCACCGGGGTGCGGGGTCCATTGCGAAGGCGCGCGGTTAGACGGGGCGGGGGGGAAAGTCAAGCGCTGCCGGGCGATGCCGACGCCCGTCTCGACAGGCGGAAAAAAGCCGCTAAAGCCAGCGCGCATGACCGCTGCCAAATCTCCAGAAGCCTGCGAAACGATGATCGACGTCCGTGCCGGGGTCGACGAGGTCGACCGCGAGCTCGTCGTGCTCCTCGTTCGCCGCTTCGGCTATATGGACGCCGCGGCGCGCATCAAGACCGACCGCAACGTCGTTCGCGACGAGGCGCGCAAGGCGCAGGTGCTCGACAATGTCGCACGCGACGCCGCAGCGGCCGGGCTGGAGCCTGACCGCCTGCGTGCGGTGTGGAACGAACTGGTCGAACAGTCGATCGCTTACGAGATGGTCCGCTGGGACCGGCTGCGCGCCGAATCCGCCTGACCCGGCTTAGTTGGTGCTGTTGCCGGCGGGCTTGGTATCGGCCGCCGCTTCGACGGTGCCGGTTTCGGCCGCCGGTGCCTTGACCGTGCGACATACCTTCTTGGGTACGCTGCTGCCGGTCGATTCGATGCGCTCGCAGACCTTCTTGGGCTTGGCCGGTTTGGCCGGCTGGCTCTGTTGACCGCCTGCCGGTTCGGCCGTTGCGGCGTTCGGCGATGCGGCCGACAGGGCAAGAGAAAGCAGTAAGGACAACATGGGACGCAAACTCCTGGGGAATTTTGGCTGGCGGCGTGTTGTTTTTCGACAAAGAAAAATGGTGCGCCGCACCATATGGCAATGGCGAACGCTTACCGCGCCCGGGGCGATCTGCCAAGAGCCGTAATGATCCCGTGCATCATCCTGATGTCGTTGTACGACCAGCCCGTCTTGGTGAGCGTCGTGCGTAATGTCCGCAGCGTCATCGCGCGGCGGTTTTCGGGGAAAAAATAGCCCGCAGCGTCGAGGTCGCGGACGAAATGCTGGATCAGCTCCTCGAACTCGGCGTGCTCGGCTGTCGGCGCGAGCTCGACCACGGGCGGTTGGGCGAGCGCTTCGCCCTTCGACCATTCATAGGCGAGCAGGATCACCGCCTGCGCCAGATTGAGCGATCCGAATTCGGGATTGATCGGGACGGTGACGATGCTGTGCGCGAGCGCGACGTCGTCGGTCTCGAGCCCCGAGCGTTCGGCGCCGAACACGAAGGCCGAGCGCCCGGCAGTCGCGCGCACCTGACGCGCGGCGGCCTCGGGCGTCAGCACCGGCTTGGTCACCCCGCGCTTGCGCACCGTCGTCGCATAAATGTGGGTGCAGTCGGCGGTCGCGGCGGCGAGGCTGTCGAACACTTCCGCGTTCGCCAGAACGATATCGGCGCCCGACGCAGCCGGGCCGGCATCGGGGTTCGGCCAGCCGTCGCGCGGGCTCACCAGCCGCAATTCGGTCAGCCCGAAATTGAGCATCGCGCGTGCGGCCTTGCCGATATTCTCGCCGAGTTGCGGGCGGACGAGGACGATGACGGGCGGCGGAGCGGGGGGGGCGGAGGTTTCGCTCACCCTTTATGTGCCGCCTCGTTGATCGTCGAGGCGAATTCCTCGAAGTCCTTCGCTTCGGTAAATTCGCGATAGACGCTGGCGAAGCGGATATAGGCGACGCTGTCGAAGCCCTTGAGCGCTTCCATCACCATGCCGCCGATCTGTGACGCCTTGACCTCATTGTCGCCCGAGGTTTCGAGCTGGCGCTGGATGCCCGACACGAGACGTTCGATGCGCGCAGCGTCGATCGGGCGCTTGCGGCACGCGATCTGGACGCTGCGCATCAATTTTTCGCGGTCGAAGGGCTCGCGGCCGCCATCGGCCTTGAGCACCGCGACTTCGCGTAGCTGGATCCGCTCGAAGGTGGTGAAGCGCGCGCCGCAATCCTCGCACTGGCGCCGGCGGCGGATCGCCGCGCCGTCCTCGGTCGGACGGCTGTCCTTCACCTGACTGTCTTCATGGCCGCAATAGGGACAACGCATCGGTCAGCGTTTCACCCGCATCAGCAGCGCGATCGCCGCGCCGATGAACAGGCCCGCGGGCCAGCTGATCGCGTCGAGCACCAGCCCGACTGCGGCGCCGATCGCGCCGCCGATCAGTACCGGCCGCGTCGAAGGATGCGCCATGCCCTGCTTGCCCATCGCCTTGACCTCTTCGATCGTCAGCTCGGCAAGCGTCGGTTCCTCGGGGTGCTGGCGCGCCACCGGATCAGCCCTGATAGATGGGGAAGCGTTCGCAGAGCGCGCGGACGCGTTTGCGGACGTCGGCCTCGACGTCGGCGTCGCCATGCTCGCCCTTGTCGCGCAGCGCCTCGAGCACGTCGGCAACCATGTCGCCGATGTCCTCGAATTCGGCGATGCCGAAGCCGCGCGTGGTGCCCGCGGGCGAACCGACGCGGATGCCGCTGGTCTTGACCGGCGGCAGCGGATCGAAGGGGACGCCATTCTTGTTGCAGGTGATCGCCGAGCGCTCGAGCGCCTCGTCGGCGTCGCGGCCGGTGATGCCGAGCGGGCGGAGGTCGATGAGCGCGAGGTGGGTGTCGGTGCCGCCCGCGACGACATCGGCGCCGCGCGCTTTCAGCCGGTTCGCCAGCGCCTGCGCATTGGCGATCGTCGCCTTGGCATAATCCTTGAACTCGGGGCGCAGCGCTTCGCCGAACGCCACCGCCTTGGCGGCGATGACGTGCATCAGCGGGCCGCCCTGCAGCCCGGGGAAGACAGCCGAATTGATGCGCTTGGCGATCGCCTCGTCATTGGTCAGGATCATGCCGCCGCGCGGGCCACGCAGCGTCTTGTGCGTCGTGGTGGTGACGACATGCGCATGCTCCATCGGCGACGGGTGCGCGCCGCCGGCGACGAGGCCGGCAAAGTGGGCCATGTCGACCATCAGCAGCGCGCCGACGTCATCGGCGATGGCACGGAAGCGCGCGAAATCGAGCGTGCGCGGATAGGCCGAGCCGCCCGCGATGATGAGGGCGGGGCGATGCTCCTTCGCCAGCGCCTCGACCTGGTCGAAGTCGACGAGATGGTCGTCGGGGCGCACGCCGTACTGCACCGCGTTGAACCATTTGCCCGACATCGCGGGCGGGGCGCCATGGGTCAGGTGACCGCCGGCGTCGAGGCTCATGCCGAGAATCGTCGCGCCGGGCTTGGTCAGCGCGAGCATCACCGCGCCATTCGCCTGCGCGCCCGAGTGCGGCTGGACGTTGGCGAAATTGCAGTCGAACAGCTTCTTGGCGCGGTCGATCGCGAGCGTTTCGACTTCGTCCGACGGCGCGCAACCCTGATAATAGCGGCGGCCCGGATAGCCCTCGGCATATTTGTTGGTGAAGACCGATCCCTGCGCTTCGAGCACCGCCTTCGAGACGATATTCTCCGAGGCGATCAGTTCGATCTGATATTGCTCGCGCTCCATCTCGTGCTTCATCGCCGCCGCGACCGCGGGGTCGGTGGTGCCGACGCCGTCGGTGAAATAGCCGGCCGATTTGATGGGCTTGTCGAGCGTTTCTGTGGTCATCGGCTGGTCTCCATTTGGGCCAAATTGAAGGGAGGCTTGGATAGCTTGTCGACGCGGCGCGCGTGGCGGTCGCCGGCGAATTCGGTGGTGAGGAAGGCAGTGAGGCACGCCTTGGCCATGTCGATGCCGGTCAGCCGCGCGCCCATCGCGATGACGTTCGCGTCATTATGCTGGCGCGACAGGCTCGCCGACAGCGGCTCGCCGACGAGCGCGCAGCGGCAGCCGGGGTTGCGGTTGACCGAGATCGAGATGCCGATGCCCGACCCGCAGAGCGCGACGCCCTTTTCGGCGCGGCCGCTCGCGACGGCGTCGGCGAGGCGGTAGCCATAATCGGGATAATCGACGCTGTCGGGGCCGTTGGTGCCGAGATCTTCGACCTCGTGGCCCTGCTCGCGCAGCCAGTCCGCGAGCGATGCCTTGAGCTCGTAGGCGGCGTGATCGGAGGCAATGGCGATGCGCATGATGCGGCTCCCGCAAGGCTGGAGGGAATCGATGAGCGGCCTTTAGGCGAAGGCGCGCGGATTGGCCATAAGCGAGGTGGCAAATTTGTGACGCAGCCGATAAGGCCGCTCAATGTTCGAATTCTTGATATCGGTGCTGATGCTGGCGGGGATCGTCCTGATCGGTGGAGCGGTGGTCGTATTCCGCGGCGGCGACCGCCGCCGCGCATTGCTGATGATCGTCGCGGCCCTGGTGATGTTCGCCAACGTCACGATCTGGACGCTTCCGAGCCCGGAGCAGGCGGCGACGGCCGAAGGCGCCGAATGAGCGACGACTGCGTCCACCGCGAGGTCGGGCGCTATTGCCCCGATTGCGGCAAGGATTTGCAGCCGGCACCTTTCGACCGCCGAACGGTCGTCGACGAACTGGTCGGGAACTGGTGGGAAAAGGGCGTGCTGCAGACGTTGCTCGGACTGGTCCTGCGGCCCGGCGTCCTGATCCGCCGCTATATCGAGAGCGATCGCGACATATTGGTCAAGGTGGTCCCCTATATCGCCGTGGCCCTGACGCTGAATATCGCGCTGCGCGCGCGTTTCCTGCCGGGAAGCATGACGACCGAATTGTCGGTGATCGAAACGCTCCAGAAAGAACCGCTGGTCATGCCGCTGCTGTCGGCGCTGATTTCGGCGCTGGTGCTGAACTTCATCTTCTATCGTGGTGCGTCGGCCGGCCTTTTCGGCACGATGGTAATGCGGCTCTACGTCCTCGCGCAGGCGGTCCTTCTCGGGCTTTTCGCCGACCTGACGATGGAGATATTCCTCGCCGACCGCAGCGTCGCGCGCAATCTCGCGCGCCTCGCGGTCGCGCTCGGCTTCACGATCTTCGCGGTGCGGCAATTTTACGCCGGCGAAGGGCGCGGCGGGTGGATTCGCGCGATCACCGCCGTTCTGTGCGGCGAGATCGCGCTGATCCTGCTCGTCTATATGCCCGCCGCGATGATCCAGAATGCGGGGCTGCTCGACTGATCCGTCAGCGGATCGGCGAATCGGGAGCGAGCCGCATATCCAGATAGTTATCGAGCGACTTCATCAACTGTTCGAGCTCATGCTCGAAGAAATGGTTCGCGCGCGGAATCTCGTCGTGATGGATAGTGATGCCCTTTTGCGTGCGCAATTTGTCGACCAGTTTCTGCACCGCCGACGGCGGCACGATCTCGTCCTGCCCGCCGGCGACGATGATGCCCGACGAGGGGCAGGGGGCGAGGAAGCTGAAGTCGTACATGTTCGCCGGCGGCGCGACCGACAGGAAGCCGCGGATCTCGGGGCGGCGCATCAACAACTGCATGCCGATCCACGCGCCGAAGCTGAAGCCCGCGATCCAGGTGGTCTGCGCCTCGGGATGGATCGACTGGACCCAGTCGAGCGCCGATGCGGCATCGCTGAGTTCGCCGATGCCATTGTCGAACGTGCCCTGGCTGCGGCCGACGCCGCGGAAGTTGAAGCGCAGCACCGCGAAACCGCGCGCGACGAAGCTCTTGTACATCGCCTGCGTGATACGGTCGTTCATCGTGCCGCCGCCCTGCGGATGCGGGTGCAGGATCAGCGCGACCGGCGCGCGCGGGCGCGGCGGAGGCGAGAAACGGCCTTCGATACGGCCTTCGGGGCCGGGGAAAATCACGTCGGGCATGGGCGCACCTTTATGTTTCTGGGGCTTGCCACCGATTCGCCGGACGGCGGGGTGGCGGAGCGAAGATGGCGCCTATATAGAAAATAGGTCTCAACATGCAACTTTTGCGAATCGTTCGCAACAAGGACAATTTCGGCGAATGATTTACCTCGATTATCAGGCCACGACGCCGCTCGCTCCCGAAGCGCGCGAGGCGATGTTGCGCTGGCTGGAGGGGGCCGAAGGAGACGGCTTCGCCAACCCGTCGAGCACGCACAAGGCCGGCCGCGCCGCCGTCGCCGCGGTCGAGGTCGCGCGCGATCAGGTCGCGGCGCTGTTGCCGCAGGGCGGGCGGCTCTTCTTCACCTCGGGCGCGACCGAGGCGCTCAACTGGGCGCTGCTGCGCGGCGCCGAGGTCATGCCCGGCGGCGTCGCGGGACTGAGCATCGAGCATGCCGCGTCGCTGCAATGCCTCGAAAGATTGAGCGCGGCCATCCTGCCGGTCGATGGCGAAGGCGTTGCGCTGGCACCCGACGAAGCCCTGATTCCCGAAGGCGGTATCGTCGCGACGATGCTGGTGAACAATGAAGTCGGCACGATCCAGCCGGTCGCCGATTTCGCCGCTGCCGCGCATGCCAAGAACAGCCTGCTGCTCTGCGATGCGGTGCAGGGCTATGGTCGCGTCGCGATCCCCGACGGTCCCGATATGATCGCGATTTCTGCGCACAAAATCCATGGGCCGAAGGGCATCGGTGCCTTGTGGGTCAGGGACGGCGTCGACCTGCCGCCGCTGATGTTCGGCGGCGCGCAGGAGCAGGGGATGCGCTCGGGCACGGTCTCGCCCGCGCTCTGTGCCGGTTTCGGCGCCGCCGCCGCGCTGGCGGCCGAGCGTGCCGATGACGATGCGGCGCATGCCGAGCGCCTCTGGTCGCTCGCGCTCGACATGCTCCCCGAATGGACGATCAACGGCTCGGCCGAGCAGCGCTATCACGGCAACCTCAACATCCGGCGCGAGGGCGTCAACGGGCTGCGGCTGATGTCCGACGCGCGCAACATCGCCTTCTCGCTCGGCAGCGCGTGCGGCAGCGGGTCGGGCAAGGTCAGCCATGTGCTGCGCGCGATGGGCGTCGGCGAGGCCGACGCCCGCGCCTCGATCCGCCTCGGCTGGGGCCGCTACACCAGCGAAGCCGAGTTGCGCGAAGGCTTGCAAGCGATCAAGGATGCCGCACAGCTTCAGGGAGTGAATTGAGTGCGCGTCACCTTCATCCACGCCGACGGCAAGGAGCGCACCGAGGCCGAGGCCGCGCCCGGCAGCATCCTGCTCGACGTCGCGCAGGCGCATCTGATGCCGCTCGAAGGCACGTGCGAGGGCCAGATGGCCTGCTCGACCTGCCATGTCATCGTCGACAAGGCGGATTTCGACCGTCTGCCCGAAGCGAGCGAGATGGAGGAGGATATGCTCGATCTCGCCGCCGGTGCACGCCGCACCAGCCGCCTGTCGTGCCAGATCCTGCTCACGCCTGACCTCGACGGGCTGACCGTCCATATCCCAGCCGAAAGCCGCAATATGCAGGGGCCGCGCTGATGCGCGCGCTGCTCACCGCCGCGCTGCTGCTGACGGCCGCATGCTCGGCGGTGCCGCCCGAACCCGGCGGCGATACCTTCGCCTTCGGGGATAATATACGCGATATCGAGAAACGCAGTGGTGGACGCCTTGGCATCGCGGTGGTCAAGGGCGATGGCGAGCTGCTGTTTGGCAGCAACGCCAACGAGCGTTTCGCCATGTGCTCGACCTTCAAATTGCTGCTCGCGGGGCAGGTGCTGCGCGGCGCCACCGATGGCGGGCCGTCGCTCCGCACCCCGCTGCCCCTCACCAAGGCCGATATCGTTCCGCACTCACCCTATAGCGAGGCGAATCTGGCGCTAGGCGAACTGCGTCTCGGCTTCGCCGCCGAGCAGATCGTCACCGTCAGCGACAATGCCGCCGCCAATTTGATCCTGAAGGCGACCGGCGGTCCCGAAGCCTTCACCCGCCGGATGCGCGACATGGGCGATGAGGTCACCCGCCTCGACCGCTACGAGATCGAACTCAACGAAAATGCCGTCGGCGATCCGCGCGACACCACGACGCCGCAGACGATGGCGAAGAGCGCCGCGCGGCTCGTTTATGGCGACCATCTCGACCCGAACTATCGCAAGTCGCTGCGCGAATGGATGGTTGCGAGCAAGACGGGCCTGGCGCGCATTCGCGCCGGTTTGCCGGCGGGATGGGCGTCGGGCGACAAGACCGGGAGCTGCGGCAACGCCTATAACGACGTCGCTTTCGTCGAGGCGCCGGGCGGCGGCAAATATGTGATCGCGGTCTATCTCGACCGTCCGGCGGTCGAGGGCGAGGCCGCCAATGCGGTGATCGCCGACGTGACCCGCGCGGTGGTGGAGGATTTGTCGAAGCTTTAGGCAGGGCAGGGGGCGATGCGGTTCTGGACGGGATTGTTTCTGGTGCTCTTGCTCGCGTCCTGCGACCGCCCCGACGCTCTCGGTTTCGCCGCCCAATCACCCGATCCGGCCAAGCATGGCGAGCGGGTGTCGCGCCTGCTCGGCTGTTCGGGCTGTCACGGCGCGGATTTGGCGGGCAAGGAATGGAGCGAGCCCGAGTTCGCTACCGTCTGGACCGCCAATCTGACGGTCGCGGCCGCAGAGTTCGACGATGCGCAGTTGAAGGCGATGATCGTCGGCGGCAAGAAACCCGACGGCACCCCGCTCTGGGACATGCCCTCGCATCTGTTCACCCAATTGTCCGATGCCGACATGGCGGCGGTGATCGCTTTCATCCGCAGCAAGCCCAGGACGGGCGCGGCGCATCCGGCGCCGGTTTTCGGCCCGGCCGCGAAAAAGGAAATGGCCGAAGGCCTCTATGTCTCCTCGGCGGTGCTGGTCGAGCGGCACGGCAAGGCCTGGCCCCCCGACGCCGGCCCCGAACATGCGCTCGCGCGCTACATGGTCCGAGCGACTTGCGCCGAGTGTCACGAGATGAATTTGCGCGGCGGCACCCCTATCCGGGCGCCGACCCGCGCCCCGATCTGCGCATCGCGGCCTCCTATGATCTCAAGGATTTCCAGCGGCTGCTCCACACCGGCATCGCGCCGGGAGAGCGCAAGCTCGGCCTGATGGGCGAGATGGCGCGTGGACGCTACGCGGTGTTCAGCGACGCCGAAATGGCGGCAATCCACGCCTATCTGAAGGCGGTTGCCGAGCGCGACCCCTGACCGCTTGATTTTCGCCGCCGCCGCCGCCATATGCGCGGCGGGAGTCGGGCGGACGTGGTCTTCGCCAACCCGGTCAGGTCCGGAAGGAAGCAGCCGCAACGAATTCGCCGCGGGTCGTTCCGGCTCCCACCCATTTCCCCCTTCGACAAGCGCAGCGACCGTCCCTAATACGGACCGCATGAGCGATTCCGCCGACGACGAACCAGTGATGCTGGGCATGGATTTGCCCGAGACGCCCGTGCCCTCGGTGCAATCGGGGCCGTACCGGGTGCTCGCGCGAAAATATCGCCCGCAAACCTTCGCAGAATTGATCGGGCAGGATGCGATGGTGCGCACGCTCGGCAATGCGATCGCGCGCGACCGGCTTGCGCACGCCTTCCTGATGACCGGAGTGCGCGGGGTCGGCAAGACCTCGACCGCGCGCCTGATCGCCAAGGCCTTGAACTGCATCGGGCCGGACGGGCAGGGCGGGCCGACGATCGACCCCTGCGGTATTTGCGAACCGTGCCGCGCGATCACCGAGGGGCGCCATATCGACGTGATCGAGATGGACGCCGCGTCGAACACCGGCGTCGACGATGTGCGCGAGATCATCGAGGCGGTGCGCTATGCTGCGGTCTCGGCGCGCTACAAGATCTACATCATCGACGAAGTGCATATGTTGTCGCGTAACGCGTTCAATGCGCTGCTGAAAACGCTCGAAGAGCCGCCGCCGCACGTCAAATTCCTGTTCGCGACGACCGAGGTCAACAAGGTGCCGGTGACCGTGCTGTCGCGCTGCCAGCGCTTCGACCTTCGCCGCATCACCCCCGATATGCTCTTCGCGCATTTCAGCGCGATCCTGCAGAAGGAAGGCGTCGAGGCCGAGGCGCCGGCGATCTGGCTGATTGCCAATGCCGCCGAGGGGTCGGTGCGCGACGGCCTGTCGATCCTCGATCAGGCGATCGCGCATGCCGACCTGGACGGCGGCGGCATGATCGGCGCCGCGCAGGTGCGCGTGATGCTCGGCCTGTCGGACCGCTCGTCGATCGCGAACCTGATGGCGACGATTTTGGAAGGCGACGCGGGCGGGGCGATCGATCTTGCGCGCGGCCAATATGCGCTCGGCATCGAGCCCGTCGCGATGGTGCGCGGGCTGATGGACCTGACCCACGCGATCACGCTCGCCAAGGTGTCGCGCCACGAGGATCCGGCGCTCGCCGAGGCTGATCGCACCCGCATCGTCGATTGGGCGCAAAAACTGGGCTTCGCGCCGCTCAACCGGCTGTGGCAATTGCTGCTCAAGGGCCATGACGAGGTGCTGCGCGCGAACAACCCGCTCGAACATCTCGAAATGCTGCTGCTGCGCGTGATCTATGCCGCGGCGATGCCCGACCCGGGCGAGCTTGCGAAGATCCTCGAAACGGGGAATTTCCCGACCGCGCCGCTGCCCGCGCCGTCGGCGCCCGTGCAGGACGCGACCGCCAGCGCGCCCGAGCCTGTCGCGGTCGAGGCCGAAGCGCCCGCGTCGGCGCTCACCGTCGCGCAAATCTACCAATTGCTCGAAAGCACCGGCAACCACCGGCTTGCGGTGGCGGTCCACGACCATCTGCGCATCATCACGCTCGAACCCGGGCTGCTGGTCTTTGCGCCGGGGCCGGGGATCGACGCCAATTTCGCGCGCGACCTTGGCGAAGCGCTGCTCAATGCGACCGGCAGCCGCTGGCAGGTGCGCGGCGAGGAGGGCGAGGCGCGGCCGAGCCTGGGGCAGATGCGCGCCGCGACCGCCGCCGACAACGACCAGCGCATCCGCGAACTGCCGGTAGTGAAAGCGGCTTTGGCGGCTTTTCCCGACGCGAGGCTTGTCGAGGGCGACGACAATCGCCATAGGTCGAACCCATGAAATCGATGGAAGAAATGTTCAAGGCGGCGCAGCAGGCCGCCGAAACCGTTCAGGCCCAGATGGCGGAGGCGCAGGCGAAGCTCGACAGCGTCGAGGTCGAAGGCATCTCCGGCGGCGGCCTCGTGCGGATCACCGCGAGCGCCAAGGGCCGGATCAAGGCGATATCGATCGACGACAGCCTGATGGTGCCGTCGGACAAGCAGATGCTCGAAGACCTGCTCGCCGCCGCCTTCAACGACGCGCGCGAAAAGGCCGACCAGGCGAGCAACGCCGAAATGGGCAAGATGACCAGCGGCCTGCAGCTACCCCCGGGTTTCAAGCTGCCCTTCTGAGCGGGGCCCGGCATGGCTCGTTCAGCGCAGCGACATTGAATGCGGCGCAAGTTACGCCATATTAGCGGTTGAAGACCCTATAAGAGGGACGGCGTGCCGGTCGCGGGCGCCTGTCCAGGAGCCATGATGAGCCAGACTTTCCCCCTGTTGCCGCTGCGCGACATTGTTGTTTTCCCGCATATGATCGTGCCGCTGTTCGTCGGCCGCGATCGCTCGGTCGCCGCGCTCGAAGTCGCGATGGAAGCCGACAAGGAGATTTTCCTCGTCGCCCAGCTCGACCCGGGCGAAGACGACCCGGCGCGCGACGACCTCTATGACGTCGGCGTGATCGCCACCGTGCTCCAGCTGCTCAAGCTTCCCGACGGCACCGTCCGCGTGCTCGTCGAGGGCAAGGAACGGGCGAAGCTCGTCGCGCTCGAAAATGACGACAAGGCGGTGCTCGCGCGCGTGACGCCGATCGCCGATGCCGAGGACGACAGCGTCGATACCGCGGCGCTGATGCGCTCGGTCGTCGACCAGTTCGAAAATTACGCCAAGCTCAACAAGAAGATGCCCGCCGAAACCGCGGTCCAGCTGTCGCAGATCGAGGACGCCTCGCGCCTCGCCGACTCGGTCGCCGGCAACCTCAATATCAAGGTCTCCGACAAGCAGGCGTTGCTCGTCGAGGGCCAGCCCGCCAAGCGCCTCGAAATGGTATTCGCCTTCATGGAGGGCGAACTCGGCGTGCTGCAGGTCGAAAAGAAGATCCGCGGCCGCGTGAAGCGCCAGATGGAAAAGAGCCAGCGCGAATATTATCTCAACGAGCAGTTGAAGGCGATCCAGCGCGAACTCGGCAACGACAATGGCGAGGGCGGCGACGACCTCGCCGAACTCGCGGCCAAGATCGAGGGCATGAAAATGTCCAAGGAGGCCAAGGCCAAGGCGCAGGCCGAGATGAAGAAGCTGCGCGCGATGGCGCCGATGTCGGCCGAAGCCACCGTCGTGCGCAACTATCTCGACACGCTGATCGGCCTGCCCTGGGGCAAGAAGTCGAAGCTGAAGAAGGATATCGCCAAGGCGCAGGACATCCTCGACGACGACCATTATGCCCTCGAAAAGGTCAAGGACCGGATCGTCGAATATCTCGCGGTGCAGGCGCGTACCAACAAGCTGAAGGGGCCGATCCTGTGCCTCGTCGGCCCGCCGGGCGTCGGCAAGACCAGCCTCGGCAAGAGCATCGCCAAGGCGACCGGGCGCGAATTCATCCGCCAGTCGCTCGGCGGCGTGCGCGACGAGGCCGAGATTCGCGGCCACCGCCGCACCTATATCGGCTCGCTGCCGGGCAAGATCGTGACCAACCTCAAGAAGGCCGGCACGATGAATCCGCTGTTCCTGCTCGACGAGATCGACAAGCTCGGCCAGGATTTCCGTGGCGACCCGGCCTCGGCGCTGCTCGAGGTGCTCGACCCCGAACAGAATGGCAAGTTCCAGGACCATTATCTGGAGATCGACGTCGACCTCAGCGACATCATGTTCGTGACGACGGCGAACTCGCTCAACCTGCCGCAGCCGTTGCTCGACCGCATGGAGATCATCCGGCTCGAAGGCTATACCGAGGACGAGAAGGTCGAGATCGCCAAGCGCCACCTCGTCGCCAAGCAGGTTGAGGCGCATGGGCTGAAAGCCGGCGAGTTCGAGCTGACCGAAGAGGGGCTGCGCGACCTGATCCGCTATTACACGCGCGAGGCCGGCGTCCGCACCCTCGAGCGCGAGATCGCCAAGCTCGCGCGCAAGGCGCTGCGCCGCATCCTCGAAGGCAAGGCAACGAGCGTCGTCGTGACGCCCGACAACCTCGCCGAATTCTCGGGCGTGCGGAAATACAAGCATGGCATGGGCGATCTCGAGGACCAGATCGGCGCCGTCACCGGCCTCGCCTGGACCGAAGTCGGCGGCGAACTGCTGACGATCGAGGCGGTCACCGCATCGGGCAAGGGCCAAGTGCGCACCACCGGCAAGCTCGGCGAGGTGATGACCGAATCGGTGCAGGCGGCGCTGTCCTTCGTGAAGGCGCGCGCGCCGAGCTATGGCATCAAGCCCAGCCTTTTTGCGCGCAAGGATATCCATATCCACCTGCCCGAAGGCGCGGTGCCGAAGGATGGTCCCTCGGCGGGTGTCGGCATGGTCACCGCGATGGTCTCGACCCTGACCGGCATCGCGGTGCGCAAGGATGTCGCGATGACCGGCGAAGTCACGCTGCGCGGCCGCGTGCTGGCGATCGGCGGGCTCAAGGAAAAGCTGCTCGCGGCGCTGCGCGGGGGCATCAAGACGGTGCTGATCCCCGAGGAAAATGAGAAGGACCTCGTCGAAATCCCGAAGAATATCACCGAGGGATTGCGGATCGTTCCGGTCAGCCATGTCGACCAGGTGCTCGCCGAAGCACTGGTCGCGCCGGTCGAACCGATCGAGTGGACCGAGGCCGACGAACTGGCGACCTCGCCTCCCGTTGCGACCGCAACCGACCCCGAGACGGCGATTCGCCATTAACCACGGTTAATCGGGACGGCTTTTCGTCGCAAAAACGTCACTTTGACGCGCTTTTGCCCCTTTTTTGCTTTGACAAGACGGGGGCAAAGCGCGTTAGTGGCGCCCCATGGCCCCGGCCATGAATCATTCAACCAAATAATCACAGGGGTTCCTTAGGCATGAACAAGCAAGACCTGATCGCCGCAGTTGCTGACTCGAGCGGCCTGACCAAGGGCGACGCGAGCAAGGCAGTGGAAGCTGTTTTCGACGCGATCACGGGTTCGCTCAAGAAGGGCGGCGAAGTCCGTCTGGTCGGCTTCGGCACCTTCGCCGTCAGCAAGCGCAAGGCCTCGACCGGCCGCAACCCGCGCACCGGCGAAACGATGACCATCGCGGCGTCGAACCAGCCGAAGTTCAAGGCCGGCAAGGCCCTCAAGGACGCCGTCAACTAAGTTGGCAGGCACCTTCTGGTGAAAAACGATCGGGTCGTGGCGCAAGCTGCGGCCCGATTTGTTTTTGAAGGCGCCGATCGGCAAAATCGCCGTTGCAATCGCCACCGCAGCGGCTATGGACATCCGGCTTTCGGACGCGGCATCAGCCGTTTCGGTCCGGGACGGGCGCGTAGCTCAGCGGTAGAGCACACCCTTCACACGGGTGGGGTCACAGGTTCAATCCCTGTCGCGCCCACCATGACTTCGGGGCAAAACCCCGGATGACTGGACCATTCATCACCTATTCAATGCGATCGCTATAGGACGTTGACCATGTTCCGCATGATCACCCTTTCGCTTGCTTCGGCTTTCCTCCTTTCGACGGGAGCGCCCGCGATGGCGCGCGGTGACCGCGACCAGGAGCATCTGCGCGATGCCGCGGCGCAGGGGCAGGTCGTGCCGCTCGGCAAGCTGATCGCCGATGTGCGTTCGCGTTCGCCCTATCGCGACATGACCTATCTCGGCGGGCCGCAATTCGATCCGCAGCGGATGATCTACACGCTCAAATTCATGGACGGCAGCCAGGTCGTCGTCGTCTATGTCGACGCGCGCACCGGGCGGATCGTCGGGCGCAAGCCCTGAACCCTGTTATCCCGATTACTTCACCTGTGACATTTGCGATGACCGTCGCCAATGAGTACACAGATCGAAAGCGGCCGGGCCGACCGGCTCGCCCTAGGAAAGGCGCCTGAATGCGGATCTTGATTGTCGAAGACGAACCCACGCTGGGCCCGCAGCTGAAAGCGACGCTGGAGGGCGCGGGTTATGCCGTCGACCTCGCCACCGACGGCGAGGACGGCCATTTCCTCGGTTCAACCGAAAATTACGATGCGGCGATCCTCGACCTCGGGCTGCCCGAGATCGACGGGCTGACCGTGCTCGACCGCTGGCGCCGCGAAAAGCGCAATTTCCCGGTGCTCGTGCTCACCGCGCGCGACAGCTGGTCGGACAAGGTGGCGGGACTCGACGCCGGCGCCGACGATTATCTCGCCAAGCCGTTCCAGACCGAGGAACTGATCGCCCGCCTGCGCGCGCTGATCCGCCGCGCTGCGGGCAATGCGTCGAGCGAGCTGATCGCGGGCAAGGTGCGGCTCGACACGCGCTCGGGCCGCGTGACGCTCGACGGCGAACCGGTCAAGCTGACCGCGCAGGAATATAAGCTTCTTTCGTACCTGCTCCATCACAAGGGCAAGGTCGTGTCGCGCACCGAATTGATCGAACATATCTATGATCAGGATTTCGACCGCGATTCGAACACGATCGAGGTTTTCGTGACGCGCATACGCAAGAAGCTCGGCGCCGACATCATCACCACGATCCGCGGTCTCGGCTACCAGCTCGACGATCCGCAGGGTTAAGCCGTGGCGGAGGCCGACGCTCCTCCGGCCATCGTAGCCGAAACCGACGCCGCCAAGCCCGCCGCGCTGACGAGCCGGATCACCGGCTCGCTCGCGCGGCGCATGATCGCGATTGCCGCGATCTGGATTTCGCTGCTGCTGATCGGCGGCGGCTTCGCGCTCGACCGGGTGCTGACCGGCGCGATCACGCGCAACTTCGATTCGAACCTCGAATATGTGCTGCTCAGCATGATCCGCTCGTCCGAAATCGGCCCCGACGGCGAAGTGCGGATGATCGAGCCGCTGGGCGATCCGCGTTTCCTCGAACCTTACAGCGGCCTTTACTGGCAGATCAGCGGCGGCGCGCAGGAACCCTATCCCTCGCGGTCGCTTTGGGAACGTCGGCTCGACACGTCCGACAAGCATGACGACCGGGAACTGCACGTCTACGACAGCAACCAGTTTCCCGACGAGGAGCTTCGCGTCGCCGAGCGCGATGTCATGCTGCCGGGCAGCAAGACGAAATGGCGGTTCCAGATTGCCCAGTCGCGCGATGTGCTGGAGGTGCAGACGCGCGCGGTGCGGGCGACGCTGATCCCCAGCCTGGGCCTGCTGGGGCTGGGGCTTATCATTCTCGCGGCGCTTCAGACCTTCTATGGCCTGCTGCCGCTGCGCCATATCCGCCGCGCGATCGCCGCGATGCGCGGCGGCCAGCAACGCCGGGTCGTCGCGCCGCTGCCGCTCGAGGTCCAGCCGATGGTCGACGAACTCAACGCGCTGCTCGCGCATAACGAAAAACAGGCCGAGGAGGCGCGGCTCCACGCCGGCAACCTCGCGCATGCGCTCAAGACCCCGCTCACCGTGCTCGTCAACAGTGCCGCCAGCGACACCTCCGAACTCGCCGACACGGTGCGGCGCGAGGCCGCGACGATGCAGCGCCAGGTCGATCACCACCTGGCGCGCGCCCGCGCGGTCGGGCGCCGCGGTGCGGCACAGGCGCGCGCCAATGTCCGCGAGAGCGTCGACAGCGTGTCGCGTGCGGTGGCCTTGCTCTATCCCGAAACGCGGCTCGACGCGTCGGGCGACAAGGCGCTTGTCGCGCGCGTCGAGCGGCAGGATCTTGACGAGCTGATCGGCAATCTGCTCGAAAACGCCGCCAAATATGGCGGCGGCAGCGTCTTCGTCACCGTCCAGCGTGAGGGCGGCATGGCCGAAATATTGGTCGAGGACGACGGCCCCGGCATCTCGCCCGCCGACCGCACCCGCATCTTCGACCGCGGCGTCCGCCTCGACAGCGGTAAGCCGGGGACGGGGCTGGGGCTCGCAATCGTGCGCGACGTCGCGGAGATTTATGGCGGCAGCATTGCGCTCGAAGAGAGCGAGGATCTGGGCGGGCTGCTCGTGCGGCTACGGTTGCCGGCGGGATAATCCAAGCCTCGTCATTGCGAGGAGCCGAAGGCGACGCGGCAATCCAGCGCCTGCGTAAGCCACTCTGGATTGCTTCGCTTTGCTCGCAATGACGACGTGATGGGCCACTGTCTTCGGGAAACGAGGGCCTAAGGTTCGGTGCTTAAGCCGCCGTCACCACCAGCCCACGCTGCACCGCCGGCCGCGCGAGCCCCGCATCGAGCCAGCGCTGGACATGGCCGAAGCTCTCGAAGCCGACGATCTCGGCGGCGTCGTAGAAGCCGATCAGGTTACGCACCCAGCCGAGCAGCGAGATGTCGGCGATGCTGTAACCCTCGTCGATGATCCATTCGCGGTCCGCCAGCCGGTCGTTCAGCACCCCGAGCAGCCGTGCCGATTCCGCCGCATATCGGTCGCGCGGGCGCTTGTCCTCATAGTCCTTGCCGGCGAATTTGTGGAAGAAGCCGAGCTGGCCGAAGATCGGCCCGGCGCCGCCCATCTGCCACATCAGCCACTGGATCGTCTCGTATCGCGTCGCGGCGTCGGCCGAGAGAAATTGTCCCGACTTGTCGGCGAGATAGATCAGGATCGCGCCCGATTCGAACAGCGCGAGCGGTTTGCCGCCCGGGCCGTTCGGGTCATAGATCGCCGGAATCTTGCCATTGGGATTGAGCGCGAGGAAGGCCAGGTCATGGCTTTCGTTCGCCATGATGTCGACACGGTGCGGCTCATAGGGCAGGCCGGTCTCCTCGAGCATGATGCCGATCTTCACGCCATTGGGCGTCGGCGCCGAGAAGAGCTGGAGCCGGTCGGGGTGCTCGGCGGGCCATTTGGCGAAGATCGGATGCGTCATGCGCCTTGCTCCTGCTTCGCCTTCTGGTGGTGGCGGATCACTTCCTCGATGATGAAGCGCAGGAATTTCTCGGTGAAATCGGGGTCGAGGTCGGCATCGCGCGCCAGTTCGCGCAGGCGCCCGATCTGGCGCTCCTCGCGTGCGGGGTCGGCGGGGGGCAGGCCGCCCTTTGCCTTGAGTTCGCCGACCGCCTTGGTCACCTTGAACCGCTCGGCGAGCATATAGACGAGCGCCGCGTCGATATTGTCGATGCTCTGGCGATAGCGGCTCAACTCGTCCTTCATGCACGGCTCCTCTTGTATGGCGAACGCTTGGCACCGGGCGGGGGGCGCTGGCAAGCCGAAAGTCGTTGCAAAATCACCCCCGCGCGGCCAAGGCTCGGCCCGTCATGAGTGCCGAAATCCACCGTCTCCACGGCGATACGCCGCCCTCGCTCGATCCGATGATGGCGCTCGTCGCCGCCGACATGAACGAGGTTAATGCGGTCATCCTCGACCGCATGCAGTCCGAAGTGCCGCTAATTCCCGAACTCGCGGGGCATCTGATCGCCGGCGGCGGCAAGCGCATGCGTCCGATGCTGACGCTCGCCTGCGGCAAGCTCCTCGACTATCCGGGCCGCCGCCACTGCAAGCTCGCCGCGGCGGTCGAGTTCATCCACACCGCGACGCTGCTGCACGACGATGTCGTCGACAAATCGGACCTGCGCCGCGGCCGCAAGACCGCGAACATCATCTGGGGCAACAGCGCGTCGGTGCTCGTCGGCGACTTCCTGTTCAGCCGCGCCTTCGAGGTGATGGTCGAGGACGGCTCGCTCAAGGTACTCAAGATCCTGAGCCGCGCCTCGGCGGTGATCGCCGAGGGCGAGGTCAATCAGCTTTCGGCACAGCGCCGCATCGAAACGAGCGAGGATCAATATCTCGCGATCATCAACGCAAAGACCGCCGAGCTGTTCGCCGCTGCGTGCAAGATCGCCGCGGTCGTCGCCGAACGCGACGATGCGGTCGAGGCCGCGCTCGACAGCTATGGCCGCAACCTCGGCATCGCTTTCCAGCTCGTCGACGACGCGATCGACTATGTCTCGGACGAGGCGACGATGGGCAAGGGCGTCGGCGACGATTTCCGCGACGGCAAGGTCACCTTGCCGGTGATCCTCGCTTACGCGCGCGGCAATGCCGAGGAGCGCGAATTCTGGAAACAGGCGATCGTCGGGCACCGCACCTCGGACGAGGATCTCGCCTACGCCACCTCGCTGCTCCACAAGCATGACACGATCGCCGACACGCTCGCGCGTGCGCGCCATTACGGCCAGCGCGCGGTCGATGCGATCGGCGGCTTCCGCGCCAGCCAAGCCAAGGCGGCGCTGACCGAGGCGGTCGCCTTCGCGGTCGCGCGCGCCTACTGAAGCGCGGCGATGGCGATGATGGGTCCCGCGGCCGAAAGCCCCGACGCCTATATCGCCGCGCTGTCGGGCTGGCAGCTCGAGCTTTGCACCACGCTCCGCGCCGCCGTCATGCGCGCCGCTGCCTTCGAAGAGACGATCAAATGGACCAACCTCGTCTTTTTGGCGAACGGCCCGTGCATCCTGATCCGCGCCGAGGCGCATCGCGTGCTGCTCGGTTTCTGGCGCGGCAAGCGGCTGCGCGGCATCGAACCGCGCATCAAGGCGAGCGGCAAATATGAACTCGGCAACCTCGTGATGACCGAGGGGGGCGACGTCGATCCCGCGGTCGTCGAACGGCTCGCGGTCGAGGCGCATCGGCTTAATGTCGAACTCGGCGATCCGTCAGCAAGATCATGACCCCGCGCCTTCCGATCGACGCGGTGCTGCCCGACATCATGGCGGCGCTGACGCTCAAGCCCAATGTCGTCGTCGTCGCGCCGCCCGGCGCGGGCAAGACGACGCGCGTCGCCCCCGAAATCCTGAAACAGCCCTGGTGCCGGGGCGCGGTGTGGCTGCTCTCGCCCCGCCGGCTCGCCGCGCGCGCCGCCGCCGAGCGCATCGCCGAGGAAACGGGGACGAAGGTCGGCGATCTCGTCGGCTATGCGACGCGCCTCGACAGCAAGCAGTCGAAGGATACGCGGCTGCTGGTGATGACCCCGGGGCTATTCCGCAACCGTATCCTCGACGATCCCGAACTCCACGGCGTCACCGCTGTGCTGTTCGACGAGGTCCATGAACGCAGCCTCGACGGCGATTTCGCGCTCGCGCTCGCGATCGACGCGCAGCAGGGGCTGCGCGACGACCTGCGTCTCGTCGCGATGTCGGCGACGCTCGACGGCGCGCGCTTCGGCGCGCTGCTCGGCAATGCGCCGGTGGTTAAGAGCGAGGGCAAGAGCTGGCCGCTCGACCTGCGCCATATCGGCCGCCGCGCCGAGGACCGGCTCGAGGTCAGCGTGCTCGCTGCGGTGCGCCGGGCGCTCGCCGACGAAGGGGAGGGCGACATGCTGACCTTCCTCCCCGGCGCCGCCGACATCGAGCGCGCGGCGACGGCGGTCGAGGAGGCGCGGCTGCCGCTCGTCGTCCACCGGCTGCACGGCCAGATCGACCCAGCACTGCAACGCGCCGCACTCGTGCGCGACTCCGGCGGCCGGCGCAAGCTGATCCTCGCGACGAGCATCGCCGAAACCAGCCTGACGATCGACGGTGTGCGCATCGTCATCGATGCCGGCCTGTCGCGCCGCCCGCGCTTCGACAAGGCGGCGGGCATCGCGCGCCTCGTCACCGAACGCGCCAGCCAGGCCTCGGCCACCCAGCGCGCCGGCCGCGCCGCACGGCAGGGGCCGGGGGTCGCATACCGATTGTGGGAAGCCGCAGCGACGACGGGCATGCCGCCCTTCGATCCGCCCGAGATTCACGAGAATGACCTGATGCCCGTGGTGCTCGACTGCGCGAGCTGGGGCATTGTCGATCCGCGCCAATTGGGCTGGCTCGATCCGCCTTCCCCCGCCGCGATCGCCGAGGCGAAGACGCGGCTGCAGGCGATCGGCGCGCTCGCCGCCGACGGACGCATCACCCCGCACGGTCACGCGCTCGCGGCGATCCCGCTGCCGGTACCGCTCGCGCATATGATCCTCGATGCGGCGGCTGCGGGCGAGACCGAACTTGCCGCGCGGCTCGCGGTGCTGCTCACCGAGCCGGGGCTCGGCGGGCGCGGCGTCGATGTCGAGGCGCGCCTCCAGCGCTGGAAGGGGTCGCGGAATGACCGCGCCGAGGGGGCATGGCGGCTCGCACGGCGGCTCGCCGGGCTCGCCGAAAAGCGCGTCGGCGACGGCGCGCCGCTCACCGCGCGCTCGGTCGGCGGCTGGATAGCGACCGCCTGGCCCGACCGCGTCGCACGACAACGCGCCGGACAGCGCGGCGACTATCTCGGCGTCGGCGGCCGCGCGTACAAGCTCGACCCGCTCGATCCGCTCGCGGGCAGCGAATGGCTCGCGATCGCCGATGCACAGGGCCATGCCGCCGGTGTGCGTATTCTCGCCGCCGCGCCGATCGCGCAGGTCGAGGTGGAGGCGATCTTCGCCGACCGCATCGTTGCGCATTCGGGCAGCAGCTATGACGCGGCGAACGACCGCGTCGATCATCGCCGCGAACGGCGCCTCGGCGCAATCGCGCTGACCAGCGGCAAGGCGGGGCGTGAAGAGAGCGCCGGCGACGACGCCGCGCTGCGGCTCGCGGCGGTGCGCGACAAGGGCCTCGGGCTGATCGGCTGGGGCCCGGCGGCGCAGGCGCTGCGGCTGCGCGCCTCCTTTGCCGGCATCGATGCGCTGTCGACCGCCGCGCTCGCCGACGGCCTCGATTTCTGGCTCGCGCCGTTGCTTCCCGATTGCCGCGGGCTGCGCGATATCGGCGACCGGCGGCTGACCGATGCGCTGATGGGGCTGCTCGACTGGCCGGCGCGGCAATTGCTCGAAAAGCGCGCGCCCGACGATTATGTCACCCCCGCGGGCAGCCATCACAAGATCGACTACGGCGCCGACGGTGGACCGCAGGTGTCGGTGCGCGTGCAGGAAATGTTCGGGCTGGCGCGCCACCCGACCGTCGGCGAGCCGCCGGTTCCGCTCGTGCTCGCCTTGACCTCGCCGGCACACCGCCCGATCCAGACGACACGCGACATCGCCAGTTTCTGGAGCGGCAGCTGGCACGAGGTGGCGCGCGAAATGCGCGGACGCTATCCCAAGCACAGCTGGCCCGACGATCCCGCGACCGCGCGGCCGACCTTGCTCACCAAGGCGGCGCAGGCACGCCGCGACGGCGCGTGACGATGGCCCTTTTCGTCGGCGCGGTGACGCGCTAAGGCGCGGCAAAGGCTCCATGTGAGGACGAGATTATGAAGGCGCGCATTTTCCAGAAGCCCAAGAACGCGATGCAGTCGGGGCGTGCGGGCACGCAGCGCTGGATGCTCGAATTTGCACCCGCCGAGGCGCGCAAGGCCGACCCGCTGATGGGCTGGGCGGGAAGCGGCGACACGCAGCGCCAGCTGCGGCTGGGCTTCGCGACGCAGGAAGAGGCGCTTGCCTATGCCGCGAAGAACGGCATCGACGCCGAAGTGATCGCGACGCCCGAGCGCAAGCTGAAGATCCAGGCTTACGCCGACAATTTCCGGTAAGTTATAGTATATAGCTTCGTCATTGCGAGCGAAGCGAAGCAATCCAGAGTCGCGTAGGCCGCTCTGGATTGCTTCGCTTCGCTCGCAATGACGAGGTTTTTATTCGGCGTCGGGCTGCAGCAGCTTGTGCAGGTGCACCACGACATATTTCATTTCGGCATCGTCGACGGTGCGCTGCGCGGCACTGCGCCAGGCCTTTTCGGCGGCCTTGTAATCGGGGAACAGGCCGACGACGTCGAGATTGTGGAGGTCGACGAAGTCGAGGCCCTGCGGGTCGCTGACGCGACCGCCGAAGACCAGGTGCAATTTGCTCATCTTGGTTTCCTAGCGCTGTGAGACTGGGGAGGGGATGCGGGCGCCCCTATTCCGCTACGCGCCAATAGGCAAGCAAGCTGTCCCCAAGCTGTCCCGCGCGACCGCTCAGGCGTCTTTGTCGCCGCCACCCTTGGGGAGCAGCGCCCCGAGCAGCGCGCCGATCGCCACCGCGCCCGCGACGAGCGCGATCGGTTGCTTCTCGGCGACGTCTTTCAGCTTCGAATTGGCGCGCTTCGCCTGCGCCTTGCCCTTGGCCAGCGCTTCGCCCGCGGCCTCGCGCGCGACCCCGGCCTGTTCGGCACCCTTCGCGGCCAGCTCGCTCGTCGCGGCGCGCGCGCGGCCATAGCCGTCCTGGATGCGCGCCTTCGCTGCTTCGGCGGTCAGCTTGGCATTTTCGGCGGTTTTCTGGGCAACTTCACTCACTTTCGCGGTGGTTTCGCGCGCGGTTTCACTGAGCGGCTTCATCCTGGTCCTCCACATATTCGGTTTCGTCGGCGTCGGGCGTTTCGCCCGGACGGATCTTGTCGAGCCCGGCTTCGGCAAGGTCGCGCAGCTTGCGGCCGAGGCGCGGGGCATGTTCCTTGATCGGTTCGCGGAAAAGCCAGGTCAGACCGGCCACGGCGGCCAGCGCGATTGGCAGGCGGTTGTCCTTGAACTGCTTCTGCACTGCGGCGGCGGTATCGTCGATCTTGGCGTCGAGCCGATATTTGCCGCGATTGTAAAGCGCCTTCGGTCTGAACGCCTCACCGGCGACGCCGAGCTTTCGATGCAGTTCGGCGCGCTGCAGCATCGCCCGGCGCGCCGCGTTGATCAGCCGGTTGCGGGTCCTCGGCATCAATCGTCGCTTTCTTCATCAATCAGATTGCGCCGCAGCGCGGTCCGGATATCGGCATAGCTGGCCTTCGCGCGCCACCCGGCGAAGGCGGCGATGAGCAGAAGCACACCCACGACGATCAGCGTCGCGAGCAACGGCCCGACCTGCGGCGTCAGCGCGAGGATCGCGCCGAACGCGAGCGCGAGCATCGCGACGCCGAGCGCCGAGGCCGCAACCGCGCCCCAGCTCGCGGCCCATGTCGCGCCGTGCAGCGCGAGTTCGCCGCGCGCCTCGAGCAGCGCCAGTTCGGCCCTGGCGGTCGCCTGAAAATTATCGACGACATCGTCGATGATCTTTTCCAGCGGCACCGGCGGGGGCGCGATCGGCCGTCCGTCCGGCGCATAGCCGTGGCTCACGCGGTTAAGCGCGCCTTCGTCCGACCGGGCATCGGACGGGGTAGAGGATTCAGGCTTGGCGTCTGGCATCTCGCTGGATCGGGATCAGTCGCTGCTCGAACCCTTGAGCAGGCGTGCGAGCACGAAGCCGATCACCGCTGCGGCGCCGACCGAAACGGCGGGATTCTTCTTGACCAGATCCTTGGTCGCGGCGGCGAGTTCGTCGAGATCCTTCTTGTCGAGCGTGGTCGCGAGACCCGCGACGGTCGATGCGGCCGAACGGGCGTAATCGCCATATTGCTTGCCGAACTTGCTGTCGACGGTGCCGGCGCTGTCCTCGAGCATCTTGGCGAGGCTGCCGACGGCTTCGGCGGCCTTGTCCTTGCCCTTGGTCGCGGCTTCGCGCGCCTTGGTCTTGGCTTCGCCGGCGAGGTTGCTGGCATCGGCCTTCAGCGAGGCGGCCTTCTTCGAGGCTTCGCTCTTGATCGTCGCGCTGGTGGCGGCGAGCTGGTCGCGGATCGGATGTTCGGCGGCTTTCGCCTTCGCGGGCTTGCGCGCGGGCGCCGGCTTGGTGGCAGCGGGTTTTGCGGGGGCTTTGGGCGTCGCGGTCTTGGCGGCGGGAGTAGCGGCTTTGGCCATAGTTCGTCCTCTTCTCTGTTCGGGCGCGGCAGCTGCGGCCATACCCATCCCTGTCTGTCGGTTACTATAGCCGCAGGGGCTGAATGGTTCCATAGCGCGCCAAAATTCCTATGCATATTGCCTTGTCGCGATGCCGCCGATAACAGGCGGGCGCCTTTCCCATACGGCCAGCGTGGCCGCCAGCAGGACGATCCTCCATGACCGCCATCATCGACATCCACGGCCGCGAAATCCTCGACAGCCGCGGCAATCCCACCGTCGAAGTCGATGTGCTGCTCGAGGACGGCAGCTTCGGCCGCGCCGCAGTGCCCTCGGGCGCCTCGACCGGCGCGCACGAAGCCGTCGAACTGCGCGACGGCGACAAGGCACGTTATCTTGGCAAGGGCGTGACGAAAGCCGTGGCAGCGGTGAACGGCGAGATCGCCGACGCGCTCATCGGCCTCGATGCCGAGGACCAGCGCGAACTCGACATGGCGATGATCGCGCTCGACGGCACCGCCAACAAGGGTCGCCTCGGCGCCAATGCGATCCTCGGCGTCAGCCTCGCCGCCGCCAAGGCCGCGGCCGACGCGCGCGGCCTGCCGCTCTACCGCTATGTCGGTGGCGTCTCGGCGCGCACGCTTCCCGTTCCGATGATGAACATCATCAACGGCGGCGAACATGCCGACAACCCGATCGACGTGCAGGAATTCATGATCATGCCCGTCGGCGCCGGCAGCATCGCCGAAGCCGTGCGCTGGGGCAGCGAGATTTTCCACACGCTCAAGAAGGGCCTGTCGGCCAAGGGCCTCGCGACCGCGGTCGGCGACGAGGGCGGCTTCGCCCCGAACCTCGCCTCGACGCGCGCTGCGCTCGACTTCATCGCCGCCTCGGTCGACGAAGCGGGTTTCAAGCTCGGCACCGACGTCGTGCTCGCGCTCGACTGCGCCGCGACCGAATTCTTCAAGAATGGCAAGTATGAGATCAGCGGCGAGGGGCTGTCCTTGAGCCCGGAGCAGATGGCCGACTATCTCGCTGCGCTCGTCGCCGACTATCCGATCAAGTCGATCGAGGACGGGATGAGCGAAGACGACTTTGTGGGCTGGAAGGCGCTGACCGACCTGATCGGCGACAAGTGCCAGCTCGTCGGCGACGACCTGTTCGTCACCAACCCGGCGCGGCTGTCGCAGGGGATCAGCGACGGCCTCGCCAACTCGCTGCTCGTCAAGGTCAACCAGATCGGCACTTTGTCGGAAACGCTCGACGCGGTCGATATGGCGCACCGCGCGCGCTACACTGCGGTGATGTCGCACCGTTCGGGCGAGACCGAAGATTCGACGATCGCCGACCTCGCGGTCGCGACCAACTGCGGCCAGATCAAGACCGGCAGCCTCGCGCGCTCGGACCGGCTCGCGAAATATAACCAGCTGATCCGCATCGAGGAAGAACTGGGCGACATGGCGCGCTATCCGGGGGCGGCGATTTTCGGGTGAGCGCTAGCGCCTAAACCTCGTCACCCCGGACTTGATCCGGGGTCCCGCTACTCTGCCTTCAAGAAGCGGGATGCCGGATCAAGTCCGGCATGACGAAGAAGAGGAGAGGCTCACTCCCCCTTCAGATATTTATCGAACCACCCGATCGTCCGGCGCAGCGAGTCGAGCTGGTTTTCGCGCTTCTGGAAACCATGGCCTTCCTCGGGGTAGAAGATCGTCTCGACGACATTGCCCTTGGCCTTGAGCAGGTCGTGGACCTCCTGCGCCTGGCCGCGCGGCACGCGGATGTCATTCTCGCCCTGGATCGTCAGCAGCGGCGCCTTCGCTGCCTTCATGTACGTCAACGGCGAGGCGGCGTCATAGACCGCGCCGTCCTTCTCGGGCGTACCGAGCAGGCTGCGCTGATAGGCTTTGAGCAACTCGTCCTGATCGCGGTACATGGTGCGCCAGTTGATGATGCCGAACCATTGCACCGCCGCGGCGAATTCGTCGGGGGTGCGGCCGATCGCCATCAGCGACATGAAGCCGCCGTAGGAGCCGCCGAAGATCCCGACCTTCTTGTCGTTCACGTAGCCCGACTGGACGAGAAAGGTCTTGGCCGCGACCGTGTCTTTCAGGTCGCCGCCGCCCAGATCCTGGAAATTCGCCTCCTGGAATGCCTTGCCATAGCCGGTCGAGCCGCGGAAATTGGGCTGGATCACGACATAGCCGCGCGTCGCAAAGGCGGTGGCATAGCGCGAAAAGCCGTCCTGCGACTGGCTGGTCGGGCCGCCGTGCGGGATGACGATCGCGGGGTTGCTGCCGTCGCGTTTCAGGTTGAACGGCATCGTCACGACCGCGCTGATCAGCGTGCCGTCGAAGCTCTTGTAGGTCACGATCTGCGACTTGGGCAGCGTCGCAGGCGACAGGCTGGCCATCGCAAGCGGCACCACCGGCACCGCCTTGTTGGCGCCGAGGTCATAGGCATAGAGCATCGTCGGCGAATCCGCGCCGCTGCGCGTCACGAACATCCGCTTGCCGTCGGGCGAGATAGCGGTGAGGCCGGGGATCGACGCGCGGCCCGGATCGAGCGCCAGATCGGTCTTTGCCATGGTCGAAAGCTCGACGCGCGACAGCGTCGATCGCCCGTCATTATTGGTGCGCACGAACATCGCCTTGCCGTCGGGGGTGACGATGTCGCTCGTCTCCTCCCACGGCGTCTTGGGCAGCCACGCCCATTTCTTCGTCGCGACCGTATAGGCGCCGGCGTGCGGCTGGCCGGTGCCTTCGTCGGTGGTCACCGCCAGCACCGCGCCGTCGGGGGTCGCGCCGCTCGCGGCATAGATGGTCTTCGCCTTGCCGAGCAGCATCGTCGCGGCACCGCTCGCGACATCGACGCGCCACACTTCGCTCACGGTGGAATCGACGCTGCCGCGGTTGGCGATGATCGCCTTGCCGCCATCGATCCAGGCTGCGGGGGACCAGCTATAGGCCGGGTCCTTCTCGGCGGTCAGGTTGCGGACCTTGCCCGCGCCATCCATCACCGCGAGATTGCTCTGTCCCTCGCTCTTGAGCTTGGTCGACAGCGCGACAAGGTCGCCGCCGGGGGCGGGGAGCAGGCCGCTCTCGCTGCGCTCGGCCGTGTTGGTCAGATTCTCGACCGCGCCGCCGTTTACCGGCACGCGATAGACGTCATAATATTCGTTCCCACCCGCATCCTGCGTGAAATAGAGGAATTTGCCGTCACGCGAGGCGGCGAGGCCCGCCTGTGCGTCGTTCGACTGCGTCAGCTGCACCGGCCAGCTGCCGTTCGCGTCCATGCGCCAGATGTTGACGCGGCCCGTCAGGTCGGTGGCGATGAACATTGCCTTGCCGTCGGCGCTCCACACCGCGTCATAAAGCGCGCGCGTGACGCCGATATCGTCGAGCGGCACCGGCTTCGCATCGGGATTGGCGGGGGAGGAAATTGTCTGCGGATCGGTGATCGGGCGTTCGGGGGTGGCGACCTGGGCAAAGACCGGCGCGGCGGTGGCAAGCAGGATGGCGGTAAGGATCGAACGCATCGAAAAGGCTCCCCTGAAGTGATGGCGCGAGTGTGGCAGAGGCTTATCCACTCGGCCAGTCTCAAAACTGCGGAAAAGCAAGCCATCCGCGCTTGACCCCGCGAATCAGTTGTGATTCAAGGGCCGGAATGACGCAGCGCCACAAAGTACGGAAATCGGTGAACCGGGCCATCGGTCCCACCGTCGCCGTGATCGCGGTGCTGGCGATGATCGGATACGCAATCTTCGGCCCGACCGGGCTCTATGCGTGGGGCGACTATGGCCAGTCGGTCGAAAAGCAGCGCGTCGTTCTCGCCGACCTCACCAAGAAGCAGAACGAGCTCAAGAACCGGGTCAACCTGCTCGACCGCCGCCGCGTCGATCCCGACCTTGCCGAGGAATATGTGCGCGAGAAACTGGGCGCCTATCACCCCGACGAGGTGATCATCCCGATGGACCCCGACGCGCAGCCCTGATTGCTACCGTCATTGCGAGGAGCCGTAGACGACGCGGCAATCTCCCGCCGTCGGTGGGATGGCTGGGGATCGCTTCGCTTTGCTCGCAATGACGGAAAATGCGGGGCCATGCTGCACCCTTGCTGCATAGGTATCCCTGGACCCCCGCGGGGTCCAAGCGGGCGTTGCCAAAGGCGCGTCGGCTCTCCTATAGGGAGGCCCTGCCGTAACGGCTAACCCAAAAGGAACCCGCCTTGGCCAAAGCTCCCGTGCGCAAGACTGCTGCGCCGAAAAAGCCCGCTGCAACCGCTGCCGCAACCCCCGCGCCGACCGCGAACCGCGAAAAGCCGCGCGACCCCGCGCCCTATGACGCGACGCCGGAAGAGCTCGAGAAATTCTACCGCGAAATGCTGCTCATCCGCCGTTTCGAAGAAAAGGCGGGGCAGCTTTACGGGCTCGGGCTGATCGGCGGTTTTTGCCACCTCTATATCGGTCAGGAAGCCGTCGCGGTCGGGCTGCAATCGGCGCTCGACGGCGACAAGGACAGCGTCATCACGGGCTATCGCGACCATGGTCACATGCTCGCTTACGGCATCGACCCCAAGGTCATCATGGCCGAACTCACCGGCCGCGCCGCGGGCATTTCGCGCGGCAAGGGCGGTTCGATGCACATGTTCAGCGTCGAGCATAAATTCTACGGCGGCCACGGCATCGTCGGCGCGCAGGTGTCGCTCGGCACCGGGCTGGCCTTCGCGCATAAATATCGCGGCGACGGCGGCGTCGCCATGGCCTATTTCGGCGACGGCGCGTCGAACCAGGGGCAGGTCTATGAAAGCTTCAACATGGCCGAGCTGTGGAAGCTGCCGATCATCTTCGTGATCGAGAACAACCAGTACGCGATGGGCACCTCGGTCAACCGCTCGTCGGCCGAGGACCAGCTCTATCGCCGCGGCGAAAGCTTCCGCATCCCCGGCATGCAGGTCGACGGCATGGATGTGCTCGCGGTGCGCGGCGCCGCCGAGGCGGCGCTCGAATGGGTGCGCGCGGGCAAGGGGCCGGTGCTGATGGAGCTCAAAACCTATCGCTACCGCGGCCACTCGATGTCCGATCCCGCCAAATATCGCAGCCGCGACGAGGTGCAGGCGGTGCGCGACAAGAGCGATGCGATCGAGCACCTCAAAAAGCTGATGCTCGACGCCGGGATCACCGAGGACAAGATCAAGGAGATCGACAAGGACATCCGTCAGGTCGTCGCCGAGTCCGCGGACTTCGCCGAAAGCGCGCCTGAACCCGAATTGCATGAACTTTATACCGACGTGCTGGTGGAGCAATATTGAGATGGCCATCGAATTGAAGATGCCGGCGCTGTCGCCGACGATGGAAGAGGGCACGCTCGCCAAGTGGCTCGTCAAGGAAGGCGACACGGTGAAGTCGGGCGATATCCTCGCCGAGATCGAGACCGACAAGGCGACGATGGAATTTGAAGCGATCGACGAAGGCACGATCGCCTCGATCCTGATCGCCGAGGGCACCGACAATGTGAAGGTCGGCACCGTGATCGCGACGATCGCGGGTGAGGGCGAGGACGCGGCGGCACCCGCTGCGGCTCCGGCGCCCGCTGCTGACGCAGAGCCCGCCAAGGACGTCGCCCCAGCGGAAGCTGGGGCCGCTGGCGGTAGCGCCCCCACGCCGGAGGTACCAGCTCCCGCTGGGACGACGGTTAAGGCTCCCGCCGCGGTCGAGCGCGCTTCCGATCCCGCGATCCCCGAGGGCACCGAAATGGTCAAGCTGACCGTGCGCGAAGCGCTGCGCGACGGCATGGCCGAGGAAATGCGCAAGGACGACCGCGTCTTCGTGATGGGCGAGGAAGTCGCCGAATATCAGGGCGCGTACAAGGTCACGCAGGGGCTGCTCGAGGAATTCGGTGCGCAACGCGTCGTCGACACCCCGATCACCGAATATGGCTTCGCGGGGCTCGGCTCGGGCGCCGCGATGGGCGGGCTCAAGCCGATCATCGAATTCATGACCTTCAACTTCGCGATGCAGGCGATCGACCACATCATCAACTCGGCGGCGAAGACCAACTATATGTCGGGCGGCCAGATGCGCTGCCCGATCGTGTTCCGCGGTCCCAATGGCGCGGCATCGCGCGTCGCCGCGCAGCACAGCCAGAATTTCGCGCCCTGGTACGCCAGCGTTCCCGGTCTGATCGTGATCTCGCCCTATGACTCGGCCGACGCCAAGGGGCTGATGAAGGCTGCGATCCGCAGCGAGGACCCCGTCGTCTTCCTCGAAAACGAGCTGCTCTACGGGCGCAGCTTCGAGGTGCCCGCGGTCGACGATTTCGTGCTGCCGATCGGCAAGGCGCGGATCATGCGCGCCGGCAGCGACGTCACGATCGTCAGCTATTCGATCGGCGTCGGGCTCGCGCTCGAAGCCGCTGATGCGCTGGCGGCCGAGGGCATCGACGCCGAGGTGATCGACCTGCGCACCCTGCGTCCGCTCGACACCGTCACCGTGCTTGCCAGCCTCAAGAAGACCAACCGCCTCGTCGTCGTCGAGGAAGGCTGGCCGGTCTGCTCGATCGCCAGCGAACTTGCGATGGTCGCAATGGAGCATGGCTTCGACGACCTCGACGCGCCCGTCATGCGCGTGTGCAACGAGGATGTGCCTTTGCCCTATGCCGCGAACCTCGAAAAGCTCGCGCTGGTCGATACGCCGCGCGTGATCGCGGCGGTGAAGGCGGTCTGCAATCGGGCATAAAAACCCTCGTCATTGCGAGGAGCGAAGCGACGAAGCAATCCAGAGCTTGCGCAAACCGCTCTGGATTGCTTCGCTTCGCTCGCAATGACGACGCTCTGGTGGTAGCGCGCCGCACATGGACGACGCCGCTTCCCCCGAACTCCCCCTCTATCCCGACATCCGCGATCCGCGCGTGATGGTCGCGGTGCCGCGCGACCGCCGCGCGGCGCTTGCGGCGCTATGGGCGCTCGCCGAACGGCTCACCAATTTGCTGATCGAAACGCGCGAGCCGCTGATCGGCCAGATCAAGCTCGCCTGGTGGCGCGACATGATGGTCATGCTCGCCGCCGAACCCGCGGCGCTGCCGAAGGGCGAACCGCTGCTCGCCGAGCTGCAGGCGCATTGGGCGGGGCAGGGCGGGCTCGACACGCTCGCCGACGCGGTCGAGGCGATGCTGCTCGCCGAGGATGATGCGGCGCGCGGCGCGGCAGCGATGGCGTTCGGCACCGCGCTCTTCACGCTTTCGGGCGGTGGAGCCGGCACCCGCTGGGGCCTGCTGTGGGGCGCCGGCGTGCAGGTCGAAGAGGAAGACGCGCATTATCTCTTCGCCGCAGCGCGCGCGGCGCCCGTTCCGTCGCGTGCCGCTTTCGCGGGCTGGCGTGCGCTGCTGATGCTTGACCGCTGGGCCGCCGCGATCGCCGCGGCGGGCGGCGAACGGCGCTGGCGAAGCGAGGGGCTGTTGCTCTTTCGCGTCGGATTGATCGGCCGCTGACGAATAAAATGCGCCGGGGCTGGAAATGCCGCCGCCGAACATCTATCTTGTGCGGTACATAATAGGGTCGCAGGGGACGATTGATGTTCAACGGGCTGGTCGCCTATCTCGATTCGATCAAGGCGCGCGACCCCGCGCCGCGTTCGCGTTGGGAAATCCTGCTCTATCCCGGTCTGCTCGCCGTCGGCATGCACCGCATCGCCCACTGGCTGTTCGAGGCCGACCTGTTTTTCCTCGCGCGCTTCGTCAATCATTTCGCGCGCTTCCTGACCGCGATCGACATTCATCCGGGTGCGAAGATCGGGCAGCATCTGTTCATCGACCATGGGTTCGGCGTCGTGATCGGCGAGACCGCCGAGATCGGCGACAATGTCTCGATCTATCAGGGCGTGACGCTCGGCGGTACCGACCCTGCCAACGGCATCGGCGGCAAGCGCCACCCGACGCTCGCCAACGACGTGATCGTCGGTTCGGGCGCGCAGATCCTCGGCCCGGTGATGGTCAATGCGCGGGCGCGTGTCGGCGCCAATGCGGTGGTGACCAAGGATGTGCCCGAGGGCGCGGTGATGGTCGGCATCCCGGCGCGCTCGACTCTCGTCGACGCCACTGAATATGCCCGCGAATTCGTGCCCTATGGCACGCCGTGCAGCGAAAACTTCGATCCCGCGACGCAAAAGGTCGAACTGCTGCAATGTCAGCTCGAGCAGTTGCAGAAACAGCTCGCGGCGCTGGTCGCCGAGCGTGAGGCCGCGATCGAGCCCGCGCCGCGCAAGGGACGCAGCCGCGCCTGATGGGGACGGTGACGCCCCTGCCGCTCGCCGGTCGCACGGCGCCGCAGCAGACCGGTTTCGAGCGCACCGAACTGATGCGTATCCTCGACCTCTATGGCCGGATGGTCGCGGCGGGGCATTGGCGCGACTATGCGATGGACTTCCATCGCGATGCGGCGATCTTCTCGGCCTTCCGCCGCGCGTCCGAACGCCCCGAATATCGCATAGAAAAACGCCCCGCCTTGCGGAGCCGGCAGGGCATGTGGGCCCTTGTCTCCGAAGCCGGGGCGATATTGAAACGCGGGGACGAGCTTGCCAATGTGCTCGCCCCCGTCGAACGCAAGCTTATGAAGCTGGTATCGGACTGACCGGGCGCACCGTCGCGGGCAGCTGGTCGGCAAGGCCGGCGGGCAGGAAGCCGACCACCACGCTCCGCGCATTCTGCCAGAAGGCCGAGAGCAGCAGCAGCGCCGAGCCGATGACAAAGGCGGTTAGCGCGACGTTGAGCTCGACCGCGCCAAAGGTCTGGAACAGCTGGGTCAGCGCGAACAGCACATAGGCGAGGGCGGATACGAGCAAAGCGCGGCGGTCGATCGCGAGCGCGATCAGGCCGAAGGCGATATAGATGGCGATCACCATCACCGCGGCGGCGCTGCCGATGTCATGGCCCTGCGTCACGCCGAGCAGGTGGAAGATCGGGTGCGCGATCATCGGCGCGGCGAGCAGGTGGAGCCAGAAGGCGACATCGCTGCGGCGCGTCTGGCGCACCCGGTCGCTGCGGTCCCACCACATCGCGAGCGCAAAGATGCCGAGTCCGGCGACGAGAACCAGCGTCATGAACAGATTCACCGGCGGTTCGTTGCCGCCGACGGCGGCGAGCACCAGCGCAACCGCGGTCCCCGCCAGCGCGGCGCTGCCCGCCGCGACGGTGATCGGCACCATGAAGCGCTTCCAGTGGAACCAGGTCGCGCCCGCGGTGACCAGCGCCATGCCCGCCGCCACAATCGCCATCGTGGTTTCATGCGGATGGTTGCCGAAGATCGCCTCGCCATGTTCGACGAGGAAGCCGACCATCGACCCGAAGACGCCCGCCGCAAAGGCGAGGACGAGGACGATGCTGGGAAGCGCCATGCGGCGCTGGCGGGTGAAATATTCGGCAAGGCCCCAGGCGGTCGCGGCGACGCCGATACCGGCGAGCGCCGGATGGATCGACTGACCGATCCAGCCGACCGCAACGAGCAGGATCACCGCGGCGATGCTGACGAAAATATCGTTGAAACCGGTGATGAGGCGGAATGATTCCTCATCCGCTCCGGGAGCGGCGCGCACCGACGCGATATGGGCGCGGAAGGCCGCCACGGCCTCCGGCGTCATCACCTTTGCGTCGACCGCGGCTTGCAGGTCGCTTTCGCTATACATTGGGGTCGTCCTTCTGTCCGATCCCCTTGCCCCGCAAACGTTATGGCAGGTGCGTATTGCTGTGTCAATACACTATGGCGCCGGCGGCGGTCGCCATCCCGGCGCATGCCGGGATGGCGGAACGCATCAGCCCAGTGCCTGCAATGCCTTCATCACGATCATCGACTGTTCGCTGCCCGACTGCGGGACGATCTCGCCATTGCGGTCGATGATCTTTTCCCACGCGGCGGCGACACCCTCGGGGGTGCGCTCGTCCTCGGGCAGCGCGACGCCGGGGGTCGCGGTGACATAGGCGGCGTGATAGGCGCCCGCGCCCGCACCGATGATCATGTTCGTCGGCGCATCCTCGCTGACGAGATAGAGCGCGGCGGGGACGACATTCTCCGGCGTGAACTTTTCGAACAGCTCGGCGGGGAAGATATCCTCGGTCATGCGCGTGCCCGCGACCGGCGCGATCGTGTTGCAGCGGACGTTATATTTCGCGCCTTCGAGGTGCAGCGTCTTGGTCAGGCCGGCGAGGCCCAGCTTGGCCGCGCCGTAATTCGCCTGGCCGAAATTGCCGTAGAGGCCGGTCGACGAGGCGGTCATCAGGATGCGGCCATAGGCCTGTTCGCGCATCAGGTCCCAGCACGCCTTGGTGACATTGGCGCTGCCGCTGACATGCACCTTCAGCACCAGGTCGAAATCGGCGGGTTCCATCTTGGCGAAGCTCTTGTCGCGCAGGATGCCGGCATTGTTGATCAGGACATGGACGCCGCCCCATTCTTCCTTGGCCTTGGCGACCATTTCGACCATCTGCTCATATTCGGTGACGCTGCCGCCGTTCGACATCGCGATGCCGCCTTCGGCGCGGATTTCCTCGACGACCTGCAGCGCGGCGTCCGAATGGCCCGTCCCGTCGCGCGAACCGCCGAGGTCATTGACCACGACCTTGGCACCGCGGCGCGCCAGTTCGAGCGCATAGGCGCGGCCAAGCCCGCCGCCGGCACCGGTCACAATAGCCACGCGGCCGTCAAATTTGATCGTCATGATGATCTCCCGAAAGGGCAGTCCGACAGGTTGCCCGAAAAAACTGGCCCGTCCTTAGCCGTTCGCCGCATACAGGCAAGGGGTGATCGGAAAAGGAGCGGATGCAACGAAAATGTCATGCAAATGACGTGCAACTGTCACAGACTCGTCATAACAGCGCCGCGAGATTGTCACCCTTACGCAATGGAGCAATTCCCCGATGCGCCACATCCTGCTTGCCGCCGCCGCCTTTGTCCTGCCGGTCGCAACGCCCGCCTTTGCCGCCGAAACCGCGCAGGGGCCCGAAAACAAGACGCCCCCGGCCGCCGAGGTCAAGGAGGAAAAGGCGCCCGAGAAAAAGTCCGAGTGGGAATTCAAGCCGCGCTGGCGTCTGCAATATGACTTTGCCAATGTCAGCGGACCGGCGGGACTGGCCGGCACGGGCAATTCGGAAGAAATCCGCCGCGCCCAGCTCGGCGTCGACATCAAGATGCCGGGCGGCTTTTCGGCGCGCGTCGAGGGGGAGTTCACCGCCGACCCGATCGAATTCGTCGATGCCTTTGTCGCGTGGAACGGCGATGGCATCAATGTGACCGCCGGACAGCAGAAATTCTTCACGCCGCTCGACGATATGACGAGCGATCTCAACACCAGTTTCACCGAGCGTGCCGCGCTCGTCACCGCGTTCAACTTCTCGCGGCGCACCGGCCTGTCGGCGGGTTATGCGAAGGGCGATTTTCAGCTGAATGGCGGGGTCAGCACCGATCCGCTGATCCAGCTCGACGATGTCGACGACAACAGCCAGGCTGCGCACGTCCGCGCGGTCTGGATGCCCAAGCTCGGCAAGACGAACATCCATCTGGGCGCCGCCTATCACTGGAAGCAACGCAAGGATTCCGAGCTCGTCCCGGTCCGTTATCGCCAGCGTCCGCTCGTCCATTCGACCGAGACGCGGTATGTCGCGACCCCCGGCCTGCTCGCCGAGCGCGAGCAGACTTATGGCGTCGAGGCAGCCGCAGTCAACGGCCCGTTCCATTTCGCCAGCGAAGCCTATTGGCAGCATGCCAGCCGCGACGGCGCGAGCGACCCGACCTTCTTCGGTGCCTATGCCGAAGTCGGATTTTTCCTGACCAGGGGCGACAGCCGCCCGCTGAAGGGCGGGGCGTTCGGCGCGATCAAGCCGAAGAAGCCGCTCGGCGACGGCGGAATCGGGGCGGTGCAGGTCAACGCGCGCTACGATTATCTCGACCTCAACGATGCGGGCATCACCGGCGGCACGCAAAAGGGCTATATGGCGTCGATCATCTGGACGCCGACCAGCTGGATGCGACTGCTGGCCCAATATGCGCGGCTGAACTACCGCGACGCGGCGATCGCGGTCGCGGGCGACCGCGACTATGGCGTCGATGTTGTTGGGGCGCGGGTGCAGTTCACCTACTGAGACCTTGTGCAAAACTCGCCGTCATTGCGAGCGTAGCGAAGCAATCCAGGGCGGTTTGCGCCACACTGGATTGCTTCGCTACGCTCGCAATGACGAGTTGGCGTGTTACCCCTTGCCGGCATCCAGCGCATAACCCGCCGAGCGCACCGTGCGGATGATGTCGGTCGTGCCCGGCAGGTTGATGGCCTTGCGCAGCCGCCGGATGTGCACGTCGACGGTGCGCAGTTCGATGTCGCTGTCCTGGCCCCACACGCTGTCGAGCAATTGCCCGCGCGAAAAGACGCGGCCCGGATGCTCCATGAAATGGCGCAGCAGGCGGAACTCGGTCGGGCCCATCGCCACGATATGCCCGCCGCGCACGACCTTGTGCGCGACCGAGTCCAGCTCGATGTCGGCATAGGCGAGCATTTCGCCGGCCAGCGCAGGACGCAGGCGGCGCAGCACCGCCTGGACGCGCGCGACCAGTTCGCGCGGGCTGAACGGCTTGGTGACATAATCGTCGGCGCCGGTTTCGAGCCCGCGGATGCGGTCCTCTTCCTCGCCGCGCGCGGTCAGCATGATGATCGGCACGTTCGCCGATTTCGGGTTGCGGCGCAGGCGGCGGCACACCTCGATGCCCGGCAGGCTCTCGATCATCCAGTCGAGCAGGACGATGTCGGGAACGCGTTCGTCCACCAGCACGAGCGCCTGCTCGCCGTCGGGGGTCTGGCGCACCGAAAAGCCTTCGCGGGCGAAATGCCACACGATCAGTTCGGCGATCGCTTCGTCATCTTCGATGAGAAGCAGGTCGGGCTGCGGCATCAGCCTTGCTCCTGTTCCGCGGCGCCGTCTTCGGGCTGCTCGCCGCGCTCGCGTTCCTCCATTCGGCCGCCGGTCACGACATAATAGACCATCTCGGCGATGTTCGTGGCATGGTCGCCCATGCGCTCGAGGTTCTTGGCGACGAACAGCAGGTGCGCGCTTTCCGAAATCAGCTTCGGATTTTCCATCATGAAGGTCACGAGGGTGCGAAAGATGCTGTTGTAGAAATCGTCGACATTCTTGTCGCGCACCGTCACCCGCACCGCGAGTTCGGCGTCGCGCGCCGCGAAGCTGTCGAGCGCGTCGTGGATCAGCTCGACGACGATGCTCGACATCGACATCAGCAGCGGGATCGCCTCGATCGACCGTGTCTGGTCCATCAGTGCGACGCGCTTGGCGATATTCTTCGCATAGTCGCCGATGCGCTCGACCACCGAGACGATCTTCAGCGCCGCGATCATCTCACGCAAATCGTCGGCCATCGGCGCACGCAGCGCGATCGTCTGGACCGCGAGCTGCTCGACTTCGCTTTCGAGCGCGTCGATCTTCTTGTCGTCGCGCACGACCTGCGCGGCGAGATCGAGGTCGCCGTTGTTGAGCGCGCTCATCGCCTGAAGCAGCGCCTGTTCGGCGCGGCCGCCCATCTCGCTGATCAGGCCGCGGAGGCGGTTCAGGTCTTCGTCGAAGGCCTTGACCGTATGATCATTCACAATTGCCATCGTTCAGTCCTTGTTCGGCCGGGGCTTAGCCGTAGCGGCCGGTGATATAGTCCTTGGTGCGTTCCTGCTTCGGGTTGGTGAAGATGTCGGTGGTCTTGCCATATTCGACCAGCGTCCCGAGGTGGAAAAAGGCGGTGCGCTGCGACACGCGGGCCGCCTGCTGCATGTTGTGCGTGACGATCACGATCGCGAACTTGCCGCGCAATTCGTGGATCAGTTCCTCGATCTTCGCGGTCGCGATCGGGTCGAGCGCCGAGCAGGGCTCGTCCATCAGCACGACTTCGGGATCGACCGCGATCGCGCGCGCGATGCACAGGCGCTGCTGCTGGCCGCCCGACAGCGCGGTGCCGCTTTCGGCGAGCCGGTCCTTGACCTCGTCCCACAGGCCGGCGCGGGTCAGCGCTTTTTCGACGATGCCGTCGAGGTCTGACTTGTTCGGCGCGAGGCCGTGGATGCGCGGGCCATAGGCGACATTGTCGTAGATCGACTTGGGGAAGGGGTTCGGTTTCTGGAACACCATGCCGACGCGCGCGCGCAGCTGCACCACGTCCATCGACGGCGCATAGATGTCCTCGCCGTCGAGTTCGATCCGCCCGGTCACCTTCGCGCCGGCGACGGTGTCGTTCATGCGATTGAGCGAGCGCAGGAAGGTCGACTTGCCGCAGCCCGACGGGCCGATGAACGCGGTGACGAGGTCGGTGCCGACGTCGATCGACACGTCGTTGATCGCCTGCTTTTCCCCGTAAAAGACGTTCACGCCCTTGGCGGTCATCTTGGGGTCGGTAATGGTCAGGTCTTCTTGGGTCATGATCATGTTGTCAGCTTCACCAGCGTTTTTCGAATTTGTTGCGGAGATAGATGGCGAGCGCGTTCATCGACAGCAGCACGATAAGCAGCACGATGATCGCGGCGGAGGTCTTTTCGACGAAGCCGCGGTCGACCTCGTCCGACCAGAGGAAGATCTGCATCGGCAGCACGGTGGCGGGCGAACAGATGCCGCCGGGGACGTCGCCGATAAAGGCGCGCATGCCGATCAACAGCAGCGGCGCGGTTTCGCCGAGCGCGCGTGCCATGCCGATGATCGTGCCGGTCAGGATGCCGGGCAGCGCGAGCGGCAGGACATGGTGGAACACCACCTGCACCGGGCTGGCGCCGACGCCGAGCGCGGCGTCGCGGATCGAGGGCGGCACCGACTTGATCGCGTTGCGGCTGGCGATGACGATCACCGGCATCGTCATCAGCGCCAGCGTAAGACCGCCGACGAGCGCGCTCGCCTGGCAGATGCCGAACCAGTTGATGAACACCGCGAGCGCGAGCAGGCCGAAGATGATCGAGGGCACCGCCGCGAGGTTGTTGATCGACACCTCGATCAGGTCGGTCCAGCGGTTCTTCGGCGCATATTCCTCCAGATAGAGCGCGGCGAGCACCCCGGTCGGGAAGGCGATCAGGAAGGCGATGAAGATCGTCAGCACCGACCCCTTCAATGCGCCCCAGATGCCCGCGACCGCTGGGTCGGTGGCGTCGGCATTCTTGAAGAAGGGCGAATGGATGCCCGTCGACAATTTGCCGTCGCGTTCGAGCGCCTCGACCTTCGCGCCGAGGTCGCCCTTGGCGCCCTCCTTCGCGGCAATGTCGACCTCGGACGAGGTGGGGAGGTGGAAGACGGTCTTGCCCTGCAGCAGTTCGGGATCGTCCTTGATCGCGCTGCGCACTTCCTTCCACGCATTTTCGCTGATCATCGCCGAGCCGCCGTCGCCCAGCGCCTCGTCGGCGGCAAAGGCGACGATGTCGGACAGGCCGGCATTGGCGATCACCTGGTCGGCATCGGGGTCCGACAATCGCGACGCATCGACCGTCAGCGGCATCGCCTTGAAGTCGATCGGCACTTCGACATTGGTGTAGGTAAAGCCGCGCAGGCCGTTGCCGACCATCGTGAACAGCAGGAAGGCGAGGAACAGGCCCGAGAGCAGCACCGCGGCCAGCCCGAACAGCCGGAAACGGCGTTCGGCGGCATAGCGCTTGGCGATGCGGCTCTGCATCGCGCCGCCCTTCCAGTCGGTGGGGGCGCCTAACGGTTTTTGGGGCTGATTACTCATAAGCTTCGCGATACTTTTTGACGATGCGCAGCGCGACGATGTTCAGGAGCAAGGTCACGACGAAGAGCACGAGGCCGAGCGCAAAGGCGGCGAGCGTCTTGGCGCTGTCGAATTCCTGGTCGCCGGTCAGCAGCTTGACGATCTGCGCGGTCACCGTGGTGACGCTGGCAAAGGGGTTCGCGGTCAGGTTCGCCGACAGGCCGGCGGCCATCACCACGATCATCGTTTCGCCGATCGCGCGGCTGACCGCGAGCAATATGCCGCCCATCACGCCGGGCAGCGCGGCGGGGATCAGCACCTGGCGGATCGTCTCGTTCGGCGTCGCGCCGAGCGCGAGCGAGCCGTCGCGCATCGCCTGCGGCACCGCGTTGATGCTGTCGTCGGCCATCGACGAAACGAAGGGGATGATCATCACGCCCATCACGATGCCCGCGGCGAGCGCGCTTTCGGTCGAGGCGTTGGGGATGCCGATCATCACCGCGAATTCGCGCAGCGCCGGCGCAACGGTCAGCGCGGCGAAATAGCCGTAAACGACGGTCGGCACGCCCGCGAGGATCTCGAGGCACGGCTTCACCCATTTGCGCACGCGCGGGGCCGCATATTGGGTCAAATACACCGCGCTCATCATGCCAATGGGAATGGCGACGATCATCGCGATGATCGCACCGATCAGGATGGTGCCCCAGAACAGCGGGATGCCGCCAAAGGTGTCGGGCTGCGGCGCGCCGCTCGTCGGCGCCCACTGCGTGCCGAACAGCAATTCGGTCGGCGAGACGAGGCGGAAGAAACGGATCGATTCGAACAAGAGCGACAGCACGATGCCGAAGGTCGTCAGGATCGCGACGAGCGACGCCAGCAGCAGCAGCAGCATGACGATCTTCTCGACCCGCGTTCGCGCGCGGAAATCGGGCTTGATGCGCGTGAAGGCGTAAAGCCCGCCCGCGAGCGCCAGCGCGAGCATCGCCGCGATGCCGATCCACGCATAGCGGTGCGTCGCTTGCGAATAGGGTTTGACCAGCGGCGTCGCGGCGGCAATGCGCACCGCCTCCTGCTTGCCCTGCGCGACGTTGCGCGCGTCGGACAGGATCGCGCCGCGCTCGAAGCCAAAGGCGGGCAGCTCCTTCGCCGCCTCGCTCGCCAGCACCTCGTTGGTGATCAGCCCCGGCGACACCGCGCTCCACACCGCAAGGAACAGCGCGGCGGGGGCGAAGAGCCACAGCGCGACATACCAGCCATGATATTGCGGGCGCGAGTGCAGCTTGGCCTGCGCGCGTCCCGCGAGCAGGTTCGACCGCGCACGACCGGCGATCCAGCCGATCAGGGCTAAGCCTGCGATCAGGAGCAGCAAGGCGGCGGCGTTGAAGGTCACATTGTCCCCGTTATCATCATGCCCGTGCCGACCCAAAGCGGGCGGGCGTGGCAGTTTCGTGACTCGCGGTCATAAACTTCGTCATTGCGAGGAGCCGAAGGCGACGCGGCAATCCAGAGGTGGCGTAAACCGCTCTGGATTGCTTCGCTACGCTCGCAATGACGATACTCGAAAAAGGCGGCGGCCGGGAAGGGGATGAGGCCCGTCCCCGGCCGCCTGCGGGAGGGTCTTATTTCAGCTCGGCGCCGTTCAGCACGGTCATGCCCTTGGCATTTGCGGCGGCGGTCGCGGCGATGTCCTTGGGCGACACGATCAGGCCCTTGGCGCCCAGATAACCGCCTTCGCCCGAACCCTTCAGGAATTCGGCGACATATTCGGCCAGGCCGGGGATCACGCCGACATGCTTCTTCTTCACATAGATGAAGAGCGGGCGCGAACCCGGATAGCTGCCGTCGGCGATCGCCGCGTAAGTCGGCGCGACGCCCTGCACCGGCACCGCCTTGATCTTGTCCTTGTTGGCGTCGAGATAGCTGAAGCCGAAGATGCCGAGGCTGGTCGGGTTCTTGTCGAGCTTCGAGATGATCAGGTTATCATTCTCGCCCTGCTCGACATAATAGGGCGCGCCGCGCAGCGTCGTGCAGACCGCCTCATGCTTGTCCTTGTCGCTGTCCTTCAGCGCCTTCATCTCGGCATTGGCGTCGCAGCCCTTGCCCAGGATCAGCTCCTTGAACGCATCGTACGTGCCGCTGGTCGACGGCGGGCCGAATACCGAGATCGCGACCGCGGGCAGCGCCGGGTTGACGTCGGCCCAGGTCTTGGCGGTGTTGGGCTTGCCATAGGGGTTGGCGGCCAGCGCCTTATAGACATCTTCTTCGGTCAGCTTGAAGCCGGGGCCGCGCGATGCTTCGCCCAGCGCGATGCCGTCGATGCCGATCTGGATTTCGACGATCTCGGTCACGCCATTCTTGGCGCAGGTGTCGAATTCCTTCTTCTTGATGCGGCGCGATGCGTTCGCGATGTCGGGGGTGTCGCCGCCGACGCCCGAGCAGAAACGCTCGAAGCCGCCACCGGTGCCGGTGCTGTCGATCTTCGGCGTCTTGTTGCCGGTCGCCTCGGCGAATTTCTCGCCGACGGTGGTGGCAAAGGGATAGACGGTCGACGAGCCGACGGCGCTGATATAATCGCGCGCCGCGCCGCCCGAGGACGCCTGGTCCTGGCACGCGGAAAGCGCCAGCGCGATGGTCGCGGCGCCGGCGATAAGAGCGAAATTCTTGGCCATGAAATGATCCTGTCGGGGGTCGCTAACGGAGCGAACCACCACCCCCGCGGCGACTCGCTGAGTGGCCAATGGGGGTTTTGTGTGACGCGTTTGTGACAGGGATTGTCATGGAAGTGTCATGGATATTGCTAGCCCAGCAATTACTGACGCATGACGTGTTGGCGAACGCTGCGATCGACGACCAATCCAATCCGACCACTCCCCGAAACGATTTGCTTTAGCGTGTGAAGTCGCGTCTGATCCTCACGCGGAGTTCCTTCTGGATACCGCTGACGAAGGTGGCGAGATTCTAAAACCCGGAAGATGAGAGCTGTTGCCACGTCAGATGAAATATACTCAGATCTCAATTCATCTAAGTATATATCTATAGCAATTCCATCTAGTTTCCCGGCTTCATCCAACTTGGTAATAAATGATAAAATTGATCTAATCGAAACTACCGGAACTAAAGAGAATATTTCTCCATTTGTTATGAAGTCATACATTGTGTCGGCAAAATCTTCTTCTCCTCCGTCTTTTCCGGAGTAAAATTCAATCCCTCTTCCTATCATGAATTTTTCGCGTCGTGTGAATTCTTCTGACGTTTCCGCCTTGTGAGATGCGAGAGTTGCTAAAAGATCAAAGTATCTCTGGTCAAAAACGATAACTTTCATCAGTCTGCTAAGTTGATTTGCCCATCTCCGACTGTAACCTTCGCTAAACAGCCAAAGAAATACATCCTCAACATCTTGAAGGGAAACGCTGTCTATTTTATCATCGTCATCTTCAAAAAATTCTTCTTGGTTGTCCCACCAAAACTTCTCCGTGGAGAATTGACGATTTTGAGCATCCAAAAGTATTTTTGTTGATCTCTTGCTGGCGGGGCCGCTAGCTAGAAATGATTTGAACAGCCGCGCTTGAACCGTCTCTGGAGCCCTTCCAAGGCGAGCAATCGCCAGTCGGGTAAGAACGGGAATTTTTTCGTTTTCGATAAAATTGGAATCGGTTCGAGCCAGTTTAGATAAATCCAGATGGTCGCATTCCACTAATGAACCGTCTTGGTCAATATATGCATATAGACCAAAGGATGATATTCCGCAATTCCTCTCGTACATTGGAAAGAAAACGCGAAAACTTTCAATATCGTAAAAAGGTATAAATGACGTAATTTCTCCATTCTTTCCAATTTCTTGGACAAAGTCGAAGTTTAAGCTTCCTAGTCGATAAATTGGATATAGAAGGCCTGAGCCAGACCGAGACGCCGAGATGTAACCTTTGCAAATATAGGGCAGCTCCATTATCTCACTAGCCCCTTAGACCTATAAAGCTCGAAAAGTATATTATATATAGTATGATAATACATCTCTTGTCTTAAGGAATAAGTTGGATATGTCATTATCTCAACGTTGTTATTCTCGAGAAAATTTACAATAATTTCGTCTTCATAATACTCTTCTGGAATGATCACGGCCATCAGGGACCCATCGTTCATTACGAGAGGTGATTCGGTCTGCAATTCGATTGCAAACCTCCGATCATCTATCTTATCCGAGTATAGGAAAGCCAAATCATGCAGAGCTAAAATTTCTTCCTCGGTGGAAGTTACGCTATATCTGACTTCAAAGTCCCTTCTGTCCCTTGGTTTAAGCCGAAAATATCTGTCGGTGTCGACAAAGAATGATCCGACTATGCGCTCCGGCGCATTAATCTGGCCATTCAGCTCAAACTCATCGAGCGGCATCATATTAAGGAAATTTGGGTACAATTTTCGATCGTGAGCTCCTGAGTCGAACGGATATATCCTTTTGCATTTTATTCTTGTGTAATCATATACAAAAAGTGAGGGAAGTTCCCAGTATTTTGATATTTGTGTATCCGTTGAATATTTGTACGATGGTCTGCCATAAAATAGGTATGTCAATGCCTCATTCTTGAAAACAGGACATTGCTGAGGTTCTAAAAGATTTCCCTTTATGATCCTTTTGGCGTTATACGCACTAGTGGTGTGAATCGCAGGCATGGTCGCGGACGAACCGACAGAGTTTCGTGCGAGGAAATTTTCCAATGCTCCCATTCGCCGCCTCTTATGTCATGTGGATTGACGTACATTTAGGCTAACCTATGTTCTTGCTTAGGGTCAGGACTCATTGATCAGAGCCAGAAGATGACGGTGGCAGCGAGGGCGAC
>VFQO010000091.1_pt1 | contig 117039 bp, 107 predicted proteins | sample 3512331 | NCBI WGS metagenome assembly VFQO01 (sample SAMN10412371, study PRJNA504923) | tailings metagenome | isolation source: Replicate 3 from Balatoc abandoned mine | place: Philippines: Itogon, Benguet | collected 2017-08-28 | reverse complement strand
GTGCCGAGCAGGGCCGGTGTTGCCCAGCATGGGCGACAGAGAACGGACCCGACCCGCAGTTTAGGAGGGTCGTTCTCAGGCATCGCGAGGCTCAGCAAGGGGAGTACAGGTTTTCTGGCGAGAGATCGGAACCCAAGCCGATCGGGCAGTTAACCGGCTGACGAGAGATCGGAGCCCAAGCCGGTTGTGGGCGATTAAGTAAGCAGCAAGACAGCTGAATTCCAGCCGATTAAACCAGCACCGTGCTGTTCCATGCCGCCATGGCCAGCGCAGCGCGTTGCTCAACTACCTTGGCTAGATTGGCTACACCGTCCAGCCCCGCAGTCAGCCATGTGCCACCCACCGCTTGCACTGCTTTGATTTCACGCCACTGCGGCAGGTTTTCCAGTGTAACGCCCCCGGTGGGTATCACACGTGCCGTGGCCAACGGTGCGGTAATTCCTGCCAAGGCTTTGGGGCCACCTGCTGCCATGGCCGGAAAAAACTTCAGCAATTCAAACCCCAGTTCAAGCCCGCGCATCATTTCCGATGCTGTGGCGGCACCGGGAACCCAGGCATATCCTTTTTTCAGGGCGTGTTCAGCCAGGGTTTCAGTGAGGCCCGGTGAAATAAACAGCGTGGCTCCAAGGTCCGCGCTTTGATCAAATTGTGCTGGCGTTAAAACCGTGCCTGCAGACAGCTGCATTTGAGGAAAACGCTTGGCGATCTCGCCCAAGGCTTCAAGCGCAACCGGGGTGCGCAATGTGATTTCAATTTGAGTGATGCCACCTGCGCAAAGTCCTTCCGCAATTTCCAGTCCTTGTGTGAGGTCGCTGATCACTACCACGGGCAAAACGCCTTGCTGCAACCACTGTTGTGTGCGTTCAAGGCGTGTGTCGGGTTTGTATTGGGTGTTCATGGTTTGTCCTTGTTGAGCAGGGGAAACAGGTTACTGGCCCCCTCTTCTGCGCTGCTTACCGTGTTTCTCCACACCTGAAAATATCCGCGCCCATGGCTGACTGCCTGTGTGGGTGTGGGCATGGGCTCTCGGTTACTCAAATCGGCCGTGGTCTGTAAAACGCCCTCATGGGCATCTACCCGCACCATATCGCCATCGCGAAGCCGCGAAATGGGCCCATCGGCTTGGGCCTCAGGGGATACATGAATGGCCGACAACACTTTGCCCGATGCGCCACTCATGCGACCATCGGTTACCAAGGCCACTGGTAAGCCTTGGTCTTGCAGAATACCCAGAATGGGTGTGAGTTTGTGCAGCTCGGGCATGCCGTTGGCACGTGGGCCTTGGTGGGCCAGTACCACCACTACGGGTTCCGTCAATTCGCCCTTGTTGAACGCATCAATCACCTGGTGTTGATCGGTGAATACGCGGCAAGGCGCTTCGACAAACCGGTGTTCCTGTTTCACCGCCGACACTTTGCACACGCCTCGGCCCAGGTTGCCTTTCATCAGGCGAATACCGCCGTCTGGCTGAAAGGGATTGGTGTATGGACGCAGCACCTCGGTGTTGCGTGAGGCACCTGGTTTGCGGGTAGAGAAGGTTTCTGAGGCGGGCAGCACTTCGGCCACGGTGTTGGCCATGGTTGTGCCCCATATGGTGAGCGCGTCTCCATCTACAAATCCGCCGTCCATCAGCGTGGACAGCAAGCCCGCTGTGCCACCTGCGGCTTGAAATGCATTCACATCTTCCGTGCCGTTGGGGTACACCCGTGTAAGCAGCGGGGTGACACTGGAGATGATCTCCAGGTCGGTCCAGTCGATCAAGTAGCCAGCTGCACGGGCCACGCTAATCCAATGAATGGTGTGGTTGGTTGAACCACCCGAGGCCATCAGGCCCACCAATGCATTGATCAAACAGCGGGAATCCACCAATGCACCGAGTTTTAATGCCGGGTTGCGCGTGGCACTTTCAATGGCACGTACGCTTTCACCAATCAGCGCCTGGCGCTGAGGGCTGCTGGGTGGCTCGAATGCACCACCGGGAAACTGCAAGCCCATGAAGTCGAGCATCAGCTGGTTGGAATTGGCCGTGCCATAAAACGTGCAGGTGCCCGGGCTGTGGTATGCCTTTTCCTCGGACTGCAACAGGTCTTCGCGGCTTGCTTTGCCCTGTGCAGCCAGTTGGCGTGTTTTGGCTTTCTCGGAATTGGATAGGCCTGTTTCCATGGGGCCGGCGGGAATGAATACAAAAGGCAAGTGGCCAAAGCCCAAGGCGCCGATCAACAACCCTGGTGCAATTTTGTCGCACACACCTAACAAAATGGCGCCGTCAAACACATCGTGCGAAAGACCCACGCAGGCTGACAGTGCAATCACATCGCGTGAAAAAAGCGACAACTCCATGCCTTCGCGGCCTTGGGTGACACCGTCGCACATGGCCGGTGTGCCGCCCGCCACCTGTGTCGTGGCACCCAGCGCACGGGCATGCTTGGCGATCAATTCAGGGTAAACCGCAAATGGCTGATGGGCCGACAACATGTCATTGTATGCAGTCACAATTCCAAGGTGCGGCGATTTGTGCAGTGAAATAACGCGTTTGGTACTGCTGGGGTAAATGGCTGTGGTGTGAGCAAGGTTGGCGCAGCCCACGGCCGTGCGGTCTTGAGGGCCTTGTGGCAAGCTGTTCAAGTAGGCAGTGCGTGTGACCGCTGAGCGTTTCTCAATGCGCTCCCGAAGTGCCATCAATGTGGAATGTAGTGTGGTTGCCATTGCACAGCCCTTGGTCAGATTACTTGTAGAGGTGTGTTGTTTGTAACATAATTACAAGAAATTAGCAATTTATGTAACTTACTTGGAAAATACCATGACCGACAATTCCCCCCTGCCCGTTGGCGCGTTCACCTTTGTGTTGCACGGTGCGGGCGGAGACCTGGCCAAGCGAAAAATCATTCCCGCATTGGCACACCTTGCCAAGTCGGGCTATTTCTCGACCGAGTCCAGAATCATTTTTGCACAACGCGAGGCCTTAACGCCCGGCGAAGCCCTGGCTCAGGTGGACTCATTTCTGAAAGCAGCGGGTGATGAGGCTGCACGCGAGTCCATCCCGGCCTTGTTGCCTTACTTGCACACTTTGCAGGTGGTGCTGGGCACACCAGAGTCATGCCGGGCCATGAGTAACGCAGTGGCTGGAAGCCCCGAGCCAGTGGTGCATTATGCCGCCCTGCCTTCATCGCGGTTTATTGATTTGATCAATTGCATTCCCACCGTACGCGACCCTGAAAAGCTTCGCTTGGTGCTGGAAAAGCCCTTGGGTTTTAACGCGAAAGAATCTGCCTTGATTGAAGAAGCCGTGGCCGCCAAGCTCGATGAATCGCAGGTGTATCGCATTGATCACTACCTGGGTAAACAGGCTGTACAAAACATGCTGGCGCTGCGATTGGGCAACCGGATTTTCGAGCCCTTGCTGACCCGCGAGCATGTGTCCCATGTGCAAATTACCGTGGCTGAAGATTTGGGTGTGGAAGATCGCGCCGGTTTTTATGAACATGCCGGTGCGCTTCGAGACATGGTTCAAAGCCATATTTTGCAGCTGTTGGCGATTGTGGCCATGGAACCGCCAGTCAGCCTGGAGGCCAATTCATTGCGCGATGAGAAGCTCAAGGTATTGCGCTCTTTGAAGGTGCCGCAGGTGACGGGTATTCCAGAGATCGTGGTGGGCCAGTATGGAGAGGGTTTTGTGAAAGGCCAGCCTGTGCCCAAGTACCGCAGTGAAAAAGGTGTCGCCGCAAATTCAACTACAGAAACGTATGTGGCGTTTCGAACCGAGGTGCAAACCTGGCGATGGGCAGGTGTGCCGTTTTTGGTGCGCACAGGCAAGCGCATGCCACGCCGTTTTGCAGAAATTGTGATTCAGTTTCGCGATGTGCCCAAGCCCCTGTTTGAACCGGTGGGCGGCCAATGGGTGGGCAACCAGTTGGTGATCCATTTGCAGCCCGAGGACAAACTTGAGCTGAAGTTGCTGGCAAAAACACCGGGCGAGCGTGAACGCTTGAAGCCAGTGTCGCTCGACCTGGATTTTTTCAATACCTGGCGCATTCCAGTGCGTGACGCTTACGAGCGATTAATCACCGATATTTTGCGCGGGCGACTGGGTTTGTTTCTGCGTCGTGATGAGGTACAAACCCAGTGGCAATTTGTGGATCGTATTTTGAATGACCTGAAAAGCCACGGCATGGAGCCCGTGCCCTACACCAGCGGCACCTATGGCCCTTCATCGGCCACAGCCATGGCATTGCGGGCCAATTCATTGTGGTCGGAGGATGGGTTGTGAGCAACAGCGTGAATCAGGATGACAAGGACCAGCAATTGCGCGACGACATTCGCCTGTTGGGTGCTTTGCTGGGTGAAATCATCGCCGAGCAGCAAGGTTTGCCGGTATTTAATGCGATTGAAGAAGTAAGGCAGTTGTCGGTGCAGTACCGGCGCTTTGATGACAAGGCAGCACGCGCCAAACTGGAAGCTCGGCTTGAGGCTTTGTCGCAAGATGAAACCATTTCACTGATACGCTCTTTCTCGATTTTTTCGATGTTGAGCAATATTGCTGAAGACTGCCATTTGATTCGACGCAATCGCCAGCATGAACTGGCGGGTATGCCCGCGCGCGAGGCCAGCCTGGATTACACCATCCCCGAGTTGGAACGCGTGGGTGTGAATCGTGAAGCAGTGCTTACACGCCTGAAACAAACCGAATCTGTGCCAGTGCTTACCGCGCACCCCACCGAGGTGCAGCGCAAAAGTGTGCTGGATGCACAGCAAAGCATCATCGCGCTGATCCGCCACCGCGATGAAATTCAATTGACGCGTGAAGAGGCCAACGCCTGGCGGGATGAACTGAAAGCGGCCGTGCAGCGCTTGTTTCAAACCCGTTTGCTGCGCCGAAACAAATTGAGTGTGATTGACGAGGTCAACAATGCGCTGGCCTATTTCGACTCCACTTTTTTTGCGCAGGTGCCGCAGGTGTACCGCAAGCTGCAAAGCCTCCTGAATTTGCCCAGCACGGACAACTTTTTGCCCGTGAATGAGGACCCACTGGGCAAGGTGTTGACGGTGGGCTCGTGGATTGGTGGCGATCGCGATGGCAACCCGTTTGTGACTGCGCAGGTGCTGGACACCTCGTTGAAAATTCAAAGTCGCAAGGTGCTGGAGCATTATCTCGGTGAGGTGAATTGCCTGATTCGCGAATTCAGCGTGACCGATTATTTCTTGAAACCCAATCCGCCTTTGACCGAATTGGCCAATGCCTCGGGGGAAGATTCAGTCCACCGCATGGATGAAACGCTGCGCCGCGCCTGTGTGGCAATTCGCAAACGGCTGGAAGCCACCTTTCAGCAAGCGGCTCAGGGCGAGTGCACTGCCCAGGCCTATGCAAGCCCAGCTGATTTTCTGGCCGATTTGAATACCCTGTTCTCTGCGCTGAATGACAACGGCATGCAGCGAATTGCAGAAGGTCGTTTGGCGCTGCTGGCGCGCAAGGTGAAGGTGTTTGGTTTCTCTTTGATGGCTTTGGACCTTCGCCAAAACAGCGATGTGTTTGAAGAGGTGATTGCTGATTTGCTCAAGCAATCCACCATGGGGAAAATTGATTACCTGGCCTGTGGCGAAGCCCAACGCGTTGAGCTTTTGTGTGCTGAACTGCGCACCCCTCGTTTGCTGTTCAGTGATTCCCTGCAGTACAGCGAGCGCACCCATTCAGAAATGGCGATTTTCAGAAAGGCCAAACTTGCGCATCAAATTCTCGGTGCTTCGGCCATTCAGAACTGCATCATTTCCAAAACCGCATCGGTGAGTGACCTGCTTGAACTGGCGGTGCTGCTGAAAGAGGCCCATTTGTTGAATGTGGCCAAGGGCGAGATTGCCGTCAATGTGGTGCCTTTGTTTGAAACCATTGGCGACTTGCAGGCCGCGCCCGACATCATGAATCGTTTGTTCGGCATTCCCGAATACCGCACCTTGGTAGCTTCGCGCGGGCATGTGCAGGAAGTGATGCTGGGCTATTCAGACAGCAACAAGGATGGCGGTTTTGTCACTTCCGGTTGGAGCCTGTACCAGGCCGAAATTGGTTTGGTGGATGTGTTTGCAAAACACGGTATTAAAATTCGCCTGTTCCACGGTCGGGGTGGTTCGGTGGGGCGCGGTGGCGGTTCGAGCTACCACGCCATTTTGGGTCAACCACCGGGTGCGGTGGATGGTCGAATTCGTTTGACTGAACAGGGCGAAGTGATCGCCGCCAAGTACGGTATTGAATCGCTGGGTCGGCGCAACCTGGAGGTGTTGGTGTCAGCGAACCTGATGGTGTCTGAACACACCGAGCTGACGCGTGAAGTACCCGTGAAGTACTTGGAACTCATGGCGAAGTTGTCGGAACATGCCTTCAACGCTTACCGGGATTTGGTCTACAACACCGATGGATTTCTGGATTACTTCAAACAGTCCACGGTCATTTCTGAAATTGCCAGTTTGAACATTGGTAGCCGCCCCGCGTCCCGCAAAGCCAACTGGACTATTGAAGATTTGCGCGCCATTCCCTGGGTGTTCAGCTGGGCGCAAAGCCGTGTGATGTTGCCGGGGTGGTATGGCTTTGGCACGGCGGTGGCCACTTTGCGTACCCGCTTGAGCGAGCCCGAATTGCAGGATCTGCAAGCCATGGCGAAACAATGGCCCTTCTTTAACACCATGCTGTCAACATTGAACATGGTGCTGGCCAAAGCGGACATGGCGATTGCATCGCGTTATGCCGCCATGGTGGAAGACGCTGCACTGCGTGACAAAGTGTTTGGCCGCATTGCCGCCGAGCATGCCCGCGCAGTGGAAGGGCTGTTGTGGCTGACTGGGCAACAAGAATTGCTGGCGGACAACCCATTGCTGAAACGTTCCATTGAAGCGCGTTTTCCGTATGTCGACCCGCTGAACCATGTGCAGGTTGAACTGTTGCGCAGGCACCGCCAGGGCGAACTGGATGAGCGCGTGGCGCGCGGCGTTCACCTGTCGATCAACGGCATTGCCACTGGCTTAAGGAACAGTGGCTAGCAGGGAGTGAATTGTGGAAACGGTACAAATTGCCAGCTGGAATGAGTTTGTGGCCTTGACCTCAGAATGCGACGGTTGGGCGTTTCGGGGATTGCAGGATGCCGACTGGCCGCTGCTAAGTTCCTTGTCGCGCTACCTTCAGAATTACGTGCCTGACAAAACATCCTGGCGCTCGCGCGAAGAACGTGCCTTTCGGATTTTTCGCCGCAAGGCGCACAATTATTTGCCCGATGCCAGTGTGCTGGATGACGACATTCGTTGCCTGGCCTTGATGCAGCATCATGGTGCACCCACCCGCATGCTTGACTTCACGAAGTCGCCTTTTGTGGCTGCGTTTTTTGCCTTGGAAAGAGCGGTTAAAAATTCGGCCGTGTTTGCCTTGGACACTCCACGGTTGTGGATGGCCACGCCGATCAACAATGCCACCCTGCACCGCGACATGATAGACCCGCGTATTCCAGGCAATTTTGAGCGTTACTTTGCAACCAACGCCAACGACATCATGTGGGTGGGCGAACCCGACCAGATGGATCGGCGGCTGGTGGCGCAATCAGGTACGTTTGTGGTGCCGGGTGTATTGGACAAACCGATTGATGAAATTATTCAACAGTACGAGACCGGCCCCGCGATGATCCGCAAATTCATTTTGCCGGCCAGCATTCGAAAAGAGGCCATGTTGGCCCTGTACCGAATGAACATCACGCATGCCACGCTGTTTCCAGACCTCGACGGGCTTTCACGCTCCATTTCTTATGAGCTTGAAATTACCTGGCCGGGGCATGTGCTGGCCGAAAGGAAATCGCAGTGAGCTGATGCGCTAGTTCAGCTTCGGCTTTCCTGGCGGTATTCTTCTAGCTTGTTGCCCCGGTACACCTGTTTAAAGAAAATGGGTGTCAGGAAGGTGGTGACAATGCCCATCAGCACCAGGGTTGAGAACATGGTAGGGCCAATAAAGCCGTTCTGGTAGGCAATGCCGGCCATCACCAGTTCCATCACGCCACGGCCGTTGAGTACTGCCCCCAAACCCAATGATTCCCGGTGCTCCATTCCCACCATCAAACCGCCCAGCCAGCCCGCGAACAGTTTGGTGACAATCGACACCACGATGACGATGAATGGGAATTCCCATTCGCTGAGGCTGACCAGTTGAAGTTCAAGGCCCAGATATGCAAAGAAAATAGGGCCCAGAAAACCGTTGGTGATGGAACCGAGCGTGCTTTGTAAATCCTTGTAGCGCGAGGCGATGAAGTGTTTTTTATCCAGAAACAGCGCACCAAAAAATGCACCAATCACAAAGTGAAAACCCAAAGCCTCACTGATGGTGCCAAACACCAGAACAAACACAATCACAATGCCGAACAAAGCCTCCGGACCAAATACCTTGATCATGGATTCTGGCAAGGCCTGCACATTTACATTGCGTTTTTCGAGCCAGTTCAGCAATTGGTTTAGCCCCACCACCACCAGGCCCATGGCCATCAGTTTCAGGGTGGCTATGCCCACAGCCACGCTGGCGTCGCCCAGTGTGAGTGTTTCAGGCAGGTTCAGCACAATGCCCAGAATGAATAGCGCAGCCACGTCGTTGACCACTGCGGTGGCCAGTGAAAATTTGGCAATTGGGGTGTGCAAAATTCCGAGGCTGTCCATCAGCTTTACGGCCACAGGCAATGCGGTGATTGAAATGCACAGGCCCAGAAAGATCATGCGCATGATGTCCTGACCAAATGCTGCCGCAACCAACACACCACCACCGAAGGGAATGAAAAAGCTGACAGCGGCCAGCATCAGCCCCCTGCCTTTCATGGCGCCCACAATGTCGGAGAAACGCATTTCGAGGCCAGCGTTCAGAATGATCAGGAACACGGCGAGCTCGGTTACACCCGCCAGCGCTTTGTTGGGTTCAATCAAACCCAGAATGGCAGGGCCCAGCAACACACCAGCCAGAATTTCACCGATGAGCTCGGGCTGGTTGTAGCGTGCAAACAGGCGGCCGAACAAGCGGGCAACCACAATAAGCAATAGCAAGCTGGACAGCAGTGACATAGGGAAATTTACAGAAAGGTGGCGATTGAGTTTACCACTGGCAAGCCCAGGGTTAACGCAGAGAACTCAATGTGGTCAAATGTGCTGTTTCAATCTTTTGATGTGGCGTTGTATGTCCAATTCTGAAAAGCACCTGGAAGAAATCTGTATTGCCAGTACACGCGTGTTTGACGGGCATTTGATGAAAGTGAACCAAGACACGGTGCGCCTGCCCAATGGTGAACAATCGGTGCGCGAATACACGGTGCACCCGGGCGCGGTGGCCATCATTCCCATTCTGGATGATGGTCGCTTTGTGATGGAGCGGCAATTTCGCTACCCTTTGCACCGCGTGTTTCTGGAATTCCCGGCTGGCAAAATTGACCCGGGTGAAGACCCAGTGGCAACGGCTCATCGGGAACTGCTAGAAGAAACCGGCTATGTGGCGCAAACGCTGGAATACGTCACCACCATTCACCCGGTCATTTCCTATTCCACAGAAAAGATCGAGTTGTATGTGGCGCGCGGTTTAACCCTGCAAGAACGACAGCTGGACCACAATGAGTTTCTGGACGTGGTGTTGGTTGAACCTGCCGAGTTGATGAGGCAAATCAAGGCAGGTGAAGTCAGTGATGTGAAAACGATTATTGGGGCGTTTTGGGTGGCACAAACCTGAAGTCGCACAGTGGGTGCGCTTGGGCAATGGTTTGCGCGCGTTGCAATTGCAAACCCCACTGCGCAGCCATTTGGTGGTCCAGGCTGCATGCGGCATGGCGGGTTAGTTCAGGCACGCCCTGCTGTTTAAAGTAATTGGCCAGCGGGCAAACAGTGACATCAAAGGCCACCGCACCGTTGGTGGGGTGCACTGTGCGTGCAAACGGTTTGGTGAACATCACCTTGAACATGAGGTTGGTCAACCACCGTGCGCGCACCAGTGCTTTTGCGCTGCGCAGGCGAGACAGCTTGAAACCCAATTCAATCGGTGGACCAAACAACTGCCAGTTGATGGTTTCGATCAGCTGGCCTGCTTCGGTGCGGGGCATTCCCTCTTCCAGTGCTGCGCGGTACAAGGCCACATTCCATTCCATGTAGCGAATGATCAGGCCCAAGCCCAACGAATGTGGCGGGCGTGTGTGCTGAATACTTTGTTGAATGCGCTGCGCAGTTTGCCACAGTTGCGCGGTGACAACCGGTTTGACCTGCCTGCCAAAAGCATGGTTTGGCAAGTAAAACCGCAGCGCAGCCAGCAGGTTCATGGCAATGCCTTAAAACTGCAGGTCGCGCACATACGGGTTGCTTCGGCGTTCCTGACCAAAGCTGCCCTCTGGCCCGTGGCCTGGAATAAACACGGTGTCATTGCCCATGGGCCACAAGCGGTTGCGAATGCTGTCGATCAGGGTTTCATGGTCACCACCGGGAAAGTCCGTGCGGCCCATGCTGCCCACAAACAGCACATCGCCCACAAACGCACGTTTGGCTTCCTCCGAGTGAAACACCACATGGCCCGGTGTGTGGCCCGGGCAGTGGCGCACATTCAGGGTGCAATCGCCAATTTGAACCGTGTCGCCATCGATCAGCCAACGGTTGGGTGTGAAAGGTTTACTCAAGGGAAAGTTGAACATGCGGCTTTGGTCGGCCAGTCTATCGATCCAGAACTGGTCACCCACGTGTGGGCCGATGATGGGCAAGTTCAATTGCTCGGCCAGTTCTGCCACCCCACCTGCGTGGTCAATGTGCGCGTGGGTGAGCCAGATTGCTTGCAGCTCCAGATTGCGATCGGCAACAGCCTTCTTGAGTTTGTTCAAATCGCCACCGGGGTCGATGATGGCGGCCTTGTTGGTTTCACTGCACCACACGATGGAACAGTTTTGTGCAAACGGTGTAACAGGAATGGTGTGGTAGCGAAGCATGTGGCGTGTGGGTGAATACAGTGGAGATATAGTAGTGAAATTGTGGTGTTGATTCAAATTAACCCGGTTCAATTGACCAAGAAAAAGGGGGTTCGAGTTTATGGGAACAGCGGCATATCGCAGATTTCTGGTGGTACTGGCTGTGGCATTCGCCGTGGCATTTGCCTTGGTCTGTATTCCACCGTTCATCGAGAACCCAGACATTTTGGGTGCGTTTGCAGGTGGTTTTGTGAACCCCTACGCCTCGGGTTATGCCATGGACATTTTCTTCACCTGGGCCGTGTTGGCCGTGTGGGTGATGTACGAGGCGAAAGTGAAGGGCATTCGCCACGGTTGGGTGGCGTTGCTGCTGGGCGTGGTGCCCGGTGTTGCCACCGGGTTTGCAGTGTACCTGTTGATTCGTTTGAATCAGGAACAGGCCGCTGCTTGAAGTTACACTGCCAGCGGATGATCGGCCATGTCGTGGTTCACATCGGCATGGCCTTGTTCATCTTTGCGCACGGCGATGACCACATCGCGTAGCTTGGCATCGACGGGCAGCTTGTAATAGTCGATTGCAATTTGCGGTGCGGCGATGTTTTCAATTCGGCCCGCATCAATTTCAGCCAGGTAGTCGGTGTAGCTGATTACTGCCTGGTTCTCGAAGTAGCCCACCATGCGGTGCGCGGTTTTCGGGAAGAACACATACAGTACGAAATAGAAGTGCCAAAACACCAGTTGGGCAAACAACACCAGCAGCCGCTCGCCCACACTGGGTTTTGCAATCTCAATAAAAATCATCAAATGCATGCGTTCGTTTTCCGCTTCTTCAAGCAGGGTTCGAATGGTGGGGCCGTAGCCGGTTTTCATTTTCCTCAAGCTCTTCAGGTGAATCCACATGCCAGCCACCATGCCGGGTACACCTGCCACCGTTTCCAGAATGACCGCCCGGTGTCCATAGCGTTTGGCAAAGAAAGTGTCGGCAAAGCAGCGAAAAAACATGGTCAGCGATTTTGCGAACTTGTCAGAGAAGTCTTTGGGGGTGGGTTCTTGAGGGATTGCTTCCATGGGCGCTACTTCCTGAGGTGAGGTGACAACTTTTTTATTTATTTTGTGAATTAGTCTACGCCGATCGGTGTGTGGGGGCTAGTCGAGCAAACTAAACCAGATTTGTACTTGATAATTATGCTGTATTTGCTATTATAAGTGGCGACGAAAAAATGCTTAACTTTGTATTGATAGCCAATTTTTGACTCAAAAAGGCTTTGCTATAAATATTCAGTACAGCGTTATTTGTTGGAAAAATCACTGAAGGAATATAGCAAATGCAGCATATTTTTACTTCATTGCCAGAACTGGGCTTGGAAGTAGCCCGCTTACGTCGGGATAAGGGAATGACCCAAAAAGAGTTGGGCAAACTGGCGGGTATGGGGCAATCCACTTTGGCCCGATTTGAAACAGGCCAGGTTGCCGAGTTCGGCTCGCGCAAGCTGCTTCGTTTGCTGGAAGTGCTGGGGCACGGGGTTCTAATTGCTTCCGTACGCACCGAGTTCACCTTGGACGATGCGCTGGCACAACGGCAGCAAGAAACCGCCCAACCGGTTGGCGCACGGCGGCCACGTTGAAGGGGCAACCATGAAGCTAACGGTTTTTGTACATGACCAACCGGTGGCCACGCTGGATTCTCCGGATAACTTCAAGCATGTGCTGACGTACTACCCGGATGCACCTCAGGAACTGTTCGTCTCTTTGTTGATGCCGGTTCGTACTGAGTCGTACTCCTATCCAGAGTTGCATCCACTGTTTCGCATGAATCTTCCAGAAGGATTCTTGCTGAGTACCCTGCAAGAGCAGCTGGGCCCACACGTTGGCGCGTCTGCGCTGAATCTGCTTTCAGTTGTGGGGCGTAACGTGATTGGCCGCGTGAAGGTGGCTCCTGTTGGGGCCGACCCGAAGACACCGCCATTGGCATTTGAACTCAAAGATATTTTGCGTGGCGATAACTCAGAAGAAGCGTTTGTTTCCTTGGTGCGGCGCTTTGCTGCATCGGGAGTGAGCGGGGTTGTGCCCAAATTCCTTACACCAAACACAATAGGCGAAGCGAAAAGGGGCACGCTGGCAACAGAACGCTACATTGTGAAAGGAACAACGGCCCGCTTACCGGGCATTGCCTTGAACGAACACTTTTGCATGAAGGTTGCAGACCGTGCTTTTGGGTACGCCGCCAAGACCGAAGTTTCGGATGATGGGCAGGCCCTTGTGGTGCACCGTTTTGACTACCTTGAAGGAAGCGACACCCGGCTTGGTATGGAAGACCTTTGCAGCTTGCTCACGCTACGCCCGGAGCAGAAGTACGAGTCGACTTGGGAAAGGGTGGCTAAACGCATCAAAGACGTTACTGTACCCGCAGGCCAGCCACTCGCCCTTTCCCACTTGGGCAACCAACTGTTGCTAAGCTACGCCCTGCGCAACGCCGATTGCCACACCAAAAACATTGCTTTGCTGTACCAGAATCGAGACGATGTAAGGCTTGCGCCGGTGTACGACATGCTGACCATTACGGTTTATGAAGACTATTGCAAGAATCCCCCTGCGATGTCTGTGAATGGGCGCAGCACCTGGTCTCCTGGTAAGTCATTGGAGCTCTTTTTGCAGACATCTTGTGGCATTGGCGCGCAGGAGACCCGCACGAGAGTAGAGCGTATTTGCGAGGCCATGGTGGATATATCGCCTGAGCTTGTGCAAGCTGCTCGCAACTATCCTTGCTTCGAGCTTATTGGCCCGCGTATGTTGCACACATGGAACGAAGGGATGAACAGTTTGCGCTTGAAAAAGTCGTGGAGCCTGCCTTCGCTGACGGACAAAATTACGCAAGCGGGTTGGGCCGATGTTGCTTTGCCTAAAGCTGCGGCGACACCCAAAATTGGGCGGTCGCAACTGCCACCCATGTAAATATTCGTTCGTGTGTGGCGCGGCTGAGTATCATCGTCTCTTCGCACTTTTACACTACTTAAATTCATAGCTGTTGAGACTGCTTTTTGGCCTTTGCTGACGCATAGAAGCGGATGCAGCTACGTCGGCAAATTGGCGAGTTTCTGACAGTGGCAGGTGAACTCAGCAAAGCTACCAGAGGTGCTCGAACTACGTTGCTTGTTCCCGCCTCGGCAGCCTCGCCACCTAGACGCCCCGGAGAGGCTCCTTATTTCTCTTACCCACTGAAGTAGACCGCAATCAACGAATACGGATAGTGCATTTTATCGATGTTGATCCCCACGCCATCAAGCTTTCTTGATCAGGTTCACATTCAATGAGCTGCAACTGCACCGCAGTGCTTCAGCCTGTCCGGAATGAGGGGTGACAAACAAAGTGCCGCTACACTTGTCACAGTAAAATACCGCAACAAGATCCTTGTACGCGGCGACGACGGGAGCGAAATCTTGTTTCTGAAGCGTTGCCCATTCATTGAAGTGTACCGCAGCGTTGACTTGCCACTGATCCACCTGCGTTACCTTGAGAGCCTCTGTCAACGCGCTATCCAACGACTCAAGGGACGCGAGAGACGCAGTCTGCTTCCAAGACTGGGCGGCGGCTTTGCCTCCCCCAAGAAGCTTCTTCATCTTGCTAACAGCATTCGGAAGAAGATCTCCGAGGGTGAACTGCGCGTCGCCACGGAACTCCACGGGCGCCCGCAGGCTGTGACAGGCTTCCTTGGCGAAATACTCGAGGTAATGCCGCAGAAGTGCAGCGGCGTCGCGCACATTGTTTCGCCCAAGGTGTGCAGTGATCTCTTCCCACACGTCCCGACCATCCCATTCCGTTGGGCCCAAGTCGACGCTCCAAGTTCGAAAGTGGGCAAATCGTTTGGGCTCGATAAGCCCAACCGTTCTCATGTGCTTTAGCCAGATATCGTCATGAGTGGTGAAGAGAAACTGTGTAGCAGGAAATCGGCTCTTCAGCATTTGGCTAACTTCCCGCCTGTGACCCGAGTCCACAGACATCAGAACGTCGTCCAAGACTGCAAAATTAAACGACTCTCCCGACAAATGCTTCATTAGGGCTAAGTAGAGGCACAGCCCCATTCCATCCTGATGCCCCTCGCTGTGATACGCGCCGGGAGGGAAAAAGCCGCGGCCGTAGAAATCAACGTCAAAGCCAAGCTTGCCTAGAGAAGGCTGAAGTCGAGCCTTGAAGGCTGCCTCATCATCGTTATTGATATCCCTATACAACTCACTGAACGTGCCTTCCACGCTCTTGTAGATCTCTTCGAGGGCCGCAGTCGTGACTCGCCCGTAGGTCTCAATAACCTTGAGGGCCGTAGCGGCCTCTTGATCAGCATCGCGCGCCTTTCGGGAAGACTGCTGGAAAATTTCAAGCCGCTCTTGTGCCACTGTAAGAAAATCGCGAGCTGCATCTTGTTGACTAGGGTTGGGAAGCCCAGCTATACCGACCGAGATCTCGTCCACTACCTTCTGCACATGCGGAGGCAAGAGGTCGAAGGAATCAATTGCGACAATGGAATCAGCCAGCGGCAGAAGACTTCGCAAAGACTTTGCATATCCCATCAGCTGCGCTGCGTGCGCCATAATGTCCTTGATTTCCACCGCAGGCTTCAACAGCTGGCCATATTTCGCCACTGTTTCGTATTGCGTTGCAAGCGCTTGAATCGCCTGTACCGTCGGCAATAAGTCCTGATCTAGCTGGCGCCGTAGATTTGTAGCGGCTGCGTAACGCTCAAGCTTGCGTCCTACTAACTCCCTGAAAGCGATCGGGTCCCAGGCGATATCGCATACTGGGCATGTCGCATCATCGAATTCCTCAAGTGCCTTCCGCAAAAATGCCTCATTATTTGCGTGTTTGAGGTACGTTTCGTTCTTTTGAAGACTGACCAATGCTTCCCTTGAGCTTGCCGTAGCTTCTTTGAACTCGTGAGTTGCGACATGTGTCGTCAACTCGGCTAGGTAACGAATATCCTCAACAGCTGAAGCTTTAGCAATCTTCATCGGTGACTGTCCTGCGGCAACGGTAGCGATTCCGTCCTTAAGCGAGGTATCCGGATCGAGAGTGCTCAGTGGTGCCAAGCCAAGCACAGAGCGCTTCGTGTTTGCTGCCTCGAGGACAGCAAGCACTGAGAGCTTTGGGATATTCAACGCTCGCAGCAGATTGGCAGCTGCAGTAGTTCGGCTTTCAGTGCAGTACTTGGCTTGAGACTTCGCTGCGTTGGAGATCTTTTGAAGTAGCGCTCTCAGTAACTCCACTTCGTTGAGGCGCAGCAATGCTTGGACCTCTTTGGATCGGTTGGCGGGTTCAGCGAGCACATACCGAATCAATTCACGACGAGACAAGACAAACTCAGGATGCAACGCAACATTGGCTAATACTGTTTGAACATCTTTGTCGTCGGGCATAATTGCCGGCTTCTTGGCATCATGCACTGAACGCGTAATTGTGGCCTCCTTGTTCAGCGAAGGTATGTGAACGGAAATGCTGACGGATGCATCTCTAGGACGATTACGGCTATCCACATGTGGTCCGTGCTCTCTAACAGATAGACCTCCCGTTCCCGCCCCAGACAACCTAGAAATGCTTCCAGTAAGTGCAAACTCCAATGCATCAACAATTCCGCTTTTGCCTGTGCCGTTGGGGCCGCAAACAGCGAAACTCTTGCCGTCGAGATCAAGAGTTAGGTCACGGATTCCACGAAACTCTTTGATAGTGATTGATTTGACCGTTATCACAAATCGACCTCCCCAAAGAGCGCAGTTCTTAGGCCGGCTTCTGTCGGCTTGTCGGTGAAGACAACAGCTTCGAGGCGCCCGGCAATGTCGACATATGCCTCGTCTTTCCGCAGCTCATCGAGAAACTGGCCGATAAGCTGGTGAGCGACACTTCCATTACCACGCGGCGCGGCGGTGCCGCACCCCTCGCCAGGATTGTTTTCGGGCTTTTCACCAGTTGCAGGGCCATCGCCACCTTGAGTCGTTGCGGCTTGTACTTCCGGGGCAGAGGTTATATCTTGACTCTTCACGCGAATCCTCTCGTCATCAAAGTGTGATCATGGCGAGTTGAACACAGGAAGGCGATCCTGGCAATTGTGGCGTTTGCCATGGGATATTCTTGTTGCGACACAGGCCGATCGGACGCGCGATCGTCAGCAACCTGCACAACACTGGTCGCTCCGTTAGGCCAGTGCCACCTGCAGCAATGGCCGAAAAGCAGCCAAACCACTAAACTCGATCTGCCTCAAGCAACACCCCATACCAGATCAACCAAAGTCTGTCATTGCTGGTCAGCAGATGTTTGATAGCCATATCACCCTCACAATCGACACTCAGCACAATCGTTTTCTCTGGCAGTTTTGTATTTATATCCAAGGAATAGAACTGAAGAAATTCGGAAATAGTTTGTTCATTCCTCTCGACGCGTGAGTAGTCACAGCTTTGATTTTGAAACAGAATTTCTTGCTCGCTTATAGATAGCTTGTCGCCAATTAATTCAGCAGTTTCCTCATCACTGATCCCAACGATAGTTGCGGCAGCAAGTTCCTTGCTGATAGTCCATTCCCCTTGTATATCGCCTAATTCCGAAACGTTCGAACAAGCCGCGAGGGTAAGAAAAAGAAGGCAAAGAAGTTTATGCATGGTCGTGTTCTCGCAGAATCAACGGTTCAAGGCTGAATTTGAAAAGGAACAATCTCCCGCTTGCGACGAATTGCAAGACCGTTAGAGAGTTTCTTTCGGCTTGGCTTTCCGTCTTTGCCCTTCTCCGTGATGTAAACAAACCGGTTCATTTCGTTTTCAACTTTCTGGTAATCCCCTTTGTTTGCAAACGCTAGAACATCTTTTGCATTTCCTACACCCACGTTAAACACAAAGCTTGTTAGGGCATCGAATTGCTCTTGGCTAAGTTGAGCCTCCCTGACATAGAATCGAACGTACTTTTGAGCTTCTTCCAAACGGTCGTGGAAGGTAGCATTCAACTTGGCCAAGTCGTATTTGGTTTTCATCTGTTGTTCTGTGCATGGGCTGTAGCTAAGCAGAATGCCAACACCCACGGTGCAATTGCCTGCAATATCGTTGTAGGGAATCGCAGAGAAACCTTCGTCTTTAGAAATATGCTCAATTCCTGATTTGGAGATGACCATTTTTGAGTTCAGTGGTTTTTGCGTTGCGACATTGGACATGAATTTGCCTCGGGCGAGAGTTTTCGATTTTCACGAGTCTAGGGGCTGTTTTCATGGCTATCAAACTTGTACCCTGTTCAGGTTAAATAGAAACCCTCACCACACTCATGAAAACTCTGCTCATCACCTACCACTCCATCACAGGCGGCTCCAAAGCCATGGCCCAGGCGGTGGCTGAGGGCGCAGGCACGGAACGCAACACACGCACTTTGCTTTTGCACGCCAGTGAAACCACCGCTGAACATGTATTGAATGCGCACGGCTATGTAGTCGTTACCCCCGAAACTTTGGGCAGCATGGCGGGTTTGATGAAAGACTTTTTTGACCGCACTTACTATGCAGCGCTGGATCAAATCAATGGGCGGCCCTACACGGTGTTGGTGTGCGCCGGCAGCGATGGGCAGGGTGCAGTCAAGCAAATTCAGCGCATTGCCACGGGTTGGCGTTTAACGGAAATGGCACCGCCACACATTGTGTGTACCCATGCACAAACGCCTGAAAAAATTCTGGCACCCAAAACCATTGCCCCTGCGGATTTGCAACATTGTCGCAATTTGGGCGCTGCATTCGCAGGTGGTTTGGCTTTGGGTTTGTTTTAAATCACCAATTCAGCTTCTCCACTCCGGAAGCCGCACATCCTTCCACACTGCAAAGGCGCGCAGGCCTACGGTCACCAGTACACAGCCCAGCATGTTCACATACGCCGGGTTGTCCAGTTCACGCAGGCCAATGTAAGCCCAGCCGCCGAAGAAGGCGCAAATGGCATAGGGGCGGTGGTCTTTGAAAGCTTGCGGAATTTCGTTGCACACAATGTCGCGCAGCACACCGCCAAACACGCCAGTGATGACACCCATGAAAACGGCCACCAAGCTGGGCATGCCCGCCATGATGGATGCGAAAACGCCCGCGGCGGTGAACAGGCCCAGCCCCAAAGTATCGGGCCACAAAATGGCTTTTTCAGTGAACTTGAAATGTCGCTGCCGCATAAACAACATGGCCACGATGCACAGCACGAACACGGCCCACAGCAATTCAATGTATTTCACCCAGAAAAAGGGGCGTACATCCAGCAACAAATCGCGCAGCGTACCGCCACCAAAGGCTGCCAAAAAGGCCACCACGCACACCCCCACGGCGTCTAGCCGCTTGCGTGCACCTTCCAGAATTCCGCTCAGGGCAAAGGCCAGCGTGGCCACCACTTCAATGCCCAGTTGAATGTTCTGGCTGAACTCCCCGGGGTTGAGCGTCGCCATGTCAGTTCACCGCCGCGCGATCGACGATCACGTAATGTTTGCGCACTGGCTCCAGTACCTCGAAAACACCTGTGAATTCCGCAGGAATTACTCCGGCATCGCCCGGACCAAACTGCTCGGCCTGCCCCTCCGCATTCGTAATCTGAATGCGCCCTTGCAGCACATGGAAAAATTCATCTTTGCCTGGGGCAAATGCAATGCGCCAAGCACCTGTCTCGCAGGCCCACACACCGGCACTGACTCCGTTGTTTTCATAGTGATTCCAGGTGCTGCGCAAAGGGTTGCCCTTTTCAAGCCGATCAGGGCGAGGGCGGTCATGTTCAAGCGGCGTGTTGCACTTGGCAAATACAGTCAGTTGTTGTGTCATGGATTGAACTTTGTTTTGAACCGTGGTCTATTGTAAAGGCAGGACTACAGGCAGGGGGCTTTAACGATGAAACAGTTTTGGGAGGCCCTGGGGCAGTGGTCTGCAACCTTGTTGTGTAGCGTCATGCTGTACGAAGTCTTTGCTGCATAAAACCGGGGAATCGATTGCGCCCGCTGGGTGTAGAATCTAGGCACGTTCAGCCCGAGGTTTTATCGTGTCTACCCCTTTCCGTGTGTTGTCCTTCATCCCGCCGATGACGCAGCTCAACACGCCGTATCCATCCACGGCTTACATCACCGGCTTTTTGCGCAAGCAGGGCGTTGATGCCGTGCAGGCAGACATTGCACTGGGCCTGGTGCTCAAGCTGTTTTCACCTGAAGGGCTGGACAGGATTGCCTCTGAAATTGAGCAGTACGACGAAGTGACCGAGCGCGTGGCCCTGTTCATGGACCAGTTCAGCCGTTACCGTGCCACCATTGCCCCCACCATTCGGTTTTTGCAGGGGGGCGATTCCACCCTGGCGCACCGAATCAACAGCCGGGCTTTTTTGCCGGAAGGCCCGCGGTTCGAGTCGCTGGATGTGTATGTGGACGAGGATGGGGGCGACCCGCTGGCTTGGGCCTTTGGTGCCCTGGGCGCGCAAGACAAGGCACGCCACCTGGCCACTTTGTACCTGAACGACCTGGCCGATGTCATTGCTGATGCGATTGATGAGCGCTTTGAGTTTGTGCGGTATGCAGAATCGCTGGCCGGTAGCCAGCCCAGCTTTGACCCGCTGGCCAATGCCTTGCAGCAGCCTTTCACGCTAATTGATGAAATTCTTGTCGAGCTGACACTGGAGGAATTCAGGCGGCAGCAACCACAACTGGTGTTGTTGTCTGTGCCCTTTCCCGGCGCGGTGTATGCGGCCTTGCGCATGGCACAGGCCATGAAGGCCGAGAACCCCACCATCAAGATTGGATTGGGTGGTGGCTATGTGAACACCGAACTGCGTGAACTGGGCGAGCCACGCCTTTTCGACTTCGTAGACTTCGTTACGCTGGATTCCGGCGAGCGCCCCCTGCTTTGCCTGATTGAACACCTGCAAGGCAAGCGTGGCCCGCAGCGGTTGGTGCGAACTTTCACACGCAACGCAGATGGCAAAGTGCAGTACACCAACTGGGCTGAACCCGATGTGCCGTTTGGCGATGTGGGCACTCCTACTTGGGATGGTTTGCCATTGCACAGTTACCTCAGCCTGCTCGACATGCTGAACCCCATGCACCGGCTGTGGAGTGATGGGCGCTGGAACAAGCTGACTGTGGCGCACGGCTGTTATTGGAAAAAATGCAGTTTTTGCGATGTGTCGCTTGACTACATTTCCCGCTATGAAAACGCCACAGCCATCGAGCTGGTCAATCGCATTGAACAAATCGTGGCCGAAACTGGCCAAACCGGTTTTCATTTTGTGGACGAAGCTGCACCCCCCAAAGCCTTGAAGGCCTTGGCACAGGAATTGATTGCCCGCAATGTGTCCATCTCTTGGTGGGGCAACATACGGTTCGAAAAATCCTTCACGCCCGAGCTTTGCCAGTTGCTGGCTGACAGTGGCTGCATTGCGGTTAGTGGCGGGCTGGAGGTGGCATCCGACCGCTTGTTGAACCTGATGAAGAAGGGCGTTTCAGTGGAGCAGGTGGCGCGGGTCACCAAAGGCTTTACCGATGCCGGCGTGTTGGTACACGCTTACCTGATGTACGGCTTCCCCACCCAAACTGTGCAAGACACCGTGGATGCGCTGGAATACGTGCGCCAATTGTTTGCCGAGGGCTGTATTCAATCGGGTTACTTTCATCGTTTTGCCTGCACAGTGCACTCGCCAGTGGGTAAAAACCCGGAAGAATATGGCATTCAATTGAAGCCCTTGCCCCAGGGCACTTTTGCGAAAAACGACATCGGCTTTATCGACCCCACGGGTGTAGACCATGCAGCGCTTGGCGAGGGCTTGAACCGCGCGCTTTACAACTACATGCACGGCATTGGCCTGGACCAGAATGTGCGCAGCTGGTTTGACCAAAAAGTGCCTCGCCCCACGGTGCAAAAAAACTTCATTGAGCAGGCTTTGTACGGCAAACCAGTCAAAACAGCTTAATATTGACAGTATGTAAACTTCAAAGGTGGCACCATGCGTTTAAAAACCCTGTTGATGCCCATGATCACCCAGCACCGGTTTGCGCGCACCACCCTGCTCGCCCAACGCGCCAAGGCCGAGAAAGCCCGTCTGGCCTCGGGCCGCCCTCACGAGGTTTATTACTTCCACCAGGTGGATGACCCTTACAGCCATTTGCTCGCCCAGGCTTTGCCCCGCTTTTTGGCGCGTTACAACATTGAATTGAAGCCACATGTGGTGAGCCCCCCAGCCGACTCGGCCGCACCTGAACGGGAAAAGCTGGTGGCCTACAGTCGAGTGGATGCTGTTTTGCTGGCGCAGCGCCACGGTTTGAGTTTTGTGGATCACGGCCGGCAACCAGCCTTAGCGCGTGCCCGTCAGGCTGCCCACACTTTGGTGGCAGCCATTCAAAGCGGGCAGTTTGTTGAGCATGTGGCCTCGGTGGGCGAGTGGTTGTGGGCCAGCGATGAAACCCAAATGCCCCCCGAGCAATTCAATGCATTGAAACCGGTGTCCAGTCAAGACGTGCAAAACCACATCGCACAGGCCGACGGGTTGCGAGACAAATTAGGGCACTACCTGGGCGGCATGTTGTATTACGAGGGCGAGTGGTACTGGGGCATTGATCGCCTGTACCACCTCGAGCAACGCCTGCAGGCTTTGGGTGCGCAAGCCAATGGGGCCATTGCCTTGCTGTTTCCCGCAGACGATGGTTTTGAGCATGCCAAACCACTGGAGAACCCGCCAGACATTGATTTCTTCTTCTCCTTCCGCAGCCCCTATTCCGCCATCGTGGCCCCGCGCATTTTCGAGTTGGGGCGGCGGACTGGTGCGAAAGTCAATTTGCGTTTTGTATTGCCCATGGTGATGCGCGGCTTGCCTGTGCCCAAGGTGAAGCGCGAATACATTGTGTACGACACCGCCCGGGAAGCGCATGTGCGCGGCATTCCGTTTGGCCGTTTGAACGACCCCGTTGGCAAACCCACCGAACGTGGCCTGGCCTTGATTCCGTTTGCCGAACAGCACAGCAAGGGGCAAGAATTTGTGCTTTCCTACATGCAGGGCGTGTGGGCCGAGGGCATTGACGCCGGAAGCGACAAAGGTTTGAAAAAAATTGTAGAGCGCGCTGGTTTGCGGTGGGAAGGTGCACAGGTGGCTCTGCAACACGAGGCCTGGCGAGAGCGTGCCACAGCCAACAGAGAGGAGCTTTTTGCTGCTGGTTTGTGGGGGGTGCCCTCATTCAAAGTGGGCAACACCGTGGTGTGGGGGCAAGACCGCCTGTGGGCGGTGCATGATGCGTTAAAAACAGGCGCTTGACCTTGCCACCGTGGCAGGGTTTCTAATAGAGTAAAACAAGTACTGATCAAGGAAACTCTATGCCCGGTTGCAACCATTGCCCCTCAGATGAAGCGGCCAAGTCTGCTGCAAACAATCCCGGTTTTCGCAAGGTATTGTGGATCGCGCTAATTGCGAACGCAGCCATGTTCTTCATCGAAGTAGGTGCCAGTTGGTCGGCAGGTTCTGTATCCCTGCTTGCCGATTCACTCGATTTTGGTGGCGATGCGGCCAACTATGCCTTGTCCCTGTTTGTGTTGGGCATGGCCCTGCAAACGCGTGCCAAAGCAGCCCTGCTCAAGGGAGTGTCCATGGGCTTGTATGGCTTGGGTGTGTTGGGTTTCGCAGCATATGCAGCCATGCACGGCGAGGTTCCATCGTACGCCACCATGGGCGTGGTGGGTTTAATGGCTTTGAGCGTGAACGTGGGCGTTGCAGCCATTCAGTACCGTTATCGCAATGGCGATTCCAACATGCGCTCGGTGTGGCTGTGCAGCCGCAATGATGCAATCGGTAACCTGGCTGTGTTGGGTGCTGCATTGTTGGTGGGAGTAACGCAAACAGCCTGGCCCGACTTGGCGGTGGCAGCGCTCATGGCTACACTCGGTTTGACAGCCTCGTTCAGTGTGATCAAGCAGGCAAGGGCTGAAATACGGGGTGAGGCCACCGCTGGCGGTTCACATTCGCATGGACACTCCCATTGATTCAATGCAGTGTCAGTTGCGGGAGTACTTCTTGCGGTATTGAACCGGTGAAAGCCCGGTGACTTGCTTGAATTGTCGGCGCAAGTTCGATTCGTCGCTGTAGCCCAGTTCTTCGCTGATGGTGTTCACTGGCACACTTGACCAAATCAGTTGTTCGCTGACTTGGTGAAGCTTCAACTGCCGGGCATAACTGGCCACCGGCATCTCGGTCAAGGCACTTACTTTTCGGGCCAAAGTGCGTTGGCTCAAATTCAATTTTCCAGCCAGTGTTTGCACGGTGATTTGCTCTGCAGGCATTTGCGCCACAATCCCGGCCAGTTTTCTGAGCAATGGGTCAGCCTGCTCCATAAAGGCAAATGACCTGAATGCGGGGTGTTGTTGCACGGGCCTGGGGAGCACCATCAGCTTGATGAACTCTTGAAACGCAGGTTTACTCAGCGACTTTTCGATCAATTGCTGGGCAAGAAGCAGATAACCGTGAACACCTGCAGCAGTGCCGGCTTTTGGGGTTACCACGCAATCGCTGTCAATCAACCATTTCACATTTGGGTAGTTTTTTTGCATCGCATTGGCCAACCACCAAGTGACCGTGGCGCGTTGGCGGCGAAGGCGACCACTTTCAGCCAAAAAGCACACACCTGTGCAGTAGCTCCACACCTTGGTGTGCTCAGGCAGTTGTCGAATTTGCTCAATCAGCTTGGCGTGTCGGGCAAGCAAGGTGGGCAACTGGCTGGGTGATTCTGTCCACATGCCCGGCACCAGCAGTACATCGAGCTGCGTTTCTTCAAGCAATGAATTGGCGGTTAACACCATTTGATTGGCGCATTGCACAGGTTTCAGGCTGGTGCCGACCAAGTGGGTTTCAAACAGTGCTTTGCCAGAGAGCCGATTACTGGCCTGTAGCAGGTCATTAAATGCCATCAGGCCTGCGGGCATGCAATGCTCGTAAAGCAGAAGTCCAATTTTCATAGGTTTATCCATGTGGCATAAAATGACTGAAAGTTGTCATTCTATGCCATAACGGGCGGGTGCGTTTTCTTGTCATGATTCGGTATCCAAAGCGGAGAATAATCATGAAAATTCAGCAGTTGCGCAATGCCACCCTTATTCTGGAATTTGGTGAATACCGGGTGTTGGTCGATCCCATGTTGTCTCCCAAGAATGCCTTGCCACCGTTGAAGTTCTCGGGCGGCATGTTGAGAAACCCCACAGTCAACTTGCCGCCTCAGGCCGACTTGGCTTTGCTGGGTGTCACGCATTGTTTGATTACGCATTGCCAAAAAGGCCATTTCGATCATCTGGACCGTTTTGGAAAAGCTTGGCTAAGGCAGTACCAGGTCCCCGTAATTTGCACTTCACATGATGCACCACACCTCGCTGGCAAAGGGCTGAGTGTTCAAGCGCTACCGGCGGATGTGGGCAGCAAGAAGGCATCGTTTCTGGGTGGCTTGATCAGTACCGTGCCATGTGTACATGGGCGAGGGCTTGTGGGGTCCTTGATGGAACACGGGGTGGGTTATTTCATTCAAGTTCCGGGTGAGCCTTCGCTTTACCTGAGTGGCGACACCATTTTCACGCCCCGCATCCAAGAATTTTTGTGGACCCGAAAACCCGAGGTGAGTGTGGTGCCTGCAGGCGGTGCGCAATTTGATATCGGTGGCGAGATAATTATGGGTGTCAGTGATGTACTTGAATTCACGCGTGCTGCATGTGGCCTTGTGATTGCCAACCACTTGGAAGCAATCAGCCACTGCCCGGTCACAAGGGAGCAATTGCTGATTGCCGCGAAGCACGCAGGGCTCAGCGATCGGTTGATCGTGCCGCTGGATGGTGAAACGGTTGACCTTGTTGCCCATCAAGAAGTTTTAAGGTATCAATAACCTTTGAACGCCTCAAGCTTGAACGCCATGAAAATCAGTGATGTTGCCAAACGACTCGGATTAAATCCAAAGACAATTCGATTCTATGAAGAGCAGGGTTTAATTGCCCCCAAGCGCGCCGATTCGCAATCGTGGTGTCCAACTGGCAAAAATCGTGTGTTTGGGCAAGAAGACCTCTCCAGACTTGATTTTGTCAAGAAGGCCCGGGAATTGGATTTCTCGATCAAGGAAATACAATCCGTGCTTGATTTTTACGATCAAGGTCCCGCTTGCGGATGTGGTTCAAGAGCTCGGGTCGACGAGTTGATCGAGCGAAAACTAGTTGAAGTCAGGCATTTGAAGCAAAGCCTGGTGGAATTGGAAAGAAAATTACTCGATATTCAGGCGAACAATGCCAGGATTGCATCCACACTGGTGGACGACCCCCAAGAACCTGAGGGCGAGTTTTTGATTGCAGATTATATTTTGCCAGCATCAAATAAAAATAACGACAAGGCTTGACCTTCCAGTTGCTGGAACATGCAACATGAAATACGGGAATGTTCCCATTTGTTGTTAAAGGAGTTTTTTTGATGAAAGTTAAATTATTTGCTGCTGCCGTTGGCGTTTTTGGCCTCGTGGGTGTTGCGATGGCTGTATGCCCGCTTTGCGCATAAAACGGTAAAAGTGCCGGGTCATTTCAGGCCCGGTTTTTTCGTGCATTCATTGAGTGGCGCTTAATGCTCTAGCAACATGAGTTACCTTGCTGGATGGGTGGGCATTTCACCGACCCATATGAGCAAAAAACACAGCAATCGCCCGGTTTGGGCTTGAGCAAAGTATTGCAGTGCCCACACTCGAAAAAAAACTGACATGCGTCGGTGGGCATGATGCACGAGGTGTTCGCACCGCAGCTTGGGCAGATCAGAATCGATTCAAGTACAACGTCAGTCATGGTATTTCCCCTGTTTTTACATGAACCATGGCAAGGCCAACGTGAGCAGAGAAAGCACTGCGATTACCCAGAAAACCATTTTCTGGCTCGGTCTGCAGGCGTGAATGTTGAAACAGTTCGCTACTACCAACGCGTGGGCATATTGTCACAGCTCGCCAAACCCCTGCGGTATGCCCGAAAATATGGTCCCGGAGACATCAAGCAGATCCATTTTATCAAACGCGCCCAGGCCTTGGGTTTTACCTTGTCCGAGGTGGCTGAACTTCTGGCGCTAGGCAAAGTAAGTTCCTGCCGTTAAACGCAGGTTTTGGCTGAAATCAAGCTGGAGTCGATTGGTGCACGAATCAACGAAGAGGTTGTGTTCTTGGCATTGAGCCTGACCAATGGCTGCAAGTATTGTGGAGCAGCGCACAGCATGTCTGGCAGCGTCGGTTAAAACTCTGTCAAACTTCTCAAATCACTTTTTAGAAACCAAACTGGACGAATAACTGATCGATGTCGACCCATCACCACGTGTATTTGTTGTGCGCAGAATGGTGCGGTGTTTGCCGCGCCTTCGAAGTGCCGTTCAAAGAGGTAGTACAAGGGCTGACGTCGTTTCAGGCACACTGGATCGACATTGAAGATTCTCCGGCCTGGGAAGACAAGGTCAACATCGAATCATTTCCGACGCTCCACGTAGAAACCGCCGACGGACAGGTGGTTTTCTCAGGCAGCGTTGAGCCCGATGTTGACCAGTTGGTGCGATTGCTGACGCACCTACAGAAGTAAGCCCGCCATGACCAAGCAGGAATTGGCACAATTTTGGTCACCTCTACATGCTTGGTTCCTCAGTTAATCAATAGGCTTTCTGATCCGTTTCAGTCAGAATTTTCTCAAGCGGTTTTTTGCCTACCAGCCAAAACATCAATGGCGTTAACAAGGTGTCCAGAATAGTTGAGCTAACCAAACCACCAAAAATAACCACTGCCACCGGGTGCAAAATTTCTTTGCCCGGTGCGTCGGCTGAAAGCAGCAAGGGGGTGAGCGCCAAAGCAGCGGTGAGCGCGGTCATCAGCACTGGGGTAAGCCGCTCCAGCGACCCACGCACAATCATGGGAATACCAAAGGTTTCACCTTCGAATTTACACAGGTTGATGTAGTGGCTTACCTTTAAAATGCCGTTGCGCGTGGCAATGCCCGCCAGGGTAATGAAGCCCACCATGGAAGCCACTGACAGCGATACACCGGCAATCCACATGGCGGCCACACTGCCAATGAGCGCGAACGGAATATTGCCCATGATGACCAAGGCCAGCGTGGTGGACTGGTAACGGGTGTAGAGCACCAGAAAAATGAGCGCAAAGGACAAAAGCGACAACACAGCAATTAAGCGCGTGGCTTGTTCTTGCGCCTGAAACTGCCCTTCAATGCTGACAAAGTAACCACCGGGCAATGTCGTGTTGGCCACAGCAGTTCGCACCTGTTCGATAATCGCCGACATGTCGCTGCCGTCGGTGTTGGCATACACCACAATTCTGCGGCGGCTGTTTTCGCGGCCAATCTGGTTGGGGCCATCTCCTTCTTCCACGGTGGCGACATTGCTCAAAGGTATGGGGCCCGCCGGGCTGTCCAGCATCACGCGTGCAAGATCTTGTGGCGTGCGTGCTGAATCGGGCAGGCGAAGTACCAAATCAAATCGTTTTGCACCGTCAACTACCTGTGTAATGCGCTCGCCTTGCGACAGTGATTCCAGCCCGGTCAGCACTTCACCGGGTGCAAGGCCATATTGGGCGGCCTTTCGGTAGTCCACCCGCACTTTCACTTGTGGAATCAACACCTGTTTTTCAACCGACAAATCCACCAACCCATCCACATTGCTTAAGCGGCTTCGAAGGTCTTCGGCCAGGCCGCGCAGGGTGTCCATGTCGTCCCCGAAAATCTTGATGGCCACCTGGGCCCGAACACCTGATAACAGGTGATCCAGCCGGTGAGAGATGGGTTGACCAATTGCCACAGAGCCGGGAATAACAGCAAGTTGCTTTCGAATGTCTGCCATGATTTCTTCACGGTCGCGATCGGATTCTTTCAGGTCTACATCAATTTCAGTGGCATGCACCCCTTCGGCATGTTCATCCAGTTCAGCACGCCCCGTGCGGCGACCTACTTTTTCGACCTCGGGTATTTCAGCAATCAGTTTTTCAGCCAGGGAACCAATGCGGTTTGATTCTTCCAGCGAAATGCCTGGGTTGAATATCAGCCCCATCACCAGCGAACCTTCGTTGAATGCCGGCAAAAATGCTTTTGGAAAAAACGGCACAGTGGCTGCTGCACCTGCCACCACAATTGCAGCCGCGAGCAACACCTTTTTGGCGCGTGGAAAAGACCAGTGCAGTGCCTTGGTGTCCCAGGCTTTCAGGCGCTTTACCAACGGGCTGTCGCCGTGGCCCAGGGTTTTAATATTGGGCAGCAGGTAATACGACAACACTGGGATTACGGTAATAGACACCAGCATAGAGGCAAGAATGGACACAATGTAAGCAATGCCCAAGGGCGCAAACAAAAGGCCTTCAATCCCAGGCAGTGCAAACAGTGGGACAAACACAAGCACCACAATCAGCGTGGCGTACACAATGCCGGAACGCACCTCCACTGAGGCCTTCAAAATGGTGCTCAATATCGGTTCGGGATTGCTGTGTTGCCTCCGCATTTTCAGGCGACGAAGAATGTTTTCCACGTCCACCACGGCATCGTCCACCAGTTCGCCAATGGCAATGGCCAGGCCACCCAAGGTCATCACATTAATCGATTGACCCAGCAGCGTGAACACAATCACCGCCACAGCCAGCGAGAGTGGAATCGCAATCAGCGAGATGGTGGTGGTGCGAGCACTGAGAAGAAAGGCAAACAAAATAATGGTGACCATGATGGCACCATCCCGCAGGGCTTCCACCACATTGCCAATTGACGCTTCGATGAAGTCGGCCTGGCGGAACAACACCTCCGGTGGCAGCAGACCGCTGGGCAAACCTTGCTTCAATTCAGTGAGCGCATTTTCAACTTGCCGGGTTAGTTCCACTGTGTCGGCTGAGGGCTGTTTTTGCACACTCAAAATAACAGCAGGGTTTCCGTTCAAGCCTGCATCACCGCGCTTAAAGGCAGCTGCATAACGCACACTGGCAATCTGTTCCAGCAGTACTGGGGTTCCGTTTTTGTAGGCCACTGCCAAGCCCTTCAAATCCTCAAGCTGCTTAGTGCGGCCCAGGTTTCGAATCAGGTATTCACGATTGTTCAGGTCGATGAAACCGCCACTGGTGTTTGCAGAAAAAGCTTGAAGCGCGCTTTTCAGTTCACTCAAGGAAATACCAAATTGCGCCATGCGGGCTGTGTCGGGTTCTACCCTCAATTGGCGAACTTCCCCGCCAATCGGAATGACCTGTGACACACCTGGGATAGACAGGAGGCGTGGCCGCAACACGAAATCGGCATACTCTCGGGCTTGCATGGGGTTGGTTTTCCCAGTGTCGATGGGCAAGGCAATCAACATGATCTCGCCCATGATGGAACTCACTGGCCCCATCACAGGCGTTATGCTTTCGGGCAGTTGCTCTTTTACCAAAGTCAGCCGTTCAGCCACCAGTTGGCGATTGCGGTACACGTCGGTGCCCCAGTCAAATTCCGCGTACACAATGGAAAGCCCAACACCTGAAACCGACCGCACGCGGGTTACACCCGGCATGCCGTTGAGTGCCGTTTCAATGGGAAACGACACCAGTTGTTCCACCTCTTCAGGCGCCATGCCACCCGCCTCGGTCAGCACGGTGATCAAGGGTTTGTTCAGGTCGGGAAACACGTCCACCGGTGTTTGGGTAGACACATAAGCGCCGTAGGCCATGGCGAGCATGGCTGCGGCCAATACAAAAAGCCGGTTGCGCAGGCTGAACCGGACGATCCAGTTAAACATGATGCATCGCCCCTTATCGGATCTGGTTGATCAGGTTGGTGCCTGAAACCACCACACGGTTTTCATCGGCCAGGCCTTTGGTGATGACCACTTGCCGAGCGTCCAGTATCTGGTACTCCACCGGCAGTGCAATGAATCGCTCCGCGCCCGATTTGATCCATACAATCGCCTCGTTGTTGGGGTTGCGTACCACCGCTTCACTGGGCAACACAATGCCTTTGACCTTGGTATTCAATTGGGCTAGCACTGTGACCGGTTGACCCACAGCCAGTGGTACCGAGGTGTCGCTTTGTGTAGCGTTGGCCCGAAATGTAATTGGAATGGCACCATTCACCAAGCTGCGCCCTGCACCCAGCAGGGTCAACTCGATACCATCAATGTTGGCCACGCTGCCACCCTGCACTTGCTGTGCAAGTGTTGCGTTGGCTGTGTTGGCTTCAATCAGCAATTGGCTTGGGTCAATCACTTCAAACAACACATGGCTGGGTTCAACCACCTGCCCATTCAGTGCCTTGCTTTTGGCGATTACCCCGTTGGCGGGCGCCAGCAGGGCCTGCCTGCCCTGCACACTGTTGCTCAAAGCCCGTTCTCGCCCCTGCAGTGCAGAAAGCTCAGCTTGCGCGGCCTCAAGCTCTTTCTTGGGTATGGTGCCTTGCAATACTTTCATGCGTTCAACACGCTGTTGGGCAAGGGTGAGGTTGGCTTTCACTTCAGCCAGTTCAGCGCGTTGCGAGCCCACGGAAATAGCATCGGCCACCGGGCTTAAATAGGCCAGCACTTCACCTTTGCGAACAGCTTGCCCCAGCACAGGAAACCCCTTGGCGGTTGGTTCTACCCGACCCTGAAAAGGGGCTTGAACACGCCCGCCTGCATTGGGGTCAATTTCAACCTTGCCATTCAGTTCAGTGGTTTGTGTGTGCTCACCTTGAAACACCATCTGCGTGCGTATTTCCATGCGGCGCTGACCCAGTTTGGGAATGTTCACGCTGCCATCCGGCAGGCGCGCCAGCCCGCCAGGGTTGGTGTTTGCAGGTGCATCCAGGTGTTCGCCGTTGGGGCCATGCGCACCGGGTGCGGCAAGCAAGGGGTTTGAAAAAATACCGCTGAAAAGCGTTGCTGCGGCTGCAACAAGAATGGCTGGAATGAATAACTGCGTCATGATCAAATCTTCCTTGAAACCGCGTTTGAAGCACCGCTGCGAATGCGTTGAACAACAAGAACCAACACCCCAAGCACCATCGCCAAAGCCAGCCAGGCATAGGGGGAATGGAACAGCTCTTCAATGTGCCCATGGCCATCATGTTCGTGGTCATCGTGATGTGGGTGGCCGTGTTCGACGTGCTCTTCGACAGCACCACTTGAGTTCAGTGTGGCTTGAAGTTGATCACTCTGGGTCGGTGTGGTGATTGTGAAAATCAATTCATGCTTGCCGGGCCTTTGCAACAAATCAAGCAGGGCTGCGTCATCGAAAGCAAAGTCGCCAGCGTCTTCGTGAAATATCGCCTGACTTGTCAGGTCCGCCACTTGCAATTGCAGGGTTGCATTCAGGACAGGTGCATTCGTCTTGTAATCGTCCACCAACACCGACAATTCCGTGCTGTACAGTTTCGCCACCAATTCAAAATTTTCAGTGAAGGTTTCTGTGCGTGGTGTGACATCTGCCATCACATGGCCATCGCCAGATGAATCGAGGTGTTCACCATTGGGGCCGTGTGCACCGGGCGCCGCTACGGCAAGTTGGGTTGTCAGCAACGAGCTGATCAAAAAAAGTGCAATGTTCTTCATGGCGTGTTCTCCGGCAAAATTCCAAGAGCCTGTTTGTAGTCCGATACTTTGGCGGCATGTTCGACAGTGGCTTTGCGTGCAAGGCGCTGCGCCTCAAAGGCCTGCTGTTCAAATCGAAGCAGGGTGGGCAAATCGGTTTCGCCCAGCTCGAAAGACTTCTGGATCAGGGCAAAGGCTTCCTGATTGGCCTTGGCCCTTTCTTCGGCTGTTTTCTTGAGTTCTTCAAACAGACTCACGCTGGAAGCTGTGGCTTTTGCCCTGGCTTTCAGGCTGCTTTCCAGCTTGCGCAAACTGGCCTGTGCCGCCAGTTCATCGGCTTGTGTAGTCAATATTCTGCTTTGGTGTTTTGCACTCGATCCCAATGGAATTCGGGTGCCAATCATCAGTGATTTTTCTTCAGGGGCGGTAAAGCCCCCTTTGTCGCTGACCAGCCCCAGGCTGATTTCTGGATTTGGGCGACTTTGGACAGCAGCTAGTTCGCGCCTGGCTTGCGCAAGGCTGACCTGTTGTTTGGCATGAAGCAAGGCGGGGTGTTCAGACAAACTCAACGCGCTTTGGAAAGCCAGCATGCCTTCGGTTTTTGGATCGCTCAATGCGCTGGCCGGTAACCCGGTCAACGCAGTGAATTCGGCAGCCAACAGCGACACATTCGATACGGCATTGCCAAAATCGGCTTTGGCTTGTGCATGCAGCGCCTGGGCCTGAAGCTGATCAACGGTTGCCAAATCTCCGGCCGCAACGCGTTTCTCAACATCGCTGAGCAACCGTTGCGTGCCCACCAGGCGAGCTTGGGCAATTTCAACATCCAGGTGCGCTGCAATGGTATTCCAGTAGGCTTGCCGAACCTGCTGCGCCAATTCCAGTTTTTGAAGGGTTGTGGTCAGGCTGGCCATTTCAAGCTCTGCATTGGCCAGGTTTTGCGATCCTTTGCGTTCGCCCCACAGCCAAACCGGTGCAACTACACCCAGCTCTACTTCCCTCAAGCCCTGGTTGTCAAAGTTTCGGTCAGACCGGTACGAGCCCTCGAGGCTAAGAGGTTCAGGGGTCAGGCTGTTGGCAGCCTCAGTGGCATATCGTGCTGATTCGAGGCGCTTTTCTGCGGCCTGAAGTTCAGGGTCTATTGCAAGCGCGGATTCAAAAGCCGATGCAATGCTGATGCCCCGTTCTGCGGCTTGCAAAGGTGTGTGCGCCAGGGTCAACAAGGCTGAGAACACCATACCAAGCCGCACCACGCAATGTGGTGTGTTCATGGACTACTCCGTTAATCAAAGGTCAATAAGAGTGTTGACGGTTGATTAACGCCAGTTCGGCCGTTCGATGCGTTGGGAAAAAAGGGTTTCCTGCCAGGCTGGAATGCTGCTGTGCTGTACAGCAGAGGGCGACGGAAAATCAGGAATGTTTACTTCACTGAGCATGGACACTGTGTGCACATGAAAGTGGTGATGGTGGTCAGTTGCGTCGGATAAATCCCGATCGGATTGATCGGGGTTGCTGTCTTGCCCGTGTGCGTGATCGCCATGGGAGTTCGAGTGGCTGTGGGCCGAGTCGAAGTGATCGTGAAACACGGCTTCGACCAGTGAATCACTGGAACCATGGCTGTGATAAAGCTGCGCTGAGGCCCAAGCGGACTGTAGCGGTAGCAGCATGATCAACAGAAGGAATCCCAGTTTTTTCATCTTTTCAGTTTAGCACAGCTTGTAATGTCGCTGGATTTTGAAACATCCACCCGCGCCTTCAGGCGGGTGACCAATAAGAAAAGACCGCCCAGCTTGCGGTGGATGAACAAGCAATCAATCGGCGGGGCATGCCAGAACTTTCGGTCTTCACCCAGCTCAAAACCTTTGTCGCGAATTCGTGCAGCCAGGTCGGTACTGCCAAAATCAAAACAGCCTTCGGCACAAAACGGTTCGCAGGCTAAATTCATTAAATCCAGAACCATATCGCGATGGTGTTGGGCGGTGGTGTGGTCAAAATATCCGATCCGTGTGGCGGCTCTCAGCATCATCTCGCGGCTACCCGCCTTGGCGGCATTCATGACATCCACGTAACCATCGACCAGTTCCTTGTCGAAGCTTCGGGTCGCGCCAAAGTCAAGCAATACCACTTTGCCGGTTTTTGGGTTGTAGCGGTAATTGGCAAAGTTGGGGTCGGTTTGCATGAGTCGCATACCGAGTAGTTCCTTGAACAACAACTCAAACAGAGTGGTGGCAATTTTGTCGCGAACCGGTTGGGTGGCATGGGCCATTTGTTCAATCGGCACACCCTCCACATAACGCATGGCCAAGATGCCCCGCGTGGTCAGGTCGCTATTCACCGTGGGAATTTCGAACCTTTCGTCCTCTCCCAAGGCGTCAGTGTATTTTGCAATGTACTCGGCCTCGCGCAGGTAGTCGGCCTCCTCATGCAGTTGTTTTTTGGCTTCGGCAAGCAAAGCCGCCAAATCGAAAGTTTTGGGAACCAAGCCAGTGAAACGCAAAATGGTGGCCACATTGTCAATGTCGCTGTCGATGCTGTCGCGCACACCGGGGTACTGAATTTTAATGGCCAGTTTTTGACCATCCAGTGAAATGGCTTCGTGCACCTGCCCGATGGATGCGGCTGCAATCGGTGTCAGGTTGAATTCGCGTACTCTCTCTCGCCAGTTCTCACCCCATTCTTTTTCGAGCACGGCCAGCAATTGTTTGCGCGGCATGTGCTTGGCGTCTTGCCGAAGTTTGGCCATGATTTCCGCCAGTTGCGGTGGCAGCATGTCGCCCGCGTCCATCGACACCAATTGCCCCAGTTTCATGGCCGCCCCGCGCAGTTGGGCCAATTGATCGGCCACGCGAAGGGCGTTTTTGGGGGTTAGCAACAGGCTGCTCAGTTTGGGGCGTTTGCCTTGTGCCAATTGTTTTGTGCCGTTTTTAACCACTGAGCCCGCCACGGTGGTGGCCAGGGCGCCAAACCGGCTCAAACGTGCAAAGCGCCCCGAAGGCACAGCCGATTCGTTTGAGTTGTTGATCGCAGGAGGTTTCTTGCTGGACGACATGAAGAGTACTGCTTTGAGGCAAAGGTGAACCTCATCTTAAAACAAAAGGCGCCTGTGCGGGGAATCACAGACGCCTTTGAAAACCGGTGAATTAACCGGTGTTCTTCAATCAGCTGGCATCGCCTTCAGTCAGGTCAACACCATTGATTTTGCTCAGTACTTCGGCGCGGGTTGTATTTGACAGTTGAACCTCAGCGGTCTCGCTGGCGTCACCTGCGATCGGGCTGAATTCGCCGGTTTGTACTGCTTTCTGGTATTCGTTCAACACGGCTTGGCGGCTGGCCTGATCACGTTGGCTTTGAGCGGCGATCACGTGGCTGGTTGCATCGCCTTGCTGTGTTGCTGGGTTGGCCATGACCACGGCTGGTACAGATGCTGAAATGGCCAATACGGAAGTAGCAATCAATTGACGTGCGTTCATGGTAAATCTCCTTTTGAGGTACTTCATCAAGTTTTGCCGTTGCAGTATTGCGTTGGCATGAGTCGTACTTTACGCAGCTGTGAATTACCAAGCGCCCACTTGCAGATTACAAATTTGTAATTTTAAAAACGGGTCTTGCCTTCTATACTTTCAAGCATGTCCAATCACACCCGGCAAAGTTGCAGCCATGAAAATTCTGGTAATTGAAGACGAGAAGAAGTTGGCGAGTTACCTTCAAAAGGGGCTGAGCTCGGAAGGCTTTGTGGTGGATGTAGCCCACAACGGGATTGACGGGTTGCACTTGGCCACCGAGGGTCACTATGAACTCATTATTCTGGATGGCATGTTGCCCGACCTGGATGGATTGGGCGTGTTGGCGGCCTTGCGTCAAACCATGAACATCCCCGTGCTCATGCTGACCGCCCGCTCTATGGTTGAAGACCGTGTGAAGGGCTTGCAGGCGGGTGCCGATGATTACCTGACCAAACCCTTTGCATTCTCCGAGTTGGTAGCTCGTGTGCACGCGCTGGCACGTCGCGCACAGGGACAACCCAGCGCCACTTCCGACAGCAGTCACCTCAGTCTGGCAGACCTTGAACTGGATGCGGTGAAACGGCAGGCCAAACGCGCTGGACAGGATTTGCGTTTGACTGCCAAAGAATTCAGCCTGTTGTGGTTGTTGTTGCGCAGAAAAGGCGAGGTGCTGTCACGCACCGAATTGGCTGAATTGGTGTGGGACATGCACTTTGACAGCGAAACCAATGTGGTCGATGTGGCGGTACGTCGCTTGCGCAGCAAGATGGATGAACCCTTCGGGCAGCCTTTGTTGCACACGGTGCGCGGCATGGGCTATGTGCTGGAGCAACGCGCGGCGGAGCACACCGTGGGAGACTTCGAATCGTGAGGCGTTCGATTGCGAGGAGATCCTCTTTGCAAATGTCCATTCTCAGCATTCTGGGTGTGGGCATCATTGCCATCATCAGTTATCAGGCCATTTGCATGTGGCAAGACATGCGGCATCAAGACACGCTAAGCCGTACGGCTTCCAGCGTGGAACAGGTGCTGGCCCGAAACAGCGAGCTTTTGCCCACTGAAATGTGGAGTAGGGTGGACGAGTTGCTGTTAAGCCTGGGCAATGTGCGCGCCAAAGTTCATGGAGAAAACGGTCAAGTGCTGTATGGCCCACAGGTCTTGCTAAGCCAGGTGAAGCACAAGGTGACTTACATGCACCCCTTGAATGGGCTGGGCGGCAGCATGCCCATGAACGATCTTGAGCTGGCCATGGATGTGTCGGAAGACAAACGGTTTTTAAAGTTCATTGCCTTGTTGTTTACAGCGGTGACAGTGGTTTGGGGTTTTTTCATCATGCTGCTGAGTGGCACCTTGGCTCGGTTTGAATTGAAACCACTGAACAAGTTTGGACGGAAAATCGCCGATTTTGATCCCTCGGATGTCAACGCCAGAATCAAAAGTGAACATGAACCCGAGGAGCTTTACCCGGTCGTTGAGCAGTTCAACAAGCTGATGGGCAAGGTGGGTCAATACCACGAGCAATTGCGTTCTTTTAACTCGAATGTGGCGCACGAGTTAAACACCCCTTTGTCCAGCCTCACTGTGAGCCACGAGTTGTTGCTTCGTGAAAAAAACCCGGATCCTGAACATTTGAAAGAGGCTTTGCACAGCCATCTCGAAGAGCTTCAGCGAATGAACCGGATCATCCAAAGCATGCTTTTTTTGTCGCATGCCAGCCAAGGGCAGTACAACGACTTTCGCTGGGCAGAAAAATTGAGCGAACCGGTCATGACCGTGATGGACTACATGGAAGCCATGCTAGAGGAAAAGGATTTGCATTTTGAGCTGCATGGCGATGCTTCGGCGCGCATTGATTCCGAATTGATCAAGCGGGCCTTGTCCAACCTGGTGTCCAATGCGATTCGTTATGCACAGCAAAATAGCACCATTCACATTCATATCGAAGCAGACCATGCGAGAGACAGGGTCACCGTGACTGTGAGCAACAAAGGCGTGTGTATTCCTGAACGCAGCGTGCCACATTTGTTTGAACCCTTTTACAGGGTCGATCAATCGCGCAACGAGAGCGGGCACAACCACGGCCTGGGCCTGGCGATTGTGGCGGCCATTGCGCGTTTGCATGGGGGCGAACCGTTTGCCCAGTGCGATGGAGAGTGGGTGCGTATCGGGTTTTCACTGAAGCAGGGCGCCAAACCCGTGCTTGCCGAGGTGTGAATGGCCTGTGCTAAACTTCAAACATTGCCAGTTGTTGATTTCGTCCAATGATGCGTCGAATTGGGGTTCATGTGTTATTGCTGTGTGCGCTCATGTTTCAAAGCATGGCCCACGCGATGCCATGTTGCGCCGAGATGCAAAGTACCCAGCACAGCACCCAATACTCGATTGACGCAGTTCAGCTGGATGAGGGCTGCTTCGCCGGTTCCCCCTTGTGTTGTGCAGTACCCTCTTTGCCGTTTTCTGCGGCTGTGGTGGCGCCTCAAAGCCCGTCGCCGGTGTATGTGGCGGTTGAGCAGATACTTCAAATTTCCTTTCAGCAAACTTCTCCTGAGCGCCCGCCCCGGGCTTGATCACGCCTGAAGTGTATTGAGGGTTGGGTTGGCTTGTGGTCATCCCAGCCGCGTGATTGTTTCTCATGGCTTGAACGCCATGCGGGAGAACCCCATGCCGGGTAAACATTTTGTATTGAAAATTGCGCTGGTTTTACTGGCGTTGTTGGTGTTGTTGAATTTTGGTGGTGTACTTGCCGCCCAGCAATACACGCTGGAACAAGCCTTGGCCGCTGCAGAAACTTCTGATTCTGCTACGCCACTTAGCCTGAGCCGGGCGATTGAACTCGCTGAACAGCGTTCGGAGGCTGTTCGCGCCCAAAAGGCCGCAGCGCGCGCTGCCCAAAGTGAGGCGGTGGCCGCAGGTGAATTGCCTGACCCCATGTTGATGCTGGAGGTGAGCAACATTCCCGCCAACGGCCCCGATCAATTTAGCCTGGCGGCTGACTTCATGACCATGCGGGGGGTGGGTATTTCTCAAACCTTCACGCGGCAAGACAAACGCAAAGCCCAGGCCAATGTATTCTCCAAAAATGCGGAAGTGGCGCAAGCCAGTGAATTGCAGGCATTGAGCCGGTTGCGAACCGGCACGGCGCAAGCGTATCTGGACAGTGTGTTGTTGCAAAAAATGCTTGAATTGTTGCAAAGCCAGCGCACCGAATTGCAACTGCAAATTGACGCAGCCGACGCTTTGTTCCGGGCAGGCAAGGCTGCTCAAACCGAGGTATTTGCAGCCCGCACTGAACTTGGTTTGCTTGATCTGCGAATACAGGACACGCAAGCCATGTTGGCCAATGCCCGAGCAGATTTACAGCGTTGGGTGGGTGGTGGTGCAAATGGTGAATTGCTCGACAGCACTAACCTGGCTCAGTCGCGCTTGGGCGGCGCTGATTTGAGCGAAAGCTTGAACCGACACCCGGAAATCATTGCGCTTCAAAAGGCAGAAGATGCTGCGCTGGCCAATGCCGAGGTAAAGCTGCAGGAAAAGTCGGCTGACTGGACCTTGTCGGTGATGTACGCAGGCCGAGGCCCCGAGTTCTCCGAAATGCTGACGCTGGGCGCTTCCCGCCCCTTGTTTGTTGATCAATCCTCCAGGCAAGACCAAGCCGTTGCCGCAGCCAATTCCATGGCTGCCAAAGCCCGTTCAGAGCGAATCGAGTTGTACCGCGAGTATTTGGCGCAAACGCAGCGTTGGCAACAGACCTGGCAAAGCAACTTGAAACGCCTGGCCGATTTCGACCAAAGCCTGATTCCGCTGACCCAACAACGCACGCAAGCTGCGCTGGACGCCTACCGTGGTAACACGGGCACCCTGAGTGAGGTGCTTGCGGCCCGCCGCATGGAACTGGACATGCGCATGGAAAAACTGCGCATTCAAATGGACACGGCCCGCCTTTGGGCACAACTGGAATACCTGATTCCACAAGGGGACCAACCATGAATAAGACGCATATTGCAGTTGGCGTGCTTGCATTGGCCGCGCTGGCCGGTGGGGGCTATGGCCTGTGGGCACTGGGCATGAGCCAAGGGATGGAAATGATGTCGGCACCCATCGGTGCAGCCACTGAAGGTTCTGCTGAGGGCGAGACCAACACAGCAGGTGGCCAAGACCCGTCAACCTGGAATATTCCCCAGGGTGAAGCCGCCACGCGCCGCCACATGGAAAGCGGAATCAAGGCGGGCGATGTCGACCCGGAAACCGGTTTGACTGTGCAGTATTATCACGACCCCATGGTGCCGGGCCGCAAGTTTGATTCACCGGGAAAAAGCCCCTTCATGGACATGATGCTGGTGCCCGCCTACTCGGGTGCTGATTCTGCCGACACCAGCAGTGTGAAGGTGAGCCCCCGAATCCAACAAAACCTGGGCATACGCACAGCCAAAGTTGACATGGGCATGTTGGCGCCGGAAGTGACCGCAAGTGGTGCTGTGCAGTGGAATGAGCGCGACCGGGTGGTTGTTCAATCGCGTGCCATGGGCTACGTGGAAAAGTTGAATGTCACGGCCACGCTAGACGCTGTAAAACAGGGTCAAACCTTGTTGACGGTGTATGTGCCCGACTGGATTGCAGCGCAAGAGGAGTTTCTGTCCCTGAAAAAAATGCAGGGTGAAAACCTGCAACCTTTGGTGGACGCCGCACGCCAGCGCATGTTGCAAGTGGGCATGAGCAGCGCGCAAATTCGCAATGTGGAACAAAGCGGACGCGTGCAGCCGCGTGTGGCCATTACAGCGCCGCGAAGCGGTGTGGTCACTGATTTAATGGTGCGCGAGGGCATGACCGTGCAAGCGGGAACCACTTTGATGGAAATCAATGGGCTTTCCACGGTGTGGGTGCAGGCTGAAGTGCCCGAAAGCCAGGCTGCTTACGTTAAGCCTGGTGTTGCAGTACGCGCAACCGCGCAGGCCATGCCAGGGCAAGTGTTTGAAGGGCAGGTACAGACGGTGTTGCCACAGGTCAACGCCAATTCACGCACCGTGCTGGCGCGTTTGGTGTTGAACAACCCGGGCAACAAATTGCTGCCAGGCATGTTTGTACAAACCCGGTTTATGGACACCAACCGACCCGAAACAATGATTATTCCGTCTGAGGCCGTGATACAGACTGGCCGCCGCGCAGTGGTCATGCTGGCGGGTGAGGATGGTCGCTTCTCGCCTGTAGAGATTAAAACCGGCATTGAGTTTGGCGGTCAAACCGAAGTGCTTGCAGGTTTGCAGGCAGGGCAAGAAGTGGTGCTTTCAGGCCAGTTCCTGATTGACTCCGAGGCCAGCTTGCGTGGTTTGGAAGCCCGGTTGAACGATGGGGGGCAGCCATGATCGCCGCGCTGATTCGCTGGTCCATCGCCAATCGCTTTTTGGTGCTGATTGCAACGCTCATTGTGAGCGCCTGGGGTGTGGTGTCGGTGTACAAAACTCCGCTGGATGCCCTGCCCGACTTATCGGACGTGCAAGTGATTGTGCGCACCAGTTACCCGGGGCAGGCGCCGCAGATTGTCGAGAATCAGGTGACCTACCCGCTGACGACTACCATGCTCTCGGTGCCCGGCGCAAAGGACGTGCGGGGCTTCTCGTTTTTTGGTGACAGTTTTGTCTACATTATTTTTGAAGATGGTGTGGACCTGTACTGGGCGCGTTCCCGAGTGCTGGAGTATTTGAATCAGGCGCAAAGCCAATTGCCTGCGTCGGCAAAAAGTGTGTTGGGACCCGATGCCACGGGCGTTGGCTGGATTTACCAATATGCGCTGCGGGATACCACGGGCAGTCTGGATGTGTCGCAACTGCGGGCCTTGCAAGACTGGTTTCTACGCTACGAATTGAAAACCGTGGAAGACGTGGCTGAAGTCGCTTCCGTGGGCGGTTTTGTCAAGCAGTACCAGGTTGAGATTGATCCGCAGAAATTGGCCGGGTACGGCATCACTTTGAATCAGGTGATTGAAGCGATCAACAATGCCAACCAGGAAGCAGGCGGGTCCGTGATCGAATTGGGTGAAGCCGAGTACATGGTGCGGGCCACGGGTTACCTGGAAAATCTTGAAGACTTTCGCGCGATCCCTCTGAAATCCAGCGCCAGTGGAATACCTGTTCAGCTGGGTGAAGTGGCACGTATTCAAACCGGGCCCGAAATGCGCCGAGGCATCGGTGAACTGAATGGCAATGGCGAATCGGTGGGTGGCATTGTGGTGATGCGATCGGGGAAAAACGCATTGCAAACTATTGATGCGGTGAAGGCGAAGCTGGAAAGCCTGAAACTGGGCCTGCCAAAGGGCGTGGAAATTGTGGAGGTGTATGACCGTTCAACCCTGATCAACAATGCCATCGACAACCTCAGCTTTAAATTGCTGGAAGAATTCATGGTGGTGGCCTTGGTGTGTTTTGTGTTTCTGCTGCATTTCAGGTCAGCTTTTGTTGCGATTGTTTCCCTGCCCTTGGGTGTGTTGATCTCCTTCATTGTGATGCAGCAGCAAGGGGTGAATGCGAATGTGATGTCCTTGGGTGGTATCGCGATTGCAATTGGTGCAATGGTGGATGCGGCATTGGTCATGATTGAAAATGCGCACAAACATCTGGAGCAATGGGCGCACGATAATCCTGGCCAAAAACTTGAGGGGGCAGCGCGCTGGCAGGTGATCGGCGACGCCGCTGTTGAAGTTGGCCCTGCGCTGTTTTCGTCCTTGCTGGTGATCACACTCAGCTTCATACCGGTGTTTACACTGGAGGCGCAAGAGGGGCGTTTATTCTCTCCCTTGGCCTACACCAAAACCTATGCCATGGCAGCCTCTGCAGGTTTGGCGGTTACTTTGATTCCTGTGCTGATGGGGTATTTGATTCGCGGCAAAATTCCTTCAGAAAATTCAAATCCAATTAACCGGTCGTTGATTGCCGCCTATCGTCCAGCATTGGATGTGGTTCTGAAGTTTCCAAAAAGTACGGTGGCCGTGGCCATCGTGTTGTTGGGCATCAGTATTTATCCGCTCACCAAGCTGGGCACGGAATTCATGCCGCCGCTGGACGAGGGCGATTTGCTGTATATGCCCACTGCACTGCCGGGGTTGTCAGTGGGCAAAGCAGCCGAATTACTGCAACAAACCGACCGTTTGATTAAAACCTTGCCTGAAGTAGAAAGTGTGTATGGCAAGGCTGGCAGGGCTGAAACTGCAACAGACCCTGCACCCATGGAAATGTTTGAAACCACCATTCAGTTCAAGCCCAAAGACGAATGGCGTGATGGCATGACCGCAGACATGTTGGTGGATGAACTCGACAAAATTGTTCGGGTACCCGGCTTAACGAATATTTGGGTGCCGCCCATTCGCAACCGGATTGACATGCTGGCCACGGGTATTAAAAGCCCTGTGGGTGTGAAGGTGACAGGCCCTGATCTCGCCACTATCAATGAACTGGCGGTGCAGGTTGAAAAGGCAGTCAAAAACATTGAGGGTGTCAGCAGTGCCTTTGCGGAACGGTTGACCGGTGGACGTTATATTGATGTGGATATCGATCGCGACAAGGCCGCGCGTTATGGCATGAATATCTCGGATATCCAGTCGATTATTTCAAGCGCAGTAGGCGGCATGAACATTGGCGAAACTGTGGAAGGTTTGCAGCGTTTTCCAATCAATGTGCGCTACCCGCGTGAACTGCGCGATTCCTTGACCCGTCTGCGTGCCCTGCCTGTTTACACCGATTTGGGGCAGCGCATTGTGTTGGCCGATGTGGCCACCATTCAAATCACAGATGGCCCACCCATGTTACGCAGTGAAAATTCACGGCTGGCGGGCTATGTGTACATTGACATTCGGGGGCGAGACTTGCGCTCAGCGGTGCTCGATATGCAAAGTGCGGTGGCAGAGCAAGTCAATTTGCCGGCGGGCTATTCCATGTCTTGGTCGGGCCAGTTTGAATATCTCGAACGTGCCACCGAGAAACTGAAACTGGTGGTGCCATTCACGCTGCTCATTATTTTTGTGTTGCTGTACATGACCTTCAAGCAGGTCGATGAAGCCTTGCTGATCATGGCAACCCTGCCTTTCGCATTGATTGGTGGTGCATGGCTGCTCTGGATGCTCGACTTCAATTTGTCGGTGGCCGGCGCAGTCGGCTTCATTGCACTGGCGGGTGTGGCAGCAGAATTCGGCGTCATCATGCTGCTGTATTTGAATCAAAGCTGGGCTAGCCGGGTGAAGCGCGGAAACATCAACGAAGAAGATTTGCTGGATGCGATTCGCGAAGGCGCTGTGCTTCGGGTTCGTCCCAAAGCCATGACGGTTCTTACTATTCTTGCTGGGTTAATACCGATTATGTGGGGTACCGGTACAGGAAGTGAGGTCATGCAACGCATTGCCGCACCCATGGTAGGTGGTATGGTGAGCGCTCCATTGTTGTCCATGTTTGTCATTCCTGCGGTGTTTTTACTGATTCGGCGCGGGCAAACCCGCAAACCTGCGTGAATTGGGTGCGTGCTGTGTAAACCCAGATTGAACTGTGACGTTGAGAAAGGTGCAGCTTGATTGCCAATATTCCAACCTCATTCATAGAAGGTCACCAGCCATGTTCAACCAACGCAGCAGGTCGCGCTCCCTGTCGTTCGATTCCAATCGACGGCAGGGCTCATTTCTGGGCAAAGCCAGTAAATTTCTTTTTGTATTGTTCAGCCTCATGGTCGCTACCGCACTTACTTTGTTCGGGGTGTCCTCGTGTCAGGAAAAAGCCGCTGCGCAGCAGGTATTGTCGTACGCATCGAAAAACAATTGCGAATTCCGCTTTGAAGGTGTCGGTCACACCTTGATTGAAAATCACTGCGGCAACAATGCCGGGGTGTATTTCATGACGCCACAAGGTTTGCACACTGCGCCGTTGATCGATCCTGAAGTCAGCACCTTGGTGAGCCAGCATGGTTGTGAAGCTCCCAACCAGTGCGTGTTCAATCTGGAAATGAAACCCCGTGCCATCAGTGGGCAGTTTGATTACACCATCAATGGCAAGCAGGGTTTTTACAGTTTTGAATGGCCTCGGGATGAGCAACCGCGTCTGGTTGAAAGCAGCAGTGCATCCAGTAAATCCTGAAATAAATTCTGATTAACAATAATTTAAAAAATCTCCGGAAGGTCCGTTTCATGGGCCTTTCGGCGTAGTTCTACGCCCTTCCTTCGGCTTTTTACAGCCAGCGTCATAAAAGTTTCACAGCCCCTTCGTACACTTTGCGCATTGTCTACATGTCTAGATCACTGCCATGACCCTGTACGCCCTTGCCCGAGACACCGGTGAAGCCCTTTATTTCCAGATTGCCCGTCAACTGGAGCAGGAAGTGCTGCGCAACTACCAACCTGGTGATGGCCTGCCCGCTGAGGGCGAGCTGGCAAAGAACTACGGCGTAAACCGCCACACCCTGCGCCGCGCGATTGATGAACTGGTGGACTCTGGCCTTTTGGAGCGTCGCCATGGCAAGGGTGTTTTTGTGCTAGACACTTACCTCGATTACCAGATCGGCCAGGGAACGCGGTTTACCGAGAACCTGGCTGCGCATGGTATGCAAGCCGAAGACATTGTTCACAAACGGCAGGTGATACCCGCTATTCATCGTGTGGCCGAGCGTTTGAATATCGCCGTGGCTGACCCGGTGGTGTGGATTGAATCGGTGCGTACGGGCGAAGGTCGCCCACTGTGTGTGATCTCTCATTTCCTGCCTGCCGCCAAATTCCCGAATCTTGAAAACCTGTACGAAGGTGGATCGCTGCATGCCTTGTTGAAAAAAGAATACGGCTGCACGCCACGCCGCACGGAAAGTTTGGTGACCTCTGTGTTGCCACAAGGTGATGACGCGCGCTTGCTGAGCATGCCGCAAAACCGCCCTGTGCTTCGTGTGAAAAGCCTGAACCTGTGTGGCAAAACTGGTGAGCCCGTGGAGTACGCCATCACGCGATTCCGCGCGGATCGAATTCAATTGCGCATTAATCCTTAATCACTCCTTATCGAACCTGGAGAACTTTCATGATTTCCAAACGCAACACCCTGAAAACCCTCACTGCGCTGGCTGTTGCAGCGGCATTCACACCGGGCTTGACCTTTGCTCAGGTCCAAAACGACGGCAGCGCCAACAAACCCCTGCGCGTGGTGTTGATTCCCGCCGATGGCGGCACTGAAGACGGCACCAAAAAAGATTTCCAACCCGTGTTTAGCGCAATTACGCAGGCCACCGGCATCAATTTTGACATCAAGGTCGGCCAAAGCTATTCAGCTGCGGTAGAAGCCATGTGCAGTGGTGCAGCCGACATTGCCTTTTATGGCCCAGCCACGTACCTGCAGGCTAAGGCGCGCGGTTGCGCCGAGCTGTTGGCACTCGCTGTACGTGGCGGTGGTTCGGTGTACTACAGCGGTATTTTTGCGCGCAAAGACGCCAACGTGAACAGCATCACTGACATCAAAGGTAAGCGCATTGCGCTGGGAGATGTGAACAGCACGTCCAGCTTCAATGTGCCAGTGGCCATGATGATGGAAGGCGGCGTGAAGCCCTGGGCAGATGCCAAAACCGTGAACATGGCGGGCAGTCACGCCAACGTATTGAATGCCTTGAATGAAGGGCTGGCCGATGTGGGTGGTGCTTCTTTTGATTCATTCGAGAAAGCAGTGAATGCCAAGGCCATCGACCCCAATAAATTCAAGGTGGTCGCTAAAAGCACGCCCATTCCCTACCCGCCACTGGCCATTCACCCCAAGGTGAATGCTGATGTAAAAGCCAAGCTTCGCACTGCATTCGACACCGTACACACCATGCCCGGCATTACCAAAGACCAGATCCGCGGTTACGGCGGTACGCGTGTCGATGCCTACACTTCGAAAGTCAGCGAAGAAGACATGGCCAATGCCGGCAAGTTGTTTGATCTGGTTACCGAGAACGTGAAGCAAGACCTGATGGCCAAGGCCAGCAAGCGATAAAGGAGTACACCATGATTGAGTTCAACACCATTTCCAAGCAGTGGGTCGATGGCACGCATGCACTGAGCAATGTTTCATTGCAGATTCCAAAAGGCCAGTTTTGCGTCATTCTCGGCCCCTCGGGTGCTGGTAAATCCACCCTGCTGCGCGCTGTCAACGGCTTGGTCAGACCCACACAGGGCTTTGTGAAAATTGACGGCGAGGTGTTGAACTCAAGTACAGAAAAAATGCTGCGCCAACGCGTGGCCATGATCCACCAGCACTTCAATTTGTCGCCACGTTTAAGCGTGGCCTCCAATGTGTTGGCGGGCATGTTGCCCAAAGTGAGCATGGCGCGTGCATTGGCGGGTTGGTTTGAACCTGAGCAACGCGACAAGGCTTGCGCACTGGTTGAGCAAGTCGGCTTGAGGCCTGAACATCTGACCCGCCGTGCAGGCGATTTGTCGGGCGGGCAGCAGCAGCGCGTGGGAATTGCCCGCGCCTTCATGCTGGATCCCGAAGTGGTGCTGGCCGATGAACCTGTGGCCAGTCTGGATCCGAAAATTTCCGCGGATATTCTTACCCTGATTCGGGAGGCAGCGCGTGAGCGCGGTGCCACAGTGTTGTGCAGTTTGCACCAGGTGGATTTGGCCCGCGAGTTTGGCGATCGAATTGTCGGAATGCGCAATGGCAAGGTGGTATTTGATGGCACGCCTGCCGAGTTTACCGATGCCAAAGTGAACGATCTATATCACGGTGCGCGTTGGGAAGATGCTCCAGCCGATGATGAAGAATTTGAACTGCAAGTTCCGGGTTTGCGCCTGGCCACTGCTTAAATACATACACGGACACCACCATGAGTAGCAAACCCATTCCCATACCGCCCCCAGGTACCGAGTTGCGTTGGCGGCTTGAAGCCCCCTACAGCGCCAAACACCTGCTGATCTTGATTTGTGTGTTCGCTTTGTTGTTGGTGACCGGTCACCGCACCGAGATGGACAAAATGGTCAGCATGACCAGCCAGGCCTTTGGCAATCTGATGGGATTCAACGACGATTCCCAAGTGGTGCGCGGCTTCTCCCGTGTGGGTGAGGTAATGTGGCCACCCGTGGTGGCCACGCAAGAAGAAACCAATCGAATGCCCGAATTGGACCGTGAGGATTTACCTGCTCTGGCCTACATCGAAACGCAGGAAGTTACCACGCAGCGCATGAACACCGACACGCTGGAAATGGAAAGCGTGACAGAAACCCGAGAGGTGCTGGTGCGCCCACTGGGTTATGTGTGGGACGTGTTTGTGAAAATGATTCAAACACTGGAAATTGCGTTTTGGGGCACGATCATTTCTGTGGTGCTTTCCATTCCACTGGCCTATTTTGCTGCGGTGAATTACAGCCCCAACAAATTCACATACACCGCAACACGTGGCCTAATCAGTTTGTTGCGATCAATGCCCGAGCTGATTGTGGCGCTTTTCCTGGTATTGGCTTACGGGTTCGGTCCAATTGCTGGGGTGCTGGCCCTAGGTTTTCATGCCGCGGGTTTTTTGGGCAAGTTTTACGCAGAAGACATTGAAAATGCCGACCGCAAGCCTCAGGAAGCGCTCGAAGCGATTGGTTCCGGCAAGTTGAAGACCTTGTGGTACGGCGTCATTCCACAGGTGTTTCCGCAGTACATTGCCTACACCGCCTACATTTTGGATCGCAATTTGCGCATGGCCACGGTGATCGGATTGGTGGGTGCCGGCGGTATTGGTCAGGAACTGAAAGGTCGATTTGATCTGTTCCAGTATGGCCATGTCATGACCATTCTGATTGCAATTTTCATCTTCGTGTTTGTGCTTGATCAATTGTCAGCACGCATTCGCGCCAAGTTGATTTAAGGGAGGCGACATGATGAACGACATTCCCCGCAGCCAGTGGTTGCGCATGTGGCAGGCCAGCGAGCCTGCACGCATCAAGGCTTTGGCCAAAGAGGTAAGTGCTGCTTGCGCTATCACCGACCTTCACATTCCGAAAGCGGGATTGGGCCTGCTTCAGCTGCGCGACAGCGCCTTGGGCGACGCTTATTTTCTGGGGGAAATTCCGGTGACCAAAGCGCATGTACGCATTCACAGCCCGAACGGCAAAGTGGCAGAAGGCGCAGCCATTTGCATGGACGACCGTGTGGGCTTGACCCGCGCCATGGCAATTCTTGATGGCGTATTGGCCGCACAACTGCCCGGCTGGGAGCGGGTGGAACACAGCCTGCAGGAAGGAGCGGGTCAGGTACAGGCCGACACCGCGCTTCGCCGTGCCAATTTGAGTGCCACCAAGGTGGATTTTTCATTGTTAAGCACCTTGGACGAGGATGAGCATGCTTGAAAATCCAGATGTTTTGAAAACCTACACATCACAATTGCAGCAGCAGAATTTCAATGCATTAATGAATGCCTTTGCCTATCCCGGCCGCATTCAAAACCTGCAGGGCAAGGGCCCGGCGCTGGAACAGGTGCTTGCCACCTTGATTGACGGCGAAGTCGGTTTGGCTGATCCCGATGCCTTGCTGAACGGGGATGTTCGCATGCGGCTGGAGGCCCGAATGGCCATGGCCGAAAGCGCTAATTTTGTGATTTGCAACGGCGGTAAGTCGCCAGCTTTTCAGCCCATGCTGGGAACGCTGGAAGAACCTGAACACGGGGCCACCCTGATCATTCTGGTGCAAGGTTTCGACAGGTCTGACGCAGCCCTGCCCATGGTGTTGAAAGGTCCCGGCATTGAGCAGGAAAAAACGCTGCACGTGACTGGCTTGAATGAGGCTTGGCTGCAACGCAGAGCATTCTGGAATGCTGCATTTCCCACCGGTGTGGATTTCATTCTGGTGAGTGAAAACCAAGTGGTGGCTTTGCCACGCACCACACAAGTTCAAGGAGAATTCTGATGGGTTATGTGGCCATTAAAGGTGGTGCAAAAGCCATTGAAGGTGCGGAACTGGCCTTTGAAGCATTGCGCACCGCCGAAGGCGAGCAAGGTACACCAATCAGCCTCAATGCCATTGAAAACCAGCTGCGTTTGCTGACCAGCCGCATTGTGTCTGAAGGTGGCCTGTACCACCCGCGCCTGGCGGCTTTGGCCATCAAGCAAATGCAGGGCGATACGCTGGAGGCCGCATTTGCCTTGCGTGCTTACCGCTCGACAAAACCGCGCGTGCTTGAAACTCCCGTGCAAAGCACCGGCAGTATGCGATTGATTCGCCGCATCTCCAGCGCATTCAAAGACATTCCTGGTGGCCAAATGTTGGGCCCCACCACCGATTATGCTTTGCGCCTGATGCGGCTTGATCTGGTGGATGAAAGCGCTGAAGTGTTTAAAAACATGGCTCGCCGGTTCTTGAAGAACCACGCAGCCTCCGCAAGCCTTCCTGACACATTTCCCAAAGTGCTCGATTCATTGCGCGCCGAAGGGCTGATCCCGGGCATCAGTGTTGCGTCGAAAAACAGGCCTGAACAGGCCTTTGACATCACACGCGAGCCTTTGGTATTTCCTGTCACTCGTTCTGCTGCACTGGCAACTATGGCCCGCGCTGAAACCGGTTCATTGCTGGCCATGGCTTATTCCAACATGCGCGGCTATGGCGACATTCACCCCACCATTGCCGAGCTGCGCGTGGGCTATCTGCCCGTGTTGCTGCCCCACCCTGTCACTGGTGAGCCCACTGAAGCTGGCGAAGTATTGATTACCGAGTGCGAGGTTGTCGCTATGTACGAAGGTGCTGAGCCGGGCGAACTGCCCACTTTCACACTGGGTTACGGCGCTTGCTTGGGTCACAACGAAACCAAGGCCATTTCCATGGCCATTCTGGACCGTGCCTTGCAAAAAGGGATGCGCGATGGTCCATCCAACCCGTCAGAAGACCCGGAGTTTGTGCTGCTTCACATTGACGGCGTGGACTCCATGGGCTTTGCCAACCATTACAAAATGCCGCACTACGTCACCTTCCAAAGCGACATGGACCGCCTGCGCGCCACACAGATGAAAGCAAGAGGAGACCTGCACGATGCGCCACTATGAACTGCCCGCGATTGACGAACAAGAGGCAGACAGCGACCTTCATGAGGGCACTGCCTACAACTTTGGTTTTCTGGATGAGTATGCCAAGCGTGAAGTACGCCGCACCATTCTGAAGGCCATTGCCATTCCTGGTTATCAAACACCTTACGCCAGTCGTGAAATGCCAATGGGGCGTGGGTTTGGTACCGGCGGCTTGCAGCTCACCTTGTCGCTGATCGGGAAAAACGACAATTTAAAAGTAATCGATCAAGGTGCAGACGATTCCGTCAATGCAGTGAACCTGCGGCATTTTGTAGAACTGACCTGTCCCGGTGTTTCAACCACCGAGCGCACTGTGGAAGCCACCATTATTCAATCGCGCCATCGCATACCCGAGGTGATGTTGCGCGAAGACCAGGTGCTGGTGTTGCAAGTGCCTTACCCCGACCCACTGGTGGTGGTTGAGCCTTCGGAAGAAAAACGCAAAACCATGCACGGTGAGGGTGATTACTCGCGCCTGTTGACCAAGCTGTACGAAGACATTGTGCAGTTCAACGAGATCACGATCTCGCATAGGTACCCGACCAAAATCAATGGGCATTACGTCATCGACCCCAGCCCCATTCCGCGTTATGACGTGCCGCGTTTGCACCAAAGTCCGAATTTGATTTTGCTGGGCGCTGGTCGAGAAAAGAAAATTTACGCGGTGCCGCCTTACACAAGTGCAGTGCCGTTGGCGTTCGAAGACGTGCCGTTCCGCACAGAAAACTTTCTGGATGCGCAGGGCAATCGCCACGCCTGCATGCGCTGTGGCTGCACTCACAGTTTTCTGGATGAGGTCATCAGTGAACAAGGCGAGCGCCAGTACCAATGTTCTGACAGCGATTACTGCAACGATCAACTGGCCTTGCTCAAGCTGAACCAAACTGAAGGGGTCAACGCATGAAGCCAATTCTCAGTGTTCAAGGCTTAAGCAAAGTTCACGGCCGTGGTTGCTCCAAATGCATCGAGACCACAGGCCCCGAGCAAGAGACCAATATTTGCAGTTGGTGTGGCTCGGTGGTGGCGGCGCACGATGTCAGCTTCGAGCTTCACCCGGGTGAAATTCTGGGCATCATGGGCGAGTCGGGCAGTGGTAAATCCACCGTGGTGAAAACCCTGTTCTTTGATGAAGAACCTACCCGGGGCTCAGCTCAATTTTTTGAGCACGACCATGCGTGGAACCTGTTCGATCTGAACGCCGCACAGCGTCGTTGGCTGCGCAACCACCGCTTCGGCATGGTGTACCAAAACCCTCACCTCGGCCTGAATTTCAACGTGTCTGCTGGCGGGAATATTGCCGAGCGCCTGTTGATGAGCGACTTGGTGAACTACAAGGCGATTCGCGAACGCGCGCTCGATTTGCTGTCCCGCACAGAAGTGCTGGCCGACCGTATAGACGATTCACCGAAGAAGTTTTCAGGTGGCATGCAGCAGCGCGTGCAGATCGCGAAGGCCCTGGCTACACAACCGCCCTTGTTGTTTCTCGACGAAGTCACCACTGGTCTGGACCTTTCTGTTCAAGCCCGCATTCTCGACTTGATTCTTGAAATTCAACAGGAACTGAAAACCGCTATGGTCGTGGTCACTCACGATTTGGGTGTGATTCGCCTGTTGACCAGCCGGGCCATGGTCATGAAGTACGGCCGCGTGATTGAAACCGGGCTGACCGATCAAATTCTTGAAGACCCCCAGCATGCGTACACGCAACGCTTGGTGGCTTCTGCCTTGTAAAGGTTGGCAATACACATGAATCCGATTCTTGACATTCAAAACCTCAGCAAGCACTTCACCTTGCATGAACAGGGTACGCAAATACCCTCGTGTAGCCAAGTTAATTTAACAGCCACACCGGGACAATTGACCGCCTTGATTGGCCCCACGGGTGCGGGCAAATCGTCGGTGTTGAAGTGCGTATACCGAACCTATTTGCCCAGCAGTGGCAGCATGCTTTTCACGCAAGAGGACGGCCGCACCATTGATTTGAGCCGTGCCACTGAAAGTGAAATGCTGCAACTTCGCGAACGTGACATTGGTTTTGTCACCCAGTTTCTGCATTGTCTGCCGCGCAAGGCTGCTGTCGACATTGTGGCAGCACCACTTGTAAGGCAAGGGGCAAGTGCGGGCATTGCACGCGACAAGGCACGCGAATTACTTGGCACACTGAATGTGCCAGAAAGGCTGTGGAACGTACCACCGGCCACATTTTCTGGTGGAGAAAAACAGCGCGTCAACCTGGCCCGCGGCCTGATCGCCAAGCCACGATTGTTATTGCTCGATGAACCTACTGCAAGCCTGGACCCCGACACTACCGACCGTGTGATCGATTTACTCAACATCATCAAGCAACAAGGCGTGGCCATGTTGGCAATTTTTCACCACCCGGCACTGGTTGAACGCCTGGCTGACAACGTGGTTGAACTGGCCATGGCCAAACACACACTGGAGTTACCCGCATGAACAAGCAACTTTTAATCAATGCCCGCGTGGTGCTGCCACACGGTGTATTCAACAACATCGCAGTGCTGATTGAGAACGGCGTGATCACAGCCCTGGATCCGGATTCCTCAGCGGGCGCACGAATTGTGGACCTGAAAGGCGCCATGCTGATGCCAGGTCTTGTCGATTTGCATTGCGATGCCCTGGAAAAAGAAGTGGAGCCTCGCCCGGGTGTGCATTTTCCGGTGAATTTCGCCTGTGCACAAGCTGACAAGCGCAATGCTGCAGCGGGTGTTACCACCATTTACCATTCCCTGTCGTTTGCCAATCATGAGTTGGGTGTGCGCAACAACTCCTTCGCGGCTGAATTGGCCCGCGCTGTGCATGCCTGGCAAAAGTATGCCTTGGTCGATAACCGCGTGCATGCCCGTTATGAAGTCACCGACGAAACCGCGGTGCCAGTACTCACCGATTTGCTGGTGCATGGTGATGCACATTTGATTTCTTTCATGGACCATACACCCGGTCAGGGCCAATTCAAAAGCGTGGAGGCCTACCGCAATTACCTGGGCAAAACCTACAAAAAAAGCGCTGAAGAATTTGACGCCATGCTGCAGCAAAAATTGAAAGCAGCACAGGGTGCAACTGCCCGCATGGAAGCCTTGGCCAGTGTTGCAAAAGCTCATGGTGTTTCGATTGCCAGCCACGACGACGACAGCCCTGAAAAGGTCAGCATTGTTCACAGCCTGGGTGCGGTCATTTCCGAGTTTCCAATCAATCTGGAAACTGCGCAGGCGGCCAAAGCCAAAGGCTTGGCCACTCTGTTTGGTGCGCCCAATATTCTGCGCGGCAAATCGCAATCGGGTTCCATGCGCGCACTCGATGCGGTCATCAACAAGGTGGCCGATTGTTTGTGTGGTGATTACTCACCGGCTGCTTTGTTGCCAGCGGCTTTGGCCTTGCCTGCACTGGCGGGTATTTCAATCAGCGATGCCGTGGCTTTGGTCACCCTGAACCCCGCACGCGCTGCGGGCTTGCACGACCGTGGGCAAATTGCTGTCGGCAAGCGGGCCGATTTGATTGCAGTGGCCCACCCCGACAACTTGCCGCAAGTGGAACGCGTGTGGGTGGCTGGCAAACAAGTGTTTAGCGCACAGTTTGCCAACTTGCACCCCGCTGCAAACCAGGTACCCAACGCGGAGCACTCGCTTGTCTAACCGCCTGCTTTATGTGGTGGGCCCCAGTGGAAGCGGCAAAGATTCCATCATGGCCCATGCCCGAGCGCAGCTTGCCGGGCAGCCCATGGTGCAGTTTGCGCACCGCTACATCACGCGGCCGGCCAATTCGGGCGGTGAAAATCACATTGCCCTGTCGCAGGCAGAATTCAATGCCCGCATTCGAGCGGGCCTGTTTGCCATGCATTGGCACAGCCACGGCAACAGCTACGGAATTGGTGCTGAAATCAATCAATGGCTGAGCAAGGGCATCACCGTAGTCGTCAATGGTTCACGTGAATACCTGCCCCTGGCCATGCAGAACTACCCCGAACTGTTGCCGGTCACCATCGAGGTGGCGCATGATGTTTTGAAAGCGCGTTTGATGCAACGCGCACGCGAATCAGAAGCCGAGATTGATGCACGAATCAGCCGCAACATGATTCTCCAGTTGAGCCACCCGGCCAGCATCACTGTATCCAACAATGGTTTACTGCAGGAAGCAGGCGCTGCATTGGTAAGTTTGATTGAACAACACAGCAAGGTGACTTTGTGCGAATAACTTATCTGGGAACTGGCGCAGCTGGTGGCGTACCCCGCTATGGTTGTAATTGCCCGGCATGCGAGCGAGCGCAAAATAACCGTGTGTTTGTGCGCAGGCCCTGTTCTGCCTTGATCGAAGATGAAGACACACGCGTGGTACTCGATGCCGGTTTAATGAATCTGCACGATCGTTTTCCTCTGGGCAGCTACAGTGCAATCGTGCTGACCCACTTTCATCCCGATCACGTGCAGGGTTTGTTTCACCTGCGCTGGGGTGTGTCGGGTCAGGTGCCTGTGTACTGTCCACCCGACTCTGAAGGATGTGCTGATCTGTTCAAGCATCCCGGCATACTCGAGTTCAAGCCTCAAGCCAAGTTTGAACCCTTCCAGATCGGTTCTCTAACCTTCACGCCCTTGCCCTTGATTCATTCCAAGGTCACTTTTGGTTACTTGATTGAGAATCGCCAAGGTGTGCGTTTTGCATACCTCACCGACACGGTGGGCCTGCCACCCCAAACCCTGGCAATGCTTCAACAGAGCAAACCGCAAGGTTTGGCGATTGATGCAACAGACCCACCCAGCACCAATGCCAGTGCGCCTGGCGGCAATCACAACGACTGGAACCAGGCGCTGGCCTTGATTGATCAAATCAAACCGGTACGTGCGTGGCTCACCCACATTAATCACCGCAGCGACACCTGGCAAATGCAGAATAACCCGGTGGTGCCGCAGGGGGTGCAGGTGGCTTGCGACAACGCCATCATCGAACTCCAATGACTCAGGCCGCATTGTTCATCGGTTTGTCGGTGTGCATGCATGTGGTGTGGAACCTCATGGCACGCCAGCAGCCCAAAGCGCGCTATGTGCTGTGGTGGGTGTTGATTGGTCACTTGGTCCTTCTCGCCCCCTGGGGGCTTTACACGCTGTTTCAGCACACCCGTTTCACGCCTGAATTTCTAGCACTGGCGGCCACCTCGGCTACGGCCAATGCCTTGTATTTTTTGGGTTTGAAAAAAGCCTATGACCACGCACCCGTGGCTTTGGTGTATCCCTTGGTGCGCAGCTCGCCTTTGCTCATTGCTGTGTGGAGCTTGTGGCTGTTCGATCAGCAACTCAGCCTGGCTGCCTGGGCAGGTATTGCTATCAGTGTTTTGGGCCTGGCTTTGTTGGCAGACACCGGGCGTGGCAGCGCCAATAAGTCAGCATTGCCCTGGGCTTTCCTCGCCATGCTGTGTACCAGCGTGTATTCACTCAGCGACAAGGCAGCGACAGCCCACATCGACAGCCTTGCGGGTCTCTTGGGCTTTGTGTCCTTGGGTTATTTTGCAGCCTGGCTGGTGCTCACCTTTGAACTCAAACGCAGCACGGGGCGCTGGGTGCCAGCGCAGCGTCCGCCCCTGTGGGTGATTGCAGTGGGTGGTCTGTGTGTGGGCTTGGCTTATGTGCTGGTCATCGCGGCCATGCGTAGCATGCCCGCCGCTGTAGTGGTGGCGTTTACCAATGCAGGTATTGTGCTGGCCACGCTCGCCTCTATTTTTCTGTTCAAGGAAAACGCACACTGGAAAATGCGACTGGCGGCTGCGGCCACCATAGTCAGTGGCTTGGTGGTATTGCGTTTTTAAGTACTTTTTAAGCTTCAATTCAGGTGAATCGGGTACATTACCTTCATCATGAAAGTCCGTGCCCTCACTTCTCTGCTTGTTCTGCTCTGCTTTGCTTTGGCTTTGCCGCCCCTTGCCCACGCAGACGACGACAAACGCATTCGCCAGCTTCAACGCAGTGGCGAAATTCTCTCGCTTGAGCAGATTTTTGATCGTGCCCGAAAGGTTAAGCCTGGGCGTATTGTGGATGTCGATCTCGACAAAGACGATGGACGGTACATCTATGAAATAGAATTGCTTGAAAGCAGTGGCAAAGTGTGGGAAATGGAGTTCGATGCCCGCACCGGCGAATTGCTGCAACTTGAACAGGACGATTGAGCGCCATGCGACTGCTGTTGGTAGAAGATGATCCGGTACTCGGCGCGCAGTTGCACAAACAACTGGGCAAAGCAGGGTATGCGGCAGACTGGGTGCAAGATGGTCTCGAGGCTGAGGCGCAGGGCTGTATTGAACCCTATGATTTGGTGGTGCTCGATTTGGGCCTGCCCGGCAAACCAGGTTTGGATGTGTTGAAGACCTGGCGTGCACAAGGTCTGAAGTTGCCCGTCATTGTGCTGACTGCGCGGGGCACCTGGCAAGAAAAAGTGGAAGGCTTCAATGCGGGTGCCGATGACTATGTACCCAAACCCTTTCAAACTGAAGAACTGCTTGCCCGGGTTGGTGCCGTGCTCAAGCGCGCAGTGGGCACCGCACCAGAGTCTTTGAAAGCCAAAGGCTTGCTGCTGGATGAAGCCCTTCAGACAGTCCATGTGAATGACGATGAACCCCAACAACTCACCGCCACCGAATTTCGTTTGCTGCGCTATTTCATGTTGCACCCCGGGCAGCCTTTGAGTAAAACCCGGCTGACCGAACATGTGTATGAATACGATGCTGACAAAGACAGCAATGTCATGGAAGTGTATGTGAACCGCTTGCGCAAGAAAATTGGCGCACAGTGGATACAAACCCGAAAGGGGCAGGGCTATATATTTGGCGAGCCTACGCCGTGAATTCACTCCGAAATCGCTTGTCGTTTGGTTTGATCGTCAGCCTCATGCTGTTGTTGCTGGCACAGTGGTGGCTTTCATCCAAGGCCATTGAAAGCCTGCTGGAACAGCAATTACTTGATCAGCTGCAGCAAGACAGCGAAGCCTTGCTGGCTGGTGTGGAGTTTGATGCCGAGGGCGCTTTGGCTCTCAGTACCAGCGGATTGGTGCCCGCTTATCAGCAACCTTATTCCGGTACTTATTTTGCTTTGCAGCACCAGGTGGAGGTTCGTTATTCACGCTCGCTTTGGGATGCCAATTTTAATATTCCAAAGCCTGGTGATTCACAGGCATCGACCACTCGTCAGGCCGGACCCGATGGACAATACCTCTTGGTACATGCCCGCAATTACGAGAAAGACAATCAACAGTTCACCATTGCGATTGCGCGCGACATCACCCCATTGCGCAATAACCTGAAGCAATATCAGCTGGCCAACGCGGGTTTCTCAGCGCTTTTTTTGCTGGCACTTGTGTTGATTCAGCGCTTGATCGTGATTAACACCTTAAAGCCCCTCAATGCAGTGCAAGCAGCCTTGGCCCGTTTGCAACAAGGCGAAATCAGGCAGCTTGAATTTCAGGGCCCCGATGAAATCAAACCCTTGGTTGATGAGTTGAATCGTTTGCTCACTGCGATTGATCAGCGCTTGAAACGATCCCGCGAGGGCATGGGCAATTTGGCCCATGCCTTGAAAACCCGACTCGCCCGGCTCTCACAACTCAGCGATGAATCAGACCGTCGCCAATTCATCCAAGAGGTTCACACATTGACTGCAGAGGTGGCCCGTTTGATTGATCGGGAAACAGCCCGCGTGCGGGTGGTGGGGGATTTGCGTCCAGGCCAGCGCATTGATTTGCTTGAAATACTGAAAGCCTTGGCGAGCAGTTGCAAGGCACTTTACCGCGACAAGGCTTTGCATTTTGACATTCAGGTTCCCCAAGGTACTACGCTGCTGGGCGATCGTGAAGATTTGTTCGAGCTGTTTGGCAATTTAATCGACAATGCATCGAAGTGGGCCAACAACCAAGTCATCATCTCACTTCAAGGCACCACCCTTGAAATTCGTGACGATGGTCCGGGTTGCCCCGCCGACTCGCTGGCTGAAATCACCCAGCGAGGTTTTCGGGCCGATGAAAACACACCGGGCAGCGGTTTGGGCTTGGCGATTGCGCAAGACATTGCAGGTACTTATGGTGCAGTGCTTGAATTCGCAAACAAGGCGCCAGGGCTTGCGGTGCGTGTCACCTTCAAGCCCGGCACACTGATTTAGAACCAGTCTTTGTCAACCTTCAGCACCTTGCCGGTTTTCGCATCCACGTCTACTTCCACTTCGCGGCCATCGGCATTGACCACCTCCACTTCCCACTTCCAGCCTTTGGCATAGTCGCGGTCATCCAGCTCCAGTTCGGTTACCACGCCCGGGGCTTCTTTCAGTGCAATCTCACGGGCCTGTTCAGCGCTGATCAAACCAAAAGCTTTAACAATCTCAGTGTCTCGCGTTGCATTTGATCGGTCATCATCGGCATGCGATGCCTTGGGCATTGCCATCAGCGTGGCAGTTAGCAAAATCAAGGCAAGGGCAGACAAAGTTAGGGTAGGGCGACGAATCATGTTGTTTCTCCTGTGTGGGTTCAATGTGTTCCCAGTTTAGGAAAGCAAGATGAATTGAAGCTGAAAAAACAGACCGGGATTGTCCTATCGAATTTGTGTTCGCAACAGTGCCTGAATTTCGGATATTTTCGGTGGTTTGGCCAACACTGCATCAATGTGCGGTATCACAGTTGTTTGCGCATCCAGTTGTTTGCCCCACCCGGTCAACAAGGTCACAGGGCAATCTTTGTTGATGTTTTTCAGAGCCTCTGCCACTTGGCGACCATCCATGCCAGGCATGCCCAGGTCTGTAATGACTGCGTCAAAGGGCGTGCCGTCATTCATCGCCTTTGAAAAGAGCTCAAGGCCAGCCGATCCTGAGTTCGCAACTTGAACCCGATGCCCACAGGCTGTCAGTCCATCTCGAAGCGCATTCAACACTTTACTGTCGTCATCAATCAGCAAGACATGATAGGTATTCGAGGGCTTGTCTGATGGCTCTTCAAGGGCCACTGCCTGTTTTTGACGACAGGCGGAAGGCAGCAATATTCGGACTGACGTGCCTTGTTGTTCCACGCTGTTAATTTCGATGGAACCATGCATGCGCTTCACGATGCCGTACACCATGGCCAATCCCAAGCCGGTACCACGCTCGCCTTTGGTGGTGTAGAAAGGTTCCAGGCATCGTCGCCGAGTTTCCTCGCTCATCCCCATGCCTGTGTCTCGAATTTCAATCACAATCTGGTCATGATCATTTTTCTTTTCAAGTCGAGTTGCCAGCGTAATTGTTCCACCGTTTGGCATGGCATCCACGGCATTAAAAATCAGATTGATCAGCGCCTCTCGCAATTCAGATTCGGCTGCATCAATTTCCGGAACGTTGCTGTCATGCTCCACGTTAAAGTCAATCGATATCCCGTTACGCAGTGGGATGTCGTGCCATCTTGCTCTGGTCAATTCCATCGCTTGCTCGCACACCGTCACCAAATTGACGCGAGTCAGTTCAGTGCCTTCCTCTCGTCGTCTTGAAAACTGTCCCATCCGGTCTACGGTTCTTGCCACGTCATCAATCGCCAATTGAATCGTTTTCAATTGCTTGATGCCGCGTTCACTCAAATTGGTTTCCGATCCCAGCAAGGCATCTGTGTACAAGGCCACCGGAGAAATCGCATTGTTGATGTCATGTGCAATGCCACCGGCCATTTCTGCCAAGGCCCTTAACCGCTCCTGCTGAAGCACCAACTGTTGGGTTCGTTGCAAATTCTGGTAAGCCTCTTGGAGTTCCTGCAGCAACTCGGTTTGTGCAAGGGCCAATGCAACATGCTCTGCAAGTTGTCTCAAGAAATCCAGTTCGTCATCAGAAAACGAGTTCAAGCCTTTTCGGGCTGTGGTGATAATACCCAGTACTTTTTTGTCTTTCATCAAAGGGGCAATCACCATGCTGTCGAGTCCAGCCAACTCATGCATGCCTTCACCTGTCAGACACATGCTTCCGCCCAAGTCGGGCTGATAAACAAATTCGCCTTGAAGCGCACGGTCCAGGTGCACCCCTCTGGCTGGAATGCTTTCATGCAGGAAAAATCCGATCTTGTTGGCTTGTTCTTCGGTGGCTTGGCCAAATGACCTGAATGAAATGGTTTGGTCTTGCTCTGCATAGGATGCAGTCAAGCAAAAGTCAGCAGGCAGCTCCACTTCAATGCTGTTGGTCACGACTTGGTAAATACTGTCCAGGTCATGCCGATTGCCGATCGCGCGGGTGATTTCGTTGAGCAGATTCATGCGCGCCAATTGCGCAGTGCTGCGGCGTTCAGATTGACGGATGTAGGTCATCTCGGTCATGCCACCGATCATTCGAATGCCAGTGCCATGTTCATCCCGAATGATGTAGCCTCTGTCGAGGACATCCAGCCAATGCCCGTCTGCATGTGCGAAGCGATATTCCTCCTGCCAATTCTCAACGTCCGAATTGATCGCTGCAAATATACTTTTGACTGCGCGCTCACGGTCATCGGGGTGTATGCGGTTAATCCACGAGTCGTTGTTGGGTTCTATCTTGTTGCGATCAAATCCAAACAGTTTTTCAAATCCTTCATTCCACCAAATTTCATCTGAAACAATGTTCCAGTCCCAAATGCAATCGCGTGATGCGCTGGCGAGCAAACGGAATCGTTCAGACCCCTCCTTCAAAGCGGCTTCAGCCTGTTTTCTCTCGGTGATGTCACGTTCAATTGCCACCCAATGGGTGTACCAGCCCGTCTCATCTGCCACAGGAACGATTTCAAGTTCCAGCCAGAACATTTCGCCACTCTTGGTGTAGTTGATCAGCTCTTCACGAACTGGCTTCCAGTCCTTTAAAGCATTGCGAATTCGGTCCAAGGCATCGCGTTGAGTTCGCTCGCCTTGCAAAATCCGGGGTGTTTTTCCAATCGCCTCTTCCCGTGAGTAACCAGTACGTCTGACGAAAGCTTCATTGACATAGAGTATTTTTGGACCATCTCCATCAACAGGTTCGGCCTCGGTGATCAGCACGATGTCGTTCAGCCGTTCTACGCAGGTCTCCAGCAACTTCAATCGCTCCGCATTTCGGACTCGCTCTTCTGCAAACAACAGGTTCTCAAAGGCAAAAGACAAATTCTTGGCCACGGTTTTCAGCAACTGGCGCACTTCATTGGTGAAAAAGTGAATACCCGCACCAAACAACACCAGGCTGGCGCGCAGTTTGCCCTGCGCATGAATGGGCAGTATGGCGAAGGACTCCAGGCCTTCTTCAATGGCTTGTTTGTGCCACATTTTGGCCTGAGGTTCTTCAGCCACGTTTTGGCAAATATGTATTTTCCCTGCACGCAGGCGATCGACCAGTTCATGATCGCGTGGCAGGGAGGTGGTCTTCATGATTTGTGACACAAACTCTTGCTGAGAACCATCGGCGGCTGTGACTTTCAGATCGCTCAAGTCTTTGCCAAATTGGCAAACCCAAGCCAGTGGCAGCCCACCCAACGAACAGAATACGCTGCACACTTCCTGCAGCAGTTTCTCCGGTTTGTCCAAGGTGGTTGTGATGTCGTTCACGCGTTGCTGCGCTTCCAGCAGGCGGTTCATGTGCATCAAGGTCAGTACTGCCAACTTGGAATCGGTGATGTCCTGAAATGCGCCTTGCACCCGGACAATCTCGCCTTTCTCGTTGCGTACAGCTTCGCCCACCACGCGAGCCCATATTCGCCGGCCATTGTTGGAGCGCATTTCAGGCTCCAGCTCAAATGCGAGCCCCTCGGTTGAACAGCGTGCCAGCGCAGCCTCCACTATTTTCTTCCACTTGCCGTGGTAATGGCGCAGGGCATCGTCATAACTGTGGGGCAGTTGGCCTTTGGGAATCTCGAGAATGTCGAATATTTCCTCTGACCGGTAAAGTCTGGGGACCGGACCGAGTTCAATCGCCCAGGCACCCAGTTTGGCAAGGCGTCCGCCAATGCGTTGCAAGGCTTCGTTGCGCTTAAGTTTGTCCTCTGCTCGGCGACGTTCCGTCACATCGCGTTGAATGGAGGCAAAATAGGGCACCTCGCCGTTTGAACCCAGCACCGGCACAATGTCCATTTCAAGCCAGTGGGGTTTGCCGCTTTTGCCGTAATTAATCAGTTCAACGTGTACCGATTCCTTCTTCACAAGGGCGGCCCGAACCTTTTGCAGTTCGGTTTTCTCAGTTTCGGGCCCCTGCAACAAACGTGGGCTTTTCCCAAGCACCTCTTCCCGGTGGTAACCCGTTACTTTTTCGAACGCTGAGTTCACATACACAATCCGTGGACCCGGCGCATCAATCGGCGAGGCCTCTGTAATCATCACAATATCGTTGAGCCGTTCTATGCAAGCACTCAACAATTCGGAGCGTTGTGGGTCAACCTTCTCGTCAGTTGCAATGGCCACATCCAGCTTTGGTCGCTCCGTGTCCGCTGTGGTCGCGGGTGGGCTCACACTGCTGCGGTGGAGGGGCAAGGTCAGAGTGAATACAGCCCCCTTGTCGGGAGCTGATTCCGCCTTGATGTGACCTGCGTGCCTCTCGATCACGCGTTTCACGTTGGCGAGCCCCATGCCATGACCTTCAAAGTCGTGGGCATTGTGCAGTCGGTGAAAGGGTTTGAAAAGTCCATCTGCCCGGTCTGGATCAAAGCCAGCGCCGTTGTCGATCACCTTGATTTCCACCACATCATTCAAAACGTTGGCTTCAACCGAGATTGTTGGCAGTTCGCGAATCTGGCTGAATTTCAGGGCGTTTGAAAACAAGTTGACGAAAACCTGTTCCAACAGGGACTCGTCACCTTCAATGTCGGGCAGCTTGGCGATGCTCCAGTCGGCCTGCCGCAAACCTTCGCTTGATTCAACCGATGCCCGCGCTTTTTCGACCACCTCATTTAACACCACCTGGTTGAATTTCAATTCGCCCGAGCCAAGTCGTGCAAAGGCCAGCAAATCAGACACCAGTTGACCGCCGCGCGCGCTGGCTTCATTGATGCGCAGCAGGTAGCGCTGCTCCTGTTCGTCCAGTTTGCTGTGCGCCCGGCGCGTCAGGCTGCCGGCAAATCCCTGAATGATGTGACAAAGCGAATTCAGGTCGTGGGCGACCCGACCTGCGAAATGGTCCAGTTCATGGTTCATTTCCCGCAAGCGGGAATTGCTGCTGGAAAGATCTCGAATCAGCTGCGTGTTTTGCAGCTTGAGTTTGCGCACTTCAATGGCCCGGTTGACTACCGGCATCAACTCGCTGACCTTGAACGGTTTCAGAATGTAGTCCAGCACCCCCTGCTTCATGGCATCCACTGCAGTTTTTATACTGCCATGGCCAGTCATCAAGACCACACTTAAATCGGGGTCAAGTTGGCGCGCACGTTGTACCAGTTCAATGCCGTCCATGCCTGGAAGTCGCAGGTCGGTGAGCAGCACATCAAAGCTTTGGCTTTTCAGACACTCCAGGGCGCTGACTGGTTCAGAAAATCCTTCGACATCAAATCCCGCATCCTGCAGCAGTGAGCACAGTGCTTCAAGTTGGGGTTTCTCATCATCCACGACGATTAATCGGAACTGCTCGAGCATCTAAAACTCCGGTCGTCGGCTAGGTTTAGCAGATTCGCTGATTACAATGTCTCACAATTACTGGATTTCCTTGAATGAATCAATACCCCCTTTTGAGAAACGCTTCATTGGCGTTTCCATTCGTCCTGATCTGGACCAGCGCATTTCCCGCTGCAAAAATTGGTTTGATCGACAGCCCGCCACTGTTGTTTTTAACCTTGCGTTTTCTTGTGGCTGGTGCCTTGATGTTGGCCTGGGCGCACTGGCGTGGAACACTGCGCAAATTAACCCTTCAAGAGTTGTGCGTGTTGAGCGCATTGGGGTTGTTGAATCATGCCCTTTATTTGGGTTTGAGCTGGACCGGCATGGGCAGCCTGTCCTCAGGCTTGTCCACCATTCTTATTAGTGCAAACCCTATCGTGGTCGCCGTGCTGTCTTCTTTTTTGTTGCGCGAACCCCTCACTCGCCAAAAGGTACTTGGACTGGCATTGGGCTTCCTTGGGGTGGCCTTTATTGTTCGTAACCGCATTGGTTCCAGCACAGACACCCTGGAAGGTTTCCTGCTGGTGTTGGCTGCTTTGTTGACCTTGGCGTTTGGTACGGTGCTGTACAAAAAATGGCCAGTGCGCACCGATATTGTGACCGGAACCGGTTTTCAGATCATTCTCAGTGGTCTCTTGCTACTGCCTGTGGCCTTGCTCATGGAAGACTGGTCGGCGATGCATTGGACGCCATCATTTGCGGGAGCTTTTGCCTGGCTGGTGTTAGTGGTGTCGATCGCTGGTTATCAACTCTGGTTCAACCTGCTGGAGCGCGGCAGCGCCAGTGCTGCAAGCGTGTGGTTTTTTCTGACCCCGCCCTTGGGATTGCTGGCTGGAGCCTGGTTGCTGGATGAGCCACTGAACTGGGTTGATTTTATTGGCATTGTTCCTGTTGTACTAGGCATTGTCCTGGTGACCCGGGCGCGTTAGAACAACCCTAAAAAAAGGCGAACCGCGCGGGCTCGCCAAAACAGCAATTACAGGTCGGAGATGACGATGGGCTTGCTGAGCGCCCGTCAGGGGAAAATGGGATCAGGAGTTAGGCAGTAATACGCTGTCCACCACATGAATCACGCCATTGGATTGGGTGACGTTTGCAATGGTGACCTCAGCCGTACCGCCTTTTTCGTCAACCAGCACTACCTTGTCACCTTGGAGCTTGGCGCCCAGCGAGGCACCCGATGCTGTTTTCAAGGTGGCCATGCCACCAGCCTGAACAATTTTGTTGCTCAAATCGGCAGCCGTAATTTTGCCGGGCACCACGTGATAGGTCAGCACGTCTTGCAGGGCAGATTTGTTCTCGGGTTTCAGAAGGGTGTCGACCGTACCGCTTGGCAGTTGGGCAAATGCGTCATTTGTTGGCGCAAATACTGTGAATGGGCCCTTGCCTTTCAAGGTATCCACCAAACCAGCCGCTTGAACAGCAGTCACCAAAGTGGTGTGATCTTTTGAATTGACGGCATTGTCGACGATGTCTTTGCTGGGCAGCATGGGCGCACCACCCACCATGATTTCGGCTTGGGCAGGCAGGCTAAAAGCGGCTGCTGAAAGTGCAATTGAACCAATCAGGCTTGCTGTCGTGAGTTTTGATTTCAACATGTTTACTACCTCCAGTTGGAATTTCAAGCTACAAGATTTTCCACACGTCCCGGCTGTTGAACCGAAATCGTTAACTGTTCGAGGCAGTTATGCCGGCGAAGTTCAGCCTCCCTGGGTTAAGTTTTGTTAAGGTCTGTAAGTGGATGTCACTGAGTTTGAACCCGCCCAATCACGGTGACTTGGCCGTCCGGATTGAACTTGAATAAAACTACTTCACCTGAATCAGGATAAATACCGGTCAGGGCCGTGGTGTTGACCTGATGGGTAACATACAGAACCTTGTCGGTGGGTTTAAGCGTGGCAAGGTGTTTTTTCAAAGCGCTGGTTTGCTCAGCACTGTTGCCCCGCCCTTGGAAGAATGAATTTAAGGCAGGTAACGCATTGACAGTGCCCAAATTCAATTCCTCTGCGGTGTGCAAACAGCGGCACCATTGGCTTGAATAAATGGCGGTTGGCGTGATTCCCTGACTTCGAATGGTTTCACCCAATTTCCTGGCTTCTTCTCGCCCTGATGCACTCAGGTTGCGCTGTGTATTGCAGTCGCCTAGGGTGAACCCTTCCGGGTCGCCAAAGCCTGGCGCACTGGCGTGGCGCATGATTGCATGAACCCCCGGCTGTTTCCAGAGGTTCCAGACATTGGGTTCGGTGTACCCCGCCGTTGAAATCAGCGTAAGCGAGAAAAGAACAAGAAACTGAGCAATTCGGTGCTGCATGAATTCACCCTCTGGGTTTGACACTGAGGGGCTGTTTGCTTGGCCCACAAAACAAAAAAGCCAGTTTACACTGGCTTTTCTGCAATTTACTACCGGGTTTTATCAGGCAGCGTTGGTTTTGGCACGTGCCATTTCTTCAAGCCGTTGACGTTTAGCTTTTGATCGCAGGTTCAGCAATTCAACCAGCAGCGAGAAGCCCATTGCGCTGTACAGGTAAGCCTTGGGCACGTGTTGGCCAAAACTTTCCGCGATCAGCAACATACCGACCATCATCAAGAAGGCCAGTGCCAATACTTTCACAGAGGTGTGCGCCTCAACAAACTCGCCAATTGATTTGGCAAACAGCATCATCACACCCACCGCCACCATCACGGCAGCAATCATCACCTCGATGTCGTCAGCCATGCCCACAGCAGTAATCACGGAATCCAAGCTGAACACGATATCCAAAATACCGATCTGAATGATGGAGTACCAAAACAGCTTGGCACCGGTTTTCTGAATAGCGGCACCTGCTTCCAGTTCTTCTTCAACCTGGTGTGGTGCTTCCACTTCGAGGTAAATTTCCTTTGAGGCCTTCCACAACAGGAACAAACCCCCGAAGAACAGTACCAAGTCTCGCCCAGTGATCGCTTTGCCAGCCACTTCAAACAAGGGTTCGGTCAAACCAATAATCCAGGACAGCGAAAACAGCAGGCCCACTCGGGTCGCCATTGCGAACATCAAACCGAACTGGCGCACGCGGTCGCGAATGTCTGCGGGCAGTTTCGACACCAGCACTGTAATGAACACAATGTTGTCGATACCCAGCACGATTTCCAAGGCCGTCAAAATCGCAAAAGCGATCCAAACGTTTGGATCCATTAGTAATTCCATAAAACACCCCGTTTTTTAGTCAAATTCAACAGCCCGCTATTTTGCACCACATTTCGCATGGTGGGTGATCATTTCGTATTCTGACTACTTATTGCCAAGCGATTTAACAACAGATTGAACTGAATCGGTTTTGCAAAATGATAATCAAACCCCGCGGCCACCGCCTGCTCAATATCACTGTCGAACGCATAGCCTGTCAATGCGGCAATTTCGCATTGCTGGTTGGGCCCTGTTGTGGATCGGATTTTCTCCACCACCTCATAACCTGAAAGTTTGGGCATGTCGATATCGAGCAAAATGAAGTCATAGGGTTCAGTCATCGCCTTGTTCAGGGCCTCTTTGCCGTCTCTGGCCACGTCCACCAGGTGGGCATCTTTCTGCAGGAAAGTCTGGATCAGCCTGATGTTCAGTGGTGTGTCGTCGGCCACAAGTACGCGCAGTGGCTTCAGGGGCAGGATTCGCTCCTGGCTTTGGCTGTCTAGCTGATGCTCGCGTTTGAGCGAGACCGAGAACATCACCTGTGTGCCTTGGCCCGGCTCTGACTCCAACTGAATTTCCCCACCCATGGCGTTGACCAGGCTTTTTACGATTGACAAGCCAAGCCCAGTGCCGCCAAACCGGTTTTCCCGGTCCGTGTGTACCTGAGAAAACGGCTTGAACAACAGTGATTGTTTGTCCTTTGGAATGCCAAGGCCAGTGTCACTGACTTCGAAAGTGATGAGGTCTTCATTCGAGCTAATCGGAGTGTTGCTTACAGTTAGGCTTACTTTGCCGTGAGAAGTAAACTTGATGGCATTAGATAAAAGATTTTGAAGTATTTGCCGCAGGCGACCCATATCACCTGAGTAAATTTGGTGCTCACCCAGCTTGTTGTTCAGCTCAAATTTCACTCCCTTGGATTCGCAGGTCAGGCGCGGCAATTCAGTGCTGCCTTTGAGCAGTTGCTCCATCAGGAATGGTGAGTCAACCAGCTTGACCATGCCCGACTCCAGTTTCGAGAAGTCAAGAATGTCGTTGAGGATTGCCGACAGCGTTTCAGATGACTGCACCAGATAACCTGCCTGCTCTTTCAGGTCACCGGGCGGTAAATCCATCTCCAGCAAACGTGCAAAACCCATGATGCCATTCAAAGGCGTGCGAATTTCATGGCTCATGGTGGCCAGAAAGCGGCTTTTTTCCGCGTTGGAGTCTTTCTCGGCCTTGGCTGCAATGGCTGTTTCACGAAGCCTGCTCTCCAGCTCAAGCTGAACCGTGCGGTCCAGGTGGGTACCTACCACCCGGGTCGGTTTACCGTCTTCGTCGCGCACAATCAGGGCCTTGGCCAAAATATGTACCCAATGGCCGCTTTTGTGCGCCATACAGAATTCGGCTTCATAGGAGTCTTTTTCGGGGTTGTCCAACGCGTCGGCCAGCGCCTTTTTCGCCACCTCGAGGTCATCGGGTGCGGTCAAGCGTTCCCAGGTGCCGAAATCATTGCTTAACTCATGGTCTTCATAGCCCAGCAAGCGTTTCCAGCTGGGTGAAAAATAAACCTTGTTCGTTCCCACTTGCCAATCCCATAGTCCATCGTGTGAACCCTCCATGGCCAACTTGAAACGCTCTTCGCTTTCGGCAAGGTTGTCTCTGATGAGTCGCTCTTCAGTCACATCCTTGCACATCAAAATAATGCCGCCACGGTGCCCATCGGGTTTCAGCCATGGCTCTATGGCCCAATCCAGCCAAATGGTATGCCCGTCAGGGCTGGTCCACGGGTCGGATGTTGCGGACAGGCTTTCACCTGCAAGCCCCGCCCTGTGGGCCTGTCGCCAACGTTCATGCAGATTGGGAACCACATCGTAATGGTTCTTGCCGACCAGGCTGCCTTTGTGGCCACTTGCAAAGGTTTGCACCCAGCGCGAGGAGGCCGCCACATAGTTCATTTCTGTGTCAAACATGGCAATTGGAACCGGCGCTTGAACAATCAGCGCCTCAACTACCCAATAGCTTTCCTTGGCGGATTTCAGGGCTTTTTCAAGTGACAAGCTTTTTTCGGTCAATCCTCGGGTCAAATCAAGAATGTCTCTGGAAATAGGCTGAAGTTCGGTGGGCAATTCCGCCATGGACGTCTCGAGGGCCTTGGGGTCGTTTTTGCGGACCAGGTCGAGATAAGCGCTGGCTTTGGCAGACAAACTGCGCCCCAGCGTGAGCACCAGCAGCAGAGTCGCCACTGTTCCGATGATCAATGCCATGATCGCACCAATCAAGGCTCTGGAAATGGGGGATGCCACCGTTTCCAGCGGAGTCACCGTGGCGGAAATCCACCCCAAACTGATGGTCTCTGCGCTGTTGTTGGGCGAAAAAGCGACCAGGTAGTCTTTCCCGTCACTCAAGGTTTCTATCGACCAGTTGTTTTCCCCGGCCACTGCTCTTTGAAAGCCGGCCATTGCAGTCCATGCCGTGCTGTCCTGAAAGTCAGCCAGATCAAGCCGATTCCCCATTCTTAAACTACCGTCTTTGGCCAGAATTACGGTAGGTGCGGATGGGTTAATGGTGTTGAATACGTCTTTCTCGATTTCTGCAATGAAATACTTCCAGTCCAGGTGAATGCCGATCACCCCAATAATTTCGTCTGCCCTGTTTTTCAGCGGGGTGGTGAAATCAATAAACTGGTACTTTTCTTCAGCCCGAGAAGGTAACAAGGCCGCAAGCAAAGCCGCCTCATGCACGTCCATAATCGCCGGTGCTATCAAACCTTGTTTGAACCACGGGCGCGCAGCTACGCTTTTTCCAACCAACAAATCGTCCAGTGCAGCCAGTACGGTGCCGTCCGGTGCCGCTACACCAATCCACAAATAGCCCGGGGTGTGGTCGCGCATGATCTGCAAAAGCTTGGTTTGTTCTTCGGCACTGAAATTTCCAAATGACTGCTCAATGCGACTGGTGTAGACCAGGTCACGCAAGTGCTCTTTCAAATGACGGTCAACCGACTGCGCGATTTGCTCGGTTTGCGCCAAGGCATTCACACCCGCTTGGTTGATGGTGTTGTTGCGCAAAATCCAGTGCGCGGTAATGGCCACAGGAATAGACAGTAAAAACAGCGCAATCAGACTGCCTACGATCAAGCGGGTTGTGAAGCTTGAGCGAATATTGAAATTAAGCATGAAGCGGAATTTGGGGAAATTGCGGATGAATCACTGTAACTCAGGCTGAGGCAACCCTCAATCGTTAAAGAGGCATGATTTGTCTGGTTTTTCAGGGTATTGAATCAATCTCAGATGGATTGTGTTTGCTGCCCGGGAGTTAACAATTCAAAGGTAGTATTGCGAACAATGTTTCATCACGACTGGAATCATCAGAATTGGATTCAACTGATCTATTAACCCGGGCTGTCGGCGTCCTGGCGTTTGGTCTCAGTATTGCCGGGTTCTGCGTCATATCAGAGCGCGGTACCAAGCTCTTGTTTGCGTTGTCGTCAATGGCTTGGGGCCTTCAGTATTATCTGTTGGGCGTGCACACCGGCTTTTTGATCATGCTTCTCACAGGGGTGCGGCAAGCGGTCACCATCTATTCCAACGTCATGGGCCGGCGTTTGCGTTTGATGCTGGTCTTGGGTTTTGGTAGTGTGGCCATCGCGATTGCGGTACTGACGTGGCAAGGTTGGCTGGCCAGTTCTCTGCCGCTGTTTGCTACCTTGTTGGGAACATGGGCCTTGTTCATGATGGGCAACGTTGGCATGCGCAAAGCCACATTGGTCACCAACGCCCTGTGGGCGGTGCATGGTTATCTGTTTGATTCCTGGGAACTGTGCTTGACCATGATCGTGATCACTGTGGCCAACCTGTATGGTTTGTATCGGTTGCGTGGGGCTACGGTGGTACCGTGAAATTGAGAAAAGACTTGAAATCAGGATTCTAGGCAAGCTCAGTGTGCCGCGTGCTCTTGCCTAAGCAATGCTTCTGATCCGGCTTGATGCTTCTGGCTTGGGGCATGCGAAACGCTTTGGCGTCTTCGCATCGACTCCTTACGGAGTCGCCCCGCGCTGCGAATCCGCCGGGAAGCCTTGCAAAGCCGGCCAGACCACACAACACACTGAACTTGCCTCTAATGTGATTCGCCCCGTTTCCCTGCATTTCCCTGCTAAAATGCAGCCTGTTTTCAAACCCTTGCATCATATAGAGGCCCCGCGATGAACACGCGCCCCGCTTCTTCGCCTGCCGAGCACAACAGTCTTGTTGTCAACGGCGCTGCAGTCGAAGCCCAACTCCGTGAACTCCTTCAAAAACGCATCCTGATTCTCGACGGTGCAACCGGCACCATGATTCAGCAGTACAAGCTTACGGAAGCCCAATACCGGGGCGAGCGTTTCGCTGATTTTCACCGCGACATCAAGGGCAACAACGAATTGTTGGTGCTCACCCAGCCCGCCATCATGACCGAGATTCATGAGAAGTACCTGGCCGCTGGAGCTGACATTCTGGAAACCAACACCTTCGGTGCCACCACCGTGGCGCAGGCCGACTACGAGATGGAACACCTCGTGGACGAAATGAACCGCGAAGCGGCCCGCCTGTGCAAGGAAGCCTGCATCAAATACTCCACGCCCGACAAACCCCGGTTTGCCGCAGGCGCATTGGGCCCCACGCCCAAAACCGCTTCCATCAGCCCCGATGTGAACGACCCTGGTGCGCGCAACATCACGTTCGACGAACTGGTGGCTACTTACTACCAGCAAACCAAAGGGTTGGTTGAGGGCGGTGTTGACCTGTTGCTGGTTGAAACCATTTTCGACACGCTGAATGCCAAAGCCGCGCTGTTCGCGATTGACCAGTATTTCGAAGATTCGGGCAACAAATTGCCCATCATGATTTCCGGCACAGTCACCGATGCCTCGGGCCGCGTGTTGTCAGGCCAAACAGTTGAGGCCTTCTGGAACTCCGTGCGCCATGCCAAACCGATTACCATCGGCTTGAACTGTGCGCTGGGTGCTTCGCTGATGCGCCCTTATGTGGCTGAACTTTCCAAGATTTGCGACGTGCCCATTTGCGTGTATCCCAACGCCGGTTTGCCCAACCCGATGAGCGACACGGGTTTTGATGAAACACCCGAAATCACCTCCAGCCTGGTGAAGGAATTTGCGCAAGCAGGCTTTTTGAATGTGGCTGGCGGATGCTGCGGCACCACGCCCGATCACATCGCAGCCATTGCCAAGGCACTGGAAAATCAGAAGCCACGCGCCATTCCCACTGTGGAACCCAAGTGTCGTCTGTCCGGCCTTGAGCCGCTGAACATCGACGACAACAGCCTGTTCATCAACGTGGGTGAGCGAACCAACGTCACCGGCTCCAAGGCTTTTGCCCGAATGATTTTGAACGAGCAATACGACGAGGCGCTCAGCGTGGCCCGCCAGCAGGTTGAAAACGGCGCGCAAATCGTGGATGTGAACATGGACGAAGCCATGCTCGACTCCAAAGCGGCCATGGTGAAGTTCCTGAACCTCATGGCGTCCGAGCCCGATATTTCACGCGTACCAGTCATGATCGACTCCTCGAAATGGGATGTGATCGAAGCCGGCTTGAAATGCGTGCAAGGCAAGGCGGTGGTCAACTCCATTTCCATGAAAGAAGGCGTGGACGAATTCAAGCGCCAGGCCAAACTGTGCAAACGCTATGGTGCAGCGGTCATCGTGATGGCCTTTGATGAAAAAGGTCAGGCCGACACCTACGCCCGCAAAATTGAGATTTGCGAGCGTGCTTACAATATTCTCGTGAACGAAGTCGGCTTCCCAGCCGAAGACATCATCTTCGACCCGAACATCTTCGCCATTGCAACCGGCATTGAAGAGCACGACAACTACGGCAACGACTTCATCGAAGCCACCGGCTGGATCAAGAAAAACCTGCCGCATGCCAAAATTTCCGGCGGTGTCTCTAACGTGTCATTCAGCTTCCGCGGCAATGAACCTGCCCGCGAAGCCATTCACACGGTGTTCCTGTACCACGCCATCAAAAACGGCATGACCATGGGCATTGTGAACGCTGGCATGATGGGCGTCTACGATGAACTGGAACCCGAACTGAAAGCCCGCGTAGAAGACATTGTGCTGAATCGTCAGCCCAATCTTCCGGCCAACGACCCTGACTTCGGTAAAACCGCCACCGAGCGAATGATCGAATTCGCGGCTACTTTGAAAGCCGGTGGCAAGAAACTGGAAGAAAACCTGGAGTGGCGCAATCAACCTGTCGAGAAACGGCTGGCTCACGCTTTGGTGCATGGCATCACCAACTTCATTGTTGAAGACACGGAAGAATGTCGCGCTGAAATTGCGGCCAAAGGTGGTCGCCCCATCAATGTGATTGAAGGCCCGTTGATGGACGGCATGAACGTGGTCGGTGACTTGTTTGGTGCAGGCAAAATGTTCCTGCCGCAAGTTGTAAAAAGCGCCCGTGTCATGAAGCAGGCTGTAGCTCATCTCATTCCCTACATCGAGGAAGAGAAAAAGCAACTGATCGCTGCGGGTGGTGATGCCAAGGCCAAGGGCAAAATTTTGATTGCCACCGTGAAAGGCGATGTGCACGACATCGGCAAAAACATCGTGACTGTTGTTCTTCAGTGCAACAACTTTGAAGTCGAAAACATGGGCGTGATGGTGCCCGCTGAGCAAATTCTTGCGAAAGCCAAAGAGATCAATGCCGACATCATTGGTTTGTCCGGCCTGATTACGCCATCGCTTGAAGAAATGGCTTATGTGGCCTCTGAGATGCAACGCGACCCCTATTTCCGTGATCGTGGCATTCCCTTGCTTATCGGTGGCGCCACCACCAGCCGCGTGCATACCGCGGTGAAAATTGCACCGCATTACGATGGACCCACCGTCTACGTCTCAGATGCCAGCCGATCTGTGGGAGTGGCCTCCAGCTTGTTGTCAGACGAACAAGCCGACCAGTTCAAGGCCGACTTGCAAGCCGAGTACGAGCGAGTGCGTGAGCAGCACGCCAATAAGAAAGCGCAACCACTCATCAGTATTGAGGTTGCGCGCGCCAACAAACAAAAAATCGACTGGGCCAATTACACACCGCCAAAGCCAAAGTTCATCGGCAAGCGTTACTTCAAGAATTACGACTTGGCCGATATTGCCCAGTACATCGACTGGACGCCTTTCTTCCAAACCTGGGACTTGCACGGAGGTTACCCCCGCGTGTTGCAAGACGAGGTAGTGGGTGAAGCAGCCCGCAAGGTGTTTGAAGATGGCCAAGCGATGCTGAAAAAATGCATTGAAGGCCGCTGGTTGCAAGCCAATGCGGCGGTGGCGTTTTACCCGGCCAATACGGTGGGCGACGACCACATTGAGGTGTACGCCGATGAAAGCCGAAGCCAGCTATTATTCACCTACAGCCCCTTACGGCAGCAGGGTGAAAAGCGCGAAGGTATTCCGAACAAATCACTGGCTGACTTTATTGCACCCAAAGGTCATGGCGATGACTACATTGGCATGTTCGCCGTCACAGCGGGTTTGGGCGTCGAAAAGAAAGAAAAGGAATTTCAGGCGGCACACGACGATTACAGCAGCATCATGTTCAAAGCGATTGCCGACCGCATGGCCGAGGCCTTTGCTGAGTGCCTGCACCAGCGGGTTCGCAAAGACCTCTGGGGCTATGTGGCCAATGAAACTTTGAGCAACGAAGAACTTATCGCCGAAAAATACCAAGGCATTCGCCCTGCCCCCGGATACCCGGCATGCCCGGAACACACCATCAAGCGCAATATGTTTGACGTCATGCAATGCGAAGAAATCGGCATGACCTTGACCGAGAGCCTGGCGATGAACCCGGCGGCCAGCGTTTCAGGTTTTTATTTCGCCAACCCCGAGAGTGACTACTTCAATGTGGGTACGATCGGACAAGACCAATTCAACGCGTTGTCAGAATACTCTGGCAGGTCATTGGATGATTTACGGCGAGCCCTGTCGACAGTCTTGTCACTTTAAACCGCCAACTTTTGGTCAAACCTCATTGGGTTGGTTTTTTATTGAACTTTGAGGTTCTGGCCTGCCACCAAGAAGACAGTAGAACACTGTCCTTTTTTGGTGGCGCACATGTTAGAGATACTGAATCGCTTTGCACGGCTGGCATCTGCCCGCTCAGAGGTGGTGGGCGCTTCCCTCATTATCTTGATGGTTGCCATGATGGTCATTCCACTGTCACCCATCGCGCTGGACGTACTTCTGGCACTCAATATTTCCTCATCGATTGTATTGGTCATTAGTGCAGTCTTGATCCAAACACCGCTGGCCTTCTCGTCGTTTCCAGCGATTCTGCTGATGACAACGCTGTTTCGGTTGTCCCTCACCATCTCCACCACTCGGCAAATCCTTCTTGAGGCCGAGGCCGGCACGATCATTCAAACGTTCGGCGAGTTTGTGGTGGGCGGCAATGTTGCAGTGGGCCTCACGATTTTCCTGATTATCCTGATTGTCAATTTTCTGGTGATCACAAAGGGCTCCGAGCGCGTGGCTGAAGTGGCCGCGCGTTTCTCTCTGGACGGCATGCCAGGCAAGCAAATGTCAATCGACAGTGATCTTCGTGCAGGCCTCATTACACAGGCCATTGCGAAACAAAGGCGTGCCGATCTCGAGAAAGAGTCTCAGTTGTTTGGCGCCATGGATGGTGCGATCAAGTTTGTAAAAAATGATGCGATCGCAAGCCTTGTCATTACAGTGGTGAACTTACTGGGCGGACTGACTGTGGGCATGCTGCAAAAGGGCATGGACTTCGGCACCGCAGCTTCCATTTACACCATTCTGACTGTGGGCGATGGTTTGGTCAGTGTCATTCCGTCACTGTTGGTCTCGATCGCTGCTGGCCTTATTGTGACGCGAGTAACCAAAGGCGAAGCCGATGGCGCCAATGCAGCACAAGACATGTTCAGGGATCTGTTTGGCAACTCAAACGCCCTGCAGATCAGTGGCATTTTTTGTATCTTGTTTGCGTTTGTACCTGGAATGCCATCCTCGGTATTCGTGTTGACCGGCGGCGGTCTATTGGTTGCATGGCTTTTTGCATCCCGAAAGGCTGATCCTTCCGAGCAGGGCAAAACAGCGCAACAGTTTGAGCGGTTGCTGCAGCAGGATCCGACCGGCAAATCGCTTCAGGATGTTGTACACACGGAAACTTTTCCTGCCTTGCAGGTTCGTCTCCCGCCCGATCTTGAACCCACTACAGCGAATTTGGTTCAGAACATCTGTCGTGCAGCTCGCAACCGTCTGGTTGATCACTTGGGTATTATGTTGCCGCTTTTTGAATTCGCTCAGCATGACAAGCCGTTTGTCGAGCTGCATGTTTATGGCGTTCCGGCAATGACCATTTCAATGTCTGACAAACGGCTCGCCATTCAACACAGTATGGAAGAGATCAAGACCGCAGGCGTGGAAGATGTTTGTCGTGAAATGAATAGAATCACGGGACACATTGAGTTTTTGTGCGAACCAGTCTACAAGCCGCAATTGGACCAGGCTGGGCTCACGTATCTGAATTTCGAGAATAGGCTGATGCACAGGGTTCAGGCGATTCTCGTTCAGAAAATCCACCAACTCTTTACCCTCAATGAGTATCAGAAGCATGTCAGCGGTCTTGGTGAGCACTACTCAGAGCAGCTCAAAGAGCTGGACAGGGTGATGCCGATCACCAAGATCGTTGATGTTGTGCAGCGTCTACTGGCCGAGTCCGTGTCGATTAAAAACATGCGATCAATACTGAACTCGTTGATTGAATGGGGGCAGCGTGAGCGTGACGCAATCATTATTGCCGAACAAGTGAGGCGTGGTTTGCACGAGCAAATCTGTCACCAGCATGGTGAAGACCGGCGCATGGATGTCTTCATGCTCAGTACAGAGTTTGAACAGGTTCTTCGAGAGTCAAACCGCAATGATGGCACCAACCTGTACATGGACATTGATGCGAGCGCACTCAATGAAATGATCGATCTGGTCCGCAAACAGTGTGAGGACCACCTTCACAAAGAGCGAGTACCTGCTGTGGTTTGCTCTCTGGATTGCAGGCCTTTTTTTCGGCAACTGATTCAGGACAGTCTGTTTTGCATCCCGGTACTTTCACATCAGGAAATCTCCAGTTCATTTGAGGTTCGAGTGCTGGGAAGTATTGAAATCGAGCTTGATCAAAACTCATCACCAATTCAACGCGGGTACTCACAATGATTTATTTACAGGTTAAGGCCAAATCAGGATTACATGCCGGGGCTGTGTGGCAGTTAAGTGGCGGACAAGTCTCACTGGGGGCAGCCTCCACATCCGATGTATTTCTCTGTGACCCGGAAGTGCCAGACTCATTGATCACATTCAAGCGACTGGGTCGGCGCTTTGAGGTACACAACAAGGATCCTCAGGTCCGTCTGGTTTCATCGGAAAGCAAGAAAGTAGAACAAGCAATATTCCCTTCCCAGCTTGTCTATCTGGATTTCCGCCACATTCAACTGGAAATCCAGGTAATCAATGCGGCGCACAGCATGGTGGCCATGCTTCGTGATCACTCCACGCGTTCCATCCACCATATGGTGCAGCTCATACGGGGAATAGGAGCCAAGGCGCTCGTCGCACTACTATTCATTATCGGCCTGTTGCTTACCACCATGATTCTGTTTTTTGGTACAGCAGGAGTGGCCAAGTCACAGGTCAAACCTGTGGAGAAATCGGATTCCGCTCAAGCACCCAAGCACATGCAAAATAAACCAGCACCTCTACCACTGGATGCACAAATGGCCAAAGTGCTTGCCGATGAGGTTTCAGTTTTTGCAGATCGAATTGCAGTTCAAGGTCTTGAAATCGTGGTCAATAGCAATCAGGTGTCGGTGTCCGGTGAGGTGTCGCGAGTACAGATGTCTCGATTTGAACAGGAGCTGGCGCGTTATGCATCCGATTATGGCGCCATGGTGGATATACGTGCCCAAATGAGTTTGACGCAGGAGCAGCGCCGCGTCGATTCCATCGAAATCGAACAGATTATTCTCGGCAGTCAACCTTTGTTGATATTGCGTGACGGTGCCAGGGTCTACCTCGGTGGTAGCTACAATGGCGTGGAGCTCACCGCCGTGAATTCAGAGAAAGTCGTGTTCAAAGGCGAAACGCAGTATGAGGTGACTCTGTGAGTCGTCTTGATTTGCCAATCCGGGACATCACTGCGGATCCATCTGCTTTGGTGGACCAGTTCAAATCAAGAATTCAACATTTAAGTCCGATTCGCCGACTCGGTTTTGTCTGCGAAATTGTTGTGACCACTGTCAAGGCGAGCTTGCCCGACGTGGTGCTCGGAGAGCTCTGCGAGATTGAATCCACCGAGGGTTCTCCTGTGCTGGGTGAGGTCATCGCATTCAATGAATCACTGGCCACGTTGTCATGCCTGCAATCCGTAGTGGGTGTTTCTCTCGGTGCCAAGGTGACACCTCTGGGAAAACCCCACAGCATCAAAGCCTCGCTGGAGCGTTGTGCCGGCGTGCTTGACGGGATGGGTCGCAATCTGGAGGAGCCGGGTAACCGGCACTTGGGGGTATTGTCCACCGACCCCGATGCACTTGCGGTAATACGATCTGCACCACCTGCAACACAACGACCTCCAATTGATCAGCCTTTGCATACTCAAATCAGATCCATCGACGGCCTACTCACGCTAGGCCTTGGTCAACGCGTGGGCATCTTTGCATCGCCAGGCTGCGGTAAAAGTACTTTGATGGCCCAGATAGTTCGCGGGGCTCGAACTGATGCGGTCGTATTCGGGCTCGTGGGTGAGCGAGGTCGCGAACTGAGAGAATTCATGGAACGCGAGATTGATTCCCAAACCCGGAGTCGCTCCTACTTTGTATGCGCAACCTCCGACAAGTCGCCAGTGGAACGGGTGCGGGCCGCCTTCACCGCCACGTCGATCGCTGAATATCTGCGCGATCAAGGCAAATCGGTTCTGTTGGTGATCGATTCACTCACCCGACTTGCACGTGCCCAGCGCGAAATTGGTCTGATGGCCGGGGAACCCACCACCTCGCAAGGTTTTACGCCCTCGGTCTATTCGGTGATGCCCACGCTGATTGAACGTGCGGGACGGACCAGCAAGGGATGTATTACTGCGCTCTACACGGTGTTGATCGAGGGTGAGCGGATCGAAGACGATCCGATTGCAAGTGAAGCCAAGAGTTTGCTGGATGGTCATATTGTTCTGAGCAATAAACTGGTTGAGAAAGCGCACTTTCCGGCAATAGACCCACTTCGGAGTTTGTCCCGGGTGATGACCCAGGTGGTAGATCAGCGTCACAGTCAGATTGCGAATCTTGCCAGACAAGCCTATTCCCTTTATCAGGAAATCGAACTCCTGGTGCGATTGAACGAGTACAAGGCAGGCACTGATCCCTTGATTGACGAAGCGGTGCGGATTAAGCCTGCACTGGATGCGTGGTGCCAGCAGGGGCGTTTTGAGTTGCATGAACCCGGACAGGCATTTTCCGAGCTCCAGGAAATTGTTGCCCCATTCGAGGATTTGCGGGGGCAGGCGAAATGAATGAACAATTTAAAACTTTGCTGCAGCTAAAGCACATACGAAAACTGCGAACGGATGCTGCACAACGTGTTTTCAAGCAGAGTGTGCTCAAAGTAAATGAGGCCGAAAAGGCGGTTCGGGATGAGTACCTGAATAAATCGAACCTCGAATCCCTTGTTGCGACGGAGCAAAAACAGGCGATGTCCGCATTGAAGGGGCAGTTGGTTGGAATCGATCAGGTGATTGCATTCAACAAACTGAAGTACCGAGACAACAAACGGCTGAGAGATGCGGCCCACGCCATCGACGACGCACTGCAAGATCTGGATGCATCTACTGACAATATGGAGCAAGCCAAGGTGTCTCTGTCGGCTGCAGAGAAACGTTTGATCTGCGTTGATGAAACATTGAAACATGGCGGTTTCTGATGTTGGAATCACTTCAAAGCGAACCCACAATCGCAAGCCCGACGAATGAACCCTTGGCATGGGATCTCACCTTGCTTCGCAAAGTGAGGTACGAACCGACGCAATCGATCGTTTTTGCCAGGCAAGCCGGACGCGTTCAACGCATGTACCCTTTTGAGGTGCCGGATTACACCACGCTGACTCTGCGAAGGGTCGATGGATTTCCATTTAGCGGTTCCGCAGGTGAATTCGTCTGGCTTGATGCACTCTCCGAAAATGGAAGCGAGGTTACGATAGCGGTCGCGATTGCCTACATCCATGAGCGCACGCGCTGTCTGATCACCCCACAAATTCTCGAGTCGTCGATTGCAAGTGTCGTGAACTTTGTTGAAATCATCGAATTGGTGGTTTCCGAAATGTGTACCCTGCTGCGTTTGCAGATTCGGGGTTTGCTTGAGAACCAAGGTGCCCGCTCGATTCACTGCAACAGCTATTTCGCGCTCGATCACAACAAGTACTGCAAGGCACTGATTTTGGCCACGCCCAATGTGCTGAACCTGATTGAGACGGATGTTCAGAACTACTGCTCCCAGTACTGGAGAGATCATCGAGACATGGGACAGCGTATCCGTTTCAAGATTGATGTTTGTATCAACACCGCAAAAAGGTTTTGGGGAGAACACGAATTAAAGCAGCTGGAGGTGGGTGATCTCGTTCGTGTTCAGGAATTCCACTCCGAGCATCAAAACAAGAGACTGCGGGGAACCTTGCGTCTGAGAAGTCGAATCAAACCAAGCCAACGTTATGAGGTATTTCTCGATATGAACGAACAAGACACTCAATTGATGGTGGGAAGTGGGGTGAGCCCGGAGCCCGCCTTTCAGGAACCGGATACCGCAGTGGCACCGCATGAAAAGATTGAGTTGGAGGTGTACGCGGGGAAAACCACCATTCTTTTCAACGACCTTTGTTCGGTACAAGCTGGAACTTTGATCGAGCTGCAAGAACATGCGCTGCCATTTGTCACCTTGTCGGTGATGGGTTCGCCAATTCTGGAAGGGGAGCTGGTTCATTTTCAGGATCAATTGATGATACAGGTCACCAAGCGATTGGGTTGAGCAGGGAATCCATTCCATGGTTCAAGATTTTAATCCGGTAGGTCTGATTGTTACGGTAGCAGCTTTGTCTGTCTTGCCTCTCGTGGCGGTCACAGCGACTTCTTTTCTGAAAATATCCGCTGTGCTGTTGATTTTGCGCAACGCCATCGGTGTTCAACAAGTGCCTTCCAACATGGTGCTTTATGGCATCGCGATGGTCATGAGCCTACTGATCATGGGGCCGGTTCTCAAAGACGCGGGTCAGCGATTTGCTCCGGAGGGTCAGATGCCTGACTCGGGCGTCGAGATTTTGGAGTCGATCAATGCCGCAATTCCGCCATTCAAAACTTTCATGCTGACTCACACCAATCCCGATTATCTCCAAAGTTTTCACGAGACCGCGCAGAAATTCCAAAAGAAGTACAACGCAGCCACGGTGGATAAAACGGATCTCTTTGTGGTGTTGCCAGCATTCGTGGCATCGGAATTGGCTGAAGCTTTTCGAATCGGACTCTATCTGTATTTGCCTTTTGTGATCATTGACCTGGCAGTTTCAGCGGGACTCATGGCGCTTGGAATGATGATGGTGTCGCCGATGTCTTTGACCGTGCCCGCAAAAATCATACTTTTTGTTGCTGTGGAGGGATGGGCCAAAGTGCTTCAGTCCCTTGTGAACTCTTATCTGGTGTAGAGCATGCTCGTTTACTACGTTAATCAGGCGCTTTGGTTGTCCCTGCTTGTTGCTGGGCCTGTGGTGCTGATCACGATGGTGCTTGGGCTTCTGCTGGGTATCTTGCAATCCATTTTCCAGTTGCAGGATCAAGCCTTGCCTTTTGGATTGAAGCTGATTGCGGTTGTTTTCGCCTTGGTGGTTTTGGGTTCATGGAAATCAAATTTGCTGCTGCAATTCACCTTGGCCATCTTTGACATCATCGCCCTGCCTGCAGCTTGGCATGAATGAGATTCTTGCAGCCACCCCAGATCCGGTTCGTCATTTCACTGCGGTGTTGGTCCAGTACTTGCCGCGAGTTCTGGCCTTCATGGTTTTCTTTCCCTTGTTCAACAAAGGTTACAGCAGTCGACTCATTAAATCGGCAGTGGGTGCCAGCCTGGTTCTCTATCCTGTTTTTGCGGTGACAAGCACACAAGGCCATACTGTTAACCCGGCTGCCATGACAGTTCTGGCGGTCATTGCTGAAATTATGCTGGGAAGTATGCTCGGCATGATCGTGGCTATGCCCTATATGGTGTTTCGCACCCTGGGAGCCTTTGTTGATGTTTATCGAGGCGCAACGTTCGCGGCAGCTGTGGCACCTGGTGAGTCCAGCGAAGAGCTCCCTCTTGAAACCATGTTCGGCTATTTATTTGTGGCTTTGATTCTTGCGGGCCCGGGACTTCATGCAATTACTTCGCAGCTGCTTGGCAGCTACCTGGTTTTTCCGCCCGGTAGTCTTGATCTCTTGAGACTCGGCAGTTGGTGGCCTGATCTGCTCAGGCTGTTCGCAAACTTCATCCTGTTTGGCTTCCTGTTGAGTTGTCCTGTGCTGGTTGCCGTATTGGCAGTTGAAATCATTATCGAAATAATTTCCGCATTCGCGCAGCAATTGCAGGTGTACAACTTGCAGTTCGGCATGCGTAGCATTTTTGGTGTTGCCGCCTTGCTGGTTGTCCTGCATTTCGCAGAAGATGAGATATTTCAGGTCTACAGGGAATACAGCACTCAACTTAACACGATGTTGGAGACTCTCGAATGAGTGGAGAAAAGACCCTAGATCCAACTCAAAACAAACTGAAAGAAGAGCGCAAGAAAGGCAACGTTGCGACGAGTAAAGACGTCAAGATCGTTTTCATCATGATTGCTTTTTATTCGGTATTTTTTTGGGCCATTGGGCATTACCTGGAGTGGTTCATTGGACTGTTTGAAGAGATCACCAAGGAAGGTTTTGGAAGTAAGTGGCGATTGTCGCCTGATGTATTTTCCGCCGCGCTGGATGTATTTCTTTGGCTATGTATTCCCCTGGTATTGCTGTGTGGGTTGGTGGGGAGCGTGGCGACCTGGCTTCAGATGGGATTCATTGTTGCACCCGAGGCGGCCAAGCCTTCATTCAAGAAGTTTGATTTTGTACAAAACATCAAGAACATGTTTTCCAAGAAATCACTTGTTCAGGTTTTGCTGTCCCTGTTTAAGGTGCTGATACTTGCATGGCTTGGCTATCTGGTTTTCATGGACGCCGCTCGGGAGATCACGCTAAGTTACCGACACGGATTTTCGGACGCCATGCGAATTCTTGGCGATGTTTTGGAACGCATAATATATCTTTCCCTCAGCGTCTTTGTTGCCCTGTCGATTATCGACTGGTTCATGGAGCGAATGCACTATCTCAAGAACTTGCGGATGAGCCATCAAGATGTAATGGACGAGTACAAAAAGACGGAAGGCAATCCGATGACCAAGCAGCGTCTCAAAAGTGAATCACGCAGCATATTGAACAGTTCACTGAACCGCATTGGTGATGCAAAAGCAGTGGTGGCAAACCCAACGCACATTTCCGTGGCGCTTGATTATGAACCAGGCAAGCATGACCTCCCCTATATTCTGGCCATGGGCGAGGACGAAGATGCTTTGCAGATTCGGCAAGAAGCCGCAAGGCTTGGTATTCCGGTGATTGTCAATGTGCAGTTGGCAAGAATGCTTTATCGGGACTGTCAAGTGGATGAGTACATCAAGAAACAACATTTGAAGTTGGCCGCAGAAGTGTTCAAGGCTGTGTTTGAAATGATGGCAAACCATAAAAAAACCAGCATCAATTCAAATGCTGGTTCAGGGGATCGCTCCGATCAATGAAGGCTGTTATGCAGTAGTGCCCATCACCTGATCAATCCATCGACGCGCTTCCTCACTGCGCAGCTCCGTACTGGTGTTGCGATCATCTGGATCTCCGTTGTTGTCGATCTCTGCAGATGAAGCGGCCTGCTTAAGGTACTCAATATTGCTTGGATTTGTTAGCAGCTGCGCTTGCGCGATGATCGCTTGCCGTGCTTCCATGGGTATCGATTCTACGCCTGCTGCCTCTGCAACCTTCGCCCAAAAGGCCTCATCGTTGGGGCTTACTCCGGCCAATGCAGAGAAACCTGCGACCGACCAGATACCATTGCCATAAACGTCGCTCTCGTGAAGTATTTCTTGAGTGGCCACCTCAACTGCGATCACTGTCCATCCATTGTGTCCGTTGATGAAATCGCCCAGATGACCAGCAAATACCTGCTGTTCCGTTTGCGTGGGTTGCTCTGGCGTTTGCTCGGGTGAGTCTGTCCCCGCTGCAGCAATCAGTTTCTGTCCCGCGTCAGTGACCGAGTATCCACCGGCCGCAGCAGGATCGGCAACAACCAAACCCATCATGATTGCAATGTTGAGTTGCGCATGCGTAAGCGTGGGTGGATTGCCGGGAATATCGAATAGTTCTGCAACGACCGAGACAACTTCGGACGACAAAGGAAGTTCAGCAGGATTGATATTCGGGGATCCGCTCTCTGAAAGCTGATCAAGCAGGCCCTGTGCGATCTGCTTGATCGCACCCAAGTTGGATGTGAGATCCTCTTGCTGCAGCATGGCGATCGCTTCATTTAATTTCGCTTCTGTTTGGGCATCGGCTGCCAGAAAGCCGTTGTCACCGAGCAGCCCAAGCGAGTCTGAATTGTTGAGGGTTTCATGCAGTTCCTGTCCCATGGTGCTCAGTGCCCATGAGGAAGCTCCTTTGCCGGGGTCGCCCTCAACAAGTCCCAAAGCTTTCAGCGTGTTCAAATGACCTTGAGTGGGCGTGACATCAGCACCGAATATTGAGTGAATCAGGCTCAAGAGATCTGGATTGAGCTTGGCAGGATTCAATGGCTTGTTGTTACTGGCGTTCTCATAATTGGCGGCGTAAATCTGCTGTGCAGCTCCTGCCAGGCCGGCCAGTTTTGCAGCCAGCACCAGTGAGGACGGCTCGCCTAGATCTACAGGATTTGAAAACAGACTTTGAACGTCTGCGGGATACTGTGGCAAGTCCTGGTTGAAGAATTCTTGTTGAACAATTTTCTCTACGGCCGATACGGCATCGTCGGTAAAGGTGTAAAGCCACCCGCCTTCCGGATTCAATTCGGATGTGAATGGCCATTCTCCATTGAGCAGACCGTTCAGACCGATGTCGAGATCGATACTCGTCAGTTCGCTGATTGGTTTTTCCAGAACCATGGCAAGGTATTCCAGCATCATCTGGAGCTGCTCCGGTGACGCTGCACGTATTGTGCTTCCGTCAGGGAAAACGAACTCGTTCTCCCGGGTGGAGGTTGAGTCGGCCGGTGATTGTTCTGCCGGGTTTGGATTGAATCCGGGATTGATGACAGTCATGACTTCTCCTTGCAGTAATAGGCAATCACAAGCCTTGCTGGCTGGTCTGCCTGCTGCTTGTCAAGGACTGGTGAGTATCCTCAAGTTGTTTGTAAAGTGCTTCCATCTTCTGCACTTCGGCCTCCAGAAGCGAAGCCTGGTACTGGTAGGTTTGCTCGCCGAACTGGCCACCTGCGGTGAGTGGACCTGAAAAAAGCTGAGCCGTGTACGGCGATAGCCACTGCGAGTACAAGAATCGGCGGTTACCGTCGTTGTCCTGTGCCGCACCTGGGGTCGCCCGCTCGCCGCCAGGGGCGTTGGGATCGGAAGCCCGACCTTTGGGCAGATCATCAATTTTCCCAAGCTTGCCCGCCAGAGTATCGGCCCCAGGCGTGGTGTCGGGTTGTGCTCCGGGTGTTTTGGGGTACATATGCCCGATTTTCCAAAGGCTGAACCCGGCAAATGCCAATCCGATCATGCCAGCCACCATGGCAGAGGCGAACTGTACCTGGGCACCTTTGAGTTTCTCGGCGGCAGCATCAATCGCATGCTCATATCTAGATTGAAGCATTTGCGACATGAGGAGCTTGATGTCGGCACCCAGCGCATAGCTGTACATCAGAAAGAACAAGAAAATATCCGAAAACGGATTGTCAAAAACACCAACCTGTTGGTTCTTGCCAAAGAGCATTTGATACTCGCTGGAGCTCAGTCCAAAACGCTCCATCGCCTCTTGTCGGGTGATGTCATCTTTACCGGTCACCAGCGCGTACAACGTCTGGGATTGCTGTGGTGTCATGGTCGAGAGCAACTGCTTGGCCTGACCGGGCGAAAGGCCGACCACGTTCACCAGATAGTCGATCATCTCCTGCTCTGCGACCGCACCAATGGAAGCCACCTCTTGTGTGGCATCGGCATTTATTGGGTCCCCATCATGAATGCCGGGTAATGTTTGCGCTGGATTTGAACCCACGCCTGCAAGTTCAGTGCTCATTTGGAGTTCCTTTTAAATGTCTAGTCGAGGACCAAGAATTCCGGTGGTGATCTTGAGAAATCTGTCCAGAGCAGCCTGGAAATCCACCGCGTTATGGCTTAGATCTTCGGCCAGCGCGGTCAATTTATCGATCCAGGCCTGATCAATTTCGTACTCATGCAGGAGTTGCGCTACTTCGTACTTCAGTACACCCATGTCAATCTGGATGCCAGAAATTCCGAGGGTGAGGCAGGCCTCAATTGTTTCGATCACTCGGTAAACCATGTTCTGGCTCTGCTGAGACATGTTTGGATTGATGAGCTTGGCCAGTAATCCGGTTGATTGCCCCACTGTGTCCTTGAGCCGCAACAGCCCTTGTTGGAACGCACCTGCGGTTCCATTCAATATGTCTTTGATTAATTCGACGAGACTCAGCAGTGCCTTTTTGACCGCCTGGGGAAGATTGGTTCCTGCCGATTGAATGACCTTGTTCAATGCATCAACAAGCCCCGTCATAAAGGCGCGGCTGGATTGCCCAAGGCCGTTGAACATGCCGCCCATGTATGACAGACCTTTGGCTGCAAGCGCCACGCTCCCCAGCATTACCGCGATCAGGATGAGAGAACCTGCGATGGCAGAGCCGATGGGTCCCATGATGTTATTGAGCAATTCAAACAGCTTACTCATTGACTGCTCTACGATTGAATCGTACCCAGCGACGCCAGCAAGCAATGGCTCCAGAAACATCGCCACACTCACCACCAATATTGCGATCGTGGCAGGGCTGGGGAACAGCATGGCACCTAGTGCAGCCAGAATTGTGGCCAGTACACCCAGTACCTTGAGCAAACCACCCAAAAAACCAAGCTTTTTTTGTTTGGCCAACTGCTCGAGGTATTTTTCAACTTGCTCGATGACATGTTCTGCCTTGGCTTTCTCTACTGCATTCATACCGTTGGTAAAGGCGCGCACTGTATCGAGGCCGTTCTCCACCACCAGAATCAGGAACTCAATAACGCCCTCGATGTAATTGTTGTCCGTTCCCGCTTCGATGGATTGAAGAATCGGGGAGAGATCGGGATGTTCGACTGCAGAGAACGACATGGCACACCTCTCTAGAGTTGCTTGGCAACACTCAAATAGACATCCGCGATTCCGCCAACCACGATGCTGATATTTTTGTGAATGGCTTCTATGAATGCAATGATTGACTCCTGCTCCTTCTCCAGTTTTGAGGCAAGAGTGGCAGTCTCGGTTCTATCCCCATTGGGAGACTCGGTTTTTTTCGCCTCCTGGATTAAAGCCTGCTTCAAGGCCAGGTCTGCATTCAGCATGTTCACCAGGTAGGTCAGGGAGTCGGAAACGTTCTCCACAGGATTGGATGGATTCAGTCCGATCATGTCGCTTGTATGCTTGATCTTGATCTCAAGCTGGCGTACCAGATGCCCCAGGACTTCACGATTGCTGCTGAATGCAGCCTCTGATCCCGGTTCTGCATTGGATTCACCAGCGGAGTAAAGTTCTGTGAGGGCTTTCTTGTGTAATTCCTGAAGCATTGAGAGATATTCTTTCAATGATTCATCGTCATAACCCTGTGGAGGTGGGGGGTTAAGATCGGTCCAGTCGGCTTGCAAATTTGTTTGCCAGATCTGTTCTGTTTTAATGTTCGCAATTTCTGTTTCGGCTTTTCCCGATGTGCCCTCACCGATAAATTGCAGATACCCAAGTGTGGCCTGGGCGATGCTTTGGCGTAGTTTGGAATTTAAAATCTGCATGTCTTCGGCTGGAAGGTCACCCGAAGCGACCGACTGCAGGTACACGTCTCGGGCATGCTGAAGATTGGCCTGCAATTGGCTCAGGCCGCTTGCTTTCATGTCAACGCCCAGTTCTTCCAACATCTCCAGAGCTTTCAGCTTCGCGTCAATGTGTGCAAGCTCGCCCGTTGCCTGGCCAGACGAGGCTGACCATGCGGGGCTCGAGGCGGACAATGTCGTGATGGCGTTGAGAATCTTTTTCTCCAAGGCCTCCAGGTTGAGAATCAGAGATTGAAGCCCGGCTATTTTTGAAGGCGCAATCTTCTCAAGAGCATCCAGAATGCCAAGTTGAATTTGTGTCTGCACAAGCAAGTCATCGGGTGTTTTTTGCGGCCCGATTTGATCCCACTGCGCAGAGAGGTTTTGCAGTTGTGCAATCAGCTTCTTTAGCCCCGGAACTCCCACTGTGGTGGTCGATGCCAGTTTCTTCAAATCATCAAGCAGTTTCTCCAGCATCTCAGGCGTTAAATCTGAAATGCTGTTGATGCCATTCTGTTTTAGCCACTGAGACACATGCGCATCGAGATCTGGAGGGACTGTTTCGCCCGGGTTTGCATGATTTGCGGGTGCAGTCGTGGTGGTAGTAATCGCCATGGTGGTAGCTCCTTAAACCTTGTAGGCGCCGATATAGCGTTCCGCATCCTGCGCACCACGTTCGTATCTTTGTCGGGCGCTTTCAGACTGAGAGGCCAAAGTTTCAGGTACGAAAGCAGGAGGAATCACATGGCGGGTCATTTGGACTGCAAAGGCATAAAGTGACTTTGCTTCCTCTTCGGATATTTCCTCACCATTTTTTATTTTCAAAAAGGTCGAGTAATCTTTGCCCGTGTCCTTTCCTTCACCAAGAATAGATGGATCATGCGCACCCAAAGCAAAAGCGATCTCGAAGAATCTGACCATGTCTTTCTCGAGTGTAATCACACCATCTTCGGTGAGAGAGTTGAGGATGGCTTTGGCCGCTTCGGCAGAGTCGTACAAAGGCGCGAAAAAACTGCCCGCTTCGGAAAGGCGATTCAATTCGTGACCTCGCCAAGTCATGTTTACATTCACGATCAACAGGGCAACCTGAGACCATTGGCCGCTTTCAGCGGCGTCAAACAACTGGTCGACCATCTCGGGGTCGCCTTGGTAGGGCTCATGCACATATCCGACCACCTGCTCCCATTCCACAGGATTGGTATCGAACATGGTGGGTGAGTTGGAAGCGGGTGATACGGACATGTGCGTTTCTCCTTCAATTTATCGGCCGGCACCCGCGGTTGCTTGTGCCTGGTCTTTTGCTGCGGAATTCAGACCGTTGTATAGCGCCAGGGCGGTTGCTGTACCTTTGCTCATTTCCGCAGCGGCCAATGCGATCGCACCGGGGTCTTTTGTGGTTTGAACAACTTTCTCGAAGGTGTCAATTGCACCGTTGAATATTCTGTCGCCCCGTGCGGCAACTGTGGCTAGACTTGCTTGAACTGTCATGAGTAGACTCCTTAGGGTTTGACGACGGTAGGCGACCGTTGGCGCTTGATAAATCAATTGCAGAAGCTCACAAAGCCTTAATCTGGATTTTTGAACTCTTCTACAATTTGCTGCGTAAAATCGTTGAGCTGCTGTAACGGTGTTGCAAGAATTGACCTGGAGATGGATTCCTTCTGCTCTTCGGTATACGCATCCCAAGACGTTGCTGCACCACCCGCTGCGGGGGCTTGGCCCACTGGATTTGACATCATGATCTCCTCTTACTTATTGACAATGCTCTTTAAAGGTTCCGTCAGGTCTTTCACCATCGACGATGCCAACTGCCACATGGCTCCCATCATTTGAACGTTCATCCCAAGTACCGCTGCATCGGTGGGAGACTCCCCAAAATCTGGCATCGCAAGCAGATCATTGACGTTGCGGGCATGGCGATCTGCAAAACCAAACACGCGTGAACTGACTTCAATTGCTTCCACGAAAATCTCCTATTGTTGTTTGATCAACCCTTCAAATCCTTCGGATACCTTGGTACTGATTTTGCTGGATAGCTGCATGGAGACTGCCCGAAGAGCACTGGTGTGCATGGCATCCACCAAATCTGATACCTTGAATTCACTGTCGAACCGCCTGAGCTTTGTATCAATGGCTTGACTGCTCGATTGAAATTTCACCTCTGCGGATTCAACGAAGCTTTTAATTGGATTTGGATTCGTGTTGGCCTGGTTCAACAAGTTCTGAAATGCTTGAACATCCAGGTTGTCGGGTGCCAATCCTCGAGATGTGGTTGCGCTGCTTAAGCTGCTTGAAAGGGCTTCAATCAATTTGAATCTCCACTTTGACACCCAGTTCGTTTGTGAGCCTGGAAGCCAGAATTTTCTGTAAAACCCGTTGGCTTTGATCACTCATGCCGGTCTGAAACTTGAGTTTCACTTTCAGTACACTGCCTAACATTCGTGCGTGGACTTCCACCGCGCCTGCTTCCGAATTACTGATCACAAAGTCGATGCTGCTGACGTTGTCTTTTTGCTTTCTTTCCTCACATTTATTTGGTGGCAAAAAATTTTGATTTGTTCCATTTTCAACGCGCTCTCTTTGCGAATAATCATCTGCCGGCGTTCTGTGGAATTGTTGGGATCGAGAATTCAACTTCTCTTCGTACTGTCCAAAGATCAGGTTGGTGAATTCGTCGGCCAGGTGATCACCCGGATCGCCACGGGTGGATGAAGTGCAGGCTTTGGTATTGCCTGAGGAGGGCCCTTCTGCCAGTGGAATGGTTCCTTTGGCTCTTGCTTCAACACGTTCCCGTACGCGTTCCGAAATGGACAGTGGATTAAATTCAGTGGGTGATTTCATACGGTCTCCATGGAGGTCGATTCATTCAGCTGCGAGACGCGCGATCAATTTCCCAGATCACCCGGGCTAATAGTTGATCGGCCTGCTTGCTGTCCCGAAGCTCCCAACCTTTCTTGAGATCAACAACATAGCCAAATTCCGGTGAACACTGCCATGTAAATAGCCCCTGATTTTTCAGGTCCGGACTGTTTTTGATTTCAGTGGCATGTTGTTGGATCAAGGCGCTTGGAGGTGAGTCGGAGGTCCAGATAATGAAGCAACGCGAAGGGGATTCTTGAACGAGAACCCAACTGTCCTTGATTGCGAGAGGTGTAATGTTGTTTGTGATTGAGGCGGTCATGTAGTTACTTCTCTTAAGAGACAGCCGCGTGGCCTTGCGCTGCCAAAATGCCGTTTGCTTTGACCTGTTTATTTAATCCATCGAGTATTTGGGCTCGATGGCCAACACTGGGATACAAGCCTTGGACAATTTCATGCTGGAGTACCAGCCGCTGGTAACACGCGATCATCATGTTCTTGTAGCTTGGATTTTTGACCTTGGCGTTGCGTGACTGGGTAATCCCCGCAGCAATCTTGATCAGTCCGTTAATGCCTGCCAGTACCTCCGGCGAGCTCACTGCACGCAACATTTCCTCGGCCATCTTGGGTGCTGTTGGCAAGTTCTCGAGATTGGATTTTTGACAGAACGAGAGGAATTTTTGATGGATCGTCAGAATGATATGAATTTTGTCGAGTTGTCGAATTCGACTGACGAGCAAGTGCTGTCGAGTGGCGGTGACCTGGCTGGGCGTTTGTGTTTTTTCCCGTTTGAGCAAGGCGACGAGGCTTTTTCGCATGGTACGCAGGTCAACCAGAAATTGGTCCATCGCCATGTTGCGTTTTAAGGCCATGAACATGCCAAGAATTTCAGAGTTGCCGGGTTGGGGTTCTACATTCGACAGTTGATACGCCTTGACAAACTCACGAAGGGAGATGGTTTTCAAGGGAAGTACGCTTCCGAGTTTTACAGCCTCCAGCGTGGAGGCAATGTGTGAACCATTTGATTCGAGTTGTTGCTGTATGATTTTCTTCAGCAATTGGCGCGACTTCGGGTCGATATCGGGTTGCTCCATTGCAATCGTTGCAACCAGGTATTTTCTAAGTGCGCGTTGTTCTTGTGTCATTCGGCTAGACAGGTCAATCAAACTTCCCGAACCGTTTTGAAGGGATTTACGCAAAGACTGGACATCTTGTTCAAGAAAGTATTCATCCGAGCTAAACACCGTTGAATAAGCTTTTCTGGACAATGTTTCATCACGTTTCGAGGACTTCTTCGCAGCACCGCGCAGTGCTGTTGAATTGGCCTGCTCTTTGGCATCCACTTGAGGTTGGCCCGCGCTGTTTGCCAGTGGTGTCGTGGAGCTCTCGCGAACCACAGGGGATTGTTTAAGCGCATTGGCCTGGATGAACCGGTTGATTTTCTTTTGCTCATCCGCTGAGATATTTCTTCGCGTGTTTGCCCCGGCTTGTAAAAGTTCGGTGGCTGAAACCTGTTGCAAATTGGGTGCTTGTACGCCAAGTGACATATTGCATTACCTCGACAGGTTGGAATCGATTTTCAAGGTGGGGGTGACTTTCAAGCCATTGGTCTGGCTTGGAAAGTTGGACTGCAAAGTGCCCACCGCCTTGCGCGTGGAATCGGATTCATGAGCTGGGGACTCAATCAGGCGGGGAGAAATCAGGAAAAGTCTCGCGACGGTGGATGTACTTTTCTCCTCCGATGAAAATACTTTGCCGATAAATGGCAGTGAGCCAAGCACGGGGATTTTGTAATCCTTGTTTTCCACTGCTTCCCGGTTGTACCCACCAATCAGAATGGCACGCTCACGGTGAATGAGCGCCTGTGTGCTCAAGGAAGTATTTTGTACCGACGGATTGGAGATGCTTCGTACATTTTCAGAAATAGATCCATCCTGGATTTCTATTCGAAGGAAAATTTTTTCCTCGCCATCTTCAGACACCACACGCGGTGTGACCTGCAGCAGACTTCCTGCTGTGATTGGCACTACATCGGCCACACGTTCGCCTGTGATGGACAAATAAAGTGTTTGACTTAAATCGATGTAAGCCGGAACGTTGTCCTGAGTCACGATCGTTGGTCTGGCAAGTACTTTCGCATTTTCATCGGCCGAAAGTGCCTTGAGTCTGGCCATGAAGCGTATCGGATCAACAATCGAGCTTGCCCCTGGTGGAATCAGATTTTCGTTGGTGATTTCGGAGCCAGGAAAATCGTACATCACATTGTTGCCCCGAAGCCCGAACTCCAGACCAAGCTCGTTGAGCCCTCGCTGGTCCACTTCAACCATCATGGCCTCTACTTCAATCATGGCAACCGGGCGGTCCAGTTTGTCAATCAGTGTTTTGTAGTAGTCGTGTTTGCTCTTGGCATCGCGAATCAAAATTGAGTTGGTTCTTGGGTCCGCGGTAACGCTCAGTGGTTTGTCCTGTTTGCCGTTGTCGGCACTTTCTGTTTTGGGTAGCCCTGTGGGCAGTATGTTCATTCTCGGTTTGGTTTCCAGTCCTTGATCGGACTGACGGGAATCCACATTCATCCCTGGGCGCTTGGATTCCGGTGCCGAGGTCATGGGCTGATTGGGCAATCCAAGAAGATTGAGCAATACAGACAGCACACCAGGGGTGGTGACCACAGTGCCTCGCAGGGTTGTTTGACGGTCCTCAACAGAGGCATATCGCAGTGGGAAAACCATGAGTTGAAGACCATGTTTTTCGACTTCGGAGGGGTCTGGACGTTTTTGCCCAAAGGCATCGTCAACCAGTTTCAGGTAACTTCGGGGACCTGATACAACGAGTTCCTTGGTCTCGCTTTGTAATGCGAACGGGAAATCTTTGTAGAGCAGACCCGCAGACTTCAGAAGGTCTTTCCAGTCGTCATTGGTGCGCTCTCCGCCGACATAGATTCGCTTTGTTCGCCAGTCGTCTGAGTTATATACATACACATGCACGCCGTTTTGATACCAGTTGATCTGAAACGCACCTTTGAAGTACGACATCACTTCCTCGATTGAGCGAGCCTCGAATCGACCGCTGACGGGTTGATTCGGCATGCCATCGCTCACCAGCTTGCGACCGAACATGGCGAGCATGTTTTCAAGCACCCGCCGTGCGCCCTCATCTTGTGCCAAATACATTTTGGTCTCTGTTTTGACTGGCGCCTGCGCCTGTGCGGCCGTGAGCAGTGTGATGGCGATCAGGCCGGCCATACAGCATTCAATTGGTTTCTTCATGGTGATTCCCTTGGTACATCGCGTCAGGCTCAAGTTCGCGCGATATGACTTGAATTTCTTCGCGGTACATGGCCAGTAGATTGGCAATAGAGACGCTTGTTTCTGCACCGTTGATGGCAACAATCTTGAGCTCGTGAATTTGAAGTTCGTGGTTCGGAATGATTTCCCATTGGCGAGCACCTTGCAGATCACCCAAACGTTCACAAATGACGTCGTGAACCATGTTGATTTGAGCAGGGTGAACCTGAAGTGATATTTTTCTTTGCCCTTTCTGTTTTTTCAGCAATGCGTCAACCAGGTTTCGGACTTTGGACTGTTCGTCTTTGGTTTCAATGAACTGCTCAATCGCAGCCGTACAAATGGCGACGCACCATGTGGACATTTGTGAAATAACATGCTTCTGGAAGTGACCATTGATTTGATGCAACTGATTGAGATCGTTTCGAACCTCGAGGGATGTCTGCTGTCGGGCCTCTTCCCGGATTCTGTCTGCGTCCTGTTTGGCCTGTGACAGTATTTTCGCGGCTTCTTCTCTGGCGAAATCAATAATCTGATCGTGATCTCCAGCACAGAGGATCATTCGTCCCTTGATGACAGGACCGGGAATGTGGATGTGCCCGGGAAATGAAATGCGGCGAAATAGTTTAAGCATGACGTTCAGTGGCCTCTTGCTCCAGATCGAACATGTCGAGTTCGTCGAAAAGTTCATCCAACTCCAGTTCGCTGTTCATCATGGTCTGTTGATCCTCAGCCAAAACTGTTTCCGTGAGGGGGGTAATGTCGTCGGCGATCCAGGTTTCCAGCGCTTCTAGCTGGTGTTCGTCCAGCACGGGCAAGCGTTCGACCCATTGCTTGATCATTCGGCTTTCGGTGAGGGTCCAACGTTTCCAGAGCTGTGGAAGTCGGCTGCGCAGATAAACGCCCAGTCCGATTTTCTGGCGCTCGGTGATCCACAACGAGTCACTGGTGTTGTTGGCAATCAGGTTGGCGACTTGATCCTGCCAGCGGGACACCGGATGGGGAATGTCATTTTTAAGTTGTATGAGAGTTCGAATGCTCTCGGCAGTGTCTACATTGAACTGAGATTTCCAGTCGTGAGGCCGAGCATGTAACACGCTATTGTCCAGCGTGAGTACACCGAACTTCACGGTGCAGGAGAGACGAAGTTCTTCGGGGGCCAGAACAAGCGCCATGGCCCATGGATGATTGGCGAATTGTTCATCGGGTACATCCGACAGCCCCAGCATGCTTCGTTTTTGTATCAGGGCCAGAATGTTGTCGCTTTGGTCCAGGTAAGGGTCGTTCTGTAATTCGTCTTTCCAGTCCGGATGTATTCCGGTTTCCGGATTGGACCACCATACCCACCACTGAACCTGATGATTGAGCGTCGCTTTCATTTTTGAATCCTGTTGCGGAGTTTGTTCAACAGCGCAGGCCATTCATCAACATCTTTTGCCTGGAGCCACACCAGGCCGAGTGAAAGCACCCACAGCAGGATGACCAGATAAGTGATCGCGAGGAAGTAAAACCGATCTTGTTCGGCCATGGCAACGGGGCCATACCAGACCAGTGGCAGGCAACCATCTGATTTGGAAACGCTGGGTATGGCTGCAACTGAAATGCTGCTGTGTGGATCGCCAGTAATACCCGGTATGCTGTTGAAGATCATCTCGCGAATTCTCGGCAAATACGCGGGCAATGTGGCGCCCTCGGTGTATTTCACAAATACGGCAGCAGAGGAGGGCGACAGTGGTTCACCGGGTGTACTTTTCTCAGGCAGCACGATGTGGACTTTGGCTGACAAGACGCCATCCATGCGCATCAGTGTGTCTTCGAGTTCTTGCGACAGTGCGTGCAGGTAGCGAACGCGCTCTTCCAGTGGCGAGCTGAATGGCCCTTCCTTTTTGAATACCTCCCCCAGTGACTGCTTTTTGTCACGGGGCAAGCCCTTGGACTGGATCAGCGTAAGCGCAGTGGAGGCCATGGGTTGTGGCACACTGATTTGGATTCCGTTTTTATCCTTGGTTTTTTCCGCAGGAATTTGTGCGGCCAGCAACTGGGCATAAATCTCATTGCCGTCCTCTTCGGAGAGGCCGCTAAAAAGCGTGGAATGGCTGGAGCAAGCCTGCATCAGGAGCAAGGTGATTAGGACCAAAGCAATGCGAACAAAATGATGGAATGGCGAGTAGCTCATGTAGACCTCTTGAGCGTATCGATTTCCTCTGCAGCGTCTTGCGAGGTACTTTCCACTACGGCGACACTCACGAAGTAACTTGACGCAGCGTATTTTGCAAAAGTCATGGCTCGAGCCACATCACCTTCGGTGTTGTGCGCCAGCCGCAACTCTTGAACGCCTTGTTTGGTGGCTGCCTGAAGTTTGCCGATCTGTTGCTCGCTCAAGTGAACGCGAAGCGCCGTTTGCTCAAGCAGATCGCCTTGTTCAGGTGTTGATAAGCCACAGAAGAAATGATTTTCGCGCTGGCCTGGTTGTTCGTCGATGGGTTTCGTCATCGACGCTTTGAGTAGTCCCTGAAATTCTTGAACGTCTGTTGGCGAGCTGGTGGTGGCTCGAGGCAACGCCCCATCTAAATGGTTGTCTACGTTGGAAATCACAGGTTTCTCCTTGAATGACTGCTGTAGTAGGTGACGTGAATTCGCGGTTCGGTTCCATTCCTTGGGTCAGATAAAACACTTTTCTACTGTGTCGTTTTCAAATTTGAACTCGTTGGCCGGGTTTTGGCCGGTGTCATCGGTTAATCCGTGGAACTGAAGGCGGAGTTCTACCCGACGGCTTTCGTCTTTTGAAATCTTGGCCTGGTTGAAGGAAACTCCACCTGCGAGAAAAAGTTTTTTGATCTGTTTGCGCTGCACTGGGGTGAACTGATTGACTCGTTCGGCATCGTTGCGCAGAAGAGTGCACATGACCCATTCAGATCGCTTGAGACTCAAGTTGAGGTTGTATAGATAGGACCCATCCGTGTCTGTGAAACCTTCTATCAGAATTTGCTTGAGCCATTTGCGACCGAGGTCTGTGTCGGCAGCGGCCAGAATGACAGGAACAAGATCAAGCAAGGCCGATTCCCCGGCGGTGTCGAGTCGGAAGTCATCGCGTGCAAAACGCCCGGCCTCGCCAAAGTCGATTCGGTGCAGCCCGCAGTCAACTTCGATGTTTGGGTTGGCTACACCCGACTGTGCTTTGATTTGCTCACAGATCTGACCGATTTCTGCCATCCGCTGTTGGCTTTGCATGTCCAGTTCAGTCGCCGGTTCTGGCGATTCTGATTCGGGTTTGGTGGTCGCGGCGGCGCTTTGCTTTGACTTTGTGGTCTGCTCAACCTGATTGGAGATCGCGGTCAGGGCGCTGACCATGATGACCAGGAAAAGTATCATCAGTGCGGTCATCAGGTCAGCATAAGAAATCCAGAAAGGCTTTTCTCCCTCCTCCTGGTTGCGGGAGCTGCCAAGGTAATAGTTATTCATCAGGCCTCCTGCTGAGGCTGTTCATGCGATTGCCGGGCACGTATCACTTTCAACGCCAGGTCTTGGGGATTGCTGTTCAGATGGCTCAGGCGATTGTCGAGCTTGATACCCAGGTCTTCGATGGGCTTTTTCACTTGCCTGATCAGCGTGCTTTCAAGCTGTGCTGCAAGGTTCCTGTTGGACTCCAGGAGTGCTTTGCCGATCGCCTCTGCGAGTCCTTCCACCTGGTGGCTTTGAATGTTTTCCAGCTGGCGAATGACCGGCACCATCGCACCAAGTAATTCATCTTTCAGGCTTTTGGCGATTTCACTGGAGTTGTTGCTTTGATTGACCAAGGCCGAGAGGTATTCCTCGCCAACCCCGGCCTCGAAGAGTCCATTCAGTGCATCCACCAGATCATCCAGTGCACTGAGGCAACGCCGGTAATGCAGTTTCTCGACGTGCGTGATGATCATCGCCGCGGTGATTGCTGCGGCAGATGCATAGAATGCATCCCGAACACCGCCCAATAACAAGGCAATGCTGTGGTTCATTTTTTCTGCGCTGGAGGCATCAAAATTACTGAGCCCAAACAGCAGCCCAGAAAAAGTCCCAATGATTCCAACGCCGGTGAGTATGCCGGGCAGGTGTTTGAAGTAATCCACGCCAAGTGGGCGGTCAACAACTGAGGACACGGAGAAGTAGGCCTGGGCTGGCACCGTGATCCTGAATTTTTTCTGTTGCTTGACACCGTTCACGTACCCCACTTGGGTGTGGAGGGTTTTTGAGAAGTCTCGCCAGACCAGTTCGAGTGGCGTGCCCTGAAAAACACGGCTGACGCCGGTTTTACGCATCATTTCATCGCCATCACTCATCGAGCGGACGGTGGCGCTTGTTTTGCGGATCACATCGCACAGGCTTCTGGCGTTCACCACGTATCGGGTGTAAAAGAAGAAACCCGCTGCCAGAATAATGGCGATGACGACCAAGGGGGGGATGAGTTGAAGAAGGCTGCTTGTTTGGCTGTCCACAGGGAGCTCCGGTGATTGCGAGCAATTCGCAAGGCGTGGTTTAGAAAACTACGCTTTTATGTTCCCCGGCAAACAAGAAAGTTCGGAAAAAGTAAAAAGGCACCCCGAGGGGTGCCTTTCCACGTTGCATGGGGGTCGGAGCCCCACGCAATACTACAAAAAGTTGGCTTAGATGGGCAGACCGTCAGTGGGCAGCGCACCTGTTACAGCGTCCAGTGGGCTTGCACCCGAGGAGATCGGCAGGCTGGAAGGATCCAGCAAGGCTGTGACGTCATCCAGTGGTGTGCCTGTGGACGGGAAGCTTGGCAAGCCACCACCTGCACCGCCACCTGCTGCCAGGTCGGTCAGTACGCTAGGGTCCAGCAGTGACGTGACCATGTCCAAGGGTGTGCCTGTTTCGGGGATGCCGGGCAAACCGCCACCCGCGCCGCCACCCGCAGCGGCATCGGCCAATGGGCCCAAAACCGCGTCCAGGGGTGTACCTGTGGGGCCATCGGATCCACCGCCGCCGGCGCCAGCCAGCGCATCGGTCAGAATGGCTGGATCAAGCATGGATGTCACTGAATCCAGAGGAGTACCTGTAGAGGGGAAGCTTGGCAAGCCGCCGCCACCGCCACCAGCCAGTGCGTCAGTCAGAATGCTTGGGTCGAGCAATGCAGTAACCTGATCCAATGGTGTGCCTGTTTCAGGGAAACTTGGCAAGCCGCCACCACCTGCGCCGCCCAAAGCGTCAGTGACTGGGCCAAGCACTGCGTCCAGCGGTGTACCTGTGGGGCCAGCAGCACCACCTCCGTCACCGCCGGGCAGCGGCAAGCCACCAGACAGCGCTGCAATCAGTGGATCGGTCACTGGCGTCAGTGCGTCGAAAGCCTGGTTCAGGCCATCGGCCAAAGGCTGAGAGACCATGGGCAGTGCATCAGTTGCAGTGGCCAAGCCATCAAACAAGGGTGCGGCGGCGTCAAAACCTTGGGTCAGACCATCGTTCAGTGGGCCCAGGGCTGGTGCAAGCGCTCCAACTGCCTGAGACAGGCCGTCGGCCAGCTGGGGTGTCACCATGCTCAAGCCACCACCCAGTTGTTCTGCGACCACGCGCAGGTTAACCGGCAAAGTATCAGCAGCGGCTGTCACCAAACCATCCTCATTGCCCGCCAATACATCGACCACGGGTGAAAGCGCTTCTTCAACAGCTTCAGTGATGGGCGTTACGTTTTGATCGAGCGAGTCGGTCACTGGGGCCAAGCCTGTCAGTGCATCGCTCAAGGTATCGTTCACAGGGGTGAGGGCTGGCTCGAGTGCATCCGTGATGGGTGCTGTTTCTTCCAGAACTGGATCCAATGCTTCAGTCACAGGTGCCAACGCGCCTACTGGAGCATCAACCACTGTTGTGACAGGGGACAGGGCATCCAGAGTCTCTTCGAGTGCGGGGGAGGCAGGGCCGGCTGCATCGGTAACGGGCTCGAGTGCACCTGCGGCTGCTTCGCCAGAGCCACCACCTGAAGAACCACCGCCGGATCCGCCGTCGCTGTCATCGCTTCCCAACACGAATGCAGCACCAGCTGCTGCTGCCAATGGGCCAGCCAAACCGCCTGCGGCCAAACCTGCACCAAACAAACCAAACATACCACCTGCGCCTGTTACAGCGACAGTTTCGCCTTCAGTCAGCAATTCGAATTCGCCTTCGGCCACTTCAAATTCAGCGCCGTTTTCGCCTTCTTTCAGCGTAGCTACTGCGTTGGACTGCAGAATACCCTCAGTGGCTTGCTGGCCATCTGCACCCGGGAATTCAATGTAGGCAGAGCCCTCGGCACTGGTGGTGACGGTGTCACCCGCAGAAATAATGTCGCCTTCTTTCAGAAGGACTTGTTCACCGTCGGGACGGGTTACAGAAACCTCTCCCAACACGCTTTTGATAATTCCAGTGATGTTAGCCACAGTGCATTCTCCGACAATGGTGTGTTCATTTGAAAATTCGGCAAAAGTTTCGCCTTGTGAGAGTTTTACCGGCCGTAATCAGGAAATGGATGTGAATATTTCCTAATAATTAACAATCTTTAACATTATTTGTAAGTTTTATACTTACAAATCCTGATTTACCGCATGTAAAGCACTCTCAGAGGAACGCCGATCGAATCTAATTATTTGTAATTCAGGCGTTTAGTGTAACTCTTTCGGGGGGTAATTTGCTCACCAAGCCAGTTGGCGAATGGCCAGTTCTTTCATGATTTCCTCCGCGCCACCGCCAATGCACATCACTTTTACTTCGCGATAGATGCGCTCGGTCGAGCTTCCGCGCATAAAACCCATACCCCCCAAAATTTGCACCGCCTCGTTGGCGCAGTGCTGCAAAGTTTGAGTGGCCTGGTTTTTCAGCAAACAAATATCAGCCACCAGTTCTTCCTTGATATCGCCTTTGTCGATGCGCGCAATCGTTTCATCGAACCAGGCCTCCGTTGCACGGATTTTCATGCGCATGTCGGCCAGTTTGTGGGCAATCACCTGGTGATCCATCAAACGCTTGCCAAAGGTGTGGCGGTTCTGGGCCCAGTCCAGTGCCTCGTTCAAACACACGCGCGAGAAACCGACGCAGGCGCCCGCCAGCATCAGACGTTCGGTGTTGAAGTTTTCCATGATGATGCGAAAACCTTTGCCTTCTTTACCGACCAGGTAGGTGGCAGGTACTTCCACATTGTCGAAGTGAATGCTGGCGGTGTCGCTCATCCACCAACCAGTTTTTTTAAGCGGGCTGCGTGTCAGGCCTTTGGCGTTGCCAGGCACCATGAGAACGGAAATACCGCGCGCACCGGGTTCGCCAGTACGAACTGCTACGGTGAGCCAATCAGCACGCACGCCGCTGGTGATGAATACCTTTTCACCATTGATACGGTAATGAGGCACGCCCTCTTTTTGAAACAGGTCAGCTTTGGTTTTCAGATTGGCCACGTCAGACCCGCCCGAGGGCTCGGTAATGGCCAGCGCGCTGATGGCTTCACCTTTCAATACAGCAGGAGCGATCAGTTGAACCAGCGCTTCACTGCCATGATTCAACAACGGAGGTAAACCGATGTTGTGGCTGAACAAGCCTGCCAACAGGCCTCCACTGCCTGCGGAACACACCAGGTTGGACAGCCTCAAGCGATCGGCCAGCGAGCATTCGAATCCTCCGACTTCTTCCGGGTAACCCAGGCCTAGCAAGCCAAGCTCGCCAGCCTGACGGTACAGCTCGCGCGGGAATTCCCCTGCCTCGTCCCAGTCATTGATGTGGGGCTTGATCTGCTCATTGACGAATCGCTCCACCGAGCGGAAAAAGTCTTCCACGGATTGTGTCTCCTCCAGCCGGGCTGTGTGTTGTTTATAGAATCTGACCAAGCTGGACCATGGCTTGTTTCTGCTTCATTTGGTCACCCACCCTGATGTGCACCTGTTCCACCACTGCAGCGGATTTGGCAGTAATGCGATGTTCCATTTTCATGGCCTCCAGACACACCAACACGGTGCCAGCTTCTACCTGTTGGCCCGGTTGAACCAGCACTTGTGTCACTTTGCCGTTCATCGGGCTGCTGACAAGGGGTTGAAACACACCTTCCGCCAAGGCAGAGGCACTCAGAAGAGTTTCATCATCCACATGCAATGCCTGTGGATTTAGCCATTGTTGAACCCATACTCCGCTTGAGCTAGGCGTCAGGGTGTATTGCGCGGATAGCCCTTGCACCATCGCCTTGATGGTGAAACTGCCTTTTGCCATGTCGTTACAATTCCAGTGCTCGATCACCACTGTTTCATCACCCAGTCCTTCGATCACGTAACCTTGCACGCTACGCCCAACCTTCAAATTCAAGGTGGTGCCCCGAGCCTTGATTTTCAGCGGCTGGGGCAGCGCACGTGTGTTTGAAAAGCCCGTCAAGGGTATCGGCCACGCGCAGTGCTTAAGGCGGGGTACATAAGCCAAAAAGACTGCAGCCACGGCACACTCCGGCAGGAAATGTTGAGGTTTGAGCAATTCATCAGCATGCTGGGCCAAAAAGCCCGTGCCGAAATCCCCCCCCTGAAAAACAGGGTGACTGGCAATTCGTTGCAAGTAGAGTGCATTGTGCTCAAAGCCGATGAGCACAGTTCTTTTGAGTGAATCAGCCAGCTTTTCGCAGGCGGCAAGGCGGTGATCGCCATGCACAATGACCTTCGCCAAAAGGCTGTCGTACCAAGGACTTACCTCACCGCCTGTTTGCAGGGCGTGGTCGCAGCGGCTGTTCGCATCAGGACTCCAGGCCAACACTGGCCCGGTTTGCGGCATGAAGTCGCGCGCAGGGTCTTCAGCACACAGGCGGCCTTGAATGGCATGGCCGTTGAACACAATTTGTTCTTGTTGCAAGGTGAGGTGTTCGCCTGACGCAATTCGCAATTGCCATTGCACAAGATCAATTCCAGTGATGGCCTCTGTCACCCCATGCTCAACCTGCAAACGGGTGTTCATTTCAATGAAGTAAAAATCACCGCTTGAATCCAGCAAAAATTCAACTGTGCCCGCGCCTACATAATGAGTTGCATGCACCAGTCTTAGCGCTGCCTCACCCATGCGCGCACGCAGCGCTGCGTCGACTGCCGGGCTGGGGGCTTCTTCCACAATTTTTTGGTGGCGGCGTTGAACGGAGCAATCACGCTCGCCCAAATGCACGGCGTGACCATACGTGTCAGCCAGCACCTGAATTTCAATGTGGCGCGGGTTGATGATGGCTTTTTCAAGCATCACCCGGTCGTCGTTGAATGCATTCTTCGCCTCAAGTTGGGCGGAGTGGAGTTGCGACGCAAATTCAGATTCAGTCATCACCAAGCGCATGCCACGCCCGCCACCGCCTGCCAGTGCCTTGATCATGACCGGGTAGCCAATCCGCTGCGCCGCAGCCATGAGGTCGCTTACGCTTGCGTTGGGCTCACTAAAGCCAGGAATACAAGGCAGGCCAGCCTGTTGGGCAATTTCTTTCGCACGGGCCTTGTCGGCCATGTCAGCAATCGCCTGTGGCGTGGGACCGACCAAGGTAATTCCCGCGTCCACGCAGGCTTGCGCAAAGGCAGGGCTTTCCGATACGAAACCATAGCCGGGGTGAATGGCGTCTGCACCGGCTTTCAGGGCTGTTTCAATGAGTTTGTCAATGCGCAAGTACGATTCAAGCGAGGGTGCCGGCCCAATGCAATAAGCTTCATCAGCCTCTTGAACATGCATGGCTTTTTCGTCGGCCTCGGAATAGACGGCGACTGTTGCAATACCCATGGGTTTGGCCGCACGCAGTATTCTGCGCGCGATTTCATTGCGATTGGCAATGAGCAGTTTTTTGATCCTAGGCATTCTTTTTCTTGCCCGGTAAAATACCCATGAATTTGCAGATGATGCCCAGCATGACTTCGTCTGCACCGCCACCAATTGAGATCAGTCGGCCATCGCGATACAACTGCGACGCTGGGTTCTCCCAAGTAAAACCCATGCCGCCCCAGAATTGCAAACACTTGTCAGCGACTTCGCGTACCAAGCGACCACTCTTCAGTTTGCACATGCTGGCCAGCTCGGTGACTTCGCCACCTGCCACGTATTCTTCAGTGGCGTGCCACACCAAGGCACGCAAGGCCTCAATTTCAGTTTTCAATTCAGCCAGTGTGAAATGCACCACTTGTTGATCGAGCACGGTGCTGCCGAACAAGTTGCGCTGGCGGGTGTAGTTGATGGTTTCGTTCAGCACATGCATCATGCCTTCGATGCTGTTGGCGGCACCCCACAGGCGCTCCTCCTGAAACTGAATCATTTGGTACATAAAGCCTGCGCCTTCCATACCAATCAAGTTGCGCTGGGGTACACGCACATTGTCAAAGTGAATAAGACCCGTGTCGGATGCCCACATGCCGATTTTGTGAATCTTCTTCTCAATCGTAATGCCCGGTGTTTTCATGGGCACGATGATCAGTGATTTGTTCTGATGGGGCTTGCCTTCGCTGGTGTTGGCCAACAGGCAAATCCAGTCGGCTTGCAAACTGTTGGTAATCCACATTTTGCTGCCGTTGATGATGTAATCACTGCCATCTTTGCGTGCGGTGGTTTTGACACCGGCTACATCGGAGCCCGCACCGGGTTCAGAAACACCAATACAAGCCACCATATCGCCCGCAACGGCGGGGGCCAGAAATTCACGGCGCAGCTCGTCGCTGCCGAACCGCGCCAAAGCGGGTGTGGCCATATCGGTCTGAACGCCAATTGCCATGGGCACACCGCCACAATGGATTTTGCCTAAAGCTTGCGCCGCCACCACGGAATAGCTGTAGTCCAAACCCATGCCGCCAAACTCTTCTGGTTTGGTCAGTCCCAGCAAGCCAAGATTACCCATCTTTTTGAACAGCTCATGGGCGGGAAACATTTGTTCCTTTTCCCAGGTGGCCACGTGTGGATTAATTTCATTCTCCACAAAGCGTTCGATGGTGCGTTGTAGTTCTTTGTGTTCCTGGCTTAGTCTCACTGCACTTCCTCCTCGTTATTCATTGGTCACGCGCTAGGGGCGAGCCACGCCAAATTGCATGGGCTGCACACTGCGCTCTTGTTGCAGACAGGCGATCAGCGCAAGCGCGAGCACCTGTCGTGTGTCTCTTGGATCGATCACGCCGTCGTCGAGCAACAATCCGCTGGTGTGGAATGCGCTGGTTTGTGCTTCAAACGTGTCGATGATTTGTTTTTTCATGTTTTCCAGCATGAAATCTGGTACCTCCATGCCTTTTCGTGCCGCGCTGGCCTGCATCACAGTGGCCATGGTGCCGGCGGCTTGCTCGGCACCCATGACCGCAGTTTTGCTGTTGGGCCAGGCAAACACGAAACGTGGACCAAATGCCCTGCCGCACATCCCATAGTTACCAGCACCAAAACTGGCACCGCACAGCAAAGTGATTTGAGGAACTGTTGCGTTGCTTACCGCTTGAATCATTTTTGAGCCATGTTTGATGATGCCACCTTGCTCAGCCTCTTTGCCCACCATGTAACCGGTCGTGTTTTGCAGGTAGATGATTGGGGTTTTGGTTTGGCAGCAGCTTTGAATAAAGTGCGTGGCTTTGGTAGCACCAGCCGTGTCGATCGGCCCCAGGTTGCTGATGATGCCGATGGAAACACCCATCAGCTTGGCGTATCCGCACAGCGTGGCCGGACCATAGTTGGCCTTGAATTCGAGGAAGTCGGAGTCGTCGACGATGCGGGCGATGACTTCACGCATGTCCACCGGCGTTTTGATATCGGCGGGCATGATACCCAGTAGTTCTTCGGCTGGGTAGCGTGGTGCAGGCGCGTGAGCATTCAATGTGGGTATCACATTGCGATTGCTGCTGTTCCAGTCGATTTTTGCCATCACGTCGCGGGCCAGTGCAATGGCGTGGCGGTCGTCGTCGGCGATGTAGTCACCCAAGCCTGAGACTGAGCAGTGCATGTCGGCGCCGCCCAGTTCCTCATCCGTTGCTATCTCGCCCGTGGCGGCTTTCAACAAAGGGGGGCCAGCGAGAAATGCGCGTGCACGTTCACGAACCATAATGACCACATCGCTTAAACCGGGAATGTAGGCACCACCCGCAGTGGACGAACCGTGCAGTACGTTGATGACGGGCAGCCCAGCCGCGCTGAGCTTGGCCAGGCGGTAGAAATTACCGCCGCCCAATATGAAGTGTTCGACTTTGTACTTCAACAAATTGGCACCAGCGGATTCGCCGAGGTTAATGAAGGGCAGTTTGTTTTCCAGAGCAATGTCCTGAGCCCTTTGCATTTTTTCAATGCCCATGGCCTGAAGCGCACCGGCTTCGATGCCAGAATCGCTGGCAACCACCATACACAAGGTGTTGGCCACATAGCCCAGCCCGGCAATGATGCCGCCGCCGGGAATGCTTTTGTCGGCCTTTTGACCATCTTGCATGTAACCAGCCAGGGTGCTCAGTTCCAGAAAAGGAGAACCCGAGTCGAGCAGTAGCGCCACCCGGTCGCGCGGTAGCAACTGCCCGCGCTTTGCAAACGATGGCGCAGCTTTTGCCGAGGCGTCGCGTGTACGTTTCTCCAGCGATCGAAGTTCATTCAGGGCCGTTTCCATATTGGCCTTGTTGAGTTCAAACTCGGCGGAATTTGTGGAAACGAGGCTCTCTAAAATAGGCATTGGTTTGTGGCTTTAAGTAGCGGCAAGAGGATCAAAAAAATCAAACGTTTGTTTGATTTTGCGGGTGAGACTTTGGTGTGTCAAGCCTTAAATACGGGCTTATTTCTTGCTGGCCGCGGCGCGTGCAGCGTCTCGACGCTGAATTACCTCCGGCACGCCACCCAAATGAAAGCTGTTGAAAGCCGGGTTGGGTTTGCCGGTGCCCACTTGCCAAATGCGGCGCGCGTTAGGGGCTGCGCCGTCGATTCGAATACAGGAACCCGAGATGAATGAGGCCGCGGGGCTGCACAAGAACACCAAGGCGCCTGACACCTCTGCCTCCAGGCCCAAGCGTTGTAACGGAATCGTCTTGTCCAGTTGCATGATGGTTTGTTTCATGGGCTCAGGGTAAGTGTCCATGCCGCTCGATGCAATGAAGCCCGGTGCAACCGCATTCACGCGCACGGGAGCCCATTCATTGGATGCAGTTTCCGAGAAGTTCAGCATGCCAGCGCGCGCTGCGCCTGAGTGGCCCATGCCGGGCATGCCGTTCCACATGTCCGCAATAATGTTGGTGATGGACATGTCGGACTCGCCCAAGTGCAACATCATGTACTGGTTGAATACCTCTCGGGCCATCAAAAATCCACCTGTGAGGTTGTTACGCACCACGGTTTCGAACCCTTTGCCACTAATCATGTTCAGCGGTGAGGGGAATTGCCCCCCTGCATTGTTGATCAGGTGATTGATTTTGCCGTGGGCCGCCAACACGTCGGCCACTGTCTCCTTGACCCGCTCCTCTTCGCGAATGTCACAGCTGTGCAGGGAAATTTTGACCTTGCAGGTTTGCTCAATTTCCGCTTTCACGGTTTCAAGCTTTTCCATTTTTCGACCGACCAAGGCCAGGTCTGCACCCAGGCTGGCCAGTTCATGTGCGGTACAGCGGCCGATGCCGGAACCTCCGCCGGTGACCAGCACCGTTTGTCCTGCAAACAGATTGGGGCGAAATACGGATTGGAAGCTGTTCAAAAGGGTCACCTGTGAATTGTGCTTGTTTGTTTTCAAACGATCGTTTGAATTTAACCATGCTTTTGCAGATCGTGCTTTCGTACGATCCGATTCACAGCCGATTTTTTTACCGGCTACCGGCGTCTGCCAAACGGATGGTGTTGGATTTGCTGAACATTTGATCAGCGAAGGCGATGGTGTGTGTGTTCAAGGCGCGCGAGCTGTCGTGCTCTGGATCTCGTTTCGAAAAGTCGGTGCGAATCGACTTCACGCGTTGATACACCACCTCATAATGTTCTGGCATTACTTTCTGGACATACGCCAAGCCGACCAGATCCGCCAGTGTTTCTTCAAAATGGACATTGTTCTTGAATTGAATGCCCAGGTGTTCCTGTAGTGCCTGCTTGGCGGCCACACGTTTTCCTTTTTCTGACATCAGGCAGTGGGTCAATTCATGGGCCGAAGTGAATGCCAGAAATGCGGGTTCGGCACCCGCGTGACCGGAATCCAGAAAATGAGACCACACCCGCTTGGCGTCTGCATGTTGGTTGACGTGCAGCACGCAGGCTTTGATCCCACTGTTGGTCAAGAATGGAGAGGGGTTGTTCATTGTGCTTTCCCGAACGTGGATCCGATCAGTGTCGATTGCGTAGACCTGCGCGAACTGCTCGATTTCCATCTTCATGGTCTCTGTGTCGGGCAGGCTGGCCTGGGGTGTGAACAGGCTGACCAAACCAAAAAATAAACCGTTCCACATGACATGCTCCAAGAATTCCGGTGATGTCTTGTGAACGGCAGGTTTTGTTGAGTTCAGCATTGCACCAATGCGTTGCCCTTAAAGGGGGTATTCAAAGGGGGTGGGGGCGTGAAAGCCGATTCGGCATGTCAGAATAGTCCTCACGCACACAATCAATTCGGGAGTGAATTTACATGAACAGCAGTCCAGTGGTGATCGTCACCGGCGCAGCAGGCAATTTGGGTCAGGCGGTGGCCACCCACTTGGGAAGTTTGGGTTATCGACTGCTGTTGATTGATTTGCATCAGCCTGAGTGGGAAGGCGAAAGCGATGCGGTGTCGATTGGCAATGTAGACTTGACCTTGCCCGAGCATGCTCAAGAGGTGGTGAATCAAGCCTGGGAATATTTTGGCCAAATCGATGCGGTGGTCAATATTGCAGGTGGTTTCGTTTGGGAGCGTCAGGCTGAAAGCAGCCTTGATACGTGGAATACGCAGTACGCCATGAATGTGCAAACCACCGTGAATATGTGTCAAGCCATATTGCCGCAGTTTCAGGATCAACAAAGTGGCGTGATCGTCAATATTGGGGCGGCGGCTGCATCAAAAGCAGCGGAAGGCATGGGGGCTTATTCGGCTGCCAAGTCAGCTGTGCTGCGTTTGACCGAAGCTCTGGCGGCGGAAAACAAGCATTTGGGTATTCGTGCCAATGCCGTGTTACCCAGTATTTTGGACACCCCCGCCAATCGCGAGGCCATGCCTGATGCAGACCCAGCCGATTGGGTGGCACCCGACTCTTTGGCCGGGGTTATTGGATTCTTGTTGTCCGATGTTGCCCGCGACATCAATGGGGCGGGCATTCCGGTCACTGGGCGGGTTTGAAAAGCCGGCCCCTGTGTCAGCCGGGTTACTTTCGGTTGGACAGGCCGTTGAGGTAATTGTCGATTGTGAATTCAGCCTGCTCCATCAGGTTGAACAGGTTTGGGCTGAGCACAAAGTTGGCAAAAAGCCCGTCAATCAGGGCATGCAAGCCAATCGCTGCCTGACGGGCATTGGTATGTGCAGGCAATTCGCCTTTGGCAATCGCGGCTTGAAAATCGGCTTCAATGGTTTGAATGCAGCCTTGAATGGCTTCCAGGTGTCTGTCTCGGATGGGCAACATGTCATCAACCATTTCTGCCTTGTGCATCACGATGTCAAAAACCCGCTGTGTGCGAGTGTCTTCGGCCAAGGTACGCACCACATGCATGGAGCGCGTGCGTAGATAGGCCAGCGGTCGTTGCTCGGGGTGTAAATCGGGCGTGGCGATGAATTCATCCATCGGTAATATGACGCGTTGTAACATCGCATCAAAGAGGTCGGCTTTGTTCTTGAAGTGCCAATAAATGGCCCCCCGCGTCAAATCCGCGGCCTTGGCAATGTCGTTCAGCGTGGTCCTTGATACCCCTTTCTCAGAGAACACTGCTTCGGCTGTGTCCAGAATCAGGTTTCTAGTCTCCTGCGCTTCTTCCTTCGTTTTTCTTACCACAATCGTCTACGCCAAAATTGAAAAATTTATTTACATACACTCATGTATGTATGTATGTATTATCTGACTTCTCGGTCATTAAATCAACCCGAAAAATTCCCACAAGGATATAACAGGGCAAATATCATGCACAGCAACTCATTGAAATCAAAGCAAACCCAAGCTTCCCCCTACAGCCGCGCTTTTGCAGGAGCCACCCTTCTGCCCGCGCTGCTGGTGACTGTTTTGTCCAGCGCTTTGTTGCTGGGCTGTGGCCAGGGCGCCGATGCCCAAGCCCCCGGTGGCCCCGGTGCCGGCCAGGCAGCACCCGTACCCGTGGTTGAAGTAAAAACTCAACCGCTCGAATTGACTTATGAATACCCAGCTCAAATTGCTGGCTTGCGCGAGGTTGAAATTCGCGCCCGTGTGGCCGGTATTATCGAGCGCCGCCAGTTTGAAGAGGGCGGCCGAGTGAAGAAAGGCCAATCTTTGTACAGCCTGGACAATGCTCCCTACCAAACTGCTTTGGCCCGTGCCCTGGCCGATGAAAATGCAGCCAAGGTTCGCGCTGCTCAAGCCGAACGCGATTACAAACGGGTCATGCCTCTGGCCGACAGCAAAGCGGTGTCGCAATCTGAATTGGACAATGCGCAATCTGCCTTCGAAGTGGCCAAGGCAGATTTGCAGGTTGCCAGTGCTGCGGTTCGCACGGCTCGCCTGAACCTGGAGTATGCGCGGGTTGAATCCCCGGTGAATGGCTTTGCAAGCCGTTCGTTGTACTCCGAGGGCAGTTTTGTGTCTGGCCCTTCCGAGTTGTTGACCACGGTTACCCAGATTGACCAGGTGTATGTGAACTTTGGTATTCCTGAAAAAGACCATGAGCAATTGCGCAAAGGCATTGCAAGTGGCGCGGTTGCCTTGAGCAATGGCGACTTGGTGGTTGAGGTACTGGGTGCCGATGGTAAACCCATGGGATTGAAAGCAAAGCTGGGCTTTCAGGATGTACGCGTGAACCCAGCCACCGGTACGGTCGATGCACGTGCCGTGTTGGCCAATGACAAGGAAGTGTTGAGCCCAGGGCAATTTGTGCGTGTGCGCGTCAGCGGTGCGGTGCAAAAGGATGCTGTGTTGTTGCCACAGCGCGCAGTGCTAGAGAATCCCGAAGGTGGAAAAGTGGTGATGACCGTCAGCCCTGAGAATACTGTGGCACCACGCCCGGTGCAGGTTGCGCAGTGGAAAGGTGACCAATGGGTCGTGACCGACGGGTTGGCTGCCGGCGACAAAGTGATGACCGACGGGTTTATGAAGGCCCCACCTGGAACACCCGTACAACCCGTGATTGCAGGTGCCGATGCGCAGCCCGCAGTTGTTGACAGCGCCACACAGGACAACGCACCTGTAGCCACAGAGCAGAAGCAATAAGGGGTCATTCATGTTTTCGAAATTTTTTATCGACCGGCCTGTGTTTGCGGCCGTGTTGTCGATTTTCATCATGCTGGCCGGTTTGGCTGCCATGCGTGGTTTACCGATTGCGCAGTACCCTGAAATTGCACCCCCAGTGGTGCAGGTTCGTGCAGTGTATCCAGGTGCCTCCGCAGAGGTAATTGCCAGCACCGTGGCCGCGCCGATTGAAAACGCCATCAATGGTGTCGAGAACATGATGTACATGAGCTCGACTTCGGCCAGCAGCGGCGTGGTTGAAATCATGGTGACGTTTGAAATTGGTACTGATCCTGACCAAGCCGCTTTGAACGTGAACAACCGTGTAAAGCAAGTGGAAAACATTTTGCCGCAGGAAGTGCGCAGGCAAGGTGTAACCGTGAACAAGGGTTCTTCCTCATTTTTGCAGGTGTTGGCGTTTTACTCAGAAGACGGCCGGTTTGATGACTTTTACACCTCGAACTATGTGACCTTGAACGTACTGGACCGCATCAAGCGGATTCCGGGTACGACCAACGTTCAGATTTTTGGTGCCAAAGATTATGCAATGCGAATCTGGATCAAACCGGATCGCATGGCGCAATTGAAGTTGACAGCTGGCGACATTGCCGCGGCCTTGAACGAGCAGAACGCACAGTTTGCTGCGGGCAAGGTGGGTCAGGCGCCCAACAACAACGGTCAGGAACTGGTTTACACCATTACAGCACAAGGTCGATTGCAAGATGTTGAGCAGTTTGAAAATGTGTTGATCCGGGTGAATCCGGATGGTTCGTCCTTGCGCTTGAAAGATGTTGCCCGCGTGGAATTGGGTTCCAAGGATTACGACTTTACCGGTCGCATCAATGGCAAGCCAGCGACACTGGTGGGTGTGTTTTTACAGCCGGGTGCCAATGCGCTTGAAGTGGCTCAAACCGTGAAAGGCACGGTGGATGAAATTGCGGCAGATTTCCCGGAAGGTCTTAACTATGCGGTGCCTTATGACACCACACGTTTTGTGGAAGTCTCGATTCGCGAAGTGGTAAAAACACTGATTGAAGCGATGATTCTGGTGTTCATCGTGGTGTATGTGTTTTTGCAAAACTGGCGCGCCACGCTCATTCCGATTCTGGCTGTACCCGTGTCCCTGTTGGGTGCGTTCGCTGGTTTGTACCTGTTGGGCTATTCTATTAACACACTGACCTTGTTCGGCATGGTGTTGGCCATCGGTATTGTGGTGGACGACGCCATTGTGGTGCTAGAAAACGTTGAGCGAATCATGCATGAGGAGGGCTTAAGTGCCCGAAAGGCTGCGATCAAGGCCATGCAGGAAGTGACGGGCCCGGTGATTGCAATTGTGCTGGTGTTGTCGGCTGTGTTTATTCCAATTGGCTTCCTCGGTGGTTTGACTGGTGAGCTGTATCGCCAGTTTGCGATCACCATCGCGATTGCGGTGATCGTTTCGGGCATCGTTGCGCTGACCTTGACGCCAGCATTGTGTGTGATGTTGTTGAAACATGAACACAAAAAACCCGGTAAATTTTTCACCTGGTTCAATGACTGGTTTGGCCGTGTCACGACCAAATACGTCGGTGGCGTGAAGTTCATCAGCATGCGTCCGGCCATTGGTATTGGCCTGTTTTTGGTCATGCTGGTGGTGACCGCCGGCTTGTTCAAGGCCACACCCGGTTCATTGGTACCCGATGAAGACCAGGGCTACTTCATTGCCGCAGTGTTTTTGCCCGATGGCGCTACCCTGCAGCGCACAGACAAGGTGGTCGCCGAAGTGGTGGATGCGGTGGCTGCCAACCCGGCCAATGAGTATTCCGTCGCATTCACCGGGTTCGACTTTTTGGGTGGCAGTTTCAAGAACAACGCGGCCACCATGTTTGTGACCCAGCGCCATTGGGATGAGCGCGAAGCTGTAACCGGGGAGCTCGTGGGCGAATTGTTTGGTCGTACGGCGGGTATTCAGGAAGGTTTGGTGCTGGCCTTTGCACCACCTCCAATCTTTGGTCTGGGTAACGCCGGTGGCTTTGAGTTCTACATTCAGAACCGCGGTGAAGGTGGGCCGGCAGAATTGGCCAAGGTGATGAATAACTTTATCGCCAAAGCCAATTCCGACCCCCGCCTTGCCGGTGTGCAAACCCTGTGGCGCCCCGGCACACCACAGTTGTATGTGGATGTAGACCGCGAACGTGCACGCGCCATGGGAGTGAATGTGAATGAGGTATTCGATACCTTGTCGGCAAGCCTGGGTACGTACTATGTGAATGACTTCAACAAATTTGGCCGCACCTGGCAGGTGTTGATGTCGGCGGATGCGCAGTATCGCAAAAGCCCGACTGACATCGGTAACATGTACGTGCGTTCCAACAAAGGCGAGATGATTCCAATTTCTGCCTTTGCAAAAGTGGAGTTTTCGCAAGGTCCGGAAACTTTGGAGCGTTTCAACAATCTACCGGCGGTGAAATTGCTCGGTAGTGGCGCACCTGGGGTGAGTTCCGGCGAAGCCATCAAGGCGATTGAAGACATTGCTGCCGAGGTCTTGCCTGATGATTTCAGCTATGACTTCTCGGGTGCCTCCTTCCAGGAAAAGCGTTCTGCGGGTTCGTCCAGTTTTGCCCTGATTTTGGGTGCACTGATGGTGTTCCTGATTTTGGCGGCACAGTATGAAAAGTGGACTCTGCCATTCTCCGTATTGCTGGCCATGCCGTTTGGTTTGTTCGGTGCCTTGCTGGCAGTGTGGATGCGTGACATGACCAACGACGTGTACTTCCAGATTGGCTTGGTCACTTTACTTGGCCTGGCTGCCAAGAACGCGATTTTGATCGTGGAATTCGCGGTGCTAAAACGAGAGGAAGGCATGAGTGCATTGGAGGCTTCTCTGGAAGCAGCCCGTTTGCGGTTCCGCCCCATCCTCATGACCTCGTTTGCGTTTATTCTAGGGGTCGTTCCGTTGGCGTTCTCCAGCGGTGCGGGTGCCGGCGCGAGAACCGCGGTGGGTACCGGTGTAATGGGCGGCATGACTGCTGCCACATTGCTGGCCATTTTCTTTGTGCCCCTGTTTTACCGTCTGATTGACAGAAGTGAAAAAGGTGGACGACACCATGGTGATGAAGAGGAAGCAAATGATTCATCCAATCAATCTACAACGAACAAAGGGGGCGACCATGCTTAAAGCCCTTCCCAAAACTGCGATCGCCTTGGGCTTGACCTTGGCGCTGACCGGCTGTGCCTCTAGCATTCCTTTGCTGGACAGGTTCACCGCCAAGCCCGAGCAGCCTACCCAGGTGGTGGTGCCTGAAAACGCCAAAGGCGTGGGAATGAGCCAGGTTCAGAACGAAGCCTGGTGGCTGTTGTTGGGCGACCCTGCGTTGACGGCAGTGGTTGAACAGGCCTTGAAAAACAACACCGATGTGCGTTTGGCCAATGAGCGCTTGAATGAAGCCGGTGCAGTGCTGGGCATTGCGAAGTCCCAGCAGTGGCCTTCCATTTTTGGTCAGTTCACCAGCGGGCGTAACCGCCCCTCACAGGCTGGCAACGTGCCTGTATTTGGTGGGCAGAATGTGTATGAAAGCCAGCAGTTTGGCATTGGCGCCACTTGGGAGCTTGACCTGTGGGGTCGCATTGGTGCCTTGGAGGATGCAGCCCGTGCCGCTTTCATGCAGCAAGGCTACAACGTACGTGGTGTGCGTTTGAGCGTGACCGCAACGGCGGCCTCCCTGTACACACAAGTGCGAGTGCTGGGCCTGCAAGTCAAGGTGCTTGAACAAACTCTTGAAAGTCGCGATGCCGCATACAAGCTGGCCAAGCAGCGTTACGACGTGGGTTTGAGCAATGAACTTCAATTGCGCCAAACGGAAGCTGAATTGCTGGCAGTGCGTGCTCAGCTGCCCGACACTCGCGAACAACTGGCGCGTGCCCAAAACGCACTCGCAGTGATTGTGGGTGGCAATGCGCCCGAACTTCCGGCGTTGGCAGTGGAAAACCTGGAATTGACCAAGCTGTTCATATTGCCTGAGAACACTCCCTCGGAGCTGCTGCTGCGCCGCCCCGATTTGGCTGCAGCCGAGCAACAATTGCTGGCTGGCGAAGCCAATCTGGAAGCGGCCCGCAAAGCCTTTTTCCCCACAATTGGTTTGAGTGCATTTGGTGGACGTGAAAGCGCAGATTTAAGCGATTTGTTCAGCGGCCCAGCCCGAGTGTGGAGTTTTCAGACTCAAATTACACAGCCAATTTTCCAGGCGGGTCGTTTGTTTGATGAACGAGACGCAGCCGTGGCGCGCCGCAATCAAGCGGTGTTGCAGTATGAAGCCAGTATACGTACTGCATTCCAGGAAATTTATGATGCCATCGTGGCACAGCGTGAAGCACGTGAGCGCTTGCAGGCGCGACAGGAGCAGGTTCAAACCCTGACCCAAGTGGTTCGACTGGCGCAGTTACGCGTCGACAACGGCGTGGCCAACCAGCTTGAGTTGCTGGATGCCCAACGCAATTTGTTGAACGCACAACTCAGTTGGGCATCGGCCTGGCAGAGCCAGCAAGGCGCAAGCCTGGCGATGATTCGAGCTTTGGGTGGTGGTTTCAATGCCGAGCAGGTGGCTTTGAAAGAATAAGCGCCTGAACGATGTAGTACCTCAAACGGCGACCGGGTAACTGGTCGCCGTTTTTGCTTGATGCATTTGACCTGCCCTGGAATTTCCTACCACTGAGAACTTAACTTCCTGGTCTCGGTTGG